>Ga0209384_1000352_pt1 | contig 30865 bp, 36 predicted proteins | sample CoawatmetaG05DNA_FD_187511 | JGI IMG/M metagenome (GOLD analysis project Ga0209384, IMG submission 187511) | Marine microbial communities from the West Antarctic Peninsula - Coastal water metaG058-DNA (SPAdes) (version 2) | ecosystem: Environmental > Aquatic > Marine > Coastal ... | reverse complement strand
CGCTGTTGCCGGCAAGCGTGCCGCGACGCGCTCGCCGAGCCCTGTGCGTGGGCGCGCTGGTAAGCGCTATGTCCGGTCCCCGTCGCCCCCGATCGACCCCACACGCGCCGCGACGTTGGTTTATGGGTCGCCGAGCCCTGTGCGTGGGGGCGCCGCTGGCGGCAGTTCGCGGCGTTGGTCGCCGGGCATCCGCTCGGTGTCGCCGCCGAACGCGCCGCGGGCCCGCAGCCCGTCCCCCGACGTGCCGCACCGGACGCAGTGGCGGCGGACCGGGCACAGCCCCCAGGCTCTCGTCTTTTACAACGCGTTGCCCGTCGCGGACCTGCTGGACCGATTCCCCGTCTTCGGCGCAGCGGAAATCGGTGCGGCCCGTCGGTGCAAGCAGGCTTCGTGGGATGCCCTATACACGCTGCTCTACGGCGAGATCAAGGCGTTCCTGGACGCACGTACTGGCGACGACTGGGCCGACGCGCAGTCGGCCATGCGCGACAACCAGACGCATTTGCTGCAGAACGAGTTCGACCGCCTCGAGGTGCCAGGCTCCGACGCGTTGCGGCGTAAGCTGCGCAATGCTGTCCGCGTGCACACCAACGCCACGGACGCGCACGTCAGTATGACGATGCGGAGGCAGGTGTGCGAGCTGACGACGTACATCACGGACACGGTCGGGAGCAAGCAAGCACACGCCGGCTGGTCGGCGGTCCACGCGCAGCGGCTGGCGGACACCCAGCTCTACATGCGATGCGACATGAACTTCATGCGGCTGTGGACGGTGTTCCGGGACTACGGCAGCCGGCACGAACACCAGCGGTACGCAAACGTCGTCGCACATCTGCTGACACATCATCTGTTTTGATAAACGCCTTCAACACACACTCGGCGGACACCCAGCTCTACATGCGATGCGACACGAACTTCATGCGGCTGTGGACGGTGTTCCGGGACTACGGCAGCCGGCACGAACACCAGCGGTACGCAGACGTCGTCGCGCATCTGCTCACACATCATCTGTTTTAATAAACGTCTTCAACACACACTCGCCGCCTCCGCGCGCCGCTGGCGAGCGGAGCCAGAAAAGGCGCGGGGCCTGCTCGCGCGAGCGCGCCGGCGCGTCCGGCCAGGATGCGGAAGCGCAAATATGGACAACTCAACAGCAAGATGTGCGTCCAGGACACGATGGTCGAGGACATCTGCCGGCTGTACGCCCCGCCGCCGCCGCCGCCGGACCCGGACGCGTGCCCCGAGGCGCAAATCCACAACCTCGTGGGCACCGCGAAAATAAACTGCTCTGGGGGGCCGCTCGACCTGTTCTCGATCTCGAAGCTGCTTCCGAACAGCGTGTATGACAAGCAAAAGTTCGCCGCCATCACGATCCGCATCGCAGAGCCGGCGTGCACGGTGCTGCTGTTCACGTCGGGTAAGATGGTGCTGACGGGGTGCCGGACGTTCCTGGCGTGCGTGGCAGCGTCGCACGAAGTCGTGCAGCTACTGAAGTTCGGCGTCTCCGGCTCCAACTTCTCGCTGCTGGAGTGCCACATCCAGAACATCGTGGGCAACGGTGCGTCGGAGAGTGTGCGTGCTCCGAGGGGTGCGTGTTGTGTCTCCTGAACCCTGCTGACACACCTGTGCGGGCAGTCGACCTGATGCTGCGGCCAGACCAACAGATGGACCTCCATGCGTTGCACCAAGCAAACTCGGTGTACTGCACCTACCAGAAGAACATGTTCCCCGGGCTCATCTACCGACCGAACTCGTCGCCGGTGGTTCTCCTTATATTCTTCAGCGGGAAGATCGTCATCACCGGCGGAAAAAGCTCCAACGACGTGAAAGAGGGATGGCGGCACCTGTACCCGTTCGTTCGGCGGTACATCAAGACGGTCGCGGGCGACGAGGCATAGACAACGCGAGAGTGTATATTACGTGACACAGACACCACCGAACAAATACGTGCAAAGATGCTTTATTACAAGCTTGCGAGCAGCGCTCATCCCGAGCGAAACGCGCAGCACAGCAGAAAGTCTTGCACTTGCTGGAAATGCTTGATGCCGCCGCCCCTGATGGTGCCGGTTTTCATGTGGCACTCCGGAAACCGTGCATAGTACACCGTCACTTCGTCGCCTTCCCAGGCCCCGATGACGTACTCGTCCTCGGTGGCATCCTTCAGCTGCATGAAGATGTAGTCTTTGAACGGACAGCCGACGAATGTGTTCGCGAACGCGGGGCTGTGGTCCGCGAACACCTTGCCGACCAGACTGGTCTTCGTCGCGAGAACCTGTGCAGGCGTCGCCTTCCTCCACTCGGCGGCGGCCTCGCGCAGCAAGCGGCCCTCGGGCTGGGCAAGAGTGCCCACCCTCCAGAGCGATCCGTCGATCGTATTCGTGAAACCGCGCGTGTCCACGGAGAGCGACATTGTCCAGGATGGCCGCGTGCTAGCACCGCCGCGTTGTGGTTGTTGATTTTGTCGCGATGCGCCATATTTATCGACTTGATTCCGTTACGCTACCATTGGATACACCGGATCGGCAAACGAACGCGTGTTCCGTGTACCGTTACGCTACCATTGGATGTACCGGATCGGCAAACGAACGCGTGTTCCGTGTACCGTGTTGCCGCCATCCCAGCATACACACGGGGGATACGGCGTTGGACACGCGACTGTGCGGTGGGCGCGCGGAGCAAGATATAACAGGCCGCGTGGTCGCCCGCATATGGTGCTTGTCTACCGTGTGGACGTCAAGGCTCTCGCGCCGGAGCACCGTGCGAACATTCTTGCGCTCGCGAACGCGAGCGGCGTCCAGCCGCTGCTGCGACTTGACGAGGTTTGGTACGGCGTCGTGTACCAGGATCGCGCGCGCGTCCTCGGCGTGGCCCTAGTCGCCAGGCGCGGCGAAGACCACGCCGTCGAGTGCCTCTGCGTGCTCGAGAGCGAGCGCAATCGCGGCATTGGCACGGAGGTGATGGGCGTTGTCAAAGACCAGCTCGCGCCCGGCACCGTTGCGAGCCTGGAGCCCCCGGACGAATATGCACAGCGCGAATCGCTCGCTTCGTTTCTCGCGACATCGGACTTTGCGGCGGGCCTGGACGGCGTGTATAGATTCAGGCGAGGCGACACTTGATGGATATTACCCGTGGACTGAACCTGGGTACGGCGACGAAAGTATTCTACCCCTGTTTAATCCCGGTGTGTCCATGCCGTCGTTTGACAATTTGTACATTGTGTAATTATAAACGTCGTCTCTGAGCGTGATACCGGTGGGTGTTCATCCAACGCGGCAATGTGTCCATTGTGGACCAACAAACATCGTATCCGAGCGGCAATGTGTACACTGTAGACCAACACACGTCGTCTTTGAGCGTGATACTGGGTTGTCCACCCAACGCGCTGTGCGCCAACTCCCGCGCCAACAGCGCGAAAATACCATGCACACACACACACATACATGCTGCATTTTGGCGTGGTCGGTGTCTCCAATGCTTAATTAAATGTGTCGCGGCGCGCACTGTCCGTTGCGCCCGACGGCGTACACGGCGAGCAGCGCCGTGCTCATCGCGACGGTGCATCCGACGCGCACGAGCAAGACCTGTCCGGCAGAGGCTTCGCCGCGCGCCAGCATATGGAAGAGGCAGAGCGTGAGCACGACGGCCGCGTGCACGCCGGCGAGCGCGAGGGCCGCGGGACAGGCGCCCTGCGCGGCGCGAGCACATGTTAGCGGCTGACTCGGCGTCAAAGCGCACGCGAGCGACCGAACAGGCAAGATGGCGCAAACTGGGTGTGGAGACCTGCACCATCATCGCCCACAGCGGCGCGAGCACAGCCGCGAATACCAGCGTCACCAGCGTCGCCCCCACGTGCTCGGCTGCGGAGTACTCTGCGGCTGCGCGCGACTGCGCGCACACGTGGACGAGCATGAGCGTGAGCGCGAGGGCCGCATAGTGGACCTCGAGCAGGGAGCGCTCGGAGCACGCGACCGCCACGACAGCGAGGTTCATGCACCAGAGCTCGGCGTAGTACACCGTCTCGTACACGAACACTGCGTCTTCGAGATCGGCGTCCCACGGCGTGTCGGCCTTGAGTGCGCCGGCGGCGACGCAGTTCACCCACAGCATCGATGTGGTGGACACGAGCAGCGAAAAGGGCAGCACGGGGAAGAGGAAGTCGATTTGCACGGCGTGCACGGCCGCGACGCTCGCGGGCCCGGGCGTACACACACTGCTGTTGACGTGGAAGTAGCACAGACTCGAGGTGTTGAGCTGCGCGTTGTGTAGGATCGTGCTGGAGCGGCGATCGCCGCCGCCCGAGCGGTGCAGCATGTACAGCACGCAGAAGAGTGCCGGCTGCAGAAAGCAGTAGAGCACGACGCCCTGGCGCGCGAGCTCCGCGAGGCCGCCGGGACAGCAGGCGGCCATGCCGCAGAGGTCGCGCGCCACACAGCTCTCGAGCAACTGCGCGCACGCAGTCACGGACTGCAAGAGGTTGCGGCAGAAGCAGAGCCCCCATAGCAGCAGCAGCACGAGCAGCACGTAGTTGTCGCCGAACTCGTAGTCCATTGGCGACGCGGCGCGCAGCTTAAATGAGGCGCGCGGCCCGAAACGGCTATATTGGCCCGAAACGGTTATTCGCGGCTCGAAACGTCGCAGAGGCGATATTTAAGTGGGGTGTCGGAGCTCACACACATACAGACAATGTTCATCCGATGCATTGCGTGCTGCTCCCGGAATCGCCGCCTCTTCCTCGACGAGAACGGCCAGGTGCTCGACGACGTCGACGCGCAGGCCGGTCTCCCCCCGCACCCCACCTTCGATGCGGTGTTCACGGGGGAGTCGCTCAGCGCAGCCATCGCGAGAGGCCAGCTCTTCATATGGGGAGACGTGCACAAGGCCCTCATGCCGCTCATGCCGCATACCTACGAGACGGCGTACACGCCCCCCATGTGCATTCCGCGCGAGATATTCGGCAACAGCCCGGTGCGGCATGTCGCCATCGGCGACGTGCACGTCCTCGTGGTCACCGAGGCCGGCCGTCTGTACACCGGCGGCTATGGCGGGAAGGGCCAGCTCGGCCTCGGCAGTGTGGGCTATATCTACGAGGAAGCCACCAACCCGCTCGAACTCACGCACGTGGCCGTCGCCGACGTGCATGTCACGGGCGTGGCGGCGGGCCAGAACTCGAGCTGCTTCGTGGCCAGGGACGGCAGCTTCTTTGCCTTCGGCGAAAACTTGAGGGGCGAGTGTGCCTCGGGCGAGCACGGCTTCATCTGGTGGCCCGCGCAGGTGCCGGGGTTCGGTGCCGGTGCCGGAGAGGCGAAGGCAGTCCAGGCCAGCATGCACCTGCACGTCGCGGTGCTGGACGCCGACGGCTTTCTGCACACCGCCGGTTGCAACTCCTCCGGCGAGCTCGGCATGGGCGACCGCGAAGACCGCCTGCTGCTCTCGCGCGTCGAGAGTGGCGCCATGCGCATGGTGGCGTGCGGGCTCAGGCACACGCTGGCTCTGGACCGCCTCGGCTGCGCCTGGGTCTGTGGCTCCAACAAAATGGACACACTCGGCATGGGCGCGGCGGGCGCATTCACAGACGCCGTGTCGGTGCTGCAGCGCGTCGAGGGGTTGTCGGACGTGGTATTTGTGACCGCAGGATTAGACCAGAGCATGGTGGTCGACTCCCGGGGCGCTGTTTTCGCATGGGGTCTGTATGTCGCACGCGCCTCCGAGCCGCTCTGGTGGCCGGGCGCCGTCGACGGTCCGCTACAGACAGAACGCATCCCCGCCCCGCAGCGGTTCGCGCTGCCGGCGCGCGTCGGACGCTACGACCTCGCCCTGCACCCGCTGCTCGCGCTGGCGCTCGCGATGGGCACGCACACGCGTCTCGGCGCGTCGAGCCCGCTCAACACGTTCTCCGCCGACACGCTGCGGCAGGTCGCCGAGGCGTGCGTAGTGCGCGACCCGGCCGCTCAGAACCAATAAAAATAAACGACGTTACAACAATTGCGAGCGGCTAGTGTGTGTTAGGTTTATTCAAAGCGGCACGAACGGCCCGACTGCGAGCGACGCGGCCCGAAACGCCGCAGTGGCGGTATTTAAGCGGGCGCCGGAGCTCACACACATACAGACAATGTTCACCCGATCCATTGCGAGCTGCGGCCGGTTCCGCCGCCTCTACCTCAACGAGAACGGCCAGGTGCTTGATGACGTCAACGCGCAGATCGGCCTGGACCCGCAGTGCACCTTCGAGGAGGTGTTCGCGGGAAACTTTTTCAGCGCGGCCATCTCGAAGGACGGCGACCTCCACATCTGGGGCGGTCTGCACCATGGCCTCCTCTCAGCCGTTTCGTCGACGAATGAACCCATACAATACACGCCCCCCGTGTGTATTCCGCGCGTGACGTTCGGCAACAGCCCGGTGCGGCAGGTCGCCCTCGGCGACTTGCACGTCCTCGTGGTCACCGAGGCCGGCCGCCTGTACACCGGCGGCTACGGCGGGGAGGGCCGGCTCGGCAGCGGCGTTATTGTCTTCGACCAGCAGCTCGGCCCCAACCCGCTCACGCACGTGGCCGTCGCCGACGCGCATGTCACGGGCGTGGCGGCGGGCCCGAGCTCGAGCTGCTTCGTGGCCAGGGACGGCCGCTTCTTCACCTTCGGCCAAAACTACATGGGCGAGTGTGCCTCGGGCGACTTCGACGTCCGCTGGTCGCCCGCGCCGCTGCCGGGGTTCGGTGCCGGTGCCGGAGAGACGAAGGCGGCCCAGGCCAGCATGCACCTGCATGTCGCGGTGCTGGACGCCGACGGCTTTCTGCACACCGCCGGTCGCAACTCCTCCGGCGAGCTCGGCACGGGCGACCGCGAAGACCGCCTGCTGCTCTCGCGCGTCGAGAGTGGCGCCATGCGCATGGTGGCGTGCGGGCTCAGGCACACGCTGGCCCTGGACCGCCTCGGCTGCGTCTGGGTCTGCGGGTCGAACAGCAGCGGCACGCTCGGCATGGGCGCGGCGGGCGACGAGACGGGATCGGTGTGCGTGCTGCAGCGCGTCGAGGGACTGTCGGACGTGGTTTTAGTTACTGCAGGCATTGGATGTTCCATGGCAGTGGTCTCCAACGGCACCGTTTTCGAGTGGGGCTTCAGCCGTTCAAGGGCCTCCGATGCGCTGTGGTGGCCGGGCAGCACGGATACTGGCATCACGTACACGTGCGTGCCCACGCCGCAAGCCATCGCGCTGCCGGCGCGCGTCGGACGCTACGACCTCCCCCTGCACCCGCTGCTCGCGCTGGCGCTCGCGATGGGCGCGCACACCCGTCTCGGCGCGTCGAGCCCGCTCAGCACGTTCTCCGCCGACACGCTGCGGCAGGTCGCCGAGGCGTGCGTGGCGCGCGACCCTCTTGAGGTCGCCGAGGCGCGCGCTTATACATAAACAAACGCATAAACACTTATTCGCACCAAATTGTGTTTATTCACGCGCGGTCGCGCCCGCGGTATTTAGCGCGCGCCGCGCCGCGGCGATGCTCCTGCTCGGCATCTGCAACCCCGCCGGCGAGGGCGCCACATACAACGGCCTGTACTACAAGCAGGACGAGCTAGCGAGCATGGTCGCCGACGGCCGCCTGCACGACGTGCCGGTGAAACAGGAGCACTCGGGCGGCGACGTCGGACGCGTCGTGAGCAGCTTCGTGCGCAGCGACGGCGCGCTGCAGTGCGTGATGGAGGTCGACGACTCGACGGTGGAGGGCTCGATCGCGGTGCGCTTTGCCGGCTCGTGCCTCGCGCCCCGCTCTGTTTGCTAGGTGCTGTTGCTGCTGACCCCCGCACACACGCGCGCAGGCCGGCTTCGTTCGCGACGGCATCGCCGCCGACCTCTCGCTCGGATACTCCGTGGACGTGCGCCACTCCGGCGCGCACGCCAGCGCGCCGCAGCGGCTGCAGGCCGGCGCGAAGAAGGTGCTGGAGATCAGCCTCGTCCGCCGCGGCGCACGCCGCGGCTGCCACGTGCTCGCCTACCAGGACAGCGGGCGGCAGACGGTGTACACGGCGCCGGCGCCGGCGCCGGCGGGCCAGTGCGCATGGCAGACATTTGATATGTACTAGAAGATTTCCACGACCAGTTAGCACAAGCGCCACCGGTGATATATAAGCATGCGCCTAAAGTCGGCAATGACTCTCTCGCCAAGTCACTTTCGACTGGCTAGTTTCACTGTCATCGCGACCATCATCATCGGGGTTGGGTTGAATTCAAATTGGTTCGACGGCGCCGGCGAGGACAACACCGACCGAGACGCGCAGCGGTTGATATTCTGCTTGGGGAGCTGTTTGACCGGCGCTAACGCGGTTAACAAGCCGTGCACGCACGTCGACGTGGCGCCGCCAAAGAGCTTCCTCATACACGGCCCCGACCTGTGTAAGGACAAAAAGTGGAAAGACCCACTTATAAACATAAACGAGCTGAAGAAGAAACTGCCGGGGTACGACGACGACAAAGAAAACGAGACAAAGGCGTAGACGTTTATGTTTGGTCTTGGCAATACACTGTTCGCGCAGCAGACTTGACATATACGACGACGTAGACTCGTATGTTTGCTCTGAGTAATAAACTGTCCATACAGCAGACTTGACGTACGCGCGCGCGACTTTCGCCCAGTCGGCGGCGCCTGGCGTGTCAGACACGTGCATTCAATTCTCGAATTTATTGATTATATACAATGCAGCGGCCGCGACCTACGCGGCCGTTGTTAATACATGCTCCCGATGTCCTTGGCGAAGTCGTCCCACATGCCGGTGTTCGAGGATTCCTCGACGTCCGCGCGGCAGAGCTCGCCCTCGGCGCGGGACTTCTGGCCCACGACGCGCGCGGACGAGTCGGCGTAGATGCCGTCGACCTTCATCTTGAGGTCGGTGTTCTCCTGGCGCAGCGTGTCCAGGTTGTGCTCCTGGCGCTCGTGCAGCGAGGACGCGGCCACCATCATCTGCCACACGCCGTTGTCCTCGGCCGAGTTCGAGACGAGCTTCGAGAGGCCGTCCTTGAACTGGTCCTTGACCTTGTCGTCCTTGGTCTCCACCGCGTCCATCCACTTCTTCATGAGCGAGTCCAGCGCGCTCTGCATGCCCTCGCGCGTCTTGGCGCTCAGCCGGCCGTTGCGCTCCTCCGCTGTCTTGAGCTTTGCCGAGAGCGCCGTGTTGGTGGTCTCCAGGCCCTTGATGTGTGCGAGCACGTTGGACATGTCATGTGTCCCGCCCAGCTTCTCGCCGGCGTGCTTCTCAGGTGCTGCTACAGACGTTTCGTCAGAGGCGGACATCTTGTCCCAGCGGGCGGCTTCTTTAATAGGCCGCGGGCGGGCGGCGGCGAATCCGGCGGCATCCGCGGACCGCCGCGGCGCTCGGCGGCTCTAGATGTCCGTCCAGCCGCTGCGGTGTTGGCGCACCAGGTGCTCCACTGCCGCCTTCACGTCCGCAGACACGATCAGCGGGAACGGCTTGGTGTACACGCTGTCGTACATGGTGTACGAGACGTACAGCGTCACCGTCAACACGAACACGTTCAGCAGCGCGAAGAGCACGGGCTCGGCACGCTTGGCGACCCAGTTCACGATCCGGTCGTAGTACACGAACGCCGAGAGCTTGCGGCCCTCGCCGGGCACCATCGCGAGCAGCACGCACGTCTTCGTGGCGTTACACAGCGTGAAATACGTCACGTACAGCGCGGGGATCACGTCCAGAAAGCGCTCCGACATGTGGTCGCGGCCGAGCACCGGCACGCGCACGCGCGCGCCCATCGCCAGATGCCAGCGCATGCACACGAACACCAGGAAGGCAATGAGCGACTGCAGTGCCAGCGCGATCAGGTCGACGATCTTGCCGAGCCCGACGACCTCGTCCAGCTCGTTCTTGGCGCCCGTCACCAGCGCGCCGTTGCGTACCAGACTCTCGTAGATCGTGAGCGTCTGTCCGAGACGGAAGACGACCACGTCGAGCAGCCCGTACGAGCCGATGGCCCAGAAGAGCACCTGGAAGTTCGCGTCTGTGTCGTAGTTCGTGTGGAACATAAACACGCCCAGCGTCAGCAGCGGCAGCGCGAACGCCTGTGCCACCGCGAAGTGGCTCGACTGCAGGTCGAACGTCTTGCGGTTGAAGCTCGCGTACGTCAGTCCGCGCTCCCTGTTGTACAGGTCCTCGGCCAGCACCGGCGCCTCGCCCGGCTTCGCGACGCCCGGCGCACCGCGCGGCAGGTAACCGTTGAGCTGCACGCGCTGTGCCGTGAACCCGGACACGTTCAGCCCGGAAAGCTGTCCGCCGGCGTTCTCGGCGTTCGGCGCGAGCCCCGCGTGCGGCACCCCGGCGCTGTCGTTCTTCGGGTGCAGTCCGTCGTACGGGATCCCGGCCACCGGCCCGAGCATCGTCTCCTGTTCGTCCACCGTCGCCGTCTCTGCGACCTCCGCCGCGTCCAGGTGTTTCGTCTTGTTCACGAAGATGTATCCGCTCATCGCCACGAAGACCACCACGTAGTAGTACGAGCCGTTCGGCAGCACGCGCGTCATCACCTTGCTGTCCACCGTGAGCTCCGTCACGCTCATCAGGCGCGCGACCACGACCACGAAGAGCGCCCCGCCCAGCATCAGCCACTTGAAGCGCTTCACGAAGCCGGTGAGGTCCGACTTGCGGTACGACGGGTTGTACACGATGTCCGAGATGTTTGCGATCCACATCACCAGCGCCGCGCCGAGCACCAGCACCGACGTCGAGTGCGCGGACGCGATCCCCCACGTCGAGTCGTCGTTGACGAACAGCTTCATGTCCCCGATGCGCTCGATGCGGCAAACGTCCGCCATGTTGTGGTTCTTCCACCAGTACGTCTCGTCGTTGACTGTTGACCCGCTGACAAGACCCTTCGTCATCTTCTTGTGTCCGTCCGCGTCGACCTCGTAGAGGTGCGACAGCACGTCTTTCGCGGCCTGCGTCTTCACCGGGCCGACATAGCGCACCAGATCCTCGTTGAAGTCGCTGACGAGCTCACCGTTCCCGGACGGGGGGCAGAAGTTCTCGCTGCGCGCGTGTTGGTCGTGTTGTGTCAGGCGCACACACCAAGCAGCAGGCACACGCAAACACACAGCAGGCACGCGCAGCAGGCGCACGCAGACACGCGTACCGCTGCCACCACTCCGGCCCGCAGTCGGCGTCGTTCCACGACATCCCTGACGAGTAGCACGAGCCGGTCTCTGTCCCGAGCCGCATGAAGAACGAGGTCCCGTCGCGGTTGTGCTTGGGATGCACCAGCCAGTCCAGCGCAAAGAATGTGCTCGGCGGCGCCCGCGGCCGCACAAGCTCGCGCACCGGCGAGTCTATCTCGAAAGCATGCAGACTGCGGAACACCCGCTCGCTGTCGCGCATGACATACATGAGCTGGCACGCCACGACGCCGGTGAAAAGCAGCGCGAATAGAATATCCAGACTTCGCATGTTCAGCGGATAAGCCATTGGCAGCATCGACGTACCCGCTAAATACGGGGCGCGCGTGTGTTGGGTCCGAGAGACAGCGGCGGCCGGCGCCACGCGGCCGGCGCGTGGCGGCGCTCACGCCCCGTGCGCGTGCACCGCCCAGTGCCACGCGGCCGAGACGATGCACACGGCCGTCAGCGCCACCTGGATGAAGGCGGCCGACCGGTACACCGGCCGCGGCGGGCGGTTCGTGAAGCAGATGATGTACCCCGAGGAGCTCGCGGACGAGTTGGACATGGTAATCTCCGTGTGTGGATGCTGCTCCGCGATCAGCGCGAGCGAGGCATGCGCCGCGAAGTCCGTGTTCGTCAGGACGAGCGTGTCCGCATCGCGGGCGAGCAGTCGCCCGCCCTTGCGCTCGACGTCGAGCACGACCATGATCGTGTGTCGCAGCGTCGGCATTGCGCGGTTTCCGCGGGCCCGCTTATATGCCGCGCGCCGGCGGCGGCGTTTTAGGCCGCCGGCTTTGCAGGCACGCGCAGCGGCCGTGTATTTAAGCGCCGTGTCGTGGCGGCAATGGCAATGAGCCCGCGCGCGCGCTCGCCGGGGAGACCGGCGTCCGTGGTGCCGCTCTGGCGCGACCTCGATTCCGGCAAGACGAAGAACACCGACCAACAGGTCGCGCTGTCCATCGGCGCGATCGGCGGGGTGCCCACGCGCGACAAGCGCGGCAACGTGCTCGACGCGCTGTGGGTGAAGTACTCGGAGCGCTCTGTGGTGGGCATGCTGCTCGAGACGAACGACATCCGGAAGATCCTGCTCGAGCAGATACAGGAACAGTTAAAGGCGCGGCGCGACCTCATCCAGGAGGTCGAGCAAAACGACATTGTGTGTCAGTGGCTGATGGCCTTCACGAAGTCGTGGGAAACCGAGTACAGCGCGCAGATCATCTCGCGCTTCGACATCGGGCAACTCGTACTGTCTGTGATGAACGAGGCGTACTTCGAGGTGCCCCCGTGCCGCTGTTTTGTTGCTTGTTACTGTCTGTCGTTGAGTGGCGGATCAATACTAACGCCTGCGCAGGTCCTCGTTCTGTTCAGCCACTCCCCGTGCATACAGAAATACTGTGGCCGGAACGGCACGCAGCGTTTTTTTGTGGAATGTGTGAAGAAAGCCGAAGCTCATTTCAATAATATGAGGGGTGTCGCGGCAAGAGAAACGGTCTTGGCAGAAACGCGAAAGAAAGAGATCGAAGCGAAATTGCAAGACGCCATCCGTGCGCTAAGCCCCGATCACAGGAACACAGACCCCGTGAAAACGGCACTGAAAAAAGTCGCTGAAGTGGACACGGCAAATTCGCAAAGAGAAATCAAAGAGCGCGCCGGTCTGCTGTTGGTCGACGTGCACACCGGAGACGACGCCGTGGTGCGTCTGCTGTTCCGACACCCGAACACACGGAGCGTGATGTGCCGGATCGCGGGCGCGATCCTGCGGAAGCAGGTACGCCTCCGACTATCCCAAACGCCGCGCCGTGCTGCTGTGTGTGCTGACCACGCCCGCGCAGGAGGTCTGCAACCGCGCCGGCGGCTACTCTGCCAAGGTCCAGCGCAACGACATCTCGCAGCAGAAGAACACCGCGCTCGACACCTTCTGCGCTTGGATCCTGAACGACGCCGCGGGCCTGGAAGAGCTCATGGAAGTGCTCATGACCCCATCGACACTCGTCCACTACATCATCGACCACAAAGGCGCGCAGGAAGCGTCCGACGGCATGCACTACGCGCACGATCCGGCGGGCTGAGCGGCGCCGGCGGGCACGTCGGGCGCACCAGAGCCGGGCGGCTGGATGAAACCGATGTCGCCGCGCCGGCGCCGGCACAAATCCCGTTGCAGACGGCGACGGTATATACGACATGCTGCACACCGACAAGATGCAGTTTGCAAGCGACGCTAACAGCCAGATGGTGATGAGGAGTGGCACCGTCGAGAGCAACAACCCGGCTCATTCAGGCTCTGAGAGCACAGTGATGCTCAGTGACTACGAGAACATATTCGGCCCAGCAGCACGAGACATCAAAAACGACTCCCAGCGGAATAAGCGCCACCAGCGCTGGCATCTACCCGACGCCCTGAAGGGTGCGCTTCTGTCGCCACATGCGTCGCTTCTGTCGCCATGCGCATGCAGGGGGCGTATACTGACTCTGTGTGTGTTTTACAGGCCACAACCAGTATCTCACAGATCGCATCGACGGCCTGATCACCGACGCCACCAACAGTCCATTCACCCGCAACATCCTGCCCTATGTCTACATCGAGAACCCCGACCAGAAGCTCAAGTGGAACGTGTACAGCTTCGACGAGGGAATCGCCTCGCGCGTGCCCTACGAGGCGGCGGCGCGCGTGCTCCCCCAGAGCAAGCGCTCGTTCGCCGGCTACGCCGTGCGCCAGGGCCTCGCCATCGCGATGGAGCACAACTTCATGGCCTCGGCGGCCGGCAAGGAGAACTTCAAGAACCAACTGCAGCAGCTTGTGGGCTCGATCCAGCTCACCAACGACCTCGACGTGCACATGGCACTGCTGCTCGCGCCCTCGTACCAGAAGACGATGGATGAGAAGTACCACGACAACCACAAGACGCTCAGCCAGAGCTGCCGCTCGTACATCGACACCTTCGGGATCCTACAGAAGATCCCCAACGCCATGGACATCCTCGTCGAGGACGCCAAGACAACATTCAACACGTGGGGCTCCAAGCCGCCCACCTTCTGCCTCTGCAACAACATGCTGACGGCGCAGCTCACCATGGGCACCGACCGCACAGACTACGTCACCAACGGCCCCGACGGCCTCAAGCGCCTCGCGCAGGGCCCGGACCTGGCCTCGTACCGCGGCCTGCAGATCATCAACACGCGCAAGTTCAGCATGGACGCCGGCGTGGCGCCGCGCGACCTGCTGCGGCGCCGCGTGCGCGTCTCAGAGTACTATCATATCCCGTGGAAACCAGAGAACGTCGACAACAAATGGGAGTTCTACGACCAGGGTCGCGACTCTTTGTTCTCCAAGTCGTGGGACGAACTGGTGACAAACTCTCTGGTGACAATAGAACTGACGGAAGCAGGAAGTCTTGATGAGAAGCTCAGGGATGCACAGGTGTTTTACAAGTACTCTCGTCTTCGGGACGTTATGGGATACGAAGACCAGGCTTATTTGGAGAAGGCGAGAGGCCGCTTCCAGAAATGTAATCCCAAATCAGAACAGGAAGACCCATGGCCGGGGGATACGAAAGAAAACGATGATAGATATCCGGGATTCAACGCATACAATATGGTTGGGGCGGATCTACTAATCCTGCGCCCGTGCATCGAGCACTACATGCTGGGCGTGATGTTTGGGCGCGGCGGCACGCAGGAGCTCGGCGCCACGTTCTGGGGCCAGACCGAGCTTTCGTGCTACGACGACGCGCAGCACGGAATCTGGGGCATGTCGTACAAGTACCACGAGCGCGCGGTCGTCACAAACGAGCGCAACCTCGCCCGCGTGTTCGACGTATCGTTCGACGGCTACACGGGCGGCATGGGACAGACGTTCTTGACATGGGACGAACGGGGAACTGAAGACTTCAAGACCCACGTGGACGACCGGACCTCGCCGTACAACGGCATTGACATGATGGTTTGTTCGCTGCTGGCCGGCCCTGACAAGTCGCAGTGGCCGTCGCCGCTCGTGTTCCACCCGGATGTCAGGGACGTGGCGGTCTGCCCTGAAAGCTCCAAGATGGTGGCCAACATCATGCCCAACAACATCGTAGACCCCAACAGCAAGTTCCTGGACACAGTTTCTGGGAAGGAGCGTATTGAATATTTGTTCAGCATGCTCAAAATTCACACGTGGGGCGACGCCGACGCTGGCAACATAAGCGCCGGCGAGGTCGCTATCAGTGACCGTTCGAGTATGCCGGCGATGGCGTTCCAGGGCAGCATGCGCACGATACACGCAACGAACAACAACGTCGTATGCGACACCCGTGGCTCTGGCCACCTCGGCCACTCGTATGTGGGCTGCGCCATGGCGCGCGAGGGCCGCGGCACCCTGCTGCAGCCGGGCATGGATGGAAAGAAGTAGATGCGCTCTGCACAATAAATCCCGGCGCTTTGTATAATAAATGGCTACTGCTATTTCGCTTCGTGTTTCGCCTGGCACGGCCGCGGCGGCGCGCGTGCGAGGCGCCGCGCTGCGAGCCGCGCCTACATAAGAGCCCGCCCGCGCGCGCACATGGACAGCAACGTCGTCAAGGAGATACGCGACATCGGGGGCCGCCTGGACGGCGTGATCTCGTTCACGATAATCCGCTTCATCTATGCGGTGTGCGTCTCGCATATCCGGCCCGTGGAGGTCGTGCTCTTCGGGGGCATCACGGGCATCGTCTTCTCGCTGGTTTTACACAACCACTCGATCAGCAACGCGACGCGCATCGTGAGCGACCTGGTGCGCAAGGTCTCGCTGCTGGTAGTGGCGCAGGCGAGCGTCGCCGTGCTCGGCGTCGACGCGACGCTCCAGTACACGGCGGCATCGCCGATGCAGTACGTGTTGCAGTCGATGACGGTCGTGACGTGCATCCTAATCCTGTGCACTGTGGTGCCGCAGTATTTCCAGAAGTCGGAGCTGGTGCAGCGGTGCGTGCTCTCGCTGCTCCCGCTTAGGCCGAGAGAGAGACGCGAGGAGCGAGAGGCTGACTGCGAGCGCGCGCGGCAGGTGCGTCACGCTCCTGCTCTTCGTGTACGCCGACGGCACCGAGTCGCTGTTCCGCGTCGTCGAGGACGGCCTCATCCCGACGCTCGTGTGCCTGCTGCTCTACGTGTGCATGCACAAGTACAACTTCGAGATGAAGAAGCACCCGAGCCTCGCGTTCCTCACGCGCGCGCTCAACATGGTCTCGATCAACTTCATCCTGCGCTCGCTCGCGAGCCAGTGCCGCGAGTCGGCCTCGCTGCCCGTGCAGACGGCGCTGTACACTGTGGTGCTGTTCTTGGTGGACACGGTATGTGCGCACGCTTTCACGTTTGCGGTCGTTTGTCCGCTGCGCCGTCTATCCGCTGCGCCGTCTGACACATACCAAACACGCGAGCAGGTGAGCCACGTCTCCTCAATCTTCGAAGAGTCCCGCGACTACGCGATGTGGAAGGTCTCGCAACAGCTCTTCAAGATGTATCTCGTGTTGGACATCGACATCGTGTTGTCGCTGGCGGGCAGCATCGTCGTGCTGGCGACGCGCGACCTGTGGTCCGACAACACGGCGCTCGTGTTCCAGCTCGTGGTGCTGGTGTTTGTGAGCGTGGTGCTCGACGCGGCGTCGAAGTTCCTGCAGGCCTCGGCGTCGGTGGACAAGAGCGTGCTGTTGTTCGTGTACGTGATCGTGATACACCGCCTCTCGTCGCATCTGTTGTAGTGTCGAATATGCCAGTGTGGACCTATTCTACATGCCGACTCCCGCGGGCCCTCTGACGGGACCCGAACCTCGTACGAGTGGCGCTGACGCTACACAAGCGGTGGTGTTTTGTCGTGTGTCTATCGATTCAACGCAAACTCGGCGCTGACGCTACACAATCAGTGGTGTTTTATCGTGTGTTTATAAATTCAACGCAAACTCGGCGCTGACGCTGCACAATTCTCCGTCGCGTCATGTATGCACCGGCAACACAAACGGCACAGCCTGGGCCGTTCAGTGCGTGTCCGATTGAGCAGCACACTTGTCTAGAATAGACAAACAAATTTTTGAAACGCCCCTCCCAGGCGGCTGTGCCCGCAGCAAACGTGATACCGTTTCAGGCACACGGGCGCTGCGCGCGAGCTCGAACACACGGTCTGTCTCCCCAGGCGTCAGCGTAAAACGATTACTCATGAAATCGGGATACCAATCCTCGCTCACGAACAAATGTATTATCAAGATGCATCGTAATTGGACCTGAAGTTTCTTGCCCCAGTCGGAACCAGCGTGCTCGAACGGATACGCACGCATTGTCGACGTCAGAGTAGCAAACATCCCATGATGCATCATCTCGCGCATCACGACTTTCCGAGATATGCGCGCAGCTTCGTCTCCTCTCCTTGCGATATCATCCAGCGCGTGCAGGGCCCTCATCTGCACCTCCTCACACAACCGGTGTGCGCGCATACCTTTCATTATCGCAAGGTACTCGCAGAGCGCCTGGAGCTCGGGTATAGTCTCCATGAAGACCTTCGCGCGTGCGATGAAGAATGCCTGCCACTTCTCGTCGGCGCGCACCTCCAGCGCCGCGGCCTGGTAATCCCGGGACACCAAGGGCAGTACACCTATCACGAGCCATAGAGTAGGTTCGTCCGGCGTCAAGTGGCACAGTATCAGACCTGGCGTATCAGCGGTCCATGCATTCGATTGCATACCTGCAAAAATGTTTGTGGCTACACATGCTCTCTTAAATATGGCGACCGTTGAAGACGATGGCGTGCTTCTGACGGGACTCGAACCCGTAACCTCCACCTCATAAGAGTGGCGCTTTAACCATTAAGCTACAGAAGCTTTTGTGTGATGTGTGTTCATCGAGATTTATTGATTCGCTGGATAAATAGACATCAAATGCCGCCTCTTGGCTTCGCTATGATCCGGAAAACAATCTTTCTTCTCGTTTTCACTCTCCTGCTCCGTCGTCGGTGCGCCCTCCTGTTTTCCTCGAACGCTCGAACCACCACCATCACCTCACGAGGCATCCACACGATCGCGCTTACGACCAGCTGACACAAGCGACGCATTGCTCGCAGCAGCAGGCGTGCCGTCGGATTTGGAACCCAACAATGCACTACCCCAAACCATAGGCTCTGAATACCCAGGGGTCCACAGTCCTGGGGTTGTCTGTCTCTTGATTAGCTTTTTCATGCTGACCTTATACGCCTCTAACCACGATGCATGCGCCGCATCCGCCGCAGTAGCTGCGGGCGCGGCGATTCTGGCAGGGACGATTCCCGCTTTCTCCGCCGCTGTAGCCGCGGGCGCGGCGATCTTGACAAGGTCGAGCCACCAATCCGGTGGAGACACCTGCACCGGTGCAGCACCAGCAGACGCAGCACCAGCAGCTGCAGCAGGAAGCCGGCCTGGCGCCTGCTGCCGCCCGCCGAGTGCCTGCATCTGCTTCAACGGCACCGGTGCAGCACCAGCAGACGCAGCACCAGCAGCTGCAGCAGGAAGCCGGCCTGGCGCCTGCTGCCGCCCGCCGAGTGCCTGCATCTGCTTCAACGGCACCGGTGCAGCACCAGCAGACGCAGCACCAGCAGCTGCAGCAGGAAGCCGGCCTGGCGCCTGCTGCCGCCCGCCGAGTGTCTCCATCTGCTTTAACGGCACCGGTGCAGCACCAGCAGACGCAGCACCAGCAGCTGCAGCAGGAAGCCGGCCTGGCGCCTGCTGCCGCCCGCTGAGTGCCTCCATCTGCTTCAACGCACCCCCCAGAGTGTCCACGCCGTGATACACATGCACAGAGCCGCACAATTTATGGATTTTTGTTAGTCTCTCCTGCAGCTGCTGGTTTTCCTCGCTCAGCGTCCCCTTTTCCGCAATCAGCTCATATTTTTTCGTCAGCAGCACAACCTTTTCCTTGTACAGCCGCTGACTCGTCGCCTCGGCATCGGTTAATTGAAGCTCCTTTCTCGCAAGGTCCTTCTGGAGACGCTTAGTGTGCAGATCCAAATCTGACGCACCCGACATGATAGAATGCGTAACCTCCAAACTGCGCAACGTTTTCGTTTTTCGCGGATTTCTTAAATACCGTCATCACTGGCGTCGCGCCAAAGTCGGCACCAGCCCAAGCCGTGCAGCGTGTGTCCGATCAAACCCCATCTAGACAAAACGTGCTCGTGTCCGAAAACGTGACTCTTTGTTGAAACGTGGCTCTCGTCGAAAAATCGAACGTCGTTCCGGTCATCACCGCATTCTAGAGTTTCGACGAGTAAAGCGGAACCATGTTTTGACAAACTCCATATAATAAAATAAACGCAACAAAAACCCGAAGCCGGGCAGTACGTTCCATGCGCGTTTACGCGCTGGTGAAGATATTCATGAACACGACCAGCCGCACAGACTCCACCAGCACCACCGTCGGCCACCAAGTGCTGTTCCCCGCTTCCAGCATAGCCAGCGCGATACACTGCATGCGCCTCAAGCACGCAGAACAGTACAGCGTCTCGTACCGCTGCCACACGGGCAAGTGGGTGCAGCGCACACTCGATGCGCTCCTCGAGGAGAGTGCGACCTACTCCGACGATCGCTTCGGCGAAGACGAGGTGCAGATCGTGTGGAGACACAACCGCGGCCGTGTGCTCTACTGCTTCGGCGCCGCAGACCTGGGCGCTGCGCGCGACTGCACCGTGCCCGGCAGCGTGCAGGACACACTGCACGAATTTGCGTCGGTGAGAATCAGTATCAACATCCGCTGCGTGCTCGGGACCCACAACCTTCCGGCCCGTTTCGGGCAGGTCGTCCAGCTGCACAAGACGAGCATGCTCCGCGCCCTACAGTGCTTCTGTCAGCAGGCCGGACCCGGGTTTGAGCTCGCCGACTACGACGTGCAGTACCAGAACGCCAAGGGCGAGTATGTGCGCCTGTCGGGCGCGGCGCGCTCCGACTGCCAGGAGTACTGCGTCGGCGCCGACGCCGTCCGCCTGCGCCTCGTGCCGGCCGCGCAGACCGAGCCCGACTTCGGCCAGCTATTGCACGCTCTCCTCGGGGGCGAGCCGGGTGTCGACGCCGCCCGCGTGCCGGAGCCGCGCGTGCCGCGGGTCTTTGTGTTCTGTCACTAGTCCTTACGAGTTTTTATACGCCAGTGGGAGGAGTGTTTGTTGCTATTTAATCGTTTTGCATAAACAATCCATACATCACCAACCAAAGACAGAACATGGCACACACTGCCACATACGTATTGGGGATTGCTTCCAACGTGTCTTCGCTGGAGCAGAGCACTGTCCCGACATGTTGTATGCCCGAATATACGACGCACGTCGGTGGGAACAACACTGTACACACCACCCACACAGTGACCACGCCAATGACAGGCTCGGCTTCCTCGTCCTTGGGGATAGAGTCGGGCACACGACACACTCGAAACGCACATACAAACGGTGGCAGTCCCGCGGCGCGCGTCACGCGAAGAGGCTGATGGCGTGCATGAGCATCACGTACGTGAACGTGCCGATGAAGAAGACGTACTTGTTGGTGTTGGCCTCGAGCGCAAACTCGTTACTGTCAAACGTGGTGTCGATCTCTTTGAACCAGAAGACCAGCAGCGCCGCGCACGAGGCCACCAGCGTCAACGGCGCGACGTAAGCGGGCATCGGGGGCGCGGGACGCCGCTTAAATACCCTCTTCCAAAATGGCGGAAACTCCGCCCCACCGGGAACAAATGCGAACCCCAGGAGCGCAGAAAACACGATGCGCGCGTCCGACAGTTGGACCGGCTGTTTATATGTCGGCGTGCACTCGCCACGCGCGTTCGCACGCTACAACGGCGGCCAGTGAACGACGTACATATTCTCGCTGAGCGTCGTGTGTTTGGCGAGGGTCATGGCTTCCAGCACGCTGTCGATGTTTTTCTCGGCCAGCGTTTTCACGGCGTCGATGTCCGTCCCGGTCAAGCGGCCCACGTCCGCCTCGCTGCGCGCGGCAGCCGCGGGCCCCACGGTCGTGTCGATGGTAAACTCGGTGGTAGTGCTGGATTTGACGCGGGCGCTCGCGTATCCAGCCGCCCTGTACTCTCCGTACAGCTTGACCGTTGTGGGATGCACGGCGAATATTTGCATGCGCAGGCGTGCGCATGCGCAGCAGTACACGAGCAGATGCATTAGCAACCGGCCAAACCCCTTACAGAGATATCGACCGCTGTCGTGCATGCACTCTGGCGCCAGGAACGTTGTGATTCCGCTGCTGGTCTCCAGACCTTGAAGCGAGACCTCGTATTCGGAAATCACGAGGCGTGCCCCTGACATGTGGACGGTGTTGCCGTCTACCGTGGCAGTGCCGCTGTTCTCGCGTCGTGTCACGCGCAGCAAATACTCGTCGTGTCTCTCGGTGTTCGCGGCCATCACGGTAAATGCATGCGACGACCGCGCAAGATTCTTCATGAACTCTATCTGGTACAGTGCGGGCATGCCCACCGGCGCCGGGTGAATTTTCGCCTGACACCTCTCTTTTTTCTCGGCCAGGGTTTCACCTCTGTAGACAGTCGCCAGGTCTACGTTGATCCGTGCGATGAGTGCAAGTGCTTCTGCACTTTCCAACATTGCGCCGTTCGCGCGTCCCGTCCTAAATACACGGCGTCGCTCATATCATACATCATCTGCTGAAAGCCAAAGCATTTCTTTGAGCGCTGTGCATTCTTTTGCTGTAGTCTCCAACGTTTGCTGTTCTATTTTATAAATTTGATGCTGTTCCGATGACAACTCGTCGCATAATCTACAACGCTTACGAGTTCGTAAGCCCCTATTTACAGCTTCAGGATCGAGTCTTAATTCCTGTGATTGCATCTTCATTTGCAACTCCACACACAACTTGAACACGGCTTGAGATTGAGCTGCATTATTGGCGCATATCGCGTGTTGTCCTTCAGCTACACGTAGTTCGTCGAATATTTCCTGTCTGCGTTTTTTTTCAAGTGTTGTGTATTGACCATGCACATGGTACACGGGCATGTATATATCGTGCACGGGGGACTTAGATGACATTATTGGTGTGACTGCGATGTTATATACTCGTATGGCCATGCCGATTTCTTTTTTTCGTGTACGTGACCTGCCCGTAACCCATCTTGATCCAGAACTTCTCGGCGTCGCTCGCGGGCCCTTTACAAGTGTTTATCGAACCTCGGCATTCAACAAGCATACAAGCATGCCAGGATCCACCAAACATCAAAGCCCGTGAATCTGCTGTCGGTGCGCGCCGCCTATTTCCGCACCGCCGCCGCCGCGCAATGCAGGCCCCGAAGATCGCGCCGGGCGTCTTCGACGTCAGCATCCACCACGCGCTGCGGATCCGGCACGTGGCGCCGGGCAACGTGCACGTGCCCGCGCCCTCGGAGCGCTACCAGCGCCGGCAGGCCAAGACGCAGCGCGTGGTCGAGCAGAACATCCGCGAGCAGAGCATGCTCAAATTTGTGACGGTATGTGCGCCATTTTGCTCGCGCGGCGGCCCATGCTCACGAGCGCGGCGGCCCATGCTCATGCTCACGAGCGCGCCCCGAGCAGGTCTGTCGCCGCCTCAACATCGACGCGCTGCACCCCCGCAGCTTCCACATGGTGCTCGCGCTGCTCAGCAAGACCGACGCGCGCATCGAGCTCTTCCACCTCGTGCGCGCGGGCGACGACGGCGTCATCCTGGACATGGAGGTGGCAGAGGAGATCGAGACGCTGCAGCCGGAGCTGCTGTACAGCGTGTCGGTACGCAGTGTCTGTCTTGCTTGTCTGGACAGCGTGTCTGTACGCAGTGTCTGTCTTGCCTGTCTCAGCAGGCTGGACAGCGGTGCTGCGGTGCTAACGCGCTGGACGTGTCGGGCAGGACTGGGTCACGCTCTTCGGCTACATGCACTGCGAGCTCGGCGAGCGCGAGGACCTGTTTGTCTGCGAGGACCCGCTCGTGCGCCGCTTCCGCGAGAGCCTCGAGGTCGGGGGCCTGCACGCGACGCTGGCGGGTACGCTGAATGCTGTATCAATGAATGCCCTGTGTGTGCTCTCGTGTCCTGACAACCTGACAATCTGGCGCGCGTAGGCGGCACCCCTGCCGTCCTCATGTGCATGTGTCACACTCTGCCGGCGAAGACGCCGATCTCGCAGATGCTCGAGCGCTACGTCGTCGGCGCGGCCGCGGCCGCGGGCGTCGAGGCGCCGCGCGACGTCGAGGTGCGCTGCCTGCGCACGGCCGCGCACTTCATGGACGCCGTGATCGGCGACGCCGCGCACATGACGGCGCTCTCGCGGGTGATCGCGTGCCTGCAGACGCGCGCCGTTTTCACCACCGACCTCCAGTACGTGCTGCAGCAGGAGGCCACGCTCCGGGCGGCCGAGCGCGACGCGCCGGACGCGGTGCACGCACGGCCCTCGCTGCGCCGCGTCGTGGCGCGCGTGCTCCACGAGCGCGCGTACTACTCCACGCAGACCTTCGCGACCTGGAGCTCGCAGCTGCAGTTCGGCGTCACGACGAGCCTGCACGCGCAGATGCTGCTGTACTTCGTGTGCGCGCAGGTCTCGGCTTCCTCTCTGCTCCCGTTGCCGCGCTTGCTCGCGCTCCAGCGTGTTCTGACAATACAGAACAGGTCATCGAGCCCGACGTCTCGCTCTACCGCGACCTCTACACCGACGTCATCCTCGACCGTGTGAGCCGCCGCAACGGCACCGTCGACAGCATCGACCAATACGCGGTGTCCAAGCTCATCCGCAGCGTCCGCATCTACAAGCACAGCATCAACAACCTCATCGACTTCCGCGTGCAGTGCCTGGCCGGCCTCTCCGCGACGACGCGGCTCAATCTGAGCCTGGCGGACGTGGTCCAGCTCTACATATGCTGCTTCCAGCACCGCAGCATCTTCGAGTACTGCTGGAAGCAGGTTGTGCCCGTCATGAACCACACCATCCAGCACTCGTGCGAGCGCTTCCGCAGCGCGCACGCGTTCGACATCGACGCCGTCGTGCGCACGCTCGTCGACAGCAGCACGGCCGTCGGCACCACCGTCACCGCCGACGACGGCGTGCTCGTCGCCGCCGAGACCGCCGAGGCCGCGGCGCTGTGGGCCGCGGCGGGCGCCGGCGAGCTCTCGGCGCCGGTGCTTGTATCGGCGCCGCCCACGGCGCCCGCCGCCGCGCTCGGCGAACCCACAGCAGCGCTAGGCGAACCCACAGCAGCGCCTACCGCCGCGCCCGGCGAAGTCACCGCCGCGCTCGCTGCCGCCGCCGCTCCGTGCACGGCAACGAGAGGCCTCTCGGCGATGCTGGCGGCGGCAGCGGCGCCGCTCGAGCTCGCGGCGTCGCTCGGGACAGTGGCAGCGGCGCCGCTCGGGCTCGCGGCGGCGCCGCCTGAGGTGTAGAGTTGGTGCCACACGCGCGCCTACAGGCGGTGGGTTGGGTGTTTATTACAGCGTGCAACTCTTCTCAGAAGTCGCTGTCGATGATTGCCTGTATCGAGCGCATTGACAGTTCGCGTTAGTATATAACACTCGTAACGAAAAAGCAAGCAGAAATTCTAAACCCACATAAGTGCACTATCAAATTTACTTGCATTTGCAAATTCCGACCTTCAACTATGAATCGCGAATCCCAGACGACCACTTCACTCGACTCCATCCTACATCGTGACGAAGAAGAGTCGTACGTTAGTATGAGCGTACGCGTTGACTGTCTGCGACAAGCCACATGCCCGGGCTGTTCTTATTGCAATGATCAAACTTTCGCATCACGTCACTCAGCAACGCGTATTCGCGACATGGAGATATCGAGACAGCAGAACCCCAGAGTGGTGTCTGACGAGGCCAACGGATGGACAACTGTGTATAAGCGGAAGCCCCATCAGGTGCAAATAAACCCTGGCTCTCACACTCTCGACATGAATGTGTCGAGAATGCAGAACGCCAGAGTGTGTCGAGACGAGGCCAACGGATACGCGACCGTGTATAAGGTGAACATCTCTCAGATGGAATCCGACGCTGCACTAGCGCGTCAGCTCAACCAAGACGACCAATACGACGACTTGCTCGCTGATATGCGGGCGTTTGCGATTGAATATGCCAACTTTGCACTAGCGCGTCAGATCGGCCAAGACGAATTGGTCGCTGATATGCTGATGGAAGAATCCGACGCTGCACTAGCGCGTCAGCTCCTCCAAGAAGACGAATCGGTCGCTAATATGCGGTCGAGTGTGATCAAAGAATCTGACGCTGCACTAGCGCGTCAGCTCTATCATGACGAGTTAGTCGCTGCGGGCGGAATCTGACGCTGCACTAGCGCGTCCGCTCCGAGACCGTTAGGGTATATGGATTGTTTTTTATTACATTCACACACAACAACTTTTGCACATGAAGTGAGAATAGTATTCACGTGTCGATTTAGTGCCGCTCCGTGGCCTCTCGGCGCTGCTGGCGGCGCCGCCCGAGGTGTAGAGTTGGTCGTCTGACGCCAGCAGCGGTCTCCGTATATACGCCGGTGTGTGCACGGTCGCCATGCCGTGTATCGACTACGACGCGCCCAGCACAGAAGACACCAAGAGCATCCACGTTGCACACGAACGCTACCTGCGCGTTTATGCGAAGTATATCGAGCAGTTTATCGTCGACGACGAGCCCCTTTGCGTCTCCGATGCAAACAGACCGCGAAACGTGCTTCGGAGCTGGTTTCCGTAGAAACCCCATATCGAACCATCTACAACGTCGTATTTAACACGCCGTGTTTCTCGCGTCGTATGCGTTCGACACCACTGTCTCGACTGTTAGTGCTGGCAGCGCTGATGTGCGCCTTCGCATTGTGCGATTGCATTGACGAGGTACAGGTGATGGAGACATCGTTGGATGCTATTGCGAAATCATGCAACGCCGAACTGATTGCTGAAGTTGATCAGAACGGTGATCCACAGCATGGCACCCCGTACGAAGAAGACGGGATGAACTGCCAGGACTTCAAAACTCCCGACGATCAGCTCATTTCCGGAACTGGAATCACGACTCATTGTTGTGCCAAGTCAGTCGGAGTTCCATTCAATTTAGGCCGAATTGTATCCAACAGCGCCAACCATGCATCAATATCTCGACTGCTCTTACTTTTAGTGCTGCTGTGCGCCCTCGCACCCGAGGTGTAGATCTGGTGCGCTCGTTCCGCCCTTCCGGCGAGTCGGAGAGTATTTACGGCGCGCCTGTCCCGCATACCCCATGCCCGCCCGCAAGCGCAAGACGGCCGTGCAGCCCGCGCCGAAACTGGTGCGACACGATTGCATGCCCGGCCAGTGGTCCGGCGCGCCTGCGCGCCAGCCCGCTCGCAAGCGCAAGACGGCCGTGCAGCCCGTGCCGAAACTGGTGCGACACAATTGCATGCCCGGCCAGTGGTCCGGCGCGCCTGCGCGCCAGCCCGCTCGCAAGCGCAAGACGGCCGTGCAGCCCGCGTGCCGCAAGCCCGCGGCGCCGCCCGCGCCGAAGAAGCTGGTCCGACACAACTGCATGCTGCGCAGGTGGTCGAATGGCGTGCGTGCGCGCAAGCCTGTGGTGGCGGCCACTGTGGCGGCCCTGCAGGTGGTGGCGCAACCACAGCAGGACCTGAGCGACGCTGAGGACGACGAGCCTGTGATAACGCGCGTCACGCGCACCGACGACGCCGTGGCCACCATCGATTTGCGCTAGGACTGTTTTAGTAAACGAAGCACCGTAAACAAACAAACAAACAAACAACCGACTCTGCATAGAGTGTATACAATTGCTTTGTTTAGAACGAAACGAATCTCTTCGCCGCAGCGCCGCGATGCGCTCACTTCTTCGCCGCGGGCCCCTCGCCCTTTTTCGTTTTAGTGATAACCTCCGAGGGCGGCTTGGCTTCACGGCAATGATGCAGTGGCTCGTAAATGGCGCTGATGATGTTGGGGTCGGCGTCCACCGCAGCTTGCATGACCGCTCTCTCCTCAGCGTTGACCCGGTACATCGCACATTGCGAGAGAACAAGACGTCGCACAAGACGAAGAGTTGTTTCCTGCGCGGTCGTTGATGCGATTTGCAGACCGAAAGTCCGCTGTGCGGGCGTCGCCGATCTCAGAGCCAACGCCATGGTCTCCAGAGTGGATGGAGGGACATGCGGCTGCTGACTCGCCTGCGTACAAGAAGATGCACGCGATAGTCGCAGAACTTGCCCGTCGCGATGGCATTGAGGTGGACGATGCCACCATGGCGCGCATGATGCTCGAGCATGAAAAAATGGAGCAAATGCACACACACATGAAAGCCTGCACACTTGAGTCGCCGCCGGGCGAGTCTCAGTTGTCTGGACACTCGTCTCTCTCGAAATAGTCGCATGCGCGACCATACGTCTTGATACGGGTCGAGTCACACCGTGACAGCCTTTTAATAAATTGGGGGTAAAACACTCGTGGTGTCGCGCCCGCCCATGCCCACCGCATCCACCCGCGCCTCTTGGGGTGGCAGAACTACCATCATACTCGCTTCCGTATCGGCAACTCGCGCTCCGCGCTCGTTTTGTGCGCGCTGCTCTCGGTTCCTGGTGATACCGCGCGGCCGCTGCGGAGCGCCGGCTCGAGCTCGGAGAGCGCGTACCAGCGAGGAGAGCGGGAGATGCGCATGGGAGAGGAGCGAGAGAGCCCGTGAGTGGTTGTTGTAACTTTAATAACCAATAAACTCTATTTCTGTCGAGCTATTTCTATCGGTCTAGACGTCGATGTCTTCGCCCGCATCCCAGCGCTTCTGGCGCTTCGCCTTGTGGTACACGTCACTGCGTTCCTGTTCGGTGAGTGAGATTTCGTGGATCTTGACGGTCAGACGTTCATCTGCTTCGACGTAGGCGGCTTCGGCCTCCGAAACCTTGTTTTTGAGACGAATCCTTTCGTCTACCAGGTCCTTGCGCTCCTGGCGCAACTGGACGAGTCTGGCGTTGTATGTGTCCATCGCGCTGGGTTTGGATGGTGCTATGTAAGCTCTCCATCTTATATATATGCAATCCCTAGGTCGCGCACGTCAATGACCCTGTGGCCAGCATCGATTTGCGCTAGGAATGATTCGATCAACAAAGCACCGCAAACAAACAAACAATCAAACGACCGCAAACGCAGCGAGTGTATGTAATTGCTTCGTTTAGAACGAGACGGCAGCGCCGCGATGCATCACGATGCGCTCACCTCTTCACCGCAGCGTCGTGATTCTTCGACGCGGGGTCTGGCTTGCCGTCGCCCTTTTCCGTTTTCGTGACCACCTCAGAGGGCGGCACGGCTTCCTCGTAGTGGGGCAGTGGCTGGTAAACCCAGTAGGCCATGTTGGGGTCTACGTCCACCGCAGCCTGCACGATCACTCTCTGCTCAGCGTTGATCCGGTCTATGTACTCCCGGTAGTTTGCCCGCGCAGCAGGCCTGAGTGTTCCCGGCGCACCGCCTTCAGCAGCCTCTGCTTCCCCCGCTCGGTCCATCGTGCGTGCTCGTTTTCCTCGGTTCGCGATGATTTGACAGTTGGTTGATTTTGACCGTTGGTTGATTTTGACTGTTGGTTGATTTTGACCGTGACTGTTTTTATTTTTGACCGTTGGTACGGTTGACGATTATAAAAAAATCGTTCTCGGTATATTCTCCACACGAGGCCCGCGTGCCTGCGCCGCCGTTGAGGCGCCGGCTCCCACCCGACACAGACGCCACTACCGTCGGTTCATGATCCTGCGCCGCAGGTGCGTCTTGTCCTCCTCCGTGAGCATGTCGATCTCACAGAGCACCTTGATGTCGTCGACGCTCGTGATCTCGAAGCGCGGCAGCGCCCGCAGCGCGAACCGCACGCGCCGCGCGCCGAAGCACTGCGCGTACGCGGCCTCGCCGAGGCGCTCGAGCACTGCCTGCATGTACATGATGTTCGAGTACTGCTCGCGGTGCAGCGCGGAGGCGCCGCGCCGCGCGGCCTCCTCGCGGCTCTTGTTGATGTTCGGGAGCGCGAAGAACGTGTACACCGCCTCCTGGAATTCCACCTTGGCCTCGTGCATGGCGTTCCCGGTGTCCATCGCGCCCAGCTCGACCACGTCGGTGTTCGGCGGCAGCAGGTGCACCGCCGCGCGTTTCGAGCCCACGCGCGGCGCGCCGTCGGGCGCGTCGCTGAACTGTGTCTGCACCGCGTGGTGGAACGCGTCGGCGACGCTCGCCGTGACGCCCACGCCCTTGAGCCGCATGAGGTTGTTGTGCAGCACGCTGTTGTGCTCGCCGGTGAGGTTGTACCTGCGGTGTGTGTGTGTCGGCTATCATGACATGCGCACGCGGCGCGGGCAAGCAACGAAGACGGCACGCACCGTCGCTGCTCGTCGAGCAGCTGGATCCCCGACGTCGTCTGGTCCTTCACCTCGATGCGCTCCGTCACCGCGAGGTGCTTCACGCGGTTCCACTCGCCCGTCACCGCCAGCTGCGCCATGGCCTCATGCCACACCATGTACTGCCGGTGCACGCCGAGCAGCGGCGAGCTCAGCTCCGCGCCCGCGCGCACCACCGGCGTCTCCGTCTCGAACACGAACACCGCCTTTTGCGGCACGGCACCAGACACCACGCGCACCTCGTACGACGCGAGCGCCTCGCGCGCGTCCGTGTTCATGCGCACGCTCCATGTGAAGCTGCCGAGAGGCAGGCAGCTGTGCGGCGCGCTCAGTGTCAGTGCCGGCGCTCGCGCAGATGCAGCTCGGAGAGCGAGGGCGGCAGAGAGAGAGAGAGAGCGGGAGACACACACAACAGAGAGAGAGAGAGCGACAGTGTGTACCGCGGCACTTTGATTCCGCGCACACCCCCTTCCGTCTGCGCACGCGCCACGTAGTACGGCACGAACCCGCACGTGTACGAGAGAACCACTGCGTCCTTGAAGAAACGCTTGTACTCGCGGTTCAGCGTCGCCAGCAGCTCCGGCTTCACCGCCACGCCGCCCTCATCGACGTCGATGTCGTTCAACAGCACCGTGTTAAACACGCGGTGCAGACACGACACCACGTCCGGATCACGTGACACCATGTCCAGCAGCGAGTCGCGCGTCTCTTCGACGTCCATTGCGCCACCGTCGGGCGGGCTTAATAGCCGCCGCCGCGCGCTTGGGCTTCTTCGCAGCCTGCCGCGGGACAGGGCACACGAAACCAGGGTGAGACGTCTACATAACCAGTGTCAGACGTGACATACGAGCAGTTTTAGAAACGAATATTCGTCGTGACACGTCTCCTCATAGACCATCTACGATTGGGTTGTTATGGTCTGTTGTATGTCGACTCGTGAAACAGAAACCGGTGAAAACGAAATCGATGTGAGTAGTCGCCTCGTTAAAATCGGACGAGCAGGGGTTGTAGTTTATTTTTTTGTATTTTGAGTTTCGTGAGAGACCGTCTCAGGAACCAAAAAAATAACAACAACGAAATCAATGTGGGTGTCGTCCCACAAACCAAAAATTTCAACAATGGAATCAACGTGAGACGTCGTCTCACGAACCAAAATTTCAATAACGAAATCGACGTGAGACGTCGTCTCGTGAACTATTTTTCCGGCAAATAAATCGACGTGAGATGTCGTCTCACGAAATTCGACAAGCAGGGGTTGTAGTTTTTTTTTATATTTTTGAGTTTCGTGAGAGGACAAAACAGAAACAGGAAAAAAAACGAAATCAACGTGAGACGTCGTCTCACGAAATTCGACAAGCAAGGGCTGTATTTTTTTTTCGGTTTTTTTTGAGTTTCGTGAGAGGAC
>Ga0209384_1000351_pt1 | contig 30923 bp, 29 predicted proteins | sample CoawatmetaG05DNA_FD_187511 | JGI IMG/M metagenome (GOLD analysis project Ga0209384, IMG submission 187511) | Marine microbial communities from the West Antarctic Peninsula - Coastal water metaG058-DNA (SPAdes) (version 2) | ecosystem: Environmental > Aquatic > Marine > Coastal ... | reverse complement strand
AAAGATTTGTAGCCCATACTTTCTGGCTGCATTACTGATCTATCTGAACTACCGCCGGCTGTTCTATCTCCCTCTAACTTTTCAAGTAACAAATCAAGCTTCTCGTTTTGTTCGGTTTGAGCAGCAAGTGAAAATGAAAATAGCAAAGGTACGAGAAAAGTAGAAAGTAGTAATTTTTTCATTTTTGATTTTAGCCTCATATATTCATTATACTGGGGGTTATTATACACTTAAGATAAGATGAGATTTACATTTAACATAACATTATCAGCAATACAATTTGCAATAATGTACTAGATTTAGTGGAAAGAAAATATATAGTTCCTATGCTTCATGGCATCATTTTATTTTTTCAGTTAAATAGATACTCTAAAAGATCCATGTATAAAAAAGGAATGTAATCAAATATGAAGAATCATGGCTCTGAGGTTTTATACATTTCGGTAGATGGCATTATGGAGCCACTTGGATATTCTCAAGTATTTAAGTATCTAGAAGGCCTATCTCGAAACTATACTATTAATCTAATTTCATTTGAAAAGAAATCAGATCTTATGAATTTAAAGCGCTTAAATATTTTAACCAAGAAATGTGATGGTTACGATATCTGCTGGCACAGATGTAAGTACAGAAGTGGTTTTTTTGGATTAGGTAAATTAATTAATATTAGTAATTTAATTCTTGTTCCGATATATATTTTTATAACAAAAAAAATTTACTTAGTTCATATAAGAAGCTACATGCCCGGGGTTGTCATTCCAATTCTCAAGGCTCTCTTTAGGTTTAAACTAATTTTTGATATGAGAGGATTCTGGGCAGACGAAAAACATGATCGCATGCATTGGAGTAAGAAATCTCTGAAATACAAATTTTTTAAACGCTTGGAAAGCTATTTAATAAATGTCTCAGATCATATCGTAACCTTAACAAGCTCATCAAAAAATATAATTACTCAGAACTTTAATATAACTCCAGCATCAATAGAGGTTATCCCTACTTGTGTTGACTTTAAAGAATTTAAAAGAGTAGAAGGTTTATCTAACCATGGCTCCATGATTATTGGATATTTAGGCTCAGTTGATACCGCGTATGATTTTTCTAAATTTTGTTTTTTAGTCTCTCAACTTCAAAGTCGCCTTGATGATTCGATCCATTTGAAGGTTTTGACCAATCAATCCTATGATCATGTTTTGGAACTAATTCCTCAGAAACTTGTGCCTAAGATTGAGCTCGAAGTAAAGTTTGTTGAGCGTGAAAAATTGTCACTCGAAATTTCTTCGTTTGACCTCTTAGGATTTTACTTGAATGAAAATTTCTCTATCAATGCATCGATGCCGACCAAAATAGCAGAGACATTGGCGTGTGGAATCCCTATAGTTTGCAATGGATTCAATGGAGATATAAAAAATATTTTAGAAAAAAACGATGTTGGCTTAATCTATGATTTTAATAATGATATTACTGAAGAGCAATTAGAGAGACTTATTTATTTAATCAAGCAACCAAACACAGCCTCAAGATGCTTTGAAATTGCAGAAAAATATTTTTCACTAGAAAAAGGTACGGCTATGTATTTAAATATATATTCTAGGCTAAGCTCCTGACCCGAACATCTAAAAAAATTTTATTATATAATGATGAGAAATTCGAATATTAGCATTACGGAATATCCACCAGCATCTTACTTCAATAATTTATAATGAAATTTACTACCGAATGGCATTTTGGAAATAATGTCTGTGAACTTACTCCCCTAAAGATAGAAGATCAAAGAGGTTTTTTTTCCGAAGTCTACCAAAAGAGTGATTTTGAAAAGTTAGGGATTATAGAAAATTTTATGCAAGAGAATCATTCGTTTACAAGGGATAAATATACATTTAGAGGCTTACATTTGCAAAAACCTCCTTTCGAGCAAGCTAAATTAGTAAGAGTTCTTAAAGGAAGCATTTTAGACATCGCATTAGATCTTCGTCAGGAATCTGCAACATATCTTCAACATAAAAAATTTACTCTAACTGAAAATAATTTCAAGCAGCTCTTCATTCCAGCGGGTTTTGCGCATGGCTTTTTAACGCTAGAGGATAATTGTGAAATTTCATATAAAGTTTCAAATCCATATGATCATCCCAGCGATGTTTCGTTATCTGTTTTTGATAAGAAATTAGGCATTACACTTCCATGCTCAAAAGAAGATATTGCTTTATCAAAAAAAGATGCTGATGCCCTAGAATTGGATGCATTAGGCAAAATTTTTTCATGAAAATTTTAATCACTGGTGGATTAGGCTTTATTGGCTCTGCATTAGTAAGAAAATTAATAGATTCCACAAATTATGAAATTTTAAATATTGATAATTGTACTTATGCAGCAATGCCAGAATCACTTCAAGGAAGAGAATATGAAAGTAGATATGAATTTCAAAAAATAGATATATCTAACTATGAAGCTATTAATAAGAGCATAATCAAATTTAAGCCAAATAAGATTTTTCATCTTGCAGCAGAAAGTCATGTTGACAGATCAATTGATAATCCTGATGCATTTATAAATACAAATATCCTAGGCACATACAATATTCTTCAATCTTTGAAACTGAATAATGACATACTGCCTGAGAATTTTATTTTCATACATGTTTCAACAGATGAAGTTTTTGGGACTCTTTCTTTGGAGGATAAGCCGTTTAATGAGAAATCGCCATATCAACCTAACTCTCCCTATTCAGCTTCAAAAGCTAGCTCTGATCTCTTGGTGAGAGCCTGGAATGAAACATATAAAATAAAAGTTGTTATTACGAATTGCTCAAACAATTATGGTCCTTGGCAAAATCCAGAAAAACTAATTCCTAAAATTATATTTAATGCTTTAGGTAATAAGCCTATCCCTATCTATGGCAATGGTCAAAATATAAGGGATTGGTTGCATGTAAATGATCATATTGATGCATTGCTTGCTGCCTCTGATTCTCAGGAAATTTTTAACAGGTATACAATCGGCGCTAATCAGGAGATATCAAATATTGATCTTACAAAAATGATATGTGAATATCTGGATGAAAAATTACCTAAAAAGGAGTCATATTTTAATCAAGTTAGGTTTGTTGAGGATAGGCTGGGTCATGACCTAAGATACGCAATAGATTCATCATATATTTCCAAAACTTTAGGTTTTAATGCAGAATATGAGCTCAAAATTGGAATTGAAGAAACAATTGACTGGTATTTAGACAATCAAGACTGGGTAAAAGATAAAGTTTAACTTTAAATAAGAAGAGGTACTAATGAAAGGTATTATTTTAGCGGGTGGTTTAGGCACTAGACTTCATCCCTCAACCATAAGTGTTTCGAAGCAACTGCTTCCTATCTACGATAAGCCCTTGATTTATTACCCTCTTTCGAATTTGCTGTCAGCTGGTATTAAAGAAATCTTAATTATTTCAACATCTGGTAATATTGGGTTATTCCAAAAGCTATTTGGAGATGGCTCAGAGTTGGGAATAAAACTTTCATATGAATCTCAAGATAAACCAAATGGAATAGCGGAAGCATTTATTATTGGCGAGAAGTTTATTAATTCTGATGATGTTACTCTAATTCTTGGTGATAATATTTATTATGGCAGTCAAATTGCTGCTCAACTCAAAGAGCAAGCATCTAGAAAAGCTGATGGTGCAAAAATCTTTGCTTACAAAGTGCAAGATCCAGAAAGGTATGGGGTTGTAGAGTTTAATGAAAATAAATCAGTAGTCTCGATAGAGGAAAAGCCCTTGTTGCCCAAATCAAATTATGCAGTGACTGGTTTATATGTATATGACAAATCAGTGTGTGCGCTTGCTAAATCCTTAAGCCCATCTGCAAGAGGGGAGCTAGAAATTACAGATTTAAATAATCTCTATCTTAAAATGGATAAATTAGAAGTCCTGCTATTGGATACTGGAACTGCATGGTTAGATGCTGGAACACCAGATTCATTATTAGAAGCTGCTCATTTTGTTCAAACAATTCAAAATAGACAGCTAATTCAAGTTGGATGCATAGAAGAGATTGCTTTCAAACAAGGGTTTCTATCCAAAGAAAAGTTCCGGGAGATAGCTCGAAAATCACCTCAAAATAAATATGGCGACTATTTAAGAAATTTAGATAAAAATTTACCTATTTAAGAATTATTAGATTTTATTCTTCAAAGGGCTAGCCTGATGCAAGGTTGAAAGATAATAAATTGCAAAAACAAATGGTAAAAATAAACTAAATCTGTATCTAACGAATGTTCCCTCATTAAAAGCTAATAATGAATAGAGCATTAAGGACAACACGAGCACAAAAGTTAGAAAAATAAACTCATGATTGCGTAGCATCTTGCTTTTTATTGCTATGAATGAATATAGGGTTACCAAAGCTACACTTTCTAAAAACTGAATCGGGTAAAAGATGTTTGTCCAAGAATTAGGCAATGGCATTAAAAGGATCTTAGGCAAACCAATAATAGCGAGGAAAATGAGTTCGAACATAGATTCTATGGTGAGGCTCTCAATATCCCCATAAATTGAAAATGCATAATAACCATAAACACCATTCCCCATATCCATATTTTCTGCTGCAAAACCAATTCTATAATAATTTATAAGCTGCAAAATTGGCTCTTCAAAAATAAAGGTTGTTAGCAAAATAGCGACTGAATAGACGATTATTGCAGATAAGCTTTTATGAGCCCTGAAGATCAGGCGTCCAATAAAATATAATGCAAAAAATGCAAATACTTGAATTTTGACAATGAACAAAGGGAGCATGATTAAAAGAGCGATAAAATAATTATCTCTCAACATATTCAATAAAAAAAATATTCCAAGGAGGATGATTAGAGTCTCACGAAGTGAAATTGATGTATATAACAAGAAGCTGGGTATTAAAAAAAGGAGTAGTAGGATATTTTCATTCTTGAAAAAGTTTTTTAATGCCAGGAAAGAGAAAAATAAGAAAAATTTATTTGCAAATGCTAGAGAGGTTACCGTCATATAGTTAGGGATGGGTGCTAAGCCCATTAATGAGACAGTAAAAGTAATAGGGTTTATTTCTAAGAAGTTACCAATCGCGGCAAACTCTGTGCCTTGATATTTGGCGGCGATATCCGCTTGATATTGGGCGGCGATATCCGGGATAGAAACGCCATTGGCTTTTAGCGACATCAACTCAGCAGCATATGTAAATTGATCTGGAAAAAGCATTGGAGAAAAGAGAAAATAATTAAAAACAAATGGTAAAAAAAAGATTCCAGACCAGACAATCAATGAATTAATGCTTATGTATTTTAATTTATAGAAAATAGATATTAAAAGGACTAAACAGGAATAATTAGCTAATTCAAATATATAGTACTCTAAGCTACCGCCATAATCATGGAGCTCAAAATGGCTGTTTACCATAAATTATCTTTATTATCTCTTATGAAATGAAACATGATTGATGAGATTATAAAAATAATAAAGTTTGATAAAAAAATTGAGAAAGTGCTAGGGTAGACTGGATATTCACTTGAATAAGGGGGATCAATAAAATAGATATTATATGGCATATCATTTTCTAAGGTCGCAATTTTTAAATACTCCCCGTTGATTGTGGCTGACAAAGAAGCGGTAATAGCTGAATTTCTTGATACAGCGAGCTGCTTTTGAGCACCCTCTATAATTGCCTGAGATTTCAAGATGAGATGCTCTTTTGCATACTTATCTGAAACTAAAATTATCTCATTTAAAAAAATTAAACCGAAGGCCGGATCACGGGTCATCATAGAAACGTAGATATTTACGCCCTTAATCTCTTTAGTAAATGAAACCGTCCCTGCAATAAAATCTTGGAGATCATGAGGAGAATAATAATCGTAAAGATCATAGCCAAGTAAAAAAGAGCTAATGTTCTCAGAAATAGTATGACGCCTATCTATTTTATTGGTATCCTCAGTTTCGTCGCCAGTACCATAAATTTTAGCGCCCCAGCCTTCCTCCCACATTCTCTGAGCAACAACATATGAGTATAAATTTGATCTAAATTCATTAAAAACATCACCTTCTGAAGAAGCCATTGAGAATAAGGCTTGTGCACCTGAACCAGAAGGTCCATTAGTGGAAATCGATTCTGCTTCCCTTAAAGTTGACGAAATATAAAATTGCGGTATCGTAAATTGAATGAAGCCTAGGCTAAATATGAACGACGCTATGCCAACACTTAATAAAGATTTCTTCCAGACATAGTCATGGAAAAATTCTTTTAATAGTGAAAACTTGCCCTTGATATCAAATCTTTTTAAGAAGTTCATATATTTTTATTATTCACAATTATCATTATATTTTACTAGTATAGCTCTGCTAGGAAAGTAATAAAATCTAAAAAATTTTTATCTGGTTGAGTCTAGCCAACTTTGAAACATTAGTATACTCCATATTTTAAATGTTCCATCTCGTTTTTTGGTAAGGTGATCGGCCCATATTTGATTCACATAATTTGAATCAAGATAGCCCTCTTCTTCTATCCGAGAACTTTCAAGTAATCCTTCAGCCCATTCTTTTAAGGGCCCTCTCAGCCAATCACCTAATGGAATGCTAAAGCCTGCTTTAGGCCTTTCAATTAATTTTTTAGGAACATACTTATATAAAATATTTCTTAGTATAGATTTTCCCTCAGAGTGATTAATTTTCATTTCTAAAGGCATTCTCCATGCAAGTTCAACAATTTTATGATCTAGAAACGGCACACGAGTTTCTAGGCTATTGCCCATTGCAGCTCGATCTACCTTGCACAAAATATCATCTGTAAGATAATTCAAAGTATCTAAATACATCATTTTTGAGGCAAGATCATTTACTCCATTTTTTGGAAGAGGGTCTGTCAAAAATGAGGGATTTATGGAATCTATTTTGGAGTCTGTTGCATTTCTAAGAACTATTTGATCTGCAGAAGGCTCAGAGATTAAACTTAAAAATAAATCGTCTTCTGAATTAAGAAAACGAAGCCTAGATGCAAATCTATGAACTTTCTCTCCAAAATGCACGAAATCATTTTGTTTTTTACTCAACTTATTATATTGCTTAAACATCCAGTCCCAATATTGAATAGGAACTGCTATTAAAATCATGCCAGCAATTTTGCGAAAAAGGACAGGAACCTTTGAGAGTTTTGACCATAATCGTGGAGCCATTAAATATCTATTATATCCTCCAAATAGTTCGTCGCCGGCATCACCTGACAAAGAGACGGTTACAGACTGTTTAGCAGATTTACAAACAAAGTATGTTGGAATTTGTGAGTAGTCAGCAAAAGGTTCATCATAAAGATGAGGAAGATTAGGAATTATAGATTGGGCATCTTTTGCTGTAACTAAAAGCTCTGAGTGATCGGTCATTAAATGGCTTGCAACGTCTTTTGCAAAAGTAGATTCATCAAAATCAGGATCCTCGAAACCAATGGTAAATGTCTTGATGGGCTTTGCGCTCTGTTTCTGCATTAAAGCTACTATAGCTGAGGAGTCAACCCCTCCTGACAAAAATGCTCCCAGTGGAACATCTGATAGACTCTGTAATTTTATAACTGTTGCTAGCTCAGTTTCCAAAGCTAAAGAAGCCTCGTCATAATCTATAAATAAATTCTGAGATGCTGTATTTACAACTTCCTTGAAATCATACCAACGAGTAATGGTCATACTATCATGTGATAATACTTGACCTGATATTGAGTGAGGAATCCCCTGCATCTTAATCTTAGGTGGCTGAGATGATATTTTTAAGATGCAACCTGGCTCTAATTTAAATACTCCATCAAAAATACTTAGGGGACAAGGTACATACATATAACTAAAGTATTGCAATAAAGCTTGTTGAGAAATTTTATTGGAGAAATTTGGATACTTTCTTAATGCTTTTAATTCTGATCCGAAGCCAAAAATAGTATTTTGTCCATCTTCAATCCATCCATAATAAAGTGGCTTTTCACCAAACCGATCCCTTATTAAATAAAAATTTTTCTCAGTCTTGTCCCATAAAGCGATGGCAAACATTCCTCTTAACTTTGTTAAGGTATTTTCTATACCCCATTGCTCAAATGCTTCAAGCAAAGTTTCAGTGTCTGAAGAGCTATTCCAGCGAATCGAATCATCTTTTTGCTCCAACTCAGATCTTAGTTCATTATGGTTATATATCTCCCCGTTATAAGCAATAACCAAGTTGCCTGAGTGAGAGTGCATTGGTTGAAGGCCATCATTCGAGGTATCAAGAATAGACAATCTTCTGTGGCCCATGAGTAAATTGCTATCCATATCTGCAAAAATACTTGAAGCATCTGGCCCTCTATGTTGCAAAGAATCATTCATTGGATTGAGAATGCTCTCAGCAGTAGAGATGCTCATCTCATTTAGCTTAAAGAAGCCTGTTATTCCACACATATTTTAGTGATTTTTATTAAGGTACCAACCTACTGTTGCTTTTAATCCATCTCGGACTTTATGCGTTGGCTTATAACCAAGCAGTTTTTTTGCTTTAGTTATATCAGCTTGGGAATGTCTAACATCCCCATCTCTAAAGCTTCGATAGATTAACTTTGAATGCTGTAATTTATTCTCTTTCTTAATAAATCCTTGAAGAAGCTTATATAACTGATTCAAGGAGGTTCTATCCCCAACAGCAATATTATAGATATTATTTAATGCAAGTTGGTTAGTGCTGGTTGCAGCTAATATATTTGCTTGGACAGCATTTTCTATAAAGCAAAAATCTCTACTTGTTTCCCCATCACCATTGATAAAAACTTCTTGATTATTAGCAATCATATCAATCCATTTAGGAATTACAGCTGCATAAGTACTTTTTGGAGTTTGCCTTTTACCAAAAACATTAAAATATCTTAGGCCAATAGTATTAAAGTTATATGCTTTTTTGAAAACATCTGCATAAAGCTCATTAACATATTTAGTAACGGCATAGGGGCTTAGCGGATTACCAATGATGTGCTCTCTTTTAGGTAATGCCTTGTGATCTCCATAAGTGGAACTGCTAGCAGCATAAACAAAATTTGTAACTTTAGCATCGCGAGCAGCGACCAGCATATTTAAAAAGCCAGTAATATTGCTTTTGTTAGTTTTAATAGGGTTCTTTATGCTTCTAGGTACAGAGCCAATTGCTGCCTGATGCAAAACAAAATCAACGCCCTGACAAGCTTTTTTGCATGAATTTAAACTCGCAATGTCCCCTTTAAGAAATTTAAAATTTGCCCATTGCTTCTTAGAAACCAGAGACTGGACGTCAATGAGGTTATCAGGGTTTCCTGTAGAGAAATTATCTATGCCAACAACTTTTTGATTTAAAAGAAGTAAAGTTTCAAGTAAGTTACTTCCGATAAAGCCACCTACTCCAGTAATCAACCAGGTTTTAGGATTTTGAATCAGCTCACGAGAGATTTTATTAAACGGAGACATATTATTACTAAAGCCTCTTATCCACTTGATTCGATGGAAATAGGTACTTCAAGTCATAAAGAACATGGGTGTTTTTACCAAATGATCTAATTTTCTTAATGCCCATTTTTTTAAATTGAGCATGAGAAACAGCAATTATAATGCCATCATATGAGTCGAGTTTTGGTGAATCAATCAAATCAACTTTAAACTCTTTTTGAGCTTCCTCTTTGTTAACCCATGGATCATAAACACTTACTGAACAGTTATATTCTTCTAGCTCATGGGCAATGTCTATAACCTTAGTATTCCTTATATCAGGACAGTCTTCTTTAAATGACAAACCCATAATAAGAATTTTAGCTGCATTAATTTCAATGCTTTGCTGGGCAAGAAACTTAATTAATTGAGATGCAACAAATGCTGACATACTATCGTTTAGCCTTCTACCTGCTAAAATAATTTCAGGGTTATACCCAAGACTTTCGGACTTATGCGTAAGATAGTAAGGATCAACACCAATACAATGACCCCCAACAAGACCTGGTCGAAATGGAAGAAAGTTCCACTTTGTCTCTGCTGCTTGCAACACAGACTCAGTATCTATCTCCATCAAGTTAAAGATAATTGCTAATTCATTAATTAAAGCTATATTAAGGTCCCTTTGGGTATTTTCAATAACCTTTGCCGCTTCAGCAATTTTGATGCTTGGAGCTTTGTGAGTACCTGCAGTGATGATAGTGCTGTAAAGACTATCAATAAAGTTTGCAGATTCTAAATCTGATCCAGACGTTACCTTCATTATATTTGGTAATCTATGGGTCTTATCGCCTGGATTGATTCTTTCAGGAGAGTACCCAATGTAGAAATCCTGGTTCAGCTTAAGACCAGATATATCCTCTAAAATAGGCAAGCAATCCTCTTCTGTTGCGCCGGGATAAACAGTTGACTCATATATCACTACATCACCTTTTTCTAGAATACTTCCGACTATTTTAGATGCGCTTATTAGAGGGTCAAGATTGGGGCGGTTATTTGCATTTATTGGAGTAGGAACAGTAACTATATAAACATTGCAATCCTGCAAAGAAATTACATCTGTCGAAAATTCAATATTCGTTACTTTTTTTAATGTGGAGATTTCAACTTCATTTGTAAAATCTTTGCCCTCTATTAGGTCAGTGATTCGTTTAGCATTAATATCAAATCCAACAACTGGGAATTTGGTAGAGAACTCCAGGGCAAGAGGGAGGCCAACATAGCCTAAACCAATAATACCTATTTTTGTATTTTGTAGTTTCATATTTTTTTAAAGACCAGAAAATTTAAACACTGCACACAGAAAGCTGTAATTATAATTTTTTAAAAGGTCATATAGTCTGTTTAAGTTAAGTTTCAGGATTATAAATGAAAGTAAGGGATTTATCGTTAATCTGAAGGCTGTTTATGCGCCTCAAGTTACTCTTGACTTCATAATGTGAGACCAAGATCTCTAAGTCAATCATAGTATTCTTCAAGAGGAGAAAAATGTTTTTTATTAAAAAGACAATTTAACACTTTATTCAGCGGAACAAGCACCCTTGCTGGCAAAAGACAAAAAATTAATGCAATTTGGTACTTATAATTCAATAGTGCCCTGGGGTAGAGCTTAATAAAGTTAACAATCAGCTTTTTTGCCCAATTGACTTCAAAATTAACCCTTAAGCAATGCCATGCATTACTAAAAATAATATGAGATTTGTAATGGTTCAGATGTGGAATAAAATCATTTGTGAAATAAGTAGAGTCCTGCAGCCTATCAAGGCATGTGAGGTGCATATCCATATTTCTGCGAATCGTTTTTCCCATATTCTTTGAGTGATACCTCATCACCACTAACGGCGTGTCTGAGTAGAAGAATTTATATTTTGTAGCTATTCGCCAATAAACAGACTCTCCTTCACTGAACATATCTTCATACAAAGGAAACTCTAGGAATACTGATCTTCTGACTAATGGTGATATGGGCACAAGAAAGCCATCCGTATAATCCAAAAAGAGTTTTTTGAGACATGAACCATGAGCTGCAGTTGCAGGAAGATGCGTAGTTTTTCCAGTCAATTCATGAAGTTGTGACCCAGGCCCATGCACAACACCCCATTCACCAGAAAGAGAAGAGAAGCTGGTAATCTGAGCTTCAATCTTGTTAGGCATATAGAAGTCATCACCATAAAGCGTGCTAATAAACATACCAGATGATTCTTGTAGAGCTTGATTTTGACGAAGGGAGATTGAAAGATTCTCTTGATGATCCAAGAAGATGACTCTGTGATCTTTATCACGATAATTTCTTGCAATACTTTTTGAGCTATCAGTGGACCCATTATCAGAAATAATAATCTCTATATTTTTATAGGTTTGATTTACTGCACTTAGAATTGCTTGCTCTAAGTACTCCTCTTGATTGTAAGAAAGAATAATAATCGAGACTTTTGGCTGCTCATCTATCATTTTTTGAATACTATAAGAATGTTTACTTGTCAAAATACTCAGCAATCTGTGCTGAACACTCCGAGAAACAGTCCCCCCCTTCAAAATATAACCTGTATAGGTTTGCTGTTTTTTGAATCGCCTCCTCTAAAGTCCATTGAGGTGACCATCCAAGCTGAAAGAATGCCTTGCTGATATCCAAACTCAAGGATCCTGCTTCGTGAGGCGGATTAGCTATGTTTTCATACTCAAGAATATCCCCGCACCCCCAGGAAGAGCAAAATAACTGGGAAACTGATTGTACGCTTCTAATGTCAGTAATATGCGGACCAAAATTCCAGCTATTATTTTTAGAGGCACCGGATGCACTAAGATCCTCTGCAACTTTAATGTACCCTGAAAGGGGCTCAAGGACGTGCTGCCACGGACGTGTAGAATTTGGATTGCGTAGTAGTAAATTTTTTTTAGATGTTATGGCTCTATATAAATCTGGGATTAGTCGATCTTTAGAAAAATCACCACCACCAATGACATTTCCAGCACGCACAGAGCTGACTCCAGGAGAGGACGACAAGTCATTAAAAAAAGATCTTTGGTATGACTGAATTAAAATTTCGGCACAGCCCTTGCTGCTGCTGTATGGATCATGACCCCCTATATGATCTGTCTCTCTGTAACCCCAGTCCCACTCTTGGTTCTCATAACATTTATCTGTTGTGATCAGAATTGCAGCTTCAACAGAATCAGTTTTTCTTACTGCCTCAAGAACATTGAGTGTGCCCATGACGTTGACGTCATATGTTGTTAAAGGATCCAAGTAAGACTCTCTTACCAAGGCTTGGGCTGCTAAGTGAAATACAACCTCAGGCTGAAAATTTTTACATACCTCCAACATGCCAGTTAAATCTCTAATATCCAAATCAACTGTGTGAGAAATTTTCTGCACCTCAAGCGCATCATAAAAGTCGTTATTCCCATTAAATTTAGAGCTTGAAAGACCTTGAATTTTTGCACCAACACCAGACAGGGCAAGAGCGAGCCATGATCCCTTAAATCCAGTATCTCCTGTAATTAGAACTCGTTTATTTTTCCAAAAGTTTTTATTCATAAATCAACTTCATTTTTATTAAATTACTTAATATCAGTATCAAGCTTTAAATCCTTAAATCAACATCTCTTCATATAAGTTTCCAATTTTAGTTTCAGAAAAATCTTTTGCACGTTCTATAAGATTCTTTGAATCAATTGGATTCTTAAGGGATTGCGCGATTGCATCTGCTAATGATGCTGGGTTATTTACCTCACATAGAGTACCAAATTTACCTCCTTGCAATACCTCGCTGGGGCCAGACTTACAATCTGTTGAAACAACATTAACTCCTTGGGACATGGCTTCCGCGATTACAACTCCAAAACCCTCATAATCAGAGGACAGAACAAACAAGTCTGACTCTTTAACATAAGGTAAGGGGTCCTGGACCCAGCCACCAAGGAGAATATCTTCGTGCAGGTTCAATAGATCTATCTGATTTCTAAGCTGTTTTTCCTCAGAACCATCTCCTAAAATCAGCAAGGACATATCTAACCCTAGCTTACTTTTGGCTATAGAAAATGCTTTAATTAAGTTTGTAAAATTTTTTTGAGGCTTGAGCCTTCCCACGGCTATAAGTTTAATTTTATTGCTGTCTAGCCAACTCACAACTTCTGGATTGCTCTTATCCATTGCGGATACTTTGCTAATAATAGGGTTATAAATGGTCTCAATTTTCTCTTTCTTAACCCCTTTATTGATTAAATCTTGTTTTACTCCTTCTGAAACAGAGATAACTTTATCTGGGAATTTATAGAATATAAATATAGATACATTTTGAATGAATTTAAAAAGTGGCCCTCTGGACTTGAATTGCTCTGATAAATTGCAATGCTCAATATAAATTAACTTAGTACGACGAGAGCAAATCTTTACTACAAAACTTAATGCTGTTAACGGCCACACATTTGCAATGAAATTATCAAACTTGCGTCTGATCAATAACTTTAAAAGAGAGGGCACAACCTGCTTCATGCTAGAAATATTTAAATTAATGACCTCTACCGACGGATTTAAAAATTTTTTAAAGTCATGATCAGGGGTCATGATCAGGATTGAAACAGACCTCCCACTTGCAGCAAGGTGATTTGCTAGGGACACAATAACTTTTTCAGTGCCTCCAAATGCAAGATTATAATTCAAAAAGCAAACCGACCCACTATTGATTTGCTGAATCATTGCTTAAGCAGGAATGCTAAGAATATTGATTGATAAACTCTGAACAGGAGTCGTGAATATGAGAAAGCATTTCCTCTGTAAGACCGTGATGCAGAGCGAGTAAAATGCCGTTACGCATAACGTTATCTGCATTGACAAAATCATCAGCAACCCCAATACAATCTATATCCTTGTAGCCTGGTTGTCGCAAGATATTACCGGTGAAGACCACCCTTGTTTGAATATTTCTTTTTTCAAGAAATATTTGTAAATCAGTTCTTGTAAAAGGAGCGTCGGGCTTAACAAGCACAGGAAATGCAAGCCATGCTGTATGGGCTCTAGGGTTCTCAGCAGGCACAGTAAAGAAGTTATCATGCTGCTCAAAGAATGCCGTGTGTGAGTCAAAATTCTGACGTCTCAAAGTAATATTTTTATCTAGCTTGTTAAGCTGCACTAGAGCAAAAGCAGCACTAATTTCCGAGGGCTCTAACTGATAGCCAATTTCTTCAAATACAAATTTTGCATCGTATCTAATCCCATCCAGATCAACATTGAACCTATTTTCAATGGCCTCACTATCACTAAATAACGAAGAGCTTCTGCCCCAAGATCTTAATAACTTAGCCTTTGATGCAACGTCATCTGAATCAGTTAAAAGCATCCCTCCATTTCCAGCACCATTAATAACATGAGAGCCATAAAAGCTTGTAATAGCAGCATCACAGAAGGATCCAGTGGAGCTTCCATCTAGTTGGGCTCCCAGGGTATCAGCTGAATCACAAATAATCTTAATGTTTGGGTTCTTTGCCTGCACCAATTCTCTTACTTTGTCCCATTCACAGATATTTCCCATTAAATCTGGGGCGATGATTGCAGACGTATGCTCATTTATTGCTTGTTCCAAAGATTCTAAATTTAAGCAATAAGTATCTTCTCCAACGTCAATAAAGTGAGGCTTTAATCCATTTTTTACCAAGCAACCCACGGTAGTTGCAAATGTAAGAGCTGGAGTAATAACTTCAGACCCTTCTGGCAACTGCATCGATTCTATCAATAGATACAGAGCTGATGATCCTGAGTTAGTCATCACAGCATGTTTTTTATCAAACAGTAGAGCAATTTTTTCTTCAAATAAAGATACATTTTTAGACATTTGCGTTGTGGTTCTTAACACTTCCACAACTGCAGCTATCTCCTCTTCTCCATGGACGGTTGAGCCGTAAGGCACTCTAAGAAAGTTATTCATAATTTTACTAAGTTCATTGATTTATAATGTGTGAATTATATATCAAATCATTTATCAAATTAACGGATTTAAAAATAAAATTTAGACTCTAAATACCCCTAGCACTAGTGTTAGAATAGAAAAAATCTTAATATAATATTTCAAAATGAAAGCTGTAATTTTAGCCGGAGGACTCGGCACCAGACTATCAGAGGAAACTCATAGCAAGCCCAAGCCAATGGTTGAGATTGGCGGCATGCCAATACTCTGGCATATCATGAAGATCTTCGATTTTTACGGCATAAATGAATTTATAATTTGTTGCGGCTATAAGGGCTTTTATATTAAAGATTACTTTAATAACTATCATCTCAGAAACGCAGACGTAACCTTTGATCTGACAAGTAATTCTTCATCAATTATTAGAAATGCAAAGGAAAACTGGTCTGTAACATGCGTTGATACTGGAGATGACACTTTAACTGGAGGAAGGCTAAAGCGAGTGAAAGAATTCCTTAGCCCAAATGAGCCATTTTTATTTACATACGGAGACGGTGTTGGAGACATAAATATTCATGACTTATTAAATTTCCATAAATCTCATGGAAAATTAGCTACTGTTACAGCCGTAACTCCTCCTGGGAGATTTGGTATTATGAAAATCAATGATAGCAATGAGGTGTCTCAATTCAATGAAAAGCCAGAGAGTGGAAATGCTTGGATTAATGGAGGTTTTTTTGTTCTTGATCCATCAGTGATAGATTTCATATCTGGTGATCATATTCCATGGGAAGAAGAGCCCCTTCAGAAAATTACTCAAAATAATCAACTCTCAGCATTTAAGCACCGTGGTTTTTGGCAGCCTATGGATACAATTGCTGAAAAAAAATATCTAGAAGAGCTATATACATCTAATCAAGCTCCCTGGAAAATTTGGTAAAGATTTTTGAATACCTTTTTGAAAAACGAAGAATTACTTAATTAGTACCTTTGAAGTAATATGGAATATCTAAAAAGTTTAAAATTTCTTCTTGGAACAAAATTTAATAAGCTTATACCTTTAACATTAATTTTTCTTCTATCATCTCTAACGGATGTTGTTAGCATTGGTTTTATTGGCGGATATCTTTCCATGATAGTTGAACCCTCACTCTACCAATCAATATTAGTAAATTATCCCTTTCTTGATTTTCTAACCAGCATGGAGCAAATGGATGCAATAATATTTGTAGGCTATATTCTAGTAGCTATATTTTTTATTAAATTTATTTTTTTAATCTTTACTAACTATTTAATACTGCAATTTGCTACCCAGGAACAAGCAAAAATTCAAAAATTAATGATGAAAGGCATCCTAGATCAGGAGTACGAAAATTTTATCTTGAGTAAAGGTGGCGAGAATCTAGCATCCATTGCAAACTATTCCTCAATATATAAAGATGTACTCCAAGCAATTCTTCAGCTAATGAGTAACGCAATAGTTATAACAGCAGTTTGTATTATGCTCGGTCTTGTAAGCATCAAAATATTGCTAATACTAATGTCTATGTTAATTGTTATTTTTCTGCTTTATAACTTTTTTCTTACTTCAAAAATTAGTTCTTTTGGGGAGCAATATACAAAAGGAATGGCTAATATTATGCAGGGCACTTCTGAAGTCTCCCAAGGAATTAAGGAGCTTAAAACTCTAGGTAAAGAAGCTTTCTTCTTGAACTCAGTAAATCAATCAGCAGATTTAGTTGCCAGGAGTGCCTTAAGACTTAATTTATATTCTATTTTTCCTAAAAATATTATTGAAGTAATACTTATTAGTTTTATTGTTTTAATTATTTCTCTCAGCCTGGGTTCCGACGGCAATCTTGGTACTACACTTTCAATCCTAGGAATATTTGCAGCATCAATGATTAGAATTGCTCCATTAGTAAGTCAGCTTCAGGCTAATATTAATTCGTTAATATTTGGTAGAAACTCAATTTCTCGGCTTGCTGAAATAATGCGTAATCATGGAACAAACACAGATATTTACAACAACAACGTAATTGAAAATAATAAAAAAGATAAGACTCTTAATTCGCCCTTTCAAAGCCTGGTCTTGGATAATGTGTCATATACCTATCCCAATTCTGATATCCAGTCTCTAAAAAATATTAGTCTTCGGATTGATAAGGGAGATTTCATTGGTTTAGTAGGGCCATCTGGAGCTGGCAAGACCACTTTGGTTGACGTGATACTAGGTTTTTTAAAACCATCATCTGGATTACTTCAGTTTAATCAAGTAGATGCGCACAAAGAAATTAACAAATGGAGATCATATTGTGCCTATTTACCTCAAGAAATATTTTTAATTGATGGAACACTTGAGCAAAATATCACTTTGGAACGCACTAAAGTGGATTCAAGCAATTTAGCCTCTGCTTTAAAACTATCTAAATTAGAATCTCTGGTAAATGATCTACCCAATGGACTTGATACTGGCTTGGGTGATAAAGGCGTTAGACTCTCAGGTGGGCAAAAGCAAAGAGTAGCTATCGCAAGATCAATCTATAACAAGAGAGAGGTTTTAATCTTAGATGAATCTACCTCTGCCCTTGATAGTGAAACAGAAAAGGCTGTTATTGAAGAAATTCTCACACTAAGGAATGAAAAAACTATCATAGCTATTGCGCATAGAATTTCTACATTAAAAGAATGCAATAAAATTTTTAAAATAATGGGCGGTAAAATTGAAGGACCATTCAGTTACACCGAACTTATGGCAACAAATATGGAGGCTGAAGCCGGAATCGAACCGGCGTAAACGGCTTTGCAGGCCGCTGCATAACCACTCTGCCATCCAGCCCTGATTTTGCTGTGAATATAATATATCAATGTCCAATTAAAGCTATTTATTAGAGATAAATAATTTATATCCTGCTCATGACTGATTATTGAACAGTCCTATATATTTAGTTTAGCTCCAAGCAATCACTCGTTGTATAAATTTATAATGGCTGAAGCCTCTATTAAATTTCTTACTACAATGGTTGCATTTGAATCCCTTGATTCATCGGGTTGCCCAATTAAAATATTTTTAGTTAAGCCCGCATTTTGTCCAGCCATAATATCAGTTTCTTTATCACCGATGAGGATAGATTGAGAGAGATCTAGATTATATTTTTTTTTAGCATCATGAAGCATTCCTGGTTCTGGTTTTCTACAGGAACACTTTTTTGCATAGACAGGGATAGTGCCTTCGATATGGTGTGGACAGAAAAAATAATCAGAAATTTGAATACCATTTTTTGCAAGAATTGATATCAAATAGTCCATAAAAGTATGAAAAGCAGCAACTTCAAATAAGCCTCTGGCAATACCTGATTGATTTGTAACAATAAAAATTTTGTACTCTAGGTGAGCAATTGCTTGAAGTCCCTCGATAACGCCATCCAACATATTCAAATCACTGATCTTATAGGTATATCCGTGATCAATATTGATCACCCCATCCCTATCCAAGAATAATGCTTTGTTCACTTATCTAAGAATTTCAAAAGATTATATGACGCCTTCCAAAAGAACTAATGCATCCCAAAAACCCTCTCCATCATTTTTATGTCCCTGCCAAATTTCAGGAATAAATGTCGCAGTGGGAGCTAGAGTATTAAGAATCTTGCCAGCTCTCTTAAAATCAATTGATCCCTCTCCTATTTGAAGGCCCTCTCCATTCGTGCCTTCTGCATCACCTATGTGAAGATGCGCGGTCAATGGGGCAATTTTTTCACATAATTCATAGAATGAGTAACCAAAGTTATTAGCTGCCAGCATGGAATGAGAAATATCAAAGCACATCCTAAGGTCCAAAGCATCACACCATTTAATAATTTCTTCAGGGTGAACAAACAAGTTTTGATATCTTTGACCACCAAAGTGCCAAGGGTAAGGAGCCATTGTTTGTGGAATAATCTCTACGCCATCTGCATTTAATTTCTTGAGACTTTCAGCAAATAGCTCATATCCTGTCTGCACCTCAAGGGAAGAAAAATTTTTATCCATAGAAAAGCCACCGATATTGGTCACTATTAATGGCCGAACAGTTTTAGGAAAAAATCTTTTAAGATCAATGGTTAGATCAATTACTCGCTGCATATTTGCAATCGACTCATCTCGATAGGATTGATCAGGTGAAGCCAAATCCAATAATGCACTGCCTTCAAACAATTCAGGAGCATGGACTACAAAATTAAAATTATACTCTTGATCTAAAAAATCATCTGGCTGAAGCAACATATCCTGATATGACAAATGGAATTCTACTAACTGCGGACTGCAAATAGATAGATATTTCTGGAAATCATGGAATCGCACTGGGATGCCCCAGTCTCTTTGAAAGGTATATTCTCTAGCAGAAGTTTTTTTTGCGCTGATATCTGAGGCATAAAAGAAATCTTCCTCCTGCATATCTCTTTGCAGTGTTTTGCCGACCAGCTCATAAAAAGACTGCGGAGAAATCCCCTGACCAGGACTTTTAACACTTACATCTTCCGGGGTAATGACATGTCCAAATTTTAGCGGTTTTGAGGAAACTAAACTTTTAGCTAAATTTTCTCTATTTATCATCTCTCCTTGTGATAGCGCTCTTTTTTCAGTGGCTTGACCTAATGATCTCTCAATTTCTCTAACCCCATCAACAAGCCTTTTAAACTCTTCAGCCTCTAAGCTAGCAGCATGATCTGGCCCTTCCATATTTCTATCCATTGTGAAATGACGCTCTATCACCGATACCCCCAAAGTCACTGAAGCTAGGGTAATATTAATTCCCCTTTCATGACCTGAGTAGCCTACATCAGAATGAATTTTTTTAAGCTCATGAATCCAGGATAGGTTAATATCTTCAACTGGGGCTGGGTAAGTACTGTTGCAATGAAGAAATACATACTCAGCTTCTGCTGCATCTAGTATCCGTGCAGTGAATTTAATTTCATCTGAAGTGCTCATTCCTGTTGAGAGGATCAAAGGTTTTTTTGTCTGAATTAATAACTCAATTAATGGGATATTTGTTAAATCAGCTGATGCAACCTTGTATGCTGGAACAGATAAATTCTCTAAGAAATCTAAGCTAGAGCTATCCCATGGTGTGCATAAATATGTGATGCCTTTCTCGCTACAATACTCAGATAATTTTTTATGCTCTTCTTTAGACAGTTCAAATCTTTTTAGTAAATCAACTACATACTCTGTTCCAAGATCCTCTCCAGAGCCATCAATAGATCTTTGGCGATATACCTCATCTAAAGTTCTCATTTGGAATTTAACACAGTTAGCACCAGCTAAAATTGCCTGATCAATCATCTCAATCGCACAAGAGTATGACCCGTTATGGTTATTTCCAATTTCAGCGATAATAAAAGCATTGCCTTTAACAGCATTAAAGTTATTAATCTTCATTTTATTGTAACGCTTGGTTTTTTATAATACCGAGCGACCTCCATCAATTACGATATTTTGACCATTCATATATGCAGAAGCATCAGAGCATAAAAATTGCACAGCAGATACATACTCATCAGGGCTTGCCATTCTACCAAGAGGAATTAACTGATTGATTTTATTCACAAACTCCTCATCTTGTTGAGTGTAGACGCCGCCAGGTGATAAAGCATTCGCTCTAATTCCTTTTTCAGGCCAATATGTAGCAAGATATCTTGTTAGCCCTATCAAACCAGTTTTAATAACAGAGTATGTAACAGGCTTAACTGGATTAAGCTCAGGTATGACACCTGTTTTTTGATACAGCCTTTGATCTGGTGCGATAACAGATAAATCAGATGCAATATTTAAAATAATGCCTCCTTTACCCTTAGACATTGCATTGCCAAAAATCTTGCTACATAAAAATGCACCAGTTAATCCAACGCTTATTTCTGCAGTCCATCGCGTAAGAGAAAAATCTTCTAATCGTGAATCTTTAGCCTCACTACTGATTGAAGATGCAGTAGGATTAATTGCGGCATTATTGATAAGTATGTCTACCCCTATATCCTGAATATTCAGGTTATTCAATACATCAAAAATATTTTTTTCATCAGTCACATCCATGACATAGGTTATAATTTTATCCGAATCATAAGAATCACTTAGGAAGTTTTTTAGCTCTTGAAGCTGAGTAGAATCAACATCCGTTAATATAACGCTTGCATTCGTTTCAAGAAGGGCAATAGCATGATACTTACCAAGTAAACCGCATGCACCTGTTATGCACCCATACTTTCCAGTATTATCAAATTTCTTAAATTTATCATGGCTAGTCATTATTAAATTCCATTTAAAAAGCTACTGAGCAGCTGCTTCATTGATAAAAAACTTGCACAATGCAAGGTGGTAGGTTGCAGTACTCAGTGGATCAATACCTCTTGTGGTTTCAAAATTTAACTCGCCCTTATAATCAATCTCTTCCAAAGCATCAAATACTTTCTTAAAATTAACCAAACCTGTACCTAGGATAACATTATTACCCTTTCGATCTTTATCTTTAATGTGTACATGAGAAATTAAATCGCCCAAAGCCTTGATTTCATCGTATAAATTATCAGATTCCAGGACTCTATTTCCAGTATCAAATACTGCACCAATATTTTTTTTATCTAGCAGAATCAGGAAATATTTCAAAGTATGAGCATCCAACAAGCTTTCAATATAAATTTTTAATCCGTGATGTTGAGCTAATTTTGATAAATTTTTAAATAAATCTACATAACTCAGAATATTACTTTTATCTATATGGCTTTTTTCTAAGAGTGGAAAAATAACAGCCTTGCACCCAATTGCTTCAGCTGCATAAAAAACATCTTTAACGTGGTTTTTAGTGGATTCGTCTGGATCATTCAAAAGTGAGTGGTCAATAATATAGTCGATGCATAATGAATATATCGAGCACCCAGTTTCTGAGCATAAATCAATTATTTCTTTTCTTCCTTCTACAGACCATACCGGATTTTCTTTGTTGTAATTTCTTTCAGTAAGGAGTTCTATAAAACTAATTCCAAGGGAGGGAGCATTTTTAAATTCTAACTGCCAAGCCTCTGTTGGAAATCTTTGCAATTCAATAGAAGGGGTTAATCGGCCCTGTGAAATCCCAAAACGATATTTACTATTTAAGCTCAATCGCTTTCCTTAAAATGATATGGTTTGACCACCATCAACTGTAATGACCTGCCCAATAAGGGAATGCATTCTAGGTGAGGAGATAATTTTGATAGCTTCATATATTTCAGAAGTTTCAATGAATCGACGGGAAGGAATATTTTTTAAAAATTTTTCTTTATCAGACTTAGACTTAAATTTATCTTCCCATAATGAGCCAGGGAACATTAAATTTCCTGGTGCGATTGCATTAAGAATAATATTATCTTTCACGACATCCTTAGCATAGAACTTAATCATATTATTTAGTGCTGATTTTGCAATGCTATATTGCATAGGTGCTCCAGCAATTTTTTCAGAGCCGCAAATAGATGATATACAAATAATGTTCAAGGGCATAGAAGCTTCCAATGGTTTGCGAGCATAGGACTCTTTGCAGATATTAATAATATTTAGAGCAGAGTAAAAATTATCATTGAAAGCTTTGTGCCATGTCTTAATATCTATCTCTGATCCAGCAGCAAAGGAGCTAGATCCGGCATTACAGATAATTAGATTTGGTTTAAATTTAGTATTAAAAAGATCCATGAGGCAATTTTTAGTTTCATTATAGTTCTCTAGCTCGCATGATATCTCTAATGCGCTTTTAGAATGAATATTATGATCTAAAAGAAACCCATTCCTATTTCTGCTATGAAAAACAACATTATGTCCATCCTTTAAAAAAATACTGCCTAATTCTAAGCCCAAACCTCGGGAAGATCCGGTAATAAGGACTGACTGGCTGGTATTTGAATCGATAGTCATTTGTCAATTAATTAAAACTAGTTTGAACTAACTCAAGAAAGTTTCCTTCAAAGTCCCTACAAAAAGCAACTTTGGCTGTTTTTTCGGGGTTGATTTTTGGCTCATTAATAAATTCTAAACCTATTGAAATAAGTTTATCATGGAGCGAATCTAAATCATCAACATTTAAGGCAATATGATTAAAGCCCTCAGAGGTAAGGCTTTTGTCTCTTCGATCAGCCTTTTGTGATTGATACTCTATTAACTCAATACATGTTCCATCACTTGAATAACATTTTGATGTTCTAGCAACGCCTGAAGTTAAACCAGTAAGATGCTCATAAAAGTTTCCTTTCTCGATTTGATCTACTTTTGGAATGAACCCTAAAATATCCCTATACAGCTCATAAGACTTATCTATATCTTGGACGATCAGACCTACATGCCTTAAGTTAATCATTTAATTGATTTTGTTGCATTAGATAAAAGCATAATTTCCTCTGAAACCATTCAGAAATTCACCCCTCCAACCACACACTAAGGAGTTTTGCTCCTTAGTTAATTTCGTATCTATTAAATAATTTATAAAAACAAAGGGGTAAAAGGTAAATGACTTCTTATCAGCATTGTATATAGTATTTATGTAATTCTCTGGAATTGAATTATTTTTTTTAGTGTTCATATTTTTTGAGAAATCTCCATAAATGATTCTGATATTACGCTTAGCCCCTCTAACAATGCTTCATCAGAGATTGTTAGTGGTGGGCCAATCTTTATGGATTCTCTTCCTGTATGGACAACCAATAAACCTTTTTCATAGCATTTCTCAGCAATCAATGAGGCTGTTAGGCTATCTGGTTCACCTGATACAGGATCCTGAAAAAGAATTGCAAGAATTAAACCTTCTCCAAGAATATGACCAATTCTATTGCCCGATTCTTGTTTTAAATTATTGAGGCCTTCTTTTAATATTTTTCCTTTTCTGTGAGATTCTTCAATTAAATTACCAGATTCAATTTCCTCTAGGACTGCCAAACCAACGGCGCAAGCCATTGGGTTTGCTGAGTGTGTACTGCTCATATTTCCAACATCTGGTAGATCCATGATTTCAGCTTTCCCAATTACTCCAGACAATGGGTAACCATTTCCCATGCCTTTTCCACAACAAATTAAATCTGGCACTACATCATAATGCTCATAGCCAAAAGCTTTACCTGTTCTGGCAAATCCTGCCTGCATTTCATCGAAAGTTAGTACAATATCATGTTCTGTACAGAAATTTTTAGCCGCCTGCACAAAGTCTTGAGGGTAAAAAATAGCCCCCCATCCTTGAAAAGTCTCTAAGATCATTCCACACAGATCAGTTTTGGGATCGATGCCTGTCTCCAAAAGTTTATTCATGTGTCGCGAAAAAAAATCACTCCCAGATTCACCGTCAAGTACCCAAGGATATGGAAATGCTAAATGATGAATATCTGGATCAGAATATCCAACCCACTCTTTCTGCTTCAAGTTTCCACTCATCATCTGAGCTCCTAGCGTTCTTCCGTGCCAATTATTTTCAAAAGCTACAATTCCTAAACGGTTATTCTTCTTGGATTGTCCGCTTAGCCTCATAAGTTTTAAAGCGGCTTCTGTTGCTTCAGTTCCAGCAGAGAGCAAAAATGCTTTTTCAAAATTTGGCCCACAGAATTCAATAAGTTTTTTAATGTACTCTGCTCTAATTTCATTTCCATACGCATAACAGCCCATTATTGGTTTACTCAGCATGGCTTGCATTGCATCTTTAACTCGCAGATTTGAGTGACCTATATTTGAAAAAAATATTGCAGATGTAAAATCAATAAATTTGTTTCCTGCAATATCAAAAATATTAAAATTATTAGCTGAGTCCCAAATGATTGGAATTTGTCCGTGCATGGAACGAGACTCAACATTATCAAGTTTTTCCAAGATATCTTTTGTTCCTGGAGCTGGGAGAGCTGTATTTATCGATCGATTTGCTGTTTCTACAAAAGGGACTTCAATAGGACCTCTTGAAAAAATATGAGAAGACATCCATTTACTCCGAATTAAAAATTATTTCTTTGGTCGATGAGTCTACACTAATTTGATATCTAAGAAAATTAAAATCAGCTACGCTATCAATTTCGGTAACTGCAGTAGTAATGTAGGGCATTACTTTATTCCCATGGAGCAAATTATGCTCTCTAATAAATGAAGTCTTTAAGACATCAACATAACCATTAGGAACAAATGTCTTGGGAAAAAACTGTCTTCCCACATTGCTGTTGTCGAGATCAGTCATATTAGAAAAAACCGACATAAGGCAGCCATCTTCGGAAATTTCAAAATTTTTGTATGCAGATTCAGACATTTCATGGACAGATCGTAGGGCAGAAAATTCTGGCTTATCTATAAAATTTTTAATAGCATCGTCAATCACTCTTGGAGATCTTAAGGGTGTGGTTGGACGAATATGTACTATAAAATCTGGTTCCTTACTATTAGCTTTCAGCCAATCTAAAGCATGTGTAATAAACTCTAAATCTGAAGATGAGTCTTGTGATATTTCCGCAGGCCTTAAGAATGGAATATCAACTCCCATGCCTTCACATAAGGTTTTATAATCTAGCGAATCAGTTGAGACAATAACCTGATTGATCATTTGTGATTTTCTACATGCTTCTATTGACCACTGAATTAAAGGAAATTCGCCCAATAGCTTAATATTTTTATCTTGCACGCCTTTCGACCCAGATCTAGCTGGAATAATTGCAAGTATATTAGTCAAGGCATGCCTCCTTGTTAAGACTACTCTTAAACAACTGATAAGGGTGATTAATTCTCACGATACTATTTTTTAGCCACAACAGTTTCTGTTCTTACTTTCCAGGATTGCATGCCCAGAGAGTCAAATTTAATAGGGTAAATCCTTAATAATTTTTTTTCTAAAAATTTTACTAGTTTGCTTTTGTTCACTCCGGTTGCGTAGAACAAAAAGAAGCCTCCACCCCCTGCACCCAGTAGCTTGCCTCCAGAAGCACCATGATTCAAGGCTGCAGAATACAATTCATCAATTTCTGGTGATGATATTTTAGAAGAAAATTGCTGCTTGTAGCTCCAGGCATTACCAAGAAGTTCACCGAAACCATTTAACCTACCCTTAAGTAGCATGTTCTTAATATCATAAGTATTTTGCACATTCAGCTCAACCAACTTTTCGATATCAGCATTTTGATTCAAGGAGCTCTTTTGATCCTGATGAATCGCTCCAGAGTCATGCTTTATTCCTGTGTCACAGAGAACTAGATTTGCCTCCAATTCTAAAATAGTTTTTTCGGTCAGTCTCAAAGGAGAGATAATGTTGCCATCATTCTTAAATTCAATAAAATTTATCCCTCCAAACGTGCAAGCATATTGATCCTGCCACCCACCCGCAATCTCTAAATCAAGTCTTTCAGCTTGAAATGCTATTTCAGATAATTCGTAAGAATCCCATTTATCATCTTTAAATTCGTTGAAACAGCCTAATACAGCTGCCGAAATAGCAGCAGAGCCTCCTAGACCTGAATTATTTGGATAGTCTGAAAAAATATCTAACTCAAAGCCAAACTGAGGATCAATAATTTTTACCAAGGATTGAATAAGATTTAATGAAGTATTAGTTTCTAAAAATTCCATAATATTAGCTGCGCTAACCTCTTCATTTAAATCAGCTGATCGAACTATGACTTTTTGATCAACTCGTTTTGAGAGCACAGCATGACTATAAAAAGATACAGTCGCATTTATTACTGCCCCGGCATTCCTTAAAAAATAGTTAGTCACATCAGAGCCGCCTCCGCCAAAGCTAATCCTTACAGGAGCTCTTGCACGAGCATAGGTTGATTTCTCAGCATCAATAGGAAGGTTTTTTTTAGAAAGTATGCTTAATAATTTAAATTTTTTATCTAACAATGGAAGAAAGTCAAATTCACCATCAAGCTTTTTAATAATTGATTCTCGAGTGTCTCCTTCTAATGCATAAGCAAAATTCATGTTGATGCATTGCTCAATTTTGTCTTCAAGCATTGCACCTTCTAGCAATTGCCTTCTTATATCACCATCTGTTACCACACCTATAATTTTGCTTCCAGACTCTATAAGGATAAACCCAGAGCTATTTTGATCAATTTTTTTAAGCGCATCTGATATCGAAGAGTTTTTTGAAAGAGTAAATTTAGATGTTTGCATTATGCTTTAAGTTAGTTGAGTCTTAAGTATATATTCTCTAAAAGAGTTTAAATCTTCTGGCACTCCAATATCAAAAAAATTTGTATTACTTATTATAGCCTGAAGATTTTGAGTCTTAGCAAGCGGCTTCAAAACCTCTAACTCTAGAGAAAAATTTTTGCGCTGGACTGATTCTAAAATATCCCTAGTTAAAGAAAATAATCCTGCGTTAATAAGCCCTGGAGTTTTGAAGCCGTCTTTCTCATCAAAACTCAACACAAGGTTTTCACTATCTACGTTTACTCTTCCAAAGCGAGCTGCATTACTAACATTGGTTATAAGGATAGAGGGTTTGATAGCTTCAAAGGATTCTTTGAACCCTGATTCAATCCATGTATCTGCATTAATAACAACAAATCTATCAATATTACTTGAAGCAACAGCATGCAAAATTGCTCCACCTGTTCCCAAGGGTTTCTCTTCAAGAATAAAGTTATAACTAATCTGTGAGTCATTGTGCTGCTTATAATGTTCCAGAAATTCTATGATTAGTTCAGCCTTGTAGTGAAGAAGAAAAGTAAAATCCTTTATTCCCTGAGAAACCCAGTTATTCATTTGGTAAAATAAAAAAGGTTTATCGTGCACTGGCGCTAAAACCTTTGGAAGACCACCGATCGTATCGGCTATGCGAGTACCAAACCCACCAGCAAGAATTAAAAATTTTTTACTAGAGAGCATGATATCTAAAGGTTTGCTATTGAAAATTAAACAATATCCGTTCTACATTAGAGCAAATTTCATGGCCTGCAATAGTATGTATTTCTTGAATTAAGGGAGTCTGGATTGCGGGAGATTTAAAAGTGATGTCTGCCAAAGGATCGATGGCCATATTCTTATGATTTCCTGCAAAAGCAATTACTTTCATACCTTTAGACTTTGCAGCTTCAGCGGCCATGCAAATATTTTTACTATTTCCACTAGTGCTATATGCAATCAAGATGTCTCCAACATTTCCCAATGTCTCTACTTGTCTTTGAAACACTCCCTCAAACCCAAAATCATTTGCCCATGCGGTGATAAGCGATGTATCAGTAGTGAGAGAAATTGCTGGCATTCCCTCACGAGGCTTACGATGATCTAATGTTGCGCAATATTCAGCTGCCATATGCTGAGATTCGGCGGCACTACCACCATTTCCACAAAACATTAATTTATTTCCAGACTTGATAGAGATTGCCAATATTTCAGCAATAGAGGAGCATGTATCCGCAATATAATCAGCATTATCTTGAAGAATTTTAGTTCTATAGCTTATTCGATTTAGAATCAGCTCTCTATTAGACTCACTCATGAAAAATTAATGTAATTACTTTAATAATTTCATTATAAACTTTTAGTTCAATTGAGCCAATGAATAAAATAGTTCACAGAATTTTTACAGTATAATGAGTTACTAGTTTGCAACTAATGATTACTTATGAAGAATGCAGATCATCTTAAATGGATATTTTTTTCATTAACTCATGAGCCTAAAAAATCTGCAAATCCTCAGATATCACTATTAACACTCTTTATAATTTTTGTTAAATCTTTTATAAAAATAAGTGCTATGTTCGCATTGCAGTTCCTGTCATTTTTTAAATCAAAACAAATTATCAATGAATCTATTATCCTGGGCTCACAAGCTCCCCACCATCATTTAAATGCTTTTAGGTTTTTAAAACTAAACCCAGAAAAAATTACACTCATCAATTCGTTAGATAAATTATCTTTTACATCATTTAAGTTTATTGGGATTGCTGAACTATACAAAGAACTTATAAAAAATTTCTTTGAAGCTAAAAAATTCATCGTCGAGGATAATACAGTCTATAACCCTGAGAAGTTAGCTCAGAACCTTTTAATCTCACTGCCATCATTTACATATTTCAGTCTTCTTTTTTATAAAATAAAAAAAACTCACCCAAATACAACTGTATATTCCGGAGGTTCGGAGCTTGCATCATTAGCTGCAATTAAACATTCTCTTGAAACTAACTATGTTACTCATGGTTTATTAGGTGCTCTAGCCTCGTCAGACGGAAATTTATCAACGTTTATCGAGTGTGAAGTTTCAAGTGAGAGATATCCAGCATACTCCTCAATTTATGTATACAGTGCATTTGAAAAAGAGCACCTGGAGTCTAAACTACCCAATTCAACTATTCATACTTATCAATTCCCTGTTTTAAGGGGGCTTTCACAAAAAGTCATCCTTTTCTTAGAGCAAACTGAAGAATTTTTTGATGAGTCGAAATTCATAGAAATAATAAGGTTTTTTGAAAGCAATAATTTAACAGTCATGGGAAAAGAGCATCCTACCAATGAGTCTAAATTTCCAAAAATTTTTTGCAATGATAATAATATTGTTTTACTTGGAAAGGATGATGGAACTGGGTATGAAGTTCTCTTAAAGCAGCGTCCAATGTTTTCTATTGGTTGGCCTTCTACCAGCTTATGCGAATCCCTGAATTTAGGAGTGATTCCAATCTGCATCCCTGATGAGCATCCTTTTTTTAAATTTCAAAATTTCTATCCATTTCAGTCAAAAACTCTCTCTTGGAACAGGGATTTTCTCGAAATTGAAAGGCTCCTATGTAGCCAAGAGAATTATGATTCCTGCTTGGCAAGCCTAAGAGAGGATTTGTAAGGAATTAGGATATTTCATCATAGTGTTTTTATTAAAATATACAGGTAAATATAGCCCGTGGATCACAAATGACTATAATGAGAATTATGAGAATTTAGAAAAAGTTTTCAGGGAATATGCAAGGCCTGTTTGTATAGTGATTATTAGAGCCATAAATAAAATAAAATCAGCTAAAAATACTAAAAAAGTGCTCTCAATAGATAAGCCAAAAAGATAAAAACCAATAGCAATGAGCTGAACTGTGGTTTTGAGCTTTGCCAAAAAAGATACTTGTGTTGCAGACGAATTCAAATTTCTGGCATTTAAGTCTCTAAGTGCTGAAACCCAGAATTCTCTTGCAAGAATAAGGCATGAAATAAAACCAATATAAATGCTTGAAAAATAAAGTGCTAATGCTAAAAGCATAAACAAAACCAATATCTTATCTGCAATCGGATCTAGCACCTCGCCTAGCTCGGAAGAAAGATTATATTTCCTTGCTAAGGCTCCATCAAAATAATCAGAAATACTTGCAAAAAGAAATAGAAATAAAGAAGCCATGAATGCCTCCCAATAAAGTATAAGAATAAAAATTATGGGCCCAAGTAGGATTCTTGAAATGGTCAAAAAATTAATAAAAAATTTCATATCACTTTAAGTTATGTTTGATCTCTTCTGCTAGTTTAATACTAATTCCTTCAACCATACACATCTCTTGAATGGATGCATTCTTAATACGCTTTAAGGATTTAAAATGA
>Ga0209384_1000350_pt1 | contig 30943 bp, 34 predicted proteins | sample CoawatmetaG05DNA_FD_187511 | JGI IMG/M metagenome (GOLD analysis project Ga0209384, IMG submission 187511) | Marine microbial communities from the West Antarctic Peninsula - Coastal water metaG058-DNA (SPAdes) (version 2) | ecosystem: Environmental > Aquatic > Marine > Coastal ... | reverse complement strand
TCTGTATTGCTCTTTTTATGTTTTTTATGATTATAAATTACAATACTATACAATCTACACTTTTACTAATTGGTATTTTTTTCGCGGGTATTTTATTGCTGTTTTTAATGAATAGGAATAAGGCCGCGTTGCGATTGAAAGTGAAATTGAAAGCCTCTATGTTAAGAATGTTTTTCTTTACATGGTAAATATTATAACTGTTGAATTTTTATTATATTGAAGGTTATGATGGAAGGGAGCTCAAAAAGATGGTTTGTATTATGCACAAAGGCAAGAAACGAGTTAAAGGTCACCGATCGTCTTAATAAAATTGGAGTAGAAGTATATACCCCTACGAAGATTGAAGTCAGACAATGGTCTGATCGAAAGAAAAAAGTAACCACACCTTTGTTGCCTTCTATGGTGTTGGTTCAATTATTAGAAAAAGAGGTAGACGCGGTGTTTCAAGTTCCAGGAGCCGTACGTTTTTTATTTGAACATGGCAAACGTGCTAGTGTTTCAAATGAAGAGGTGTTGGCAATGAAGAGTTATTTAGAAGCCACGAAAGTGGCGGATGAAAAAGGTTTAGCTGTTGGAGATATCGTAGAAGTACCTTTGTTAGCAGAGCAGGCAACATTGTTGTCTATAAAAGGAAAAAAGTGTTTGGCTCAATTGCAAAAATTAGGCGCCATTGTATCGTTTCAATTGCAGTAAGCAATTGGAATTTTTTTATGTAATAAAAAGTATTACTGTGGGTAGTGCCGGCGAAGCCGTGGAAAAAACGAGTGTTTTTGTACTAAAAAATTAAAATAAAAACAAAACAGACTACTGGTGGTAGTCGAGGAAAATATAGATAGTTATGAGAGTAGGAATTACCTTTTCAACCTTTGATCTTTTGCATGCCGGGCATGTGAAGATGTTAGAAGAAGCAAAAAGACAATGCGATTACTTAATCGTTGGGTTACAATTAGATCCTTCCATAGATCGTCCTGATAAAAATGCGCCTTCGCAGTCTATTATTGAGCGTTATATTCAATTAAAAGGATCTAAGCATGTAGATGAAATTGTCCCTTACGTATCGGAGCAAGATTTAGAAGATATTTTACGTTCTTTTAAATTGGATATTCGAATCATTGGAGATGAATACAAAGAAAAAAACTATACAGGAAGAGACTACTGCGCAGAAAAAGGAATTGAGATTTATTACAATTCTAGAGATCACAGATTCTCATCGAGTGGACTTAGAAAGCAAGTGAAATTAGTAGAAGATAAATAAAGAATGAATATTGAATTAAGGAATAAAAGAGTTTTAGTCACTGGAGGTGCTGGCTTTATAGGGTCAAATTTATGCGAGGCTTTGCTTGAAAAAGGAAATAAAGTCATTTGTCTTGATAATTTTGCGACTGGTAAAAGAGAAAATTTAGAACAGCTTTTAAAGGATTCTAATTTTACGCTAATCGAAGGAGATATTAGAAAACTAGAGGATTGTTTAAAATCTACTAAAGATGTTGATTATGTTTTACATCAAGCAGCTTTGGGTTCAGTACCAAGATCTATTAAAGATCCAATCACATCTAATGATGTGAATGTGAGTGGTTTTTTAAATATGCTAGTAGCAGCAAGAGACAATGGAGTAAAAAGGTTTGTTTTTGCAGCAAGTTCATCAACCTATGGTGATTCTGAAGCGATGCCAAAAGTGGAAGAAGTTATTGGAAAACCATTATCGCCATATGCTATCACTAAATATGTGAACGAGTTATATGCAGATATTTTTTCAAAAACCTATGGCATAGAGACGATTGGTCTTCGATATTTTAATGTGTTCGGCAGGAAGCAAGATCCAAATGGTGCCTATGCAGCAGTAATCCCAAAATTTGTTAGCCAATTAATGAATGGAGAATCTCCAGTTATTAATGGAGACGGTAATTACTCAAGAGACTTTACATACATTGATAATGTGATACAAGCAAATTTATTAAGCTTGGTCACAACCAACGAAAAAGCTATTAATACTGTATATAATGTAGCCTATGGAGATCGTAATACGTTAAACGATTTAATGGGGTACCTAAAGGAGTATTTATCTGAGTTTGATTCTAAAATTTCACAAGTTGAAGTTATTTACGGACCAAACAGAGCAGGAGACATTCCTCATTCCCATGCAAGTGTAGATAAGGCAAAAGAAAACTTAAATTATAACCCTCAGTTTTCTTTACAGCAAGGACTTAAAGAAGCTGTAAATTGGTACTGGGAAAATTTGTAAAATGAAAAAAGATAAAATTGCTATAATCGGATTAGGGTATGTTGGTTTGCCATTGGCAAGACTCTTTGCAACCAAATATTCAGTGGTTGGTTTTGATATTAATAGAGAGCGAGTTGCAGAATTAATGTCAGGTACTGATGCTACTTTAGAAGTCTCAGAAGAGGTTTTACAATCTGTTCTTGTTAAAAAAAAATCAGAAAAAAAGGGTTTGTTTTGTACAACGATTTTAAAAGATTTGAGAGATTGTAATTATTTTATAATAACCGTTCCAACGCCTGTTGATAAGAATAACAGACCTGTTTTAACTCCTCTTATTAAAGCTAGTGAAACTGTTGGTGCTGTTCTTAAAAAAGGCGATACAGTGATATATGAATCGACTGTATATCCTGGAGCTACAGAAGAAGAGTGTATCCCTATCTTGGAAAAAGTTTCTGGATTAATATTTAATAAAGATTTTTATGCAGGATATTCTCCGGAAAGAATTAATCCAGGAGACAAGGAACATACGGTGGATAAAATTTTAAAGGTAACTTCTGGTTCTACGCCACTTATTGGGTTGAAAATAGATGAATTATATAAATCAGTTATTACTGCAGGTACACATTTAGCACCTACAATAAAAGTGGCTGAAGCTGCAAAAGTAATTGAAAACTCTCAACGAGATATCAATATTGCTTTTGTTAATGAATTGGCTAAAATTTTTAATCTAATGGACATTAATACACATGATGTTCTAGAGGCAGCGGGTACGAAATGGAATTTCTTACCATTTAAACCTGGTTTAGTTGGTGGACATTGCATTGGAGTGGACCCATACTATTTAGCTCAGAAAGCTCAAGAATATGGTTACAATCCAGAAATTATTTTAGCAGGTCGAAGAATGAATGACAGTATGGGGGGGTATGTAGCCTCTGAGGTCATTAAAACAATGATTCAGAATGATATCAAAATTAAAGGGGCTGAAATATTAATACTAGGGATAACTTTTAAAGAAAATTGCCCAGACGTTAGAAATACAAAAGTAATAGATGTTATTTCAGCTTTAAAACAATACAATACCAATATTAAAATATATGACCCCTGGGCAAATGTAGCTGAGGTTAAGCATGAGTATGGATTAGATTGCGTAAAAGAGATTCCAAAAAATCGGTTTGATGCCATTGTTTTAACTGTCTCACACAATGATTTTAAAGATTTAAACTTAAGCGCATTAAAAAATGACAATGCAATTGTTTACGACGTTAAAAATATGTTACCAGAGAATATGAAAAATAACGGTTTATAGTTTATTTGATAATTAAAAGAATGAAAAAATCAACGAAAATATATATTGCAGGACATAGCGGTATGGTAGGTTCTGCTGTCTGGAGAGCTTTAGAAAAAAAAGGGTATTTAAACCTAATAGGAAGAACTAGCAAAGAACTTGATTTAAGAAGTCAACAACTAGTTCATGACTTCTATTTAAAAGAGCAACCTGAAGTGGTTATTGATGCTGCTGCAAAAGTTGGAGGTATTTTAGCTAATAATGATTTTCCTTATCAGTTTTTAATGGAGAATATGCAAATTCAGAATAATTTAATTGATGGCGCTCACAATGCTGGTATTGAGAAATTTATTTTTTTAGGGAGTTCTTGTATTTATCCAAAGTTTGCCTCACAGCCCTTAAAAGAAGAATACCTATTAACAGATTCTTTAGAACCTACTAATGAGTGGTATGCCATAGCAAAAATTACTGGAGTAAAAGCATGCCAAGCGATACGCAAACAACATAACAAAGACTATGTGAGTTTAATGCCTACCAACCTGTACGGTTCTTTTGATAACTTTGACTTGCAATCCTCACATGTATTACCAGCGATGTTGCGAAAGTTTCATGAGGCTAAAATAAATAACCATTCAGACGTAACGCTCTGGGGAAGTGGAACTCCAATGCGAGAGTTTTTATTTGTGGATGACATGGCGGAAGCGGTGGTCTATGCATTAGAGAATAATTTGCCAGAATATTTATATAATATAGGTACTGGAAAAGACATTACCATTAAAGAATTAGCTGAAACCATAAAAAAAATAACTGGTCACCAAGGAAATATTCTTTGGGATGCCACGAAACCAGATGGTACTCCGAGAAAACTAATGGATGTTTCCAAGATGAAAGAACTAGGATGGGAGTACACTACAGAATTAGAAGATGGTATTAAAAAAACCTACAATTGGTTTTTACAAAATATAGATAATATTAAAGAAATAAAATTATAATTATGAAAGTTGCATTAATAACTGGGATTACAGGTCAAGATGGCTCTTATTTGGTAGAACTACTATTAGAAAAAGGGTATGAAGTTCACGGAATTAAAAGAAGAGCATCTTCATTAAATACAGACCGTATAGATCATTTATATCAAGATCCCCACCACCCTAATCAACGATTAAAATTGCATTATGGAGATCTAACAGATGCTATGAATCTCACCAGGATTATAGAAGAGTGCCAACCCAATGAAATTTACAACTTAGGAGCGATGTCTCATGTGAAAGTGTCTTTTGATACCCCAGAATATGTTGGGAATGTAGATGGCCTTGGTACACTCAGAATTTTAGAAGCAGTTCGTTTACTTGGTTTAGAAAAGAAAACGAGAATATATCAAGCTTCTACTTCGGAATTGTATGGAGGAATGCCAGAGAATAAAAATGAAAAAGGTTTTTACGATGAAGCTTCAGCTTTTTATCCAAGATCTCCTTATGGAGTAGCAAAAATTTACGGTTTTTGGATTACTAAAAACTATAGAGAAGCATATAATATGTTTGCGTGTAATGGTATTTTATTCAATCATGAGTCTCCAAGAAGAGGAGAAACTTTTGTTACTCGTAAAATTACACGAGCTACTGCTAGAATTGCTTTAGGTTTACAAGATAAATTCTATTTGGGGAATTTAGATGCCAAACGAGATTGGGGTCATGCTAAAGATTATGTCCGAATGATGTGGATGATTCTGCAAGCTGAAGAACCTGAAGATTGGGTGATTGCTACCGGAAAGACTACTACGGTTAGAGAATTTGTTAGACTCGCTTTTAAAGAAGTCGGTATTGAATTAGAATTTAAAGGAAAAGGAGTTAATGAAACAGCTATAGTTGTAAAGTGTAACAACCCTGAGTTTCAAATTGAATTAGGAAAAGAAGTTTTATCGATAGACCCTGCTTATTTTAGACCAACCGAAGTAGATTTGTTAATTGGAGATCCTACCAAGGCAAAAGAGAAATTAGGCTGGGTGCCAGAACACGATTTAGCATCATTGGTAAAAGATATGATGCAATCTGATGTAAAACTGATGCAAAAAGTCCAATATTTGAAAGAAGGTGGATATTCCTTCAGTAAAAATTTTGAATAATTTGAGTAAATCATAAAAAAATATCAATTTTAAATAAAAATAAAAATAAAAATAAAAATAAAAATAAAAATAAAAAGATGAAAGCAGTAATTTTAGCTGGAGGACTAGGAACCAGGCTTAGTGAAGAAACAGTTTCCAAACCTAAACCAATGGTAGAAATTGGAGGTAAACCAATTTTATGGCACATAATGAAGATTTATTCATATTATGGAATTAATGAATTTATAATATGTTGTGGTTATAAAGGACATGTTATTAAAGAATTTTTCATTAATTATATAAATCACCAATCAGATATTACAATTGATATGGTTGATAACAAAATAACAATTCATGAAAAGAGAGTAGAGCCATGGAAAGTTACTCTTGTTGACACTGGAGCAAACACATTAACTGGGGGTAGGCTAAAGAGAATAGAAAAGTATTTGACACCGAATGAAGATTTCTGTTTCACTTATGGTGACGGAGTAGCTGATATTAATATTACGGAGCTAATAGATTTTCATAAAAGCCATGGTAAAGAAGCTACACTTACTGCTACACTCCCACCAGGAAGATATGGTGCTCTGGAAATTGAAGGTGATATGGTTAAATTATTTCATGAAAAACCTGAAGGAGATGGAAAATTAATTAATGCTGGTTTTTTTGTTTTAAACAAAAAAGTAATTAGTAGAATTGAAAATGATTCTACTATTTGGGAACAAGAGCCTTTAAAAAGTCTAGCTCTAGACAATCAATTAGTTGCATATAAACATTCAGGTTTTTGGCAGCCAATGGATAAATTAAGTGATAAAAAGTATTTAGAAGAACTTTGGATTAATAACAATGCATTATGGAAAATATGGTAAATAAAAATTTGAAATCGGATCATGAATTAGCTGAAAATGGTAAGTTAATTTTAAATGGATTAGGCGAACTTAATACTAAATTTAGTGGCAAAAGTATTTTAATTACTGGAGCTGCTGGTTTTTTAGGTACGCAATTTGCTTATTATTTCGACAGCTTAAATAATTCCTCATCAATAGAAAAACCTATCACGGTTTATCTCTGGGATAACTTTATAAGAGGTTATCCTGATTGGGTTGAGATATTTAAAGCTAAGAAAAATTTTGTTGTTGAAAAAAAAGATATAATTATTGACTCGGATTACCCAGATGTCAATTACATTATTCATGCTGCTTCTATTGCTTCTCCAATTTTCTACAGAAAATATCCTATAGAAACAATTTTTTCAAATATAACAGGTTTAAAAAACTTACTCGATTTCTCTGTCAATAATAAAAGTATTGACAGTGTTTTGTTTTTCTCAACTAGTGAAATTTATGGAGATCCAGACTCTAAAAATATTCCTACTAAAGAAACATATAGAGGAAATGTAAGTTGCACAGGACCAAGAGCTTGTTACGATGAATCGAAAAGATTAGGAGAAACACTTTGTGTTAATTACCATAATATACATAATGTCCCAGTCAAAATTGCAAGGCCATTTAACAATTATGGTCCTGGGCTAAAATTATCAGACAGAAGAGTTATTCCAGATTTTTTTAGAGATGTAATTAATGGTGATAACATAGTTTTACTTTCAGATGGTTCTGCTACTAGAACTTTTTGTTATATTTCTGATGCGATTGAAGGGTATTTAAGAATACTTTTATCTGATCATAATGGGGAATCGTTTAATATAGGTAGAGAATTTCCTGAAATTAGTATGCTCGATTTAGCAAAAAAGTCTATCGAGGTTTCTGAGAAATCATTAGATGTTGAATACAAAAAAAGTGAAGACGTTGAATATTTAAGTGACAACCCTTTAAGAAGATGTCCGAATATTGATAAGGCTAGAAAACTTTTAAATTTTAATCCTAAAATATCATTATTGGATGGATTAGATAGAACATACAAATATTATTTATCAAATATTAATACAGAAGAGCTATAATTATGAAAATAAATGTAATTGGAACAGGTTATGTAGGATTAGTTTCAGGAGTTTGTATGGCTGCAAAGGGCCATTCAGTAAAATGTTTTGATACCAATCCAGATACAATCCAAATATTAAAATCAGGAAAGTGTCATTTTTATGAAAAAGGTTTAGAAAAATTATTTGTAGAATACAGTGATAATTTAAGTTTTGAACTTTTAGACGCATCTTCCGAACATAAATTATTAGACTGCCAGGTCATACTGATGGCAGTTGGCACTCCAACAGTAAATGAAAAGATTGATTTATCACAAATTAAAACAGCCTCAAAGAATATTGGTAAATTAATTAAAAACCATGATAAATTTATTTCTGTGATCGTAAAGAGTACGGTAGTTCCTGGAACGACTGATACTGTTGTGAAGAACATTTTAGAGGAATCATCTGGAAAAAAAATAGGTGAATTTGGTTTAGGTATGAATCCTGAATTCCTTAGAGAAGGCAATGCTGTTGAAGATTTTATGAATCCAGATAGAATTGTGTTTGGATACGAGGATGAAATAACACTCAAATATTTACATGAAATTTATAGTCCATGGGATGTAGATAAAATTATTGTTAATACAAGATCCGCTGAAATGATTAAATATGTTAATAATTCTATACTCGCTACTCTAATTTCAACAACAAATGAGTATTCAAATATTGCAAAATCTATTGGAAATATAGATTTCAATACTGTTATGAACGCAGTTCATCTTGACAATAGGTGGAGTCCAATTGATAAAACAACTGGGGAAAGAATATATCCTGAAATAATTAATTATTTAAAACCTGGGTGTGGTTTTGGAGGAAGTTGTTTTCCAAAAGATGTTATGGCTTTAGCTGCTTTATCAAAAGAAATTGGAATAAAGTCTCTAATTCTAGACTCTGTTATTAAGGTAAATCAACTACAACCAAAAGTTGTTTTAGAATATTTAGAAGAAAAGGTAGGCTCACTCGAAGGGAAAAACATTTTGGTCCTAGGTATAGCATTTAAGCCAGAAACTGATGATGTGAGAGAATCTGTATCAATTAAATTAATGAAATATCTAAATACTCAAAGATGCAATATAACTGCTCATGACCCAATTTCAATTAATAATGCTAAAAAAATTATTGATTTTGATGTGAATTACGTTAAAGACTGGAAGAAAGAATTATCCAATAATGACGTAATTATTATATCTACAAATTGGAATGAGTATCGAGAATTAAAAGATTTTGATAATACTTTAGAAAATAAAATATTATTTGATACTCGATCACTATTTAATAGTAATGAATTTACAAATATTAATTATATAAATATTAATTAAAATTAATAATACTTTTTCAAAAGTGTTTTTTACATAACCAGTACACGGAGATTTTAAAATAGAACTAGTATTATTAATTTTAATTAATATTTATATAATTAATCTAGAAAATTTATATAATAAACTACTTTAAACTTATTAATTCATAAACAAAATAAATCTATGAAGTTTACAGAAACAAAATTAAAAGGAGCTTTCGTGATTGAATTAGACAAACATTCAGACGATCGTGGATTTTTTGCAAGATCATTTTGTAAAAATGAGTTTGCCGAATTCGGCTTGAATAATGATATAGTCCAAATAAATAATTCATTAAGCAAGCATAAAGGGACATTAAGAGGAATGCATTATCAAGTTTTCCCCAAGCAAGAAGATAAAATCATTAGATGTATTAAAGGTGCTATATATGACGTGATTATCGATTTGAGAAAAGAGTCAGAAACTTTTTTAGAATGGTTTGGAATTGAGTTGAGTGAGGTTAATAGAAAGACATTGTATGTCCCGAAAGGCTTTGCCCATGGTTATATTACACTAGTTGATAACACGGAACTTTTTTATCTAACTACTGAGTATTACTCAGCTGAATTTGAGAAGGGAATTAGATGGGATGATCCAAAATTTAATATTAAGTGGCCTATTGATATTAATGAAATTTCGGAAAAGGATACTGTTCATCCTTTCTTTAATTCGGAATATCATTTAAATAATAAAATTTAAAAATGAAAAAAGCAATTGTAACTGGAGCAAGCGGATTTGTTGGATCCGCTGTAGTAAGTGAATTATTAAAAAACGGTATTGAAGTTTTAGCTTTGGGTAGAAAACCTTTAGAGAAAGTAAATCAAAAAAGACTACCTGAGTCAAAAAGACTTACTTATCTTCAGATTGATTTAGCTGAAATGGACTCTTTTCCTGAAAAGATTAAGAAAATCGGATGGACACCAGGTGATTCTTGTGTGTTTTATAATTTTGCCTGGTTAGGAAAGAATGGACTCACGGATGGAACAATTAAAGATCAGCTCAAAAATGTAACATATGCCGCGAACTGTGTTGCTATAGCTAAACAAATTGGATGTGTGAAATTTGTAAATATAGGTTCAATGGAGGAAACTTTTGTCGAGAAATATTTAGAGTTTAATCTGCAAAATCAGGAATATCATTCCGGTCAAGATATTTATGCAATTTCAAAACACGGAGCGCGTGATATGTGTAAATTGAATGCCTATCTGCATAAAATTGATTATGTCCATACTCGTTTTTCTGTTTTTGTTGATGATCATCTAAGTGCAAACAGTTTTGTCCATAAAGTATTAAAAAGAATAAAAAATGGAGAGACTTATAATACACCTCAAAATGATCAGTTATTTGATATACTAACGCTAGAAGAAGGTGCAAGAGCATATCGTCTTATTGGAGAAAAAGGGGTAAATAAAGCTGATTATTTTATTGGTTCTGGAGAACCTAAAACTCTTTCTCAATACTTTAAACAATTTAAAAATGTTGTAAGCGGTTTAGATTATGATTATAAATCTATAAACTTAAATAATAAACTATTATCAGCTGATGATTTTAGTATTAATGATTTAATTAGCGATACAGGATATAAACCAGAAATAAGTTACGAAAACTTTATTAAGAAAATAGTGAAATAATGAAAAAAGCAATTATTACAGGTGCAACAGGTTTTATAGGTTCAGCCTTAGTACGAAAACTCCTTTCAAGAAATATTGAAGTGTTGGCTTTGGGGCGAAAAGCTTGGCAAGATGTAGACTCTAATAGACTTAGTGAATCAAAAGGATTTACGTATATTCAAATAGATATGTCTGAAATTGAAACATTACCTTTAAAAGCAAATGAAGTAGGTTGGGATTCTGGTGATTCTTGCGTATTCTATAATTTTGCATGGGGTGGTATTTCAGGGCTTTCAGATCTTGATGTAGAGGCACAATTAAATAATGTTACATGGTCAGCTAATGCCGTTAAAGCAGCAAGCGAATTAAATTGTCAAAAATTCGTTCATGTAGGAACAATGGAAGAAGCGTTTGCGAGTAAATATTTAACTCTTGATTATCATAAGGATAAACAATACAATAGACATGTGATTCATTCTGTCTCAAAAATGATGGCGAGAAATGTTTTGAAACTTGTTTCTAAGCATAATAAAATTGATTTAATTGTTGCATCTAACTCGCATGTAATGGGTCCAAATGATTATAGAGACTCTTTTTTAAGAGTAACTTTAGTTAAACTTATAAATAATGATGAACTTCAGTTTTCATCGGGTGAGCAAATGTTTGATGTCATCTCGGTTAGTGACTGTGCAATAGCTTATATGAAAATCGGTGAATTTGGAAAACCTTTTAGTGAATATTGGATAGGTTCCGGAAAACCACGTCCTTTAAAAGAATATGTAAAAATAATGGCAAGTTTATATCCTTCTGGCAAAGAGCTACAATTTGGAGGAATGCCTTACAATGATATTTCGTTGATTAAAGAAGATTTTTCAACTACATTACTGACAAATGACACAGGCTTTAAAATTTCTCATGAATATGAAGATATAGTTCATCAAGTATATTCTTGGTTAACTGAAAATAAATTGACTGATGAAAACAAATTATCGAAATATTAATTAACAAACTTGCAAAGCTAAGATGAAAAATAAAATTCTTGAAGAGTTCAATCCAAAGGTTAGTATTGGATTAATAGTTTATAACGGAGGTGAATACCTTCGTGGAGCAATTGATTCATTTCTAGCTCAAACATTCGATGATTATGAAATAATCATTTCTGATAACGCTTCTACAGATGATACACAAATCATTTGTGAAGAATATGCAGCATTAAATCATAAAATAAGATACATAAGACAAGTAGAAAATCAAGGACCAATTTTTAATTTTAAATACGCCCTTAGTCAAGCTAAAGGTGATTATTTCATGTGGGCATCACATGATGATATATTTGCTCCCACCTATATATCTGAGTGTTTAAATGCGTATAAGAATAATCCTGAATGCATTTCCGTATGTAGTAATTTTAATGTTACAGATTTAAAATTAAATCAAATCGTAGAAAAAATTTCACCAGTAACAAGAACTTCTTCTTCAATATTTGTTAGGGCAATTATTAGTCTTTTAGATATGCACCCAAATATGATCTATGGGTTACATAAAACAGAAATAATTAGAAAAGTAAAATTTGACACTTTTGATTGGTTTGATGTATTTATTAACATACAACTATCTTATTATGGTAAAATTTTTATTATACCGGAGTATCTTTATGTTGTGGGTACTGATGGTCCAAGAAAGCCATACTCAATGACTGGTAAATATTTTTCATTCAAGACTTTTCGTCAAAATTTAATTAAGTTTAATAAAGATAAATTTACTTTTTTACAAAGAACCACTATTGTTTTATACGTGTTTTATATAACCATGAAGAACAAAAGAAGCCTTAATAAAGTGATTTTTAATTGGGATAATTCATAAATACTCATATTGAATAATAATATAAAAAAATATAGAAATATAATTTCTGTATCTTCTCTTTTTGGTGGTTTACAAATATTTCTTATTCTTATTGGTGCAATAAAAGGTAAAATTATAGCCATTTATATAGGTTCTGAAGGTGTTGGGCAGTTAGCTTTATTTACATCTATTTTAGAAATTGTAAACTTAGTTTGTACATTAGGATTTGGCTACAGTGCTACAAGATTAGTATCTAAAGCTCATGAAGTAAATTCTTTTTATGAGATAAGAAAAATATTATCAATTGTTTCTAAAATATTATTGTTTTCTGCGTTTGTTGGAACAGCTCTATTAATCCTATTTTCAAAACAAATTAGTTTTATTTTTTTTGGAAATGACACTTTATTTAAGTCAATTATCTTCTTGTCAATAACAGTATTTTTCACTGTATTTTTAAATAGAAATAATTTATTTTTACAATCGTTTAACGAGTATAAAAATTTAGCTAAGTCTAATTTAATTGGTGCCTTTTTGGGTTTGATTGGTTCATTTGTTTTTTATTACTATTTTGGAATAAATGGAATTGTTCCTTCAATTATTTTTACATCAGTTTCTCTTTTTTTGAGTTCAAGTTTCTTTTTTAGAAAACTAAAAATAAAACCAATTAGAATTAATTTAAAAACCGCCATAACAAAGGGTAGTCCAATGATTAAACTTGGGTTAGTAATGGTACTAGCCTCTATTGTAGGATCGATAGTCAAAAATTTTATAAATATTTTTATAATTAATTTTGGTAGTATTTCTGATTTAGGTTTTTATAATGCCGGTCACACTATAGCTCTCAGTTATGTTGGCATGATCTTTACTGCGATGTCTTACGAATATTTCCCAAGACTTTCTAGAATATCAGAGGATAATAAAAAAGTTAGAAAAGCTGTTAATCAACAAAGCGAAATAATTTTTTTAACATTATTGCCAATTTTAGTTGTATTAATATGTTTTACTGAACTAATCATTAATGTTTTTTTAACTAGTGAGTTTTATGTTATAATTAAATTTATTAGATTACTTTCATTTTCAATTTTAATTAATGCAGGAGCTTTCACTATTAGTTATATACCTATAGTTAAGGGAGATAAAAAAGTTTTTTTCTTATTTAATTCATTAATTCCTGGAATTGCTGCTATTACATTATCCTCAGTTGGTTATTATTTTGGAAATCTCACGGGGCTTGCTATTGGTATTTGTTTAGTTAGTATTGTCCACTTTTCCTTTATGGTTATAGTTTGTAAAAAGTTATATGAATTTAAAGTGACCAAAAATTTCATTTCATTTTTTGTAGTTAACTTAATAACCATTTCTACGGCTTTTACAATAACAAATTTTGAGAGTAATTTAAAGTATTTAAATATTTTTGTTTTGATATTTTCGTTCTGGTATTCTTTATATTATATAAATAAGTTAGTGGATTTAAAAGAAATTATTAATAATTTACTAATTAAATTTAGAAATAGTTTGAATAAAAAGCAATAAAAAAATGACTTCAATTTTGATATGATAGTAGCAAAAATATATGGTGGGCTAGGTAATCAAATGTTTCAATATGCATTTAGTAAATCTTTAGCAATACAAAATAAGACTGATTTATATTTAGATTTAAGTTGGTATTCACTTGATAAATCCTCAACACAAAGAAAATTTCAATTAGATGTTTTTAATACAGAATTTAAAATTGCAAATTCAAAAATAATATCTGATTCAAAACCTCTTTTATTAAGTTTACTTAATGCCATTTTAGTTAGACTTAAGCTTGGAAGATTACAAACTTCAAACTATTTTGTTGAAGATAAATTTTGTTATAATTCATCTGTTGATAAAATTGGAAATGTTTGTTACGTAAATGGATATTGGCAGAGTCACAAATATTTTCATGAAATTAATGAAGTTATCCAGTCTGATTTTAAATTAAAAAAAATATTCTTAAATGAATTGAATGCATCCTATTTAGAAAACATAATAAATAATAACTCTGTAGGAATTCATATTAGGAGGTCTGATTATACTTTAAATAATAACAAATCAATTCACGGGACACTTTCAATAGATTATTATATGGAAGCAATTAGGATTATGGAAAGTAAACTTAATTCCCCCATTTTTTTTATATTTTCTGATGATATAGGTTGGGCTAGAAATAAATTTAAGAATTTATCTAACTGTAAATTTATTTCTTCAAGTCATGATTATTTAGATTTATTTTTAATATCACAATGTAAACACAATATTATTGCCAACAGTAGTTTTAGTTGGTGGGGAGCATGGCTTAATTCTAACCCTGAAAAAATTATTATGGCCCCAAAGAAATGGTTTTCTTGTGAAAACTTAAACAAACAAACTAATGATCTAATACCAGAAACGTGGGTACGACTATAATTAAAACAAAACCAAATATATCAATAATTGTGCCTGTTTACAATGTCGAAAAATATCTTGTTAGATGTTTGGATTCTATTTTTACTCAAAATTTTTCTGGCACGTTTGAAGTTATTGCTGTTGAAGATGCTTCAACAGATAATAGCTTAAAAGTACTTAAATCTTATCAAGCAAAGGAACACGGTTTAAAGGTAATTGAACATGGAATAAATAAGAACTTATCTCTAGCTCGCGCTACAGGTATGTCAGCATGTTCAGGTGATTATATTATGCATGTAGATTCAGACGATTGGCTTTTATCCAATGCTCTTGAAAACTTGTACGCAAAATGTTTGGAGACTAATGCCGATGTATTAGTTTTTAATTACGTTAGAGAAAATAATGAAGGTAAGAGAACTTCGGTTAAAAATATTAAAAATCAAATTTCTGTAACTGATAAACTTAAAGTACAACAACATTTTTTAGGGGCTCCATGGAATAAAATCGTTAAGAGTACTTTAGCCAAAGAGCTAATAAGTGGACAAGTCGGAGTAAATAATGGCGAAGATTTAATATATGCCACAGAAATATTACTAAGAGCTAAGCAAATATGTCTTATACCGGGTAGTTATTATGCATATTTTGTAAATGCAGAATCATTGACAAGAAAGGTTAATTCAGAGCAATTCCTAAAAACAATGATAATAGTTTTAACTCAACTAAATAATATTGTTTCTAAATATCAACCGCTGAAATCATTTAATAGTTATTTAATGAACTATTTTGAGAAATTCATCTATTTAGAATCTGCAAATATCCATTTTTCTAAAAAGAACGGTTCTAGTGCAATTAATAGAACACTAATTCAAGAGCTTTTTAAAAGCCCTCTTATGTCCAAAAAACGTATCGAACGACTAAATACTTCTTTAGCAAATAAGTATATTTGTATTTATGAAATTTTTAAGCGATTTGGAATAAAAACATCTTTATCAATAATTGTAAGAAGCATCATAAAATAGGAAGAACACTTTATGTCTAAAATGATAATTTACAATATACTAGTGATAAATATAATTAATAAATATAATTAATAAATATAAATTTAGCATTTATAATTCCGATTAAACTAATGAAAAATAAAGAAATAATCTTAAAATATCAAGAGTTAAAAAATAAATCTGGTAGTCATTCACCTAGTTTAGCTAATATTAAAGAAAAAATACCAGAAATAAATATTAAAGTAGATGCATGTTTTTTGTCTAACCCTTATGCAACTGATCTTTTTCTTAAATACTTTAAGAAAGAACTTATTAATACAGGGGAAATTAATGCGCTTTTAGAATTTTATCCTTCTCAAAATCATATAATAGCGGGTTACGTAGAGAATCAATTAGAATTAGACAAAGGCAATGTATTTATATGTAATGGAGCTATTGAAGCAATACAAGCTGTAATTCATCGTTTTACAAAGGGGAAAATATTAGTTATAATTCCTACTTTTTCTTCCTATTATGAATACGCAACTCCAGAAAACGAAGTTGTTTATTATAAATTAAAAAAGGATAATAATTTTAAATTAGATATCGAAGATTATATAAAAACTGTCAAAGAAGTAAAACCCAATACAATCATATTAATAAATCCAAATAATCCGGATGGGGGATATATTAAGAGAAATGATTTAGAGCGAATTATTAATGAACTAGATTGGGTTGAAAACATCATAATTGATGAAAGTTTTATTCATTTTGCTTACGAAAATAGTGAGATGAGGTTACAATCTATTGTTCCTTTTGTAAAAGATAAGAACAATGTAGTTGTTTTGAAAAGTATGTCCAAAGATTTTGGAATTGCAGGCCTTCGATGCGGGTATGCAATTATGGCTAAGGAAAGAGTAACTGAGTTATTAAAAAATGGTTATTTATGGAATTCTAATGGAATTGCTGAATACTTTTTTAAATTATATTCACGTAAAGATTTTTTATCTGAATATGAATTAGTTAGAAGAAAGTATATCACTGAATCTTTGTTTTTTATTGCAGAATTAAACCAAATTAGAAATATTAAAATTTACCCTACTAGGGCCAATTTTGTTTTAATTGAACTATTAAACGGCTTAACTGCTGACGATGTTTCAGCTGATCTTATTTGTAATCATGGAGTTTATGTTAGGAATTGTAACGATAAAATTGGATTGGAAGGAGAGTTTATTAGAGTCGCAGCTAGGTCAAAGGAAGAAAATAAATTAATTCTGAAAGCTATTAAGTATGTGGCAACAACTTAAAGCCATCATAAGGGACAAAATTTCCTCAATTAGTAAGATAATTTATTGGTTCAATTATTTAAAGTACATCAAGAAAATTAATTTTGAAAATGAACTAGTTATCTTTGATCTAGATAATACCTTAACTGATACTTTCCCTTATCTACAAAATAGAAATTTAAAACAAGTTTACTCGAAAGTCCCCATTCATTCTGGCATGACCAACATCTTAAAAAAGTGTTTAATGTCAAAAAAAAATGTAATTATCCTTTCAGCAAGATCATATAAATACCATGCTATTACTAAAAAATGGATTAATGTGAATTTACCTCAAATTAAGGAAATTCCTTTATTTTTAGTTCCACATGCAGAGAATAAATTGCCGTATTTGAGTAAAGCATTAGAATATACTAATAGAATTACATATTATGATGACTTAAGCTATAACCATGAAAATGGAGAAGTTAAGTTCTACAGTCTTGTAATTACTGAATTAAAGAAACTTCCAATTAATTACATTGGATATAATGAAATTAATCTTATTAATAAGAATACGTAAAATGACCAAAATTTTAAAGTTCCCTTTTCTTCTAGCTAAGAAAATTATGTTTTTATTTTACTTATATTCAAAGACAAATTTTGAAGGATTAGTTAAAGATGAGAATTGTGATATAATTGTATGGACTCCAAAATTTAATTGGAAATATTTTTATTCAGAAAGGCTTTTAACTGATTTAGCATATATAAATAGTCTTTCAAATAAAGGAGTCAAGTTTAGAAGAGTAAAAGCATTAGATATTGGAAATTATTGGGGTAAAACAATCTACTTACCATATGATAAGTATGATAAAACATTTGGACTTGTTGATTACACAAAGCAATTGTTTCTCATTATTTCAGAATTAAAGAAGCAGAATAATGTTGTTTACCCTAAATTTAACGAGTATCTGCTGTGGGAAAACAAAGCTTATATGCATGAGAAGTTCGAAGTATTAAAAATACCACATCCAAATACCAGAATTTTTCATTCATTTGATGATATGGTTCCTTTAAAACCAGATTTCCCTTTTTTAATTAAAGAAGTTCATTCTTGCAGTGCTAATGGAGTTTACAAAATAAATAATGAAGCGGATTTAATATCAATAAGGAAGAGTTTAACAGGCACTACATTTCTAGTTCAACAACTATTAAATATGCGAAGAGATTTAAGAGTAACTATTGTTGGGGATAAGATAGTACATTTTTATTGGCGTATCAATAAAGCTAATGAGTGGAAACCGACTTCAACAGGACATGGTAGTTCTGTTGATTTTGTCAATTTTCCAGAAAAATGGAGAGTATTTATAATTGAACAATTTTTGAAGTTAAAAATTGTGACTGGTGCATTTGATATTGCTTGGGAAAATGACGATTTAAATACTATTCCCTTAATTTTAGAAATAAGCCCTACTTATCAGTTAAACCCTGTAACAACTAATTCTAAATATTTACAAGCCTACGGTGAATACAAAAAGTATTCGTATTTTGGAAAGGATAGTTATACAAATCAATATATTGCCCAGACATTTGATGTTATCGATAAAATTGTGGAACAAAGGTTAAATAATAAGAATTAAATACAGATATATTGAAAATAATATGATTTCAGTTCAGCAATTGCAAAATTACGCTCTCTATTTATATTTTTTTTTCGTTAACTTTCAAGAGTTATCTTTTTTTGGATTGAATAATTTCTCGATACCTAAATTCACTGTTTTAGTTTATATAGGAACTATAGCGATTCAATACAAGGACTATACTAAAAGAAGGGATTTAAAAAAGATAATGTTACCCCTGTTAGTCTTTTTTGGGTTATTAACAATAGTAAGTTTATTTAATATTAATGATTTATCCGCAAGGTTCTTTGACTTTGCAATTTTTCAAAATATATTATTGTTTTGGATATTGATAAATCACGGTAGAAAAGATATTAAATCTGTAGAGAAAGGAATGTTTATACTTGCCCTTGGGTCAACAGTATTAGCTATTTTTTACAATTTAGGTGTTGGAGTTTCTCTTGATAAAGGAAGGGTAATTCTTTTTGGAGATAATTCTAATATAACAAGTATAAGAATGGTTATTTCATCGTTGATTATCATTACAATGATAATGCAAAATAGATTACGAATGGGACGCTACAGGTATCTTTTCCTTTTCCCCATTATAATTATGTTGAAATTAATGGCTGATACTGGTTCACGATTAGGTTTTGTATCGTTTGCACTCGCTTTTATTGTTTTAATCTTTTTTTATAAAGCTAAGAATAATTTGAATAAAATTGGTGTGATCATAATTGGAGTTTTTTCTTTAGCTTATTTTTTGAGGTTTATTTTGAATTCAGAAGTTCTGATGCTTAGATTATTGCAAACAGTTGCAGATCAAGATCTAGCAGGAAGAGATGAAGTATGGGTTGAGATAATTAATATCGTTCAAAATAATTTAATTTTTGGTATTGGGCAAACTGGATATTTTTCAATATTTGGACTTGCTAGTCCTCACAACGTATTTATTGAAGTTCTCATTTATACAGGTATTGTTGGATTATTTTTATATTTGGTATTTATTTTAAGAATTAGTATTTATGCTTATAAATGCATAAAAATAAAAGGAAAAATACTTCCATTATTATTAATGTCTCCAATTTTTGGAATATTATTATCTGGCCAAATATTGAATATGAAGTTAGGTTGGTTAGTATTGGCTTATATAATTAGTGTTCACTTAAACGAATTTAGCCTCAGTTTACCGCAGGAAAAGAAAGGAGTTTAAACTTTAAGTACAACGTTTAAATTAAAAATTTCACTCAGAAAATATTAAATGAATCAAAATTATATAGATACCAATAAATATCCTAATAAAATTAAGGTATTTATTTTTATAGATAGTTATCATATTGGCGGTCTTCATAGGCAGATGTTAAATCTTGTAAAACACATTAATAGAAATCTATTTGACCCAATTATTTGTAGCCAAACTTCAAATGGCGGACTAAAAAAGGAATTTGAAAAGGTAGGCTGTAAATTATATGATTTGAAATGGAAAAGAAAGTTTGATTTTTCAACCGTTTATAGACTGGTTAAAGTTCTTTATTCTGAAGGACCTGATATAATATTCATTCCTCAAGCACAGACTTTCTTTTATTATCGTTTAGCTAGACTATTTTGGCACGGTAAGATTGTTCAAATAGGTTCATTTAGGGCTTTAAATTTTTTAAATGGGCATTTAAAAAGTTATTTTACCCCATTCGATAATCTATTTTCTAAATGGCTTCTAAGTTCCTCATACCGAGTTATTGTTAATTCTAAGGCAATGAAAAATCATTATACTCAGTTCATAAAAAGGGGGGGGCAAAATACAATAGAAATTATTAATAATGGAAGTAATTTTTCTTATCCAATCCTAAAGTTACCAGCTACCATAAGGCAAGAGTTAAATTTATCCTTATCAGATTTTATTGTTGTTATGGCGGCAAGATTAGATCCTTGGAAGGATTTTACAACCCTTTTTAAAGCAGCGAAAATAATAATAAAAAAAGAGCCTTTAGTTAGATTTCTTATTATCGGAGAGGGGCCATTAAGGCAAAAATTAGAACAGATGATTTTTGAAATGGATATAAATAAAAATATTTTTTTAGTTGGAGAAAAAAAAGATATTTATAATTATTTTAACGTTTCAGACATATCTGTATTATCAACAAATGGCGAAGGTTTTTCAAATACAATATTAGAGTCAATGGCTATGGGAAAGCCAGTAGTAGCTTCAGATGTAGGGGGGAATTCGGAACTTATAGGTGATTGTGGTTTTATTATTCCACCAAAATCTCCAAAATTATTTGCTGAAGCTATTTTAAAACTTAAAAAAGACAAAATCTTACTTAATAAAATTGGAGAAGCAGCTAAAGAACGTGTTCATCAAATTTGCGATATTAATAAATATATTTCTTCTTATGAAACTCTTTTTTTACGTGCAATGGATAAAGGTAAATAATGCTTTTTAAATGTTATACTTGTAAACTATAATAATATATATTATGAAAATTGGAATTGATGTTTTTTCTTTTGACAAACCCGGAGAGAACTATGGTGTGGGGCCGGGAGTTTATGTATGGCATTTATTGCCAGAAATTTTTAAAATAGGAAGTGAACATAGCTTTTATGTTTTTGCCAATAAAGATAATGCACATATGATCCCTCGAATGGATAATGTTAATGTTATCGTTAGTAATTTACCAAATAAAACTCGTCCTGTTAGGATTATTCATGAACAAATTAATGTCGTTTATTATTCGATTAAGTACCGACTTGATAAAGTTCACTTTTTAGGAAATAACATATCTTTTCTAATTTCCAAAAAATCAATTATTACTATATATGATTTAATGTGGAAATATTATTTCGATCGTGGCGATAGGAGTTTAAAATATTTCTATACATTATTTACGATTCCAAAAACAATTAAAAAAGCAGAAAGTATTATTACTATATCTAAATTTATAGCAGAAGAGTTAAGAGACGTTTATGGTCGAAAACATAATGTTTACCCTGTATTACTTGCTCCATGTAAATTATCCTCACTAACTGATGATTTGTTAAATTCATTTCGAGAAAAATATTCTTTTGATTTTATTTTTACTGTGACTACATCCATGCCACATAAAAATTTGATTACATTGTTAAAAGCTTTGGCTATTTTAAAGAAAAAAGGGGCTCTGAATTTTAAGTTAATAGTAGCAGGTCAAATGAGAGGCCTTTTTCATCTTGAAAATGAATCTTTTATTAGACTTAATGGATTGGAAAAGGACGTCATTTTAGCTGGATTTATTTCTGAAGAAGAAAAATCTTTTTTATATCGAAACGCTAAATTTGTAGTGTATCCATCTCTTTATGAGGGCTTTGGACTTCCTCTTCTTGAGTCAATGAGTGTAGGTACACCTGTAATTTCCTCAAATGCAGCATCAATGCCCGAGGTCGGTGGTGAAGCTTGTTTGTATTTTAACCCTGATTCAGTTGACGATTTGGTTACTTTAATTGATAATACATTGAAGAATAAAAAGCAATTATCTGATTTAGCAGAGGCTGGTTTAAATCAATATAAAAAGTTTAATTGGAAAAATGTAGCAATGGAAACTATGAAAGTTTATGAAGAATACAAAAATTAGTAAAAAAATGAAAAAAGCATTAATTATAGGGATCTCTGGTCAAGATGGTACTTTTTTAGCAAAATTACTTTTAGAAAATAATTATGAGGTTCATGGAACATCAAGAGACTCCGTATCAGGTAATTTTAGTGGTCTAAAGAAATTAGATGTATTCGAAAAAGTCACACTTCATTCAATGTCTTTAATAAATTTTAGAAGTGTACAGCAGACAATTTTGAGAATTGAACCCGATGAAATATACAACCTGGCAGGACTAACTTCTGTGGGTCTATCCTTTACTGAACCTGTTGATACAATCGAAAGTATTGCAATAGGAACTTTAAATATACTTGAAGTGATAAGATTTTTTAGTTTGAATGTTAGATTTTATAATGCAAGCTCAAGTGAGTGTTTTGGAAATACTTTTGGTAACCCTGCAAATGAAGATACACCGTTTCAGCCAAGAAGCCCATATGCAGTTTCAAAAGCCACTGCTTTCTGGTTAGTAGCTAATTATAGAGAAGCATATAATATATATGCTTGTTCAGGTATATTATTTAATCACGAATCATATTTGAGACCTGATCGCTTTGTTACAAAAAAAATTATAAAAAGCGTATGCAACATAAAGAAGGGGAAACAAGAAAAATTAAATATTGGGCGTATTGATATTAGCAGAGATTGGGGCTGGGCTCCTGAGTACGTTGTTCCTATGAATTTAATGTTGCAGCAAGAAAATCCGGAGGATTTCGTAATAGCCACAGGGAAAAGTATCTCACTTGAGAGGTTCATAGAATTGAGTTTTGACTATTTGGATCTTAATTATAAGAATTTTATACATATTGATGAAAGTCTTATGCGACCAGTTGATATTCTTGAAAGCATTGGGGATCCAAGCAAAGCTTATGAAAAGTTAGGTTGGAAGGCAGAAAATCAAGTAGAAGATGTTATTAAATTAATGATTGAAGCGGAATTAAATAAAACGGATTGATTAAAGTATTAACAATAAAATTTATCTCAATCCATCAGCTTAATAATTGTTTCTAAACTTTTATTTATTTTATAGAATATTTTTATTTCTAGAGATAAAATAGATGAGATGTTTTTTGTAATTCCAGTATAATTTTAATTTTCAAATAACCATAATTTATATAATTAAAAATGAAAGTCATTTCTTCTTTTGGTTTAAAAATCTATTCAGATTCTTTGGGTAAAATTCCATTAAATAATAGCTCAGCAAAAACACTCAATACAATTAGCCCCAATTCTTATGGTATTTCTACTAAAGACCATCTTTTTAACAAGGCACTAAAGGACAGTGACTATTTAGTCTTAGATGGTGTATATTTTGCGCTTGCCTCCATTCTATTAAAAGGAGAAAATATTAAGCAAAATAATGGGCCAGATGTATTTGATTTCTTCATAAAAAAGATGAACTCAGAAAAGGGACGAGTTTTCTTTTTGGGATCTAGTGAAGAAACACTATCAAAGATTAAGAATAAATTAAAAAGGGAGTATGAAAATATTACTTCAGAATTTATGTCCCCACCCTTTAAATCTAGTTTTTCTATGGAAGATAATTCTCTTATGATAGAAACTATAAATAATTTTAAACCTGATGTAATTTTTGTGGGAATGACTTGTCCTAAGCAAGAAAAATGGACTTATCAAAATAAAAATAAATTAGACACAAAGTTAATCTGTAGTGTAGGAGCAGTTTTTGATTGGTATGCTGGAAATCAAAAAGACATACATCCAATCTGGTGGAAATTACGTTTGGGGTGGTTAAAGCGAACTATAGATAGACCAGAAATATTAAAAAGATACCCTAATATTGGTATTTTTTTCTTGCACTTACTATTAACAATAATTGGAGTAAAAAAACATTAGTATAAAATTAAATTTAAGAAATAATTTATGAAAGTTTTAATTTACGGATTCGGTAGAATGGGTCTAACTCACTACAGTATATTAAAAGGTTTAAATCCTGAAATAAACTTTACAGTTGTCGAACCAAGTAAAATTCTAAGAAAATTACTTAAACAAAATGTGAAAGCAGATTTTTATAATGATGATTCAACATTAAAAGAGGGATTTGATATCACCTTAATAACTACACCACCTTTTATTCATCTTAAACTTATTGAAAATTGTATTAATAGAGGCGATGATAAAGTATTCGTTGAAAAACCATTTGGAGGTTTTACAAATGTTAATTACAACTCTTCTTATGATTCTAAGAATATCTACATCGGATATGTTTTACGATTTAACCCATGTATTCAATGGGTGAAATCAAATATTAATCAAGAAAATATTCTATCCATTAGTGGGCAATATCTAAGTAATACTTTAGTTAAAAAGCCATCAGGTTGGCGTAATGGAAGTTTTTCCGGGGTTTTAAATGAAGTTGGTTCTCATGTTATAGATTTGATTCAATATATATCAGGAGAAACTCAATTTGATGTTCTTGATGTCGAAAAAAAGTCTGTTGTTTCTGATATTGATGATATAGTTAAGGCGAAATTAATAACTAAGAATAATATACCTATTTCTTTATATTTTAATTGGGTCAAAAAAGATGTTAGGAAACCTCTCTTCGAGTTAGAAATAAAAATGAATAACGGAGACACTTATTCAATCGATCAACAACAAGTAAAACATATAAATTCTGATGGGAGTATAATAAATAGAATAAGTGTAACTGATCTAGCAGAAACTGTTCCGTTTTATCTTAGAGGTATAGATTTCACTAAGCAAATGCTTGATTTATTAGAAAACGGAAATAAAATGGCAACCCTAAACGATGGACTTGCAGTCAATAAATTAATGAATAAAATTATAAAACATGAAAATAATATTAGGAGATAATCAATTTTTTGGTGTTAATCATTTTGATCTAAAAAAAGGAGAAAAAACTAAAAATAAATTTGATGATACTTCAAAAATAGAAGAATTTATAAAAAAATCTCATAAAATAGGTTTAGATGGGTTTATGATTAACTCAAATGATTTGGGATATAAGTTGATTGCAAATAGTTCTTTTGAAAAAAATAAAGAAATTCATTACAGTATACCTTATCCGCATAAATATGCAAATATGATAAACGAGACTGGTATGTTAAGTCTTGGGATACATGTTATTAAAAACACCTCCATAATAAAAAACATCTTTGCTGGTTTTAAATTTTTATTTACTAGAAATTTAAAACATATTATTCCATTAATTTTAGACATAGAAGTTCCAAAAAGCTTAGAAAAGGGAAGTTACGTTTATCTACAAAATATTATTACTGATCTACTTATAGGGATTGGCAGGGAAGATCTTATTCTTGCTTTTATAAACTCTGTCATTGAAATGGGGTATAAGCCCGGAATTATTACACTTAATCCTGTAATACTAAATAAACATTTAGTAAACACTGATAAAACCTATTTACTTAAGGATCTTATTGTTTGTTTTAACATAAATAAAGAAGGTTTTAATGTGTTTCCAAATTTGCAAAATGTTGAAGAACTTATTAAATCAAACACCCAGTACAAATTAATGGGGATGAGTATTTTTGCAAGTGGAGCAGGAAATATACCTTCCTCTATTGATTACATAAAGGAACTACCATTAGATTATGTAGTTTTTGGTACTTCTAAATTATCAAATGTTGAGTCAAATATGAGATTATTTAAAAATTAAAATAAATAGTAATGAGTGTTTTTTTAACTGGTTCATCAGGTTTTGTAGGAAGAAATTTTATTTCATATTTTAATAATACATATAAAATCCGTACTTACCAAAGGGAAAGTAATATCTCAATTAGCGAAGAAATAGTTGTTCATTTTGCAGGGAAGGCCCATGATTTAAAAAAAACAGCTAACTCTAAAGAGTACTATGAAGTAAACACAAAACTAACTAAGGATGTTTTTGATTCCTTTTTAAACTCTAATGCAAAAGTTTTCATCATTCTTAGTTCCGTTAAAGCTGTAGCAGATGTTGTTGATGGGGTGTTAACTGAAGACCATTTTCCGAATCCAAAAACACATTATGGAAAGAGTAAGTTATTAGCTGAAAAATATATAACCTCTAAAATAAATATTAAAAATAAAAGAATATATATATTAAGGCCCTGCATGATTCATGGCCCAGGAAATAAAGGAAATTTAAATTTATTATATAAATTAGTGTCAATGAAATTCCCTTGGCTATTAGGAGCTTTTGAGAATCAACGATCTTTTTGTAGTATTGATAACCTGTTATTTGTTATTAGAGAGTTAATTCAAAATGAAAGCATATCACCAGGAATATATAACATTGCTGATGATGTCTCATTATCGACTAATGAGGTTATTAGACTTATTTCTAAATCAACAAATAGTAATCCTTTAATATGGAGAGTTTCTAAGAGGCTAATTAAAAATATTGCTAAATTAGGTGATATAATTAACCTACCATTGAATTCTGAAAGACTAAAAAAAATAACTGAATCATACGTGGTTAGTAATAAGAAAATTATTAATGCAATTGGAAAAGAACTTCCTATTGGTAGTGAAAAAGGTTTATTAGAAACTTTTGAATCCTTTAAAAAATAAATAGTAATATGGTTAAAGAACAAATAATAAAAAAACACATCAAATTTGATAGTGATTTAGAAAAATTTAGTAATTACCTATCTAATAATATTAAAAACACTAATATACTTGTTATTGGTGGTGCTGGAACAATAGGTTCTAGTTATATAAAACAAATTTTAAAATACAAACCCTCAAAAATAACCGTAGTTGATATTAATGAAAATGGTCTAACGGAGCTAACAAGAGATTTAAGAAGCTCCAATTTATTAGACTATAATCCGGAATACATTACTTACCCTGTTAATTTATTGAGTAATACATTTGATAAGATCTTTAATTCTGAATCATGGCAAGTAGTTGCAAATTTTTCTGCACATAAGCATGTCCGTTCAGAAAAAGATAAAATTTCAGTGGAAGCTTTAATTAAAAACAATGTATTTGGGGCAATCAAGCTTTTAAATTTATGTGAAAAAAATCCACCAAATTATTTTTTTAGTGTTTCTACAGATAAAGCTGCTAATCCAGTAAATATTATGGGAGCGTCTAAAAGTTTAATGGAAAAACTCATTTTATCAAAGAAATCAAAATTCAGAGTTTCAACCGCTAGATTTGCGAATGTCGCTTTTTCTAATGGAAGTTTGCTAGATGGTTTTATTTATAGATTGAATAAAAAACAACCACTGTCTTGCCCTGAAGACATTAAAAGATTTTTTGTCACTCCAGAACAATCAGGTCAAATATGTTTGTTGGCAACTTTCTTGGGTGAAACAGGTAATATTTTCTTTCCGAAATTAGATTTTCATAAGGATCAGATATATTTCAAACAGATCGCTTTAGATTTTCTAAAGGAGAACGGATTTGAACCTGAATTGGTCAAATCAGAAAAAGAGGCTAAAGAATTTGATTTTAATAAGAACTCTGCAAAATATCCAATCTATTTTTTTAAAACTGATACTTCAGGAGAAAAAACATATGAAGAGTTTTATACAGAAGATGAAGATTATGAAATTAATACATATGATTCTTTAGGATTCATAAATACCCCAGAAATTAAAATATCTTTTGAAGATGTAGAAGCGGATTTTGAGGGTGTATTTAATAGTCCAAATTCTCAAAAATCAGATATTATAACTATTATTAAAAAATATGTTCCAGATTTTATGCACATTGAAACTGGTAAACATTTAGATCAAAAAATGTAAATTATGTACAACTTTTTTAAACGCCTATTCGATATTATTGTTAGTCTTATTGCACTAATTATTCTTATACCTTTATTCATTCCTATTATTATTATTTTAAAATTTTCTGCGGAAGGAGAAGTTTTTTATTTTCAAGAACGTTATGGAATTCATAATTCAAGATTTCAAATATGGAAGTTCGCAACAATGCTTAAAAATTCTATGAATATAGGTACTGGAAGCATTACACTTCAAAATGATCCAAGGGTTACAAAAATTGGTTTATTTTTAAGAAAAACAAAGATCAATGAACTTCCGCAAATTATTAATATTTTAAAAGGTGATATTAGTTTGGTAGGTCCAAGGCCTCTAGTGACTAAAACATTTTCTGCATATAATAAAGAGGTACAATCAAAAATATACGATGTAAAGCCTGGTCTTACTGGAATTGGTTCTATTATTTTTAGAGATGAGGAATCAATTATTTCAGATGTTAAAGATGAAGATCCACATGAATTTTACAAACGAGTTATTGCACCTTATAAAGGTGAATTGGAAATGTGGTATCAATCTAACAATTCTTTTTTCTTAGATATACAATTAATTTTCTTGACCGCTTGGGTAATTGTAGTTCCTGCTTCAAAACTATATGAAAAATGGTTCAAAGATCTGCCAAAGCGTGATTTTTAAAAAAAAAACTAAAAACCATGAATTTTTAATATCGAAACAGGAAAGATATCTTCGGTATTGGAGTTGGTTAATTTTTTTGAAGAATTGAGAGGAGTTTAATTAAATTATTCCTTTGTTTATAGATGTGCTGGAGATATTATTTCTTCTTATGCAGATACTACTAAGGCGAATACAGTTCTTGTATGGAAATCAGATCTCACTTTAAAAGAGGCTCTATAATCTGCTTTGAGGTGAGAAAATAAAATAAAAACTAGACTTTAAATACTTAAATTTATTTAATATGAATTCTATTATTTTAAAAAATAAATCAATAATAAAATCTTTTAGCTATGTATCAATTAGTGAGATATTTCCTCATGAAAAGGTAATTGAAGACCGGAAGAATGCTCTAAGAAATTATTTGCTTTCTTATAAGGAATACTGTATTATTCCGTCAATAATATGCTGTTCTGAAAGTAATATGATCATTGATGGGCATCATAGATTCAATACTCTAAAGGAGTTAGGGGTTAATAAAATCCCTGTAACTTTTATTAATTATAGGGATGTTTCGATAAGAACTAATAGTTCAAAAACATTGCAATTGTCTAAAAAAGAATTAATAGAAAATTCCTTACAAAATATTCTTTTTGAACCTAAATCTACTATTCATGAAATAAAGACCATTGATGGAAAATGGAAACCATTAATACTTTTATCTACTTTGGCTGAAATTGATTTAGTAAATATTTAAATAATTAAAAAATCAGTCAAGAATTTAAATACAAATTGAAATATATTATGAATAATTATTTTACAAATATTGAAAATAAAATAAAATCAATTGGCTTTACAATAGTATCTAAAGATTTTGAAAGACCTTGGGGAGGTTTCCTAGTAATAGATGAAACCCAAGCTCAAGAATTTTCAAATAAATTTTTTGAAGGTTTGGATGTGAATACCTTAAAGATTGGAGGGAAATTGAGCCCTAAAATATTGATAGTTAAACCCCACGCTCGCTTGTCTTGGCAATACCATAATAGGCGAGCTGAAATTTGGCAAGTATATAAAGGTTCTGCAGGAATTATTAGAAGTGATTCTGATATTGAAAATGAGATGAAAATATATAACGAAGGAGATCAAATAATATTAAAACAAGGAGAACGCCACCGTCTAATTGGTTTAGACGAAACTTCGGTAGTAGCAGAAATTTGGCAACATACCGATGCTAATCATCCTTCGGATGAAGACGATATTATAAGAGTACAAGACGATTTTGGAAGATAAAAATAATGACATGACTAAAAAAAAAGGAATGATTGTATCTGGATACTTTAATCCAATACACAAAGGACATATTGAGTATTTTAACAATGCAAAAGCATTGGTAGATGAATTATTTGTAATTATAAACAATGATTATCAAAGAGCCTTAAAAGGATCTAAAGAATTTCAGCAAGAAGCGGAGCGTGTCTTTATTGTCTCTAATATAAAGTCGGTAGATCATTGTGTTTTATCTATAGATCAAGACAGAACAGTATGTAAAACCATTGAAAAAATTGCCCAGGACTTCGGTGCTACCTATGATTTGAGTTTTGCTAATGGAGGTGATCAAAATAATAATACCATTCCAGAAAGACCTATCTGTAATCAAATGGGAATTACTTTGGTGGATGGATTGGGTGATAAAATACAGTCTAGCAGTTGGTTGCTAAAGAAGTAAACTTTTCTAGTTACACTTGGTTTTACTTTTAATTACACTAGATATCCCGTTCGATCCAAATTCAGCAAAGAAAGCAGGAAAAATATCCAAAAGAGGTCCTGCTAAAAAAGAAAAACCTTCCATCAAAGAAAAGATGGAAATGCTCGATGATAAAGTTTTGGATGATCTACTCATAAACCAAGATAAGCTTACAAAAACAGAACGGGTAAGAGGTTTTGTAACCCTTTCCAATTATATCTTCCCAAAAACAAAATCTGTACGAGACAAGTTTACCCTGGAAAAATTAAAAGAGAAAAATGAAGATCTCTTTAATCAAGACCCTTATCCTACCAGATAACTTTCGCATTTTTCCGTAAACAAATCAGCTAGCGCATCTTTATTTTGATTTGTACTAATATCTGTTAAAAACGCACTTTTTTTCGTCGGCTTAGTTATGTTCATCAACAACGGCATTTCAATTTCACAGTAATAGTTAGAGGTAAAAAGTCTTCTCATAATCTGTGCTGTTACTAATTCATACTTTTTAGCTGTTACCACTTCCTTCCTTCCTTCCTTCCTTCCTTCCTTCCTTCCTTATGT
>Ga0209384_1000348_pt1 | contig 31152 bp, 26 predicted proteins | sample CoawatmetaG05DNA_FD_187511 | JGI IMG/M metagenome (GOLD analysis project Ga0209384, IMG submission 187511) | Marine microbial communities from the West Antarctic Peninsula - Coastal water metaG058-DNA (SPAdes) (version 2) | ecosystem: Environmental > Aquatic > Marine > Coastal ... | reverse complement strand
AATCGCCATAATGTAAGTGAAAACGGGCATTGTCGATATGAGGGTCTTGAAAGATGTGATCGACACGCTCGGTATTGAAAGAGGAAGAACGGCGCTTGATACCGTGAACGTCATAACCCTTTTCTAGTAGAAATTCAGCTAAATATGAGCCATCTTGGCCAGTAACACCGGTAATTAAGGCAGTTTTCATGTCAATCCGTAATTGAAAGCAGTTTAACGAAGATTATAATCGATTTTAGTCGTTCTGCCGAGCACTTGGTCACTGGGTTTCAACTAACGTAAAAATAACCTACTACCAACTCATTTATTGACACCTACTAACGGCGCCAACACTATCTTAAAAAATAAATCAATAGTGTTTTTAACTACGAAAAAATTATGTCTTCTATAATGCTAAAATACACCCCTACAAGACGTTTAGTTTAATTACTAATATTGCCAAGCGCACTTTTTTTTAAAGGTGGGAAGTCAAAATGAAAATGGTATCAGTCCATAAAATCCTAATTTCATTTTTTGATTATGTATCATCTAAATTTTATAGAGGTCAGAGCCACACTAGGAAAAAGGATATTCCGACAAGCGAGGTTGCTCGCTGGTTTAAGGATAAAGGTGACCAAACGTTGAGGTTAGATTACCCCTTGCTTGACTCTAACTCTATTGTCTTTGATGTGGGTGGGTATGTTGGAGATTTTGCCAATAAGATACACCAAAAGTATGATTGCAAGGTGTACGTTTTTGAGCCGCACCCAAAGTTCTTTAAAAAATGCGTAAAGCGCTTCAAAAACAATGAGAAAATAATTCCACTCAATTTTGGTTTAGCACATGAAAGTGGTGAGTTCCAAATTTCAGATTCTGCTGATAGCTCATCGTTTTTTAACCCTCCAAAAATAGAAAAGGGAGGAATTAGTTGTGAAGTTAGAGAGTTTTTTGGGGTTATTGAAGAGCTCGAAGTATCATTTATAAATTTGATGAAAGTGAACATTGAAGGAGGTGAGTACTCCTTACTTGAACATATTATTGACACCAAAAGGGTAAATGTCGTGAGTGAATATCAAATTCAATTCCACGACTTTATTGATAATGCAGTTAAACGACGAAATGGAGTAGCGGAAGGGTTAGTAACTACACACGAACGAACATGGTGCTACGAATTTGTCTGGGAAAACTGGAAATCTAAACCACACAAAACACATTGGCAGTAGTGCGGAGACTCTAGGCCTAATAACCATTAATATAGCCTCTTGCGCAATGTTGTTGCAACCCATGTGCAAATGGCTCACTAGCACCGACTTAAAAATTAACACGCCGTATCTGTCGCAGACTTGTACTTTACCTAAACACGATAAAGGCATTTATCGCAGGCCAGAAAAAGCCCTATGCTAAAATACGCATATTCTAAATTGGCTTCGTTTTGTTACTTTTTATGCAGGCCGAATGGCCTTATAGAGGCGGGAAATAGCATGGCGCTGGTAGCGAATTAACTTGTGACAATCCACTGTCGACGAGAAACTGGGCCACCTTTGCGTTGCTCCTTCCTTTGCATATTGGCAAAAAAGGCTGCCATGTCACGCATAAGCTCATCGACCGGCTCGGGACTGGTATAGGTATCGTAATAGGTATCCATCACACGTCGGTAATGTAGCAAACTGGTGGCTATATCAGCTGCCATAAAAGACGAAAAACCTTCTTCAGAAAGTAAGAGTTTGAGAGACGCATAAACGTCCGATGATTCAAAATCAACCTGTACAGTAAGACCATGCTTTCGTGAGTTTCGACTACTCGCCAACTTACCCTCGGTGCTTGCAGGGCCTGTTGATCGTTGCGCATTGCGACGGTTGGTCAGGGTTTTAGGAGGACTTGGCATCAATACGAGTAGGCTCCAGGCCCTTTCCCCGCAAATAACCTTGCATATAGGCCCACCTTTGGGTGGATTGAGCCATATTGATAACGTACACTTCCATTACCGCTCCAACATTTGGTAACGGGCTTGAAACAGCATCGAGGCTTGCTGTACTTAGTGACAAAAAATTGCTCCAAAAATATTTCAAAATACGGGGCTAATTTTACCTAATTCACTTCATAAACACAGCTTAAAGTTTATACCGAACCGAATTTAGACCATGAGTAAAAATTTAGATTATACTGCCTACATAGCAACATCACACAAATCACGGATAGATAGTAATAATGAGCAAAACCATTCTCGTTACCGGTGGCACTGGCTTCATTGGTTCCCACACTGTAGTAGAGCTACTAGAGCTAGGCAACAAAGTCGTCATTTACGACAACCTGTGCAATAGTTCACCTATCGTAATAGAACGTATACGCTCTATCGTTAGCGCCACTCTAAAAGATGCAATTCCGTTAACTTTTGTAGAGGGTGACATGAGGGATACCGCCAAGCTTACGCACCTTTTTTCAACCTATAGCTTTGATAGTGTTATTCATTTCGCAGGCCTAAAAGCCGTGGGAGAAAGCGTTAAAAAACCACTAGAGTATTACAACAATAACGTCTACGGCACTCTATGCCTCTGCGATGCAATGAATACGGCGAATGTAAAAACACTAGTATTCAGTTCTTCAGCTACCGTATATGGGGAAGATGCTCTAGTACCCTATGAAGAATCCATGCCTATAGGAAAGACAACCAACCCTTATGGCACATCAAAAGCCATGATAGAAAAAATATTGACCGATCTCTGCACCGCAGACGGCCAATGGTCGGTAGGCCTGCTGCGTTATTTCAACCCGATAGGAGCACATAGTAGTGGTTTGATTGGAGAAGATCCTAAAGGCATACCCAACAACTTACTGCCTTACATAAGCCAAGTCGCTGTTGGGAAATTAAAGGAATTATCGGTATTTGGAGGTGACTACCCAACGCCGGACGGCACGGGTGTTCGTGATTACATTCACGTGGTAGATTTGGCCAAAGGCCATTTGAAAGCCTTAGAAAAAATCAGCTTAAAAGGACAACTAGACGCAGCAGGCGCACAAATTTGGAACCTTGGCACAGGTGTAGGCTCATCCGTTCTTCAAGTAATAAAGGCGTTTGAAATTGCTAGTAACACCAAAATACCCTACTTAATCAAAAGCAAGAGATTAGGCGACATAGCCAGATGCTGGGCTAATCCAGAAAAATCCTATAAAGATCTAAATTGGAAAACAAATTACGACTTGCAAAAAATGGTTAAAGACTCTTGGCATTGGCAGAAGAGTAACCCACAGGGGTATGAATAATCAGAGGGGGATTACACGGATACAGGATCAACTCCGCCCATAGATATCGTCTAACCGCTCTATATCATCTTCACCCAAATAACTGCCCGATTGCACTTCCACCAAATGCAAAGGTGAATCTGTTTCATTAGCTAAACAATGCACGGCGCCCACAGGGATATAGATGGAGTCATTGGCATTGAGTCGGTGATCAATACCATCAACATGCACCTTAGCGCTCCCCTCTACTACCACCCAGTGTTCAGCCCTATGCTGATGACGCTGCAAGCTCAAACGCGCTCCAGGATTTACAGTAATGCGCTTCACCTGGTAGTTAGGGCCAGAATCAACACTGTCATAACTGCCCCAAGGCCTATACACTTCTCGCTGATGCATCAGTTCTTCACGACCCTGTAATTGAGCTACGAGGTCTTTCACTTGTTGCGCTTGGTCTAGTGGCGCCACTAACACAGCATCTTTTGTTTCAATCACCGCTAGCCCTTCTACACCCAATATGGCAACCAATCGATTACTGGCCTTAACAAGGCAGTTTTGACTATTTAAGGCGACTGAATCACCTTGTAATATGTTACCCTCATTGTTCTTCTTATTCGCTTTCCATAACGCCTGTAAGTCACCCACATCGCTCCAACCACAACTTACTGGCACTACTACCGCCTTTTGGGTGTGTTCCATAATGGCGTAGTCTAAAGAAACACCTTCACATTGAGAAAATTCTTGTTCTGACAACCGAATAAAATCTAAGTCTTTTGTAGCCGATTTAACGGTAAGTATGCAATGATGTAGTAATTGCGCACAATACAATGCAGCCTCTTCTATCAACACACTCGGCCGCACAATAAACATGCCGCTGTTCCACAGGTAATTACCCTGTTTTAAATAGCTTTTTGCGGTTGCTTCATTGGGTTTTTCTACAAACCCATCTACTTTAAAACCAGCGGCGTTACCATTAGCTCCAGCTTCGGCATCAACGTCAGCCCCACATCTAATGTAACCATAGCCCGTACACGCAAAACTTGGTTTAATACCTAAAGTAACTAAATTTCCTAAAGCCGCCAGTTCGTGGGCGCTAATCAATGCACTACAAAAGCTAACTTCATCTGTAATTGCATGATCGGCAGAAAGCACCAACATCGGCTCATCTGTACCGGCTTCAAGCAATCGCAAAGCCGCCAAAATAACCGCAGGCGCAGTATTACGTCCCATAGGCTCCAATACGATCTCAGCGGTAATATTTGCTGCATAACACTGCTGCGCCGCCAAAAAACGATGGTCTTGATTGCAAATAAGCTGACTTAAGCCAAGCCCCTGCTCAGACAATCCCGCCAACCTAGCAAACGTTTGCTGCAACATGGTATACCCATGCTCATTACCAATCAATTGCTGATATTGTTTAGGAAACGAAGCACGAGACAAAGGCCACAGCCTACTTCCCACACCACCCGCCATTACCACAGGGTTAAACACTTGATTAGGCATAGTTAGGTTTCTTCAGAGCCAAGTTGGTTGATTACAGCAAGCACGTGGGAAATCTCTGCTGTTAAATCAAGCTGATGATTGCCAACAAATAAACCATGCTGGTCTATGTATTCCGCATTTTCAACATACCCGGCCACTTCATAATCAAAGAACTTAAGCGACTCGTTAGTTAAAAAGTTACCCGACACAATTGGCCTACATTCAATACCGGCAGCTTGCAGCACATTAACTAACTGGCGGCGGTTAAATGGTGCGTTTTCTTTAATCACTAAGGAAAATCCAAACCAACTACTTTGGCCTGTTTCTTGTTGAATTTGAATAAACGGGTGGTCTTTAAAACACGTTTGAAAATGCGCACCATTAGCCCGGCGTTGCGATACAAACCCAGGCAGCTTTTTAAGCTGCGCCAGCCCTATAGCACCACTCATTTCTATAGGTCGTAAATTATAACCAGGCAATACAAATTTAAAGGATTCTTCAAACGGGTCATCTTGCTTAACACCGGTAATAAGGGCAGTTTTCATGTCAATCCGTAATTGAAAGCGGTTTGACATGGATTATAGTTTATTTTGGCCAGCGCTGCCGAGCAATTGAACCCAACACACTCCCCCCCACTTTCCTAGATATCCACCTAGTGTCAGCCCTCAAACTTGCCCGCCTGAACAATCTGCTCCCTATACACCCAATCAACCACTTTTTCATCAGGTTTATATTCAGGCACCAGCACTTGCAACATACTACGTATCATCATCACATCACCATTCACGGCTGCAATTCGCAACGTGGTGATCATTGGTTGTAGCTCACTCCATCGTAAAAACTTTTCATTAGCTTTCATAATTCGTGGATGTTGAGTGGCTTGCGGGTTATTACCTATCAGCAGTTCTTCATAAAGCTTTTCACCCGGGCGCAAGCCAACCACTTCGATAGCAATGTCCCCTTCTGGTGAATTTTCATCTTTAATTCTAAAGCCAGAAAGCTCAACCATCCTACGTGCTAGGTCGATTATTTTAACCGGCTCACCCATATCAAGCACATACACTTCGGCTTCACTACTAACCCTGCTATCCCTTATACCAGCACTTATATCATTACTTACACCAGCGCCAATACCTTTGCTAGCGCCGCCTGCCATCGCGCCCGTTTGCAACACTAACTGGGCAGCTTCGGGAATGGTCATAAAATAACGGATAATATCCTGATGAGTTAAGGTGATTGGGCCACCCTGGGCAATTTGTTGCCTGAAGTAAGGCACCACAGAACCAGAAGAACCTAATACATTGCCAAAACGAACCATTGCCAATTGAGTAGTACGGGCAATTTGGGCAGAAGGCTTACCATCCCACATAGGTTCGAATGAAGGAGTTTGTTCCGCAGCCAAGGCTTGTAAAATCAGCTCACAACAACGCTTACTAGCACCCATGGCATTAGTAGGGTTAACCGCCTTATCAGTACTAACCAGTATAAAGCGCTTTACCTGATGCTCTATAGCCACCTTAGCCATCACCAACGTGCCTAACACATTGTTTTTTACACATTCGGCTATATTGTGTTCAACAATGGGCACATGCTTTACCGCAGCGGCATGGTAAATAATACTGGGTTTCCACGTTGAGATAAGGTCGCTTACACGGTTTTCATCCGCCACTGAACCCAGTAACGGTATTATAGTGGGCACTAGTCCAACAGCACCGTTATTACGCTGCTCATTGGTAAGGTAATGAAGAGTATCGAGCAATTCGTTGTGCAAGGTATAGAGAGAAAACTCACTTAGCTCAAATAATAACAACACCTTTGGTTTACGCTGCAATATTTGTCGACAAAGCTCGCTACCAATACTGCCACCTGCGCCAGTCACCATAACGGCTTTACCAGTGACTTGCTCTTGTAGCATCACTTCGTCTGGTTCTGCAGGCTCCCGTGCCAACAAATCGTTGATATCCAAATCATGTAGATCTGCATAGTCAGCTTTCCCTTGGGCCATCGCGATCAACCCTGGCAAAGTACGAATACGAACATTCAAGGGCCGCAGGTGTTCTATAATTAGACCACGTTGTTTGCGGGAAATGGATGGCATGGCAAGTAATATGTCATCCACCTCATGACTAGCTACAAAAGCCGGTAATTTTTCTTTAGATATAATGGGTACATCCATCAAGTCTCGTCCGTGTAGCTCAATGCCATCATCTACAAAAGCCAACAAGATACATTCACGGCTTTGCCCCAAACCAACGGCCAATTGCCTGCCTGCAGCTCCTGCGCCAAAAATCACTACCCGAGTTTGGTGATACTCCACTGCGTCAGCACCACCCCTCACATGCCTTATGCGAACTGAATCTTCAATCTTATGCAGCAACCAACGTGCAAACATACGAGAACCACCAACAGCCAGCACAGCCACCATGGCATTAATGGGAACAACAGACCGCGGCACCCCCTGCACACCGCTTAAAAAGGCAACCAGCCCCCATAGTGCCGCATACACCATAACGGCCCTCACAATGGACCATACGGCCCTCATACCTAAGTACCGAATAATCGCTCTATACAGCCCAAAGTGAGTAAATACAGGTACGGCAAACACTGGAGAAAACAGCACCAATAATACTATTGGGTTATTCACTCCTCCTGCAGGCCAGTACCAATTATCTAATCGTAGTGAAAAGGATAGCCAAAGGGCGCCTATAAGCAATACAGAATCTGTCGCAATGAGGATACTGCGTTTTGCTGGGCGGGGCATTGCAAGGATGCCTTTAAAAATATGGATCATTAATGAGAGACCCCGTCTTTTTTTAATACCTTAATAATCGTCAGCCAAATAATCTTAATATCCATCAACAGAGACTGATGATGTAGATACTCGAAATCCAAAGCTACTTTCTGAGGAATAGGTAATTCATCACGTCCATTGACTTGAGCCCAGCCAGTTAAACCCGGCACTAAGTCATGAACACCTTTTTCGGTTCGTAAGGCAATCAAATCATCTTGATTAAATAACGCAGGGCGAGGCCCGACAAAACTCATATCACCTTTCAAAATACACCACAGTTGCGGCAATTCATCCAAACTAGATTTGCGTAAAAAATCACCTACTGGCGTTAAAAAAATTTTAGGGTCGGCCAGCAGATGCGTTGCTACTATAGGAGTATCAACACTCATACTTCGAAACTTAGGCATTTTGAAAATAGCATTATCTTTTCCCACTCGATCTGACCAATACAGAACTGGGCCTTTTGAAGTCAGCTTGACCAATGCAGAAACCATCATGATTGGCATCAATAATAATAACATTGCCACCAAGGTCAGTATTAAATCAACAAGTCTTTTCATTTAAACTTACAACCTTAAGATATATCTAAGTTACTTGAATATATAGATTTTAATCTCTATCACGATCCACTAGGGGAAAGAACAACTTGTGAGTGCGTCGTGTCGAACTGCTTCAGGGCGTAATCGATTAAAGTACACATAAGTAACGTTTTAGCCACTTTAGCTATGGTCTTATCAAACCATTACTCTTATACCCATCGCAGCGTAAAGCAGGAGCGGGTGCAATGGCGTAATTATCAAACGCGCAACAAGGCCCAACAGGATGTAATGAATTATATAGCGATGTGGTAAAACAGCCTAAGTTTACATTCATATTTAGGTTATCAACTGCCTAATCAGTTTGAAGTTGAGATGAAAACACCACGGCTAGAATTACAAAAAGGCTCTTAACTGGATTGTACTAAAAAGCTTGACCATGTCAACACTCCTATGTTCAGCTTCATTTCTTTTCATGAAAATTTTCGACTCTGTTAGACCTGAAAGCTGACCTTAATCTCCCGGCTACAGCCGCGGGTTAAAAGGAGGACTCCATCCGAGCAAATCTTGGGTAGGTTTACTATCCAATACAAGGTCACCCATCAAACTTTCACCAGATTTCGCTCTGCCCAACACCCAAAAAATAATCTTAAGAAATTTGATCGGTATGTTTACAAGTTTAGCTTCTTTGTTGACAAGTTTACTCAGCAGTCTAACTATTTCAGGCGTCGACAAATCATTATCATCACTTACTAGCAGCACCCGATTTCCTGCCTTTTCATGCTTAATACATACAGATATAAGGCTAACCAAGTTTTCCATGGACACCAAACTGCGCTTATTCTTAATTGAACCCAGCGGCAACGGAATACCATTTCGAATGAATTTCTCTATAAGTCCAAAATTCCCAGGGGCATTTACACCATAAATAGCAGGCGCACGGATAATAACCACCTCCATCTTCTCCCTTTTTGAAATTAATTTTAAGCCTATCTCAGCTTCATATTTAGAAACCGCGTAAGGCGAATGTGGAGAAGTTACATCATCAGATCTAAATGGGACACCCGTTGTATAGGCTCCATTAACACCTATCGAGCTTAAAAATATAAACCTTGCTACACCACATTTAGCAGCCTGTTCTGCCAAGTTTAGAGTAGCTACCGTATTTATTAATCTGAAGGCCTCAAGTGGGTTAGCTGCCTTTTCCGTTAATATGTGAGCGCGACCAGCTAGGTGGATCACAGTTTCACAGTCAACTAATGCAAATTTCCAATCAGTGGTAGCACCCAATGAATCTACTACTATAGTCTCTGATACCACAGCTTTGTTTGACTTTGTCCGAACAGACCCAACAACTAAGTAGTCCTTCGACAGCAAATGGTGGCATAACGACTCCCCTACAAACCCACTTGAACCAGTTACTAGAATTTTACTACTTTTGTTCATACACGTGCTCTCGTACATCTGTGTGGAACTTGGTTTAACTTTCCATCGTTATCATATCAAAAAACATTGCTCAGTACGGAAATGCAACAAAGCAGCATTACAGACCAAGCTACATAGAAGTTCTGCAGCTCTTTGTTATTTATCGGGGGGATTTCCCTAGCGCTCAGGCCGGCTCTTATTCAAAACCATCTCGAATGTTTTTAGAACGCTAGTCTCGCGTATATAGTCTGACACTATAATCTCACGATTGTGAAGGACTTCTATATTACTGATACCACGATCCAAACCATATAGAATACTGCTGACTAAAACTTCAACATCAGCCGACTCTATCACTTGAATACCAATAAACCTTTTCAATACCGATAGCGCTTGGCCTTCCCCTCCATATACAATAGGCTTCCCGGCAGCTATATATTCATACAATTTAGATGGCATGGCTCCAGAAAAGTCAGGAGTTAACTGCGCCCACAATAGATCCGCATTCGCATAATAACTAGGGATACGGTCCCAGCTGACTCTCCCTAATACCTGAAAATTTGGCATATTCTTTGAGAGAGTTTCGATATTATTCAGTTCATTCCCCCCCCCTATAACTTTAAAGTCAATTCCAGGCAATTGCTTAGCTGCAGTAACGAAAGTTGTAATATTTTGCGCCACGCCAACGTTTCCAATGTAAGCGACAACTGGACGTTTCTTATGACGACTTTGACTGATATTGACAGCTTTTTCTAATGCGTGATATTGAATTTTCGAAATTCCGTTTGTACACATAAGAACATTATGTTCTGAAATCTTATCCAAGCTTAAAACGTAATTTTTTTCATGCTCGTTCGTCACAGAAACTAAATCGAACTTCGCTATTCTATAAGCAGCTAAATACCTAAACCCTCTCTTAAAACATCGTAGAGCAAAGCTCCTTTCGCTTAAATACTCCCATGTTAGGTCCCTTACATCCAGCACTTCGACCCTAGTGGGACATTTAAATTTGTAAGCAAAAAGTAAAAACATGGAGGGTATAGTCACAAAAACCACGTCAGTATTACTTGGTATTTTCTGTACAATTTTCAGGCACAGAACAATTTCTTTGGCTGCTCGAGTAATAAAAGAAACCGGGGAGCCTGATGGTGACGATACAGTAATATGGTTGAAGTTTTTAAGGGGATGTTTAGCATAGCAGCCACCAGACGGACTTATTAAGGTTACCTCTAAACCAGAGTCTAGAGCCAAATTAATGAAAGGCGTGAGCCTATTTTTGACAACAGGTTCAGATAATGGGTATGTTGTTAGAAATACAATGTTTTTTATCATAAATAGACTAAATACCTTGCCATAGCTAGCAAACTGTTTTGTGCGTTATCAACCATTATCAAAGCATATTCTCATTGGTTGCACGGCCCGTGTAATAGTTTAAAGTTATACCACACTCAGCTAGCGGATCATGCAAAGTCTGAGCTTTAACTATTCCTAACTAAAAGAGTCGGTCTTCAAATTTGACCAGAATAATCAATCGCTGTAAAAATTTTGGAGCCCACCCCATGTAATTCTATACACAAGTTTGGCACAGATCGGCCAAAGCCCGGATACCAAAAAGAATCAACTACTTTGATTTTTGTAGAATTATCAGTTGATATGACTATCCTTTCGTCGTTTTCAAGCACCAGCACCACCTGAGTGTGATGAGCACGATCGAGCTTAACAGACGGGTGACAATACAGCCTTGATACAAGATCTAACGAAGTAAGTTCAATCTCATCGCATATATGAATTTTTTTTTCTAAAAAAAACCAAGAACGTTTGACCTTATTAGATGAAAAACAACGTCTATAACCATCATGTACAGCCGACACGGTTACTTCGCTGCCATTTTGAACCACCTCTACATTAGAGACCCTAGCTCGGCGACCAACTCGAAAACTGCCCCACACTTCAGATGAGTCCCTTCCTTCCACTTCTAAAGTATTGTGAGCTTTGGTTTTCCGCTGAAACTCCCGTACTGGGCCCAATTTATATTCAGACACTCCTGAGTTAACGAATACTCTCTGACCAAACAAGCTCAGCTCAAAACTAAAAGTATCGGCATGGGAGTGCCCCGGTTGATAACTAGGGCCAATTCCTGACACATTAATGAGAGCTTTACTATTATCCATCGAAACAGCAGCGTACCCACTATTAGGTAAGTAACTGCATTTCCACTGACGTAAAGTTGCTCGATGCCTAGCGTCAGAAAAAACCCCTAGCTTTTTAGCATATTTTTTAATTTCGCTTAAAGTCGGCGCTACCCCTAACGTAGCATCATTAAAAAATGACAAATCTTTGTCAGGATGCGTCATGGTTTCAAGCCATGAAATTGAGATTTGAATCTGATTCTTCCAGCGGTCACATCTTTGCAGTAAAGACGGCAATTTGTATACTCGCGCAAGCTCTATGAGATCACACAGGTCCCATAGCAAAATTGAATGGTACATAGGTGACTTTTCAAAGTGCCCTCCATCAGCGAGAAATTGTTCGTTTATTTCTTGATCTATCAGCAGCAGACCACCAGAGAGTAACACTTGACCAAACGGCCCATCAAAAAAAGCTCCTGCAAAAAGTAAAGCCTTCGCATTTGCGAATAAGTGGTTACCCAGAACATGATACTCAAGCAGCTGTTCTAGGGCCTGTGCCTGATGAACTAATGAGGCTTCACGCCGGGAGTTACAAGCCAATTTATCATTGGCTAAAAACCATTTGACCCAATTAACAATCCTAAGAGATAAACAATATGGCTCCCAGCCAACACCACTAACCGGCGGGTTATATTGAATCCAGCGATCTATCAAAACAGCTTCTAGCCCAACATTTCCATGTGATTTCGTACTATTCAACTGATCTTGATAGTGTAAATTATAAAGCCACAGTTTTGACGCCTTATCGTCATTCCACCTTTTTCGAACTAGCCTAGATTCGCCAAGAAAGTTATATGTTACTCCATCGTCAGTAGATGTTTGAACATACCGATCACCACTCCACTTTTCATGAGTATGACGCTGTAGCACGGCAACTACAGGCAACTTTACATTTCTAAACTTGTATACAATACGCCAAACTAACTGGCTAATTTTGATAAACTTCACCGTGTTGTATAAAAGCACGATTCTTTTCATATTTTTTTCAAAAATTCTACAATTTTTTTACAAGCATAGCCATCGCCATAGGGGTTGTGAGAAACCGACATAAGGTCATAATACGATCTGTTATCAAGCAAACCCTGCGCTTCTCGAACAACCGAATTCACTTCAGTGCCCACCAACTTTACAGTTCCAGCAGCTACTGCCTCCGGACGCTCAGTAGTGTTACGCATTACCAGTACAGGTTTACCGAGACTTGGCGCCTCCTCCTGAATACCGCCACTATCTGTGAGAACAAAATAACAGTTTTTCAACAACGAAATAAAAGTCTCATAGCCTAAAGGTGGTATCAAGAAAATATTTGAAACTCTCCCAAGATATTGTTCTACAGGACCTTTGATTTTGGGATTCAGATGAACAGGATAAACAAACAAGACATCAGGATTATTCTTTGAAAGCACAAGAAGAGCCTCGCAAATACGCTCAATACCCCCTCCAAAGTTCTCACGACGGTGTCCAGTGATAAGTACATAACGTTTTTCAGCTAAATCAAAATCAACTCCAGAGTTTCTTAACTCAAATTTAACATGTTGTAGAGATGAAGGCTCTCGAGCAATTTTTTCGACGGCCCAATTCAGTGCGTCAATAACAGTATTTCCGGTCTGAATGATCGAGTGAGAGTGTATTCCCTCTGACTCCAATGCTCTTACATTTGTTTCAGTTGGTGCAAAGTGCCATTCACTCAACCGCGCTGTTAGCTGACGATTACCCTCTTCAGGCCAGGGGGATAATAAATCCCCAGTTCGCAACCCTGCTTCAACGTGGCCAATTGGTATCCGCTCATAAAAAGCCGCTAAAGCTGTAGAAACTGTAGTAGTTGTATCACCATGAACTAAAACAATATTTGGCGTAAATTCTTCGAATACAGCTTTAACCCCTTGGAGTACGCCTATCGTAATATCATATAAATCTTGGTTCGGACTCATTAAATCAAGGTCATAGTCGGGAACGATTTCAAAAAAAGACAGCACCTGATCCAGCATCTCCCGATGCTGTGCCGTTACGCAGACACGACATTCAAAAGTAGAATCTCCCTTAAGCATTTTCACTAAAGGAGCCATTTTAATTGCCTCCGGTCTGGTCCCAAATACTACAAGAACTTTCATACTGATTCCTGTTGAGAACCGCAAAAATCCAACACCCTTGGGTGTTTAGCATGTAAGCCCCTAAACTCTTTATGAGAAACAAGAACTATAACAATGTCTGCTAGTTTAACAGCCTCTTCGTGGTCTAATAAGGATATAGAAAAATGCGACTTTAAGTTTGGCTCTACGGCTAAGGGGGCAAGACCGTTTAACACCAATTTATTAAACACTTCAAGCGCTGGTGATCCTCTCATATCATCAATATCTGGTTTAAACGAAAGGCCTAAACAAGCTATAATTGGTTCTCGACCTGTTTGTTCTTTATATAAATTAATTTCTCTTTGAATTCGTGTAACCACCCATAAAGGCTTGCTATCATTTACCTCCCGCGCTGAGCGAACCATTTTCGCATCGTCACCACCAGCATGAGCCAAAAACCATGGATCAACGGCTATACAATGCCCACCTACTCCAGTCGCCGGTTTCAATATATTGACTCGAGGGTGATGGTTCGATAATGAAATCAATTTCCACACATCCACTCCAACCTTATCGCAAATCATAGAAAGTTCATTAGCGAAAGCAATATTAACATCTCGAAAACTGTTTTCCGTAAGCTTGACCATTTCAGCAGTTCGCGAATCTGAAATTATAATTTCACCAGAGACGAACGTCCTATAAAACTCGGCTGCCTCCGAACTTGATCTGGCGTCAATGCCACCTATAACTCGATCATTTTCCACAAATTCCTTAATCACTTGTCCAGGCAAGACTCTCTCAGGACAATATGCAAGTGACACCCCAGAGAGATCAACTCCTGTCGCCTTCAAAAGCTTGGCAACGCTATCAGTAGTACCTACAGGTGAGGTAGATTCAATAATAATTAAATCCCCCGCTTTCACAACGTGGGCGATGGAACGACTTGCGCTCAAAACGTAATCTATATTGGGCACATAATCTTCTTTAAGCGGCGTTGGCACAGCTATAATAAAAACGTCTGCATTTTCAGGGACCAATGAGGCTCTAAGCATACCTGAGCTAACAGTTTCTTTAACAACATATTCCAAACCTGGCTCGACAATATGAATCTCTCCACGGTTAATCGTATTCACTACTTCTTCTTTAATATCAACACCAAGTACACGATAGTTATTCTGCGCTAACAGAGCTGCCGTCGGTAAGCCAATATAACCTAGACCAAATACACATACTGTCTTTTTCATTATCTACCTTCTAATTTTTTAATAGTTCAGCAATTTCTATTGATACTTTTGCTACTTCTATTACTTGGTGAAAAGGAATTGGAGCACCCTCTCCTTTAGCAACCGAGTTCACGAATTCACTAACACATTGTTTTTGGCCTTTATCTTGGATTCGCAATTTCATTTTATTAAAACCTTTCCATCCGAAACCTTTTAAAATTCTAAAGTTGTCCAATTGAAGAACCGCATCGTTTGCAAAAACTTCTATACGCTCTTTTGGAAAAGCTTTACCGCCATTGGCTAGATAATGGATTGTTCCCAAAGAACCGTCCTCAAACGTAAGTGTGATTACAGCCTTGTCATCAGTAGTTTCATTTAAAGCATCAGACTTTATACTTTTTGCCACGTAAGAGCTAATAGGGCTGTCGGCAAGAAACCTCATTAAATCAATATAATGACAAGCCTCGCCAATAATTCGCCCACCTCCAATCTCTGCAGACTGGGTCCAGTGATCCGCAGCGATATGGCCCGCATTCATCGTCATAACGAAGACTTTCGGAGACGTAACAACATCGAGTAAAGATTTCATCTTTTGTACATGTGGTGAAAATCGACGATTGTAACCAACCATCAAATTACAAGACCCTTCCTTTGATCTATAAACACGTTCGATCTCTGTAATATCTTGCAACGTTAGCGCTAAAGGCTTCTCTACAAACACGTGTTTATTAGCACTTAAACTATCAATTACCTGTTTTGCATGAAGGTTGTGTCGCGTAGCTATAACTACTATGTTTGCCTTTTCACTTGAATAAACACAATGTGAAGTAGTGGCAGCGCGCCAAAAGCCAAATTTTCGCCCATAGTGAGCAGATGTAACACCCCCACTTGAAACCAGCGTATCAAACACTGCACCAGCTGCCTTAAAAGCTGGTATCAAAACGCGTGACGCATAGTTACCTGCTCCCAAAAAACTCACGACAGCAGGTTCTCCCTCAAATGCTCTACCTTGAGAATTCAATTCTACTGAAACTTTACACCTTTGACTGATAGCACTCGGATACTTTAGAAGAATCCCCAGCGTATTCCTTTCGCCTAAATGTGTGTAAGCTTCAACACCATCCTCAATATCGAATTGGTGATCTAACAAATCAGAAACCACAATTGCGCTACCAGCCATAAGATCGAGGACTGCTTCAAAGTTTCGCTGCTCAGTCCATCTTACAAACCCCAGAGGATAATCACGTCCCATGTCTTCGTATTCAGTGTCATAACGACCTGGACCATATGAGCAAGAAACTTGAAAAGACAATTCTTTTTCATAGAAATCTGCTCGAGACAATTCAAGCCCTACTACACCAACTAAGACTATCCTCCCCCGCTTTCGGCACATTTTCGCCGCCTGCGAAACTGGCGAATTACTCGACGTACTCGCTGTGAGAATGGCACCATCAACTCCGCGACCCCGACTAACCAAAACAGCCTTTGCTAAAGGGTCCTCCCCTCTTGAAAGATCGACAGTATCTGCACCATACTTCCTTGCAAGTGCACACTTCTTAGAATCAAAGTCGATACCAAGAACATGACAACCATTGGCTCTAAGTATCTGCACTGTAATTAGCCCGATAAGGCCAAGTCCGGTTACAACAAATGTCTCGCCGATAGTCGGGGCAGCAAGACGAACGCCCTGTAATGCGATGGCACCAACAACGGCGAATGCAGCTGTCTCATCTGAAACGTTGTCTGGAACTTTTGCACATAAGTTACTTGCTACACGAACTACCTCAGCATGATGACCGTTAGACAAAACACGGTCGCCAACAACAAAACTTGTTCCTCCAGAGTCTAACACCCGCCCAACATTTGAATACCCTAACGGAAGAGGTTGGTCGAACTTAGCACGTACCGAGTCAATTGTAGGCCCAAGACCATCCACTCGAACTTTCTCAAGAACCATTTTAACCTTGTCCGGTTGCTGACGCGCTTTTTGTATTATGTTTGCTTTTCCAAAGTCAACCAACATTCGTTCTGTACCAGCCGATACCAGACTGGCAGAAGTAGCAATTAACACCGACCCCTCCTGTGCTAGCGGACTTGGAACATCAGCAATGGTAGTGTCTCCATTCGAAAGGTCCTGCATAACTTGTTTCAACTCAATGGTCTCCTAATAAGAAAATTCATACCATCTCCGGCACAACTGGAATTAAAAATTAATTCTTTGACCGCTCCCATTTGAACCGCTTCACGAACAGAACTTATTGACGTGCCTGAGTGTATGATTTCGAATCCACACTCGCCAACAAGTTCAAACAACTGTTTAAACGTCAGAAGTGAAACGTGAGTAGGGTCGGCATAACCAACCCATGACTCACCATCACGAAGAGCGTTAAGAGATGACAAATTAGGTGTCGACAGAAAACAAAAGCCTCCTGGTTTAAGGACTGAATAAACGTCCTCCAAGTGCTCTAACGGAGACGCCAAATGCTCGATAACATGCGTATCAATTACAAAATCATATGAATCTATAAACTCGCTAACAGGGAAATGATTCAAATCGAAACAGTGAGCAACCGGCTTAAGTGTTTCGGGAAAGGTTTTCAAAACGAAATCAAGGACCTCCTGATTAAAGTCAACAATGACCAAACCTCCTTTAATACCATCAGAAAAGCTATGACTTAGATGCCCAAGCCCTGGTCCAAATTCGATGACGTCATTAGTACTAAAATCAAACTCTTTCCAGACCTCCGTCACAACCTTGAAAATAATCCAAGTACGAAATCTGTTTTTCAATTCACGCTTAAGTGAAGTCTTAATATAACTAACCATTAATTTACCAGACCTGTTATATAAATTTATATCGATTCAATCGAGTGAACATAACTCGATCGAAAAAAACCACTTCCGTCGTCCAATCCTTACAGACCGACCATCAGATAAAAAGATGCAATATACTTGAGGACCCAGGACACGTTTTGTTGGAAGCCACTTGATGAGATAGTTCGGTTCCAAATTAAAATAAAAAACAACCAGAACCTCCACCTAAAACTGCTAGAGCAGCATGCTAGGGTAGAAATCTCTCTTGAACAAGGACATACCTCTGCTTAACATCCTATGATAGAGCAGACACTAATGTGGCCTCCCGCTTATCAGACGCAAAAAAAAATGTAGCATCCTGCACTTAGCCCTCCGATTAGATGGCTTGTTTTAACATCCCCAATTAACAGATAGTACCCGATGCTGATATTTAAGCATCGCGCAACCGTCTAGTGTTGACTTCACAATCAACAGCACTAAAGACCATTATAATGAATCGCAGACACAGTAAATTAGCTCTATATTTGAAACCCGATCCGCTGGACAGTCCATGGCTAACATTACCTTCGGCCAATACCCTGATCTGGCTTGATGAATTTGAACAACACATCCATATGTCGGTACTATAGAATTCCTGTCATCGATAAAACTCACAGACCACCGAGCCTGACAAAAAGGGCCGTGCATCGGCTCGAAAACACTGACCTGCAACTAAAACTCTATAACTCTTCACGTCGCTATATGTTACATTTTTTCTGATTGTAAAAAACATGATAAGTACTTATTACTTACAACTGTATAGCCGTCTTTATTAAAATGTTGCCAATCAATAGGGCCATGCGCAGCGACCCCACCCTTAGTTAGGTTCAAAACGTCCTCGGATACATCACAAAATTCCCAACCTAGCTTTAAAGCCATTTTCTTAATGTGAGAACGAATTCGGCCACTCGTATTACTATTTTCCTCTCCAGTAGATAAAAAATATGGATTGCTTCTGTAACTACTGACAGCAATACCACTTTCAAATTCATATGAACTAGCAACAGACGGTAAATATAAGAACTGAAGTGTCCTTCCTGGATAATTTTCCCTGATGGAAACCAGACTTTGCTCAAGAATTTTAAAAGAATTAGCCATCTGATTAGAAGTCAGCTCTACTGGTGCTGATTGTGGATATACCTGCAGCTTTATATTCGAGGTACTGACTGGGTAGCCTTGTTTGACCCCATCCTGAGCCAATGATGATTCAAAGAACCCAACCAACCAATTTTCCACCTTGTAGATCAAACTCCGTATCGTTTTGTAAGAAAACTCGAAAAGTGGCAAAAAAAAACGTAATTTATATGTCATTTCGGAGAAATTAAGCTGGCTCTGTATTAGATTATCAGTTAAATCGTTACCTTCATAAAACACAAAACTAGCGTGAGTAACATTAATTCTTTGGAAGTTAAATGAGGTAAAACCATCCAGTAGACTGGAGCACCTTTGCTCCTCTAATAGAGTATGGTGGCTACCATAGCCACTTCTACCAAAAATCAAAAAAGTTCTATCAACATATCCATGGAGTTTTCGAAATATTCCATACTCTTTGTCACCGAGGATATATTCGTCGCCAGCACCCTCAGAATAGCTATCACCAAATATCACCTCATAGCCAAAATTTCTACCAGTATTTGGGGAGTCAGGGAGATGGTATAGAGTTCGGTAACATGGAGAGATAGATTTAACAAAATGTGGATTTATATTTTTTACCAAAAATGGAGAAAAAAACACTACCATAAAGTTTACCAATAAAAACAACGTGAATGTCGATATTAATACAAATACACTATCCCATGAAACTAGTATTGAAACAGTTTTTTTAATCCAATTCATAACACTCTCTATAATCCCTTTTAAGACGGTCGTCTTGGTCTTCTTTAAAGAGAATACAATTACCTAAGGCAAGAACATCTAATCCTGTGCCCATAAAACAATTAAAGGCATCTGTGGGGGAGCATATGATGGGTTCCCCCCTCACGTTAAAAGAGGTGTTAACCACAAGCGGGCATCCAGTTTTTTCATAGAACTTACTGATAAGAGCGTGGTATTTTGGATTGGTATCGGCATGAACTGTTTGTATCCTGGCTGAGCAATCAACATGAGTAACCGCAGGCACAGATGACTTAGGCACGTTGAGTTTGTCAATGCCAAATAACGCACTCTCTTCAGGGCTTATTAAACAACGTTTATCTTCTTTCACGTTAGCGACAAATAGCATGTAGGGACTGTCAGAGTCTTGTTCAAAGAATTCACCAACGTGCTCTATAAGTACGCTGGGGGCAAACGGCCGAAAGCTCTCACGGTATTTTACCTTAAGGTTGAGTTGCTTCTGCATTGCAGGAGAGCGAGGGTCTGCAATAATGCTTCGTGCTCCTAATGCTCTTGGCCCAAATTCCATGCGGCCCTGCATCCATCCAATGGCTTTCTCATTGGCCAAGGCATTAGCTGTTTGTTCAATAAGGTCTTGTTGAGAAAGTTTTTTATACTTAGCTCCACATGCAATGAGTTCTCGCTCTATTTCGACATCAGTAAATTCTGGGCCTAAATAGGCACCTTGCATCGCATCCCTAGCTTTGGACACTGTGCGCTCTTTGGCGTGATGTATGTGCCAACAAGATAAAGCAGCGCCGAGGGCACCCCCTGCATCACCAGCAGCTGGCTGTATCCAAATATTTTCAAATATATTTTCACGTAATAGAATCCCATTGGCTACACAGTTAAGTGCTACACCCCCGGCAAGACAAAGGTTCTTTTCACCCGTTTCTTTCGCTACCCCCTTAGCAATTTGGACGACAATATCTTCTGTCACTTTCTGAACTGAAGCTGCCAAGTCCATATCACGTTGGGTTAATTCGGCCTCTGATTCGCGTGGAGGACCACCAAATAACCGGTCAAATTTTTTGTTAGTCATTGTTCGACCAGTTGCATAATCAAAATAGCTCATATCAAGTTGAAAGCTGCCATCTTCCGCAACCATAATGAGTTTTTGTTTAATTAAGCCCGCATATTTTGGCTCACCATAGGGTGCCAACCCCATCACCTTATATTCCCCAGAATTTACTCTAAACCCTGTGTAATACGTAAATGCAGAATACAACAATCCCAAGGAATGTGGAAAGTGTATTTCTTTTATAACTTTAAGCCGCTTTCCTTTTCCGATCGCTACAGATGTCGTCGTCCACTCCCCCACTCCATCAAGGGACAGAACGGCCGCACTTTCAAAGGGCGAAGGATAAAAGGCACTTGCAGCGTGAGACAAGTGGTGTTCAGAGAATAATAAACGCTCTTTCCAATTAACGTTATCACCAAGGGTTGAAGAAAGCTCTTTAATCAGCATGTTTTTTTGAAAGAGCTTCTCTTTTAACCACGCTGGCATAGATGAAGTAAAACTGAGAAACCCTCGAGGGGCAAATGCTAAATAGGTTTCAAGTAAACGTTCAAATTTTACAAAAGGCTTTTCATAAAAGACTACATTAAGAATATCATTTGATGCTATACCTGCCTCTTCCATGCAGTAATTAATTGCATGATGCGGAAACTCTGCATCGTGCTTTTTCCTAGAAAAGCGCTCCTCTTGAGCAGCTGCAACTATCTCACCATCACATATCAAACATGCAGCGCTGTCATGATAGAAAGCTGAAATACCCAAAATATAAACTTTTTTCATGCTTTGATCAAAATAATGTGTATATGAATGGGGCAATGACAGATCCCTGTGCGACCACTAATAAGCCACCCAGAATTAGCATTACAAAAATTATTGGTGCGAGCCACAACTTCTTCCGTGCACGTAAAAACAACCATAACTCTCGTGTTAGTTCCATAATTTATATATCTTAAAATTGATTTTCAAATGAGTGTGCAGGGTCAAGAACTGACGTCCTAACCCTCCAATAAGAAATACGCTTTTTCCGTTTAATACACAATTCATCGCGTCCAAATAATCGCATACCAAGACCAATAGGTGTAAATAGACCGAAAAAAATTACACCTAAAATAATGGGACTAACAACCATTCCTAACAAATGGCCAAAACGCATCCAGAGTTTATTAAGAGGGAGAAGAAAGTCCGCTTTTAGCAAAGTGACGACTAACAATAGTATACCAATACCTATCAACACCGGCCCTGTGAGCATTGAACTTTCCTTAAAAAGCAAAGACCATGCACCATAGATTGTAAAGATAGCACTAAAAAAAAACCCAAACTTACGATTGGACGGGAGCACGATTTGAGATTTATTCATGGACATTATCTAAGTAAATTTTACCACAGGGATTATACTACAAAAACACAGAACACTTACTTAATATTAAGTAAGTGTAGGTTACACCGTACCTTCTAGTACTACTACATTAAAATAAAACGATATTAAATATAATGGTATGTAGTACTCACGTAAATCTGGCCACGGGATAAGAGACAAGCTCATGCTTTTCCTCCGCTTTATTTGGTGGTAAGCCTCAGTTATATTGATGAGTCCTGAACTGGCTTGGCTGTAATATCCAAGAATACACTGTGTAATTGAGGCCTGAGCTTCGTTAAAATTTGAGTATCATTTTGTGGGTACCCTTTCGCTCTATAATCTTCTAAAGAACCGTTCCACTGAAGGTCGAGTCAGCCGAACAGATTTTCACCCCTCAACTGCTCACAGAACCGTACGTTAACATCTCAGCTCATACGGTTCTTGTGTAATTCAGCGCTCCTTCCATGCCCTCTGCAGAGCTTGGGAATGGCCACTACTTTTAGCAGATTACCGTCAGACAAAGAAATTCAAAACATCCGCCGAAAATAATAAATTTGACTATTTTTAACGTACTAATGAGCTAAAAAGATAATCATGAAAACTCAATTTTTTAATCAAAGAAAACTGTTCTGGCAATTCCGCAGTTACAGCATCGACGCAATCAGTTTCAACAAGTATGTATTTGATATCTACCTTTGTAAAATCAATTGAACTTAACACGTCAATTTCAGCACCCTCAACATCGATAGATATTATGTCAATTTCTTTTATCTCGAGCGCATCAAATATGGAACTGAGCGGGCAAGTAGTTGCGTAGGACCTAGCTCCAATATACCTACTCCCTATATTTTGCAGATCACCACCAGAGTTAGCAAGGCATGAAACCGCTTTGGAACTGATGAAATTATTTAACACTACTGACTTTTTTCGCCATTTAAAGCACTTGTAAAAGGCTGGTGGGTCCGGCTCAATGAGCAAACCAGACCATTTTTTTTGAAATTCAAGTAGTGCAGTATTAGACTGTCTAATGCCATCAGCAGCACCAAGTTCCACAAAAAAACCTTTATAGTCTGAGTCAAACAACTTGGATAGATCACTTGACATGCCGAACAGTGAGAAATCAAACCCTAAATAGCGTGACATGATATATCTGGGGTATGAAAAAAAAAGTTCTTTTTTTGAGCCCAAAATTCTTTTAAAAAATGAGCCATAAAGCGCCCGAACCGTCATATTAACCATAATTTTACAAACCCTTAAAAAATTTTTCCCATTTACCGATGACAGATAAGTGATTCATTTTGCAATCATAAATAAACGTTGCCCAACTTTTATTTAACAATTCTTTTCTTTCAAACATAAGGTCTAAAGAATGCTCAACTAACTCTTGTTGATCAAGCACCAAAACAGACAAAGTTTCTCCTTCCTGCTGAAAACCACGAATACCAGACGTAATGCAACAGCAACCAAAGTATCTAGATTGCGCAACAATGCCACTTTGAGTCATGTTACTATCCATTTTGTAAACGAACCAAGATTCAGACATTGTGCGCTCAATTTTAGAATCTGGAATAAACGAATTTATAACGACATCAATATGGTTTAAGGCTGCAATTTTTGCATGATACTTTTCAGGTAAACTAGGGGTAAGAATGGAAGTCTTTAGACCAAGGCCATCTAATAGCTCGCACATAATTAAAAAATGATCAAAATTCTTAGCTGGGTGGATTTTTCCAATAAACGTAAGAAAATACACCCTATCAAAAGAAAAACTGGACTCAACAAAGTTGAAATAAGGCAGTAAAGGTATCGAATAGACATCACCTCTATAACTAACTGATTTAAATATCTCTTCGGCTTGATCACTAAAAACCACGGCTGTCTTGGTGATGAAGCGGTTAATACCTATCAACCACTCCAGTATGAATATTTTTAGAGCGCGCTTAAAGCCATAATTTAACTTATTTTCCATTCCTGGCTCATGATAACATTGAATAGTTTTAACAGCGAACAACCTGAAAACAGCCGATGCTAAAAAGTTAAATTTTGAGATATTATAAAATAATACAACTGGAACTTTTCTATTAAATTTAGAGCGTATTATAGTGTGCATTAAGACCAAACCAATATTAATATGGACTTCTGGCAGCATATCTAGTCTACTTTCACAGAGATCTCTCAACGCATTTACTTCTTTTCTCAAGCCAATATTATCTTTTGGTAAAATTATAAAGATAGCCCTTTCCATCAATAACCTCTAATTTGATACAATAAATAACATAAAATACTATTAAATCCAAACCAACAGACCAATTTTTAGTCACATATAAAATAAATAGTATCGTCAAACTTGATGAGTAACCAAATGCTCGAACAGCACCCAGCTTTAACAAAGCGTCCATTATAAATAATAGAATTCCGAGATAAACCCCAAAGGCAAAGACAAAAATCGTAAGACTAAAATCAGAAAAACTAGTTAAATAATTATTTAAATTATTTTCGAAAAAATATTTGTAATAGAGAACATTTTCTTTTAATGAACTTTCAATTTCTAGGACACCGATAACTCGATATAAACGCTCCCCAAAGGGAAATAGAGCCTGTCCTTTTAGTAATACAATTCCCAAAATAAATATAATTATTGGTAATAAATATAATTTTCGTATCGGAGAAAAATTGATTAAAAAAAGATAGGAAACGACAATTATAGACAACCGATTTAGAGTCATAAAAACACAGATACTAGAAATAACTATCAACAAATTTCTGAAACCACTCGACTGGCAGCTTGAAAAAAGCAAATAGATACTAAAAGTAAAAAATATTGCAGCCTTAGATGGCGAATTGAAGCCAAAATCATAGGCCGAGTTTATAACATAATCAAATTCTCTAAAAAAACCAATGTTCCTGTAGTGGCTTCCATGGTCATCAGATAAGAACGTGTACATAAATCCATAAATTAGGATCAATGTGATTTGAATATACAGGCTTTTCATACTTATTTTTAATTTAGGAATAAGTATAAATAAACACCAGTAAAATAAAAACATCCTGATAATTTCAGGAATATTCGATACAACATCTTTAAAAAAAATAAATGACAAAAGAATAAATATAGCAAAAAAAAGATAGACCATTACATTCTTGGCCGATAGGTTTAGTCCGAGAAATAGAATAATTGGACAAAGCACAGCTATGATACTTGAGAAACCTAACCCTAAAAAAAACTGCGGTATGTTAAGTAGTAGAATCAAAAATCAATAACTCCTTTAATTTTTTTCTTCCTACGTCCGCTGCATAATCAATTACTTTAGGAGAGACACGAACAAAATCTTCGTATTGAAGATTTTCCAGATCGATTATTTCAACATATTTTTTTAAATGACTGACGTTACAACCACTAGAACATATGCATCGGCAACCCGCTAGAAGGGATTCAAGAATGACAACAGGCAATCCTTCACTATCAGAAAAAAGCAAAAGCCCACTAACTTCGTTAAATAGCCTGATTTTGTCAGAACCACTTATTAATCTATTTTGAATATCAATTTTATCCTCAATACCCAATTCAGAACCTAATTCACTTATAATTTTACAGTACCCAGAAGACGTTTCTGGTCCAATAATTAAAAGATTTTGGTTTTCAAAAAATCCAATTTTGAATAGTCTAGAAACTGTTTTTAAGATATTTTTTTTAGTATCAATACGCCCGAAAATTACATATGGATTATCTAAAACACTTATTTTACTAGAAGTGTTTTTGTCATCCGGCATTTCTTTTAATTCAAACGAGCTAGTATTAATAGGAAATAAATTTTCTACTACTACGGATTTACTACTAATAAAGCCCGGAAGTTTATGTAACTCTCCTGAAGAATTACATACGTATTTTTTACAAAATAAAAGAAATGGTCGAACAAAAATATTTATGTAAGCAACTTTTAAAGGTGACTTCTTCAAAAGTTCAACATCAAAACTTCCATGAGCAGAGAAATAAACCTCACACTTAGAGGTAATGGCAAGATATAAGTAGTAAATTTCCCAAAATTTAAATGCACTATTTAAAAAAACGGTATCATTAGAAACGATTTTATTAAGCTTTACCATACACCCCGCATTAGAAGGCATCGATGTCATAGAAAATGGTAGACTCTGAACAATATCAGCCTGGTCTAAGTTTGCATTTCCGTGGTAGAGAACTTCAGTTTTTAGCCCTAAGGCTTGACTGCAGTAATAGGCTGTTTCATAAGATGTAAACGCTGTTCCACCATCCCTGTCAAATGGAAATATTTTGTCGGTAACAATATAAATCATGATTTTTCTATCAAATTTACGATCTGTGAAATACTCTTGTCATTAATTGATGTGCCAATTTTTGTGAACCGTAGTAGTTTTGAATTGCTTTGGTATGCGGCATATTGCTTCTCCAATTCAAAAACTGGCAATTCTGGCTTTCTCTCATTAATTTCCTCTGGATCCGCACATAGTAAAATACATATTTGAGGCCTATAAAGTGAAGATATAAGCACCTTTTGGAGAATGGTAGGCACGTTCCTATAACTCTCCCGTGCACATATGTCATAGTGAGTTCTATCAAAAATAACTAATTTATCTCTATACCTCTGGATGCATAAATATAATCTAGCAAATAATGAATCTATCGTGTAATAAAGTGCGTGTACAATTGTAAACTTTCTTTTTTTAGAATCATTATACGCCACTTTGTGAATTTTTTTCCTGGCTAATATGCTGAGCCTTGGCAGCATTGACATTCTTCCGTGATAGTATTCTACACTCGCTCTCATCTGAGACTGAGCCAAAACATTTGAAATAGTAGTCTTTCCTGCACCATCTGGTCCAAGCAAATATATACACATAAATTTACTTTTTTTGATAGACTTTATAAATGAATATAACCACCCGATTTTTCTAACACAGTATTCAGTTGCACCGACTTGCGGATTAGTTAATAACGTCTCGGCTTTCAAGGAAGAGATGTCGAGATCTAGCTGGTCAATTCTATTTATATATTTTGGTTTAACTGTCGAGTTTTGAGTCAGGCATTTCACAACAGATATACGCAAACTCATCTCTACTGGCAAACAAAAAAACAATAACTCGTCGTCACATTCTTCAATAATGCTGTGGTCAAAATAAGGAATGCCTTTATAAGTTAATTCATTCCAAATATCTAATAGTATAAATACTTGATGGGTCTCTGCCCATATACAAACCTGCGTGAACTTATATCGCTCTACTTCCTTGACAATGACGTAATCAAGCTCTTTAAGCCAGTTTTTAAAAGAGTTAAAACAAAAAGATCTTGTATAAAGATCAATGTCTCGAAAGGTTCCATCTCTAATTTCATATGGATCACGCAAGACAATCAAACGTTGCTGACGGCTAGCATACTCATACTGAAGAATTTCAGCAGCAGCAGCGCTCTTAAATTTATTCATAGGTGATCCTGGAGTTCTTGGATGCTAAATATCATATGAGAAAACGCTGGCAGCTCATTTGCTGCTAATTCAGCCACTTCAGCGCTGGTATAAATACAACACCCATTTACCAAAGCTTCCAACACAACAAGAGGAAAAGCTATGGTTGAAGATAACGATTTGTAGGGTAGTATCAGATTTTTAATTTCAGAGTAAGGTGGAACCCCCTTAGACTTATTCCCCCACCTCACATCTAAATTTTTATTACCCGACGGCAAGTATTTTAGCTCGGCGTCGTCCCATATTAAAATATCTAGCACGCAAGTATTATTAATAGAAAGAGATTCCATCAACTCAACGGCTTTAATGTAACCTTTATCAATATCAATTCGACCTACATATCCATATTTATAATTCCTCTCAAGCTCACAAGATGGCACTTTTTTAATTCCATACAAATGGAGTAAATCAAGTTTGACTGATCTTTTATAGATCTCTTGTTGCCCTTCTGTCAAAACAGCAACAACGGCAAATCTAGAGATTATATACGTATAAAGAAGACTCTCAAAAATATTTCTATATTTGGAATACGTAGCAGTCTTGACAATTACTAAAGAAAAATTCTTAAAAATTATAGTTTTTACAATATTAAAAAAACTAAAACCTACACAAAATAATACCCCAAATTTAATATTCTTTGTCAATTTGAAATCTACCTCTACCAGATTATAGCTCTCAATTAACCGACGATAGATTTCCTCCGTCCCTCCTCTACTTTGATTCATTTCCCTTACATTCGTTGCTGTTATGTAAAGCATAAATAGAGATCCTTATAATAAGCCATAGTAAAGAAGAAACTACTGTACAGTATAAAAAATTAATAAGGCTTCCACTCAGTAAATTGAAAAGAGTCACAATAGAAAATATAAATACAAAAGTAATCTCTTGATTAAAAATCACCCTATTAGTAAGGTGTCCGGCAGTGTAGACGATTGATCGTGAGTAGGAAAGAATCGTAATGATAATTCCTGACGATATAAAAATTTCAAACCTTTCAGTTTCTCTAAAAATCAAACCGCCAATAACTAGGATAGCGAGCGGCACTATAAATCCAATATATTTAAAAATATCTATGAATTTATTTACCAAATTTCCTGAAATGTGATCTCGCCAAACACCCTTGAATACTGCAACCTGTAATAATAATCCTATTGAAAAAAATTGCTTATAAAAAACATAGTTCCCTAAAGTTGTTTTTCCCCAAAATTCGGAAATAATATAAGGGAGGATAGAAGCTACTGCGATACTGCCAAATGTATCACTAAAAGATGTAAGCCACTTCAAAGATCGGACATACGATTTTTTTGGATAACGCAACTCAAATAAATCAAAAAAACCTAAGTGTTTATTTTTTATATAATGTATCCAAGTCAGTGTAGCCAGTGTAGCATTTTTACAAACGAGTGAAAGCAAAACAGCTAATAAGGGCTTATTATAATAAGTGATGACTAGTAAAAATACACTCAATTCAATAACTTCTGACAAAATACAGAAGGACCGATATCTAAAAAATTGATTCGCTCTAAAATATATTCCTGAAACAAGCAAGTTCCCGTTGGCCAAGATCCAAAATATAATAAGTAGAGAATTAAAAATCGATCCAGAATCTTGATCACTGATTAAAAATAAAGTTGTAACGAATAAAATATTCAATAAAATGAAGAGGCCTATTGAATAATTCAATTTAATATTATTCTTTGATATTTCTAACTCAACAATTGAACCAACAATTAGTGAAAGGCCATTTAAAGCGAAAAATAATGTTACATTAGCTAACGATTCTTCACCATAAATAAAGAAAATATAGTTTGTAACTATGATTTTATTTACCGTGGATATTAAAAAATTAAACGCATTTATATAAGTATTTTTCAAATCAAATACTCAGCAATACTTAAAATTCGTTGGCTTTTTCTGTTGAGAATTATTTCTTTTTGTTCCTCTAATATACTTAAAATATGCTCTGGCTGAATATATTCAGCATCAACAATACAACCTAACTCACTCATATACTCAATAAGGGGATTATCAGTATAAATCTGACTAGCCGTTTTAATGATTTGATTGGCGCCGACTTCTTTCGACAAAAACACATAGGCACCACATGATAAAGCTTCAAATACGACACCACCCATTGCCTCTCGTTTTGATAATAACAGCAAAACGTCAGCGTCTAGTAGGTCCTCGACTACCTCTTTATGAGGTCGTTCACAGGTCTGTGAGTTATAAAAAAACTGGTTTTTTCTTGCACCAACTAGCTTCATTTCTATCTTTGAAGTATTTTGTGCAGTTATGTGTTCATATAATGAAATAACTTTTTCTATTCGCTTCCGGTCAATAAACTCGCCCACATACAAAATTTTCATACAACTCATATCACGTTGTGTTTTTACAGTTCTTTTAGGCTGTAAGGGCCATGGCCATAGTATGCTTTTTTTTTGCGGAAGGTATGAATTCAGGTATGATTCCGCACCGTGAAAGCCATGCCTATATTCGGAGAAAAGCATTAGTATATTTCTCTTCACGTAATTTATAAAAAGATTACGGACTCTAGTAGATTTAGAAGAGGCACTACAATTATAGTAGATCAGCTTAGAACCTATTAATTTTCCTGCAATTAGATACGGCAGTGCATACAAATAATCTTCTGTAATAATTTCTGAAGGCCTTTCCTTCAAAACCTTCATGAATAATGGCCAAGTATTTGTAATTGCGAAATCAAGCTTTCTAAAACGAATTTTAAAAAGGTTTAAATCTAAAAAATCATAATTAGAGATTTTTATAATTCTATCATTTTCATAATAATTATAGAAAATTACATTGTAACTTACGCTTACTTTATTCAAAAACACTTCGCCTGTTGGATGAAATGTAGGGGTAATATACCACTTCTCTTTATTCTTCATATTTTTGTAAAAACCCCACACAGTTTTGTAACTTCGCGAACTATTTTTCACATCAGAAAGACCACAATTAAACAACCAGAAAGGGTTGGCATTACACCATGCCTAAATAGGCTTCATTATTTTTCCAACATCTATTTGAAGAATTAAATTACTCATTCTATTTTCGATAACACTTAAAAAGCCCACTCATGCCAAAAAGCATATTCGATCAACCCTCAACACAAACATTATCTAAAGCTGTCCATATCGGCAAAACAGCTGCAGCTCTATTAACACCAATGGAAAAAAGACTACTCCACCAGAGATAAGTCCAAGTTTAGTACTTATAACTTTCTGGCTTAAACGGGCCATCAAATGGCACGTTAATGTAGCCCGCTTGAGTAGTGGTTAGCTTGGTCATTACCCCACCAAAACCTGCCACCATGTCCGCTGCTACTTCTTCGTCTAGCTTCTTTGGTAATATTCTTAGCCATAAGTTGGCTTTCTTGTCGGCTTCGCTTAAGTCTGCAAACTTGGCGTCCCATAGGTGCATTTGCGCTAACACTTGGTTGGCGAAAGAGCCGTCCATAATGCGTGATGGGTGACCTGTGGCATTACCTAGGTTAACTAAGCGGCCTTCAGCTAAAAGCAGAACAAAATCAGCTTTATTGTGATCAGCGGCACGGTACACTTTGTGTACTTGAGGCTTCACTTCTTCAAATTTCCAGTTCTCACGCATAAAGG
>Ga0209384_1000340_pt1 | contig 31408 bp, 27 predicted proteins | sample CoawatmetaG05DNA_FD_187511 | JGI IMG/M metagenome (GOLD analysis project Ga0209384, IMG submission 187511) | Marine microbial communities from the West Antarctic Peninsula - Coastal water metaG058-DNA (SPAdes) (version 2) | ecosystem: Environmental > Aquatic > Marine > Coastal ... | reverse complement strand
GATGTACTTCTTTTCCTCTGTGAATTTCTTCAAGCCTTCGAATAATTGAAGGTCTTCGATGAATAATGATTCGAGGTGGTTGCTGTCTACGTTAATCAGTTCCGTCACATCGAGTGGCAGGTATTCGTTTGCTTCAACAATAGAAAGAGGTGCAATGTAAAGTGTGCCTGTGTAAGATTTTGGTACTATAACCAAGTACACCAAGGCCAAAATAACTGTAGCGAATGTGGTGCCCATGACTAGCCACTTCCCCTTCCATAACGAGCGTACTAAATCAGCAAGGTCGATTTCATCATTGTGTTGTTGTGATGGTTCTGAATTCATTTTATTGTGCCCTATTTCCTTATTTGGGATTATTAATTGATTCTACTTGTTAATGTTGTCATCTGCTAGCCTATTTCTGGGGCTGTTTAAACACGATAAAGGCATTTATCGCACCTTTAAATAAGCAATATAATCAACAAACCACATGTTTCATTTCGCAAAAACAGTTATTATTTGATAAATAACGCGTTATCGGTAAATATGAATAATATATAAAATTAAATCTAATGGCAGAGATTATCCTAGGCACTGAAATATTACTTGGTCGTAGAAATTGGCATGCTATACTGTATGCATAGACAGCCTGACTGGATAAACAGCCCCATGCCTAAGAAACTCACCAAAAGCAACGCCAAGGCCCCTAAGAATGCCCTCACCCACGGGCTAACCAGCCAAAGCATTACCTCGTCAACAGACCAAAAAATCTACCGACAGATGTATGACGAACTCACCAGCGAATACGGTCCACAGAAAATAACAGAACGCATGCTAATCGAACGAGTGGCCGTCCAGCATGTCCGCTGGCAGCGTGCAATCAGGGAAGAGAGCACCGAAATAGAGATAGCCAGCCTCACTGAACTCGACGGCCTAGCATTACACACCACATTTAACCTTACCCAGGAACAAGCGGAGTATTACGCCTTAGCCAGGTTTAGAGGTGAGCTCTAAGACGATAAAAAATTAAAAGAAAATCTCATACTTTTTCAACGATTAAACCAGGAATCGTTTCGCCTTTTGGCGTGAGGCAAACATAGCGCTATCCCGGACGATTTAGAAGATTATCCTATGCTGCTCGTCCTTTTTGACCAACTCACCTTCAAAAATACGTGCAGCAAAGCTGAGCTACTCGACGGTCGGTACGAGTTAGACAGCCTTGTGAGGGCCTTCGTAAGTCAGTGCAATCGAACCCTTGAATCACAAGATTTATATCAGAGCAGTTCCATTGGCAGAAAGCTGTCCCATAGTGATTTTTTAAACACACTCAGCGAAGAGGCACTAAAGCAGCTCGTCACGATAGACCTACACCCCAAAGCAGAAAAGCTATTTGAGCTGGCCCAACAAGTGAGCATTTCACAATCCACCAACATAGAAAAAATAGCCCGCTACATGACCACAATAGACCGGCAATTTTCAAAAGCTCTGGGCGAACTACGTGTGGTAATAGAAGACCGAAGACGAAGAGAAGCGCTTATGCCTACGGCCTAAGGTGGAGCACCACACCTGGGTTGACTAGAGGATCACCAGTAAATTCAATTCCCGCCTGTTCTAAGACCAGCTTAACCGCATTAAGAATGCGAGTATTAGCATTAGGAATGCCATTCTGAATCTCATATTTTTTAATGGTAGCAGGAGAGACACTAGCTCGCTCAGCAAGCCTTACCGCACTCCAACCCAGCATTACACGACCAGCTTTTATTTGACAAACAGATATCATATTTGTATACTTTTATATACTAATAGTATATATTTACCTTCTATTAGTTTATGTATAATAACATGATTGACAATATATTAGCTAAATTTGATGGCGCCTTTGCCAAAAACACCATCAGAGCCTATAGGTCGGACTTTATTCAATACCAGACCTGGTGTTCACATAATAATATTCATTCAATCCCGGCAACTGCCGATGGCATGGCACAGTATGTAGATTACCTTGCCACCATAAGAAAAAGCGCAACCATCCGCCGCAGAATAAATAGCTTGGGCACAGTACTAAAGCTCTCTAAACACTACGACCCCAGCAAACAGCCAGAAGTTATACTGGCCATCAAACGAATGCACAGAAAAATTGGGCGAGCTCAGCAGCAGGCTACTCCTCTCACCAAGCCACTACTCAACCAGCTACTTAGCAACTGCGATAACAGCGCCAGGGGTTTAAGGAATGAAGTCCTTCTCAGACTCGGCTATGAAACAATGCGACGCCGGTCGGAACTCTGTGCCTTTAAGTTTGAGGACATCTGCCAAGCACCGAGCGGCAAACCTGCTATAAGACTGAATTTTTCAAAAACGGATCAATTCGGGGCTGGGAAGATTTTATCCATCAGCCAAGAACTCTTCGACTTATTAGAAAAATGGAAGAGTATCATTAGCGATGAAAACTATATTCTAAGATCAATTAGTAGGCATGGATATATCGGTAAGAATCTAAACCCTGCAAGTATCAGCACCATATTAAAAGCACTGCAAAAGAACCTAAATATGGACTCCGATGAACAACCGCTTAGCGGTCATTCATTCAGAGTGGGTGCAGCACTTGATCTGCTAGAGCAAGGCGAACCATTGGAAAAAATAATGCTTAAAGGAGGATGGCAGTCGGATTCGACTGCCATGAAATATCTGAGAAACTGGAGCATATAATACAAAATAATGCAGCCAAGCCCATTTCCTTTACTCTTTTTAAGAGCCTTCGATACAAAAGTACCGTTGCAGCCCGAATCTCAGTCGGAGCTTAAAGTCAACAACTAAACCCTTAAGCTCTCTGGCAATCTGGGAATCCCTATAAACGCTATGTCAGCTATTTTACTAGCTGGAAAAATAACGACCCAAGCCGTGACGAAGATAGCTTTGATATATAACCAAAGAGAATTGTTTTGCACAAACCAAATCTCAAGCTCACTTTTATATGGCGTAATATTTTCGTTATAAAACCCAATAGGATCTTCACGGCCATCGAGCAATCTCTCCTCGTCTCGAAAGATTATTGATCCAATTCCGGTCAGTCCAGGCCTAACAGTATTTAAGATTTCTTGAGCCTCTGCGGGGTAATTGGCATATGTATTTGGCACCATTGGTCTTGGCCCAACAACACTCATATCACCGATCAAGATATTCCATAGTTGTGGTAACTCATTAATTTTTGACTTACGTAAAAACTTACCTAGCGGAAGAACACGCGGATCATTGTTAATAGTTATTTCACCACTACCAATATTAGGACTATCTTTCAGCATTGTGGCAAACTTTAACAAGCCAAAAAGACTACCATTTATCCCAACTCGAGGTTGTATATAAAATACCTCGCCCTCACCACTAGCCTTCAATACGCAAGCGATAGGCAATAATAATGGACTGATAACTAACATCCCTAAACCTGACAAGATAATATCCAACATTCTTTTCATTGCACTATCCCAGTATGGCCCTTAATTAACTTTATCTTGCTCTTTAAACCCATCTTGTCTAGCTGAACTATTTTGAGAGAAATAGTCTTTGTACCAAGCTACAGTAGATTCTAAACCGGCCTTCCAGGCTACCTTGGGATCGTAACCAAGTACTTGTTTTGCTTTTGATATATCAGGACATCTGCGACTCACGGAGCCCGGGTATGTTGGAGCTTCCACATACTCACCAGCGTAGCCCATTATGTCGCCTACCGCCTTAATTAGCTCCTCAATAGATATTTCTTGAGAACTACCAATATGGAATATTTCACCCGCAGCCATGTCAGATTCCATGGCCAATACACTACCCTCAACCGTATCATCTATATATGAAAAAGCCCGTGTTTGATTATGCCCATACATTCTAAAAGGTGACTCATTATTTGTGAAGCGTTCAACCAAATGTGGGATAACATGCTTAAAACCCATATCCGGGCCAAATGCATTATGGTATCGGACAATTGTCGCTTCAAACTCACATTTCTTGGCATAATTAAGGAAGGCGGACTCACCTAATATTTTTGTAATAGCATAAGTAAATCTGGAATCTGAAACATCTTGGATACATAGGGGCACAGACTCATCAGTGGGAATTGGATAGTCTAATACTTCAGTTGTACCCGAATAGGTTTCACTGGTCGATGTAAATAAGACTCTTTTTACTGAGGTAGTCTTCAGCCATTCCAGACAATTAAAGATTAGTGATGTATTTACTCTAATAACCTCTTCTGGATGCTCAAGAGTGTTATTCACGCCAACTACAGAGGCAACCATGTATACAAAATCGAAATCTTTATCTAGGATTTCAAAAGCAGAAGAACATGTGAAGTCATCCTGAACAAAGTTAATGCTATCTATCTCTTGTTTTGTAAAGTACTCTGAGGAATCACGAATAAAGTTATAGTCAGCCAAGGTCAACTCAGACTCACGATTTTGAAGTAAAAACCGCGCTAAGTTCATGCCTACAAAGCCCGCGCCACCAATTATTAATATCTTTTTCTTCATTTAATTCAACCTATTCATAGCTAATGTAAAATTTATCAGTAATTTATGTGTCTGCCTAATAAAAGACAAAGTATCAATAAACACCGCACCCCAAAACTGAAACCTTATGCTTTACTTGGAGTAAGGAAATCTGTTCAGTACTGAGCAATCCTATTGTGTCATAAATATTAGTCGGCTCCATTTCCAAAAGCTTTAGCATGAGCTTAGAACTTTTGTACTCACTGTGTCCAGCCGAAATGATTACTAGGTCAGGGCTTAAGTCAAGCACTGCGGCAAGGTCAGATTCAATATCGCATTTTTGCTCCTCCCAGTAAGAGACAAAAGGATCATGCAGTTTAATCTTACTCCCCGCTTTTCGAACCAACTTGACCAAAGTTTCTACTGGAGTGAAGCGGGTATCACCAACATCGCCTCGATAAGAAATTCCCAAAAAACTAACGTTCTTACCTTTTAAGTCACCAAATACTTGGACAAGCCGACTAAACGCGAAGACTGGCATTTGATCATTAAGCGATACACTATTTACGCTCATCGTCAAATCAGATTCTGATCCAAAAAATTCTTTCTGCGCCCAACTTGCAAGCAAAGGGTCCTTCGTTAGGCAATAACCACCAACCCCAATTCCTGGATACATCAGATTAGCATGAGTCTTACGTTCTCTTATAGCGTCCACCATTTTATATAGATCTACGCCAGCCTCTTCAGCAAAGCGAGACCATTCAATGACAAATGATATATTCATTGCACGGTATGAATTTTCCAAAACTTTGCACATCTCCGTGGCATTAGTGTGCTCTAATCTAGTAAGTTCACAAACCTCAGTGTTTATAATTGTATTCAAAAAGGTCTCAATCGCATCTGCACTAACAACATTGCAACCTGAATACACTCGGGGAAATTCCCTGATAGAGTCGATGTACTCAGGGCCAGGCATTACACGCTCATAAGAGTGGCCCAATCGATATTTTTCAGTAGTTAAACCACGCCGAGTGAGTTGGTCTTCAATTATCGGCTTCACTACATTTACGCAAGTACCTGGAGGAACCGTTGTTTCAATTAAAACTAGCACATTATCTCGACAGTACGAACCTATAGACCTAATAGCATTTTTAAATCCGCTCAGATCGACATCAAAGTCCCTTAGGGCACCACTCTCTTCCGAAACTTTCTTAACATCCAAATTAATATCTACAATAACAACATCGGCATATTTATAGGCTATCGGATCATAAGTCGCCAAAAAATTTCCATTCGCTTTGGATTTATCAAAAAACTCAGCTATTTTTGGATCATTTGCAATTAGGGGAAAAATCCCATCGTTAATAGATTTTATTTTCCAGTAAGTATTTTCATTCGCTAAGTCAACCCCAATCACCGCATAATCTTCAGTCAAGGCATTTGCACAAACAAGCGACATTACTGCGCCTACAAATCCAAGACCTTGGACAACAACAACTTTTTTTCCTGCATTCCTAGAGAGAAAATCTTTAATAAGGATTGAATCATCCAAATTCTCAGGAATTTCATAAGTATCCTGTGTAAGTAAATTTACTGAGAAGGCCATATTTATATCTCACTTTAATTATTTTCAATTTAGCTTTAAAACTATCGTAACTTGCAGCTTTTAATCGCGTCAATATACAGGTCACAAACAATCTCTTGGCGAAATCCACTTTCGACTTTCTCTCGACCTTTAACGCCCATCTCGCGACGGGTTTCATATGGCAGCTCTAACAACAGTTCCATTTTCTGTGATAAGGCAACATAATCTCGGGGCTTACATAGCAACCCAGTAACGCCATCATCAATAATTTCTCTACAACCTGGCACATCAGTCGCTATTAGCGGGCGGCCCATTGCTGCAGCCTCCAACAAAACTCTAGATGTCCCTTCCCTATAGGAAGGCAGAACCACACAGCAAGCCTTTTCAATGTAGCTTGTGACATCATCAGTCTCACCCAAATACTCAATGATCCCCTCATTTTCCCACGCTTCCATCTCTGTACTTTTTATTGATGTTCTATTTTGAACGCCTAGTGGCCCTAACAATTGAAATCTAGCGTTCGGATATTTGAGTTTGATAGTTTTCGCAGCCTCTACAAACTCTCCTATACCCTTATCCCAGAGCATACGGGCGATTAATAAAAAAGTAATTTCAGGAGTATTTGGTAGAGTCGAGTAAGTGAATTTGTCGATGTCCACACCAGAACCAGGAGTATATCTGCATACTTTTTCGTCAACCAGTTTTTGCTCAACAAAAATATTTCTATCGTCAACATTTTGAAAAAAAACTACCGAAACTGATGAGAGCGCAAACCGATATAGCTTTTTAACAACCTTTGTGATCCAGTTATTCGTAATAAATGCTGTACCAAGGCCCGTAATCATAATTATTGACGGAACCCTTAAGATTTTTGCTGCCATCGAACCATAGATTACTGGCTTGATGGAGAAAGTTAGCAGCATATCGGGCTTGAACTTTCGAAGATGTCTTATTAAATCAATAATTGTAAAAAAATCCACAAATGGGTTAACACCTTTTCTGGAAATAAATAGCGGTTCAATCACATCAACTTCCAATCCAATTTCATTTTCATAACCATCAAATTCGGTCACAACTATGACTTTGTAGCCCTCCGCCTTGAGTCTTCTTATCAGCGACATTCGAAAATTATATACAGTCCATGCATAGTTGGAACAGATTACAACTGTCGGTTTACCCACGTTCTCATTCACGTCCAAGACACATTCTCCTGACTAAAATTTTCCTTAAAAAATTTACACATTCCATAAACCTTTTGAAGTGCCAAGATGAGTCAAAGTCGAGACTTTAGATATATCAAAACACTTCATACTGAAATGAACGTCGTTTAATCTAATACAACTTCCGCTCACCATCGCTTACCGCGACGGGTAATAGAAACAACCAAGTAGTAATTAATTTAATTTCTTGGCTCTTATCATTAAATTCCAACCAAAACGTCGCTCTAACTTATTATAAAGATACTTGGGTAATAAACTTCTAAGTGGATAAAATTTACCTAACAATGGAAGATTAATGTTGTCATCAAAACGGTATACCTTCGTCTCAATTATATCAAACATATTACCTAGGAGCTCTTCTGCATCACGCCTTGAATATACTAATGTAGTTGGAGAATCCCCAAATTCTTCAGTAAACTTATTCAATATTTCCTGTTTGTTTTTAGTGAAAAATCTACCCTGCAGGATACCTCTGAAAAAAAGTTTCTTAATATAGTATTTAAAACCTTTGTGGTAGAGCATGATAATCATTTCACCATCTGATTTGAGGACTCTATACGCTTCTTCGATACCATTTTTGATCCATGGAGAATGGTGTAGCACTCCAAAACTGTAGAACAAATCGAAACTTTCATCATCGAAAGGAATAGATCGAAAATCTGCGGCTTTAAACGTGAAGCTTTCATTCATGAGGGCGAACCTTTTTGATAAGGTATGACCCGAAGATTCAGCTGAATCTATAGCATAAACATCAGCTCCTGCTTGTTTAAATTTTTGCAAATCAGCCCCTAACCCACATCCAACTTCTAAAACCCGTTTATCCTTATAATCCGAATGGTTAAAAAAGCTCCCATCTAAAAGATATTGATAATGATTACTGTCAAATCGGTATTCATCAATAATCTTGAAAAACTCGGCTGGATCCGAGTCCTCCGTTACATCTCCCGCTACTTTTCTTCCTGGATGCCTTGTGGCCCAATAATCTGCAATTTCTTTAAAATCCAATTCTTATCTCCAAACAATTAAATTAAATTTTTAGCCAACATCTTATTCTAGATTATTTATTGACTCGCAAATTATCAAGGACTGCGTTTATCAAAGTGCTGGAAGTACCACCGTGGTAGGGGAAATAAATAACCTTACAGTTAATTTTAGCCAACTCTTGCTCCATTTCATTCCAATTATCAGAGCCATACCAATCGTCCCCAACAAAAAGATAATCGGCTTTAAGCTTTTTAACAGCTTCAACTTTGTTAATTGATTTTTGTGGAATGGCAATATCGGTAAACTGACACGACTCAACAACTGATAATCTCTCTTCGAAGGGAATCACTGATTTCTTCCCTTTGTAGAGTACTAACTCATCAACAGTAACACCAACTATCAGTTTGTCGCAGAGAGATTTGGCTCTCCGCAACAACTGAACGTGTCCAACATGAAACAAGTCAAAAACGCCAGTTGTATAACCAATCTTCATAATATTAGTTCCTTATTTAAACTACACCAAACCTCATAATTGTCATGCCTGCTGGAGCTCTTAATACCCGTAAAAACTTTTTTGATATCCACCGGGAACCCAACTTTTTCCCTAAAAGCAAACTCACTCCCTAGCGAATCACTCGCCATTTTTCTCAACGGATATTTACCGAGAGAGCCTACAAATAAGTCAGCAGGACGAAACTTTAGAGCCAACTTAAACATATCAAAAGATGCCAAAGGTTCACGCCCCTCAATACCGCCATACATTAAAGAAAAGTCAAGTCGCCGGAATAGTATTGGCAAATGTTTTTTGATAAAAAATTGCCTTACTTTCTCAAATGGAGAAAGTCCAGAAAGATTCTCAAAAAAATATTCAAGCTGTTGTTTAATCCTATTATTGATGTCACTCACAGGAACATAAGCGTAAAAACTTAAAAACTCATCTAAACTAAAGAATTTAGCATTTAAGGCCCAATAAAATACCCTATCGTATCCGGCAAAAAGTTCATCTGCAGCCTCGCCAGAAAGGAGCACTTTACCTCCTCTTTTTGCCCAATCTTCTGCCAGAAATGACAATATTACTTCATTAGGAACAGAGAGCGGTTCTTTTCGCAATATGATCATCTCTCTAAATCGTTCTGAAAATTGGACACTGGAAACATTAATTATGTGTGAATTAACATTAGCCATTGATTTGGCAAACTTCATATCGTAGCCATCATCGAGACCTCCTGTGAAACGAGGAGTGTCGTCATCAAGATTCGAGGCAACTAAATTACTATCTATACCACCGCTATAAAGTAGGCCAACAGGCACATCGGAAATCAATCTCGATGTTATTGACTGGTGAATAACATCACGTAATTCTGGCAAAAGAATAGACATATCAGAGTAAACTTCTGGAATGTATCTAAGGCTATCAAAATATTTGCCATTGATTAGGCATGTTCCTGGCTCAACAACTTTTATGTCCCTAAAATATGATCCATTTAGAATTGGGGCTCGAAACACTCTGTACTCTTCCAACGCTTCTGGACTGTAATCTCGTTTATACAAATCTGACAGGACCGAGGCTTCACTCGATATACTTATGGCATTACCTAATTGAATAAAACTAAGAGGCTTAACGCCGAAACGATCTCGAGCACAATGGGTTAGCTTACCGCCCTTATTAACAAACGCAAATGCAAAAAAACCATCTATTTCATTAACATCAAAATTGTCCAATTCGAGCAGTTCACTCAAAACGTGAGTATCTGAATTTCTAGATTTGATACTATATTTTGACGCAAGTTCTTCGAAATTTAGTATCTCACCATTAAAGACAAGCACTCCGCCCGATGGTGAAAAAAACGGTTGCCTGTACGCCTCGCCAGTTGCAATTATCGATAATCGTGAGTGATAAAGTCTCCAACCTTCATGAAAAATGATGTCTGACTGGAAGTCTGGCCCTCGAAACGCAAGCCTTTTAGTTAAAATTTTCGATAAATCCTTATCGACTAAAGTATCGTTTGTAAGAAAAAATCCACACATATTAAGCTCATGCTCTCTTTTAATGTCTAAAGGGGATACTATTCACTGCGGTTTGCTTTCAAGGCATTAGAATATAACTGCGTGTGTAGATCTTGATATCTGACCCAAGAAAACTCTCCAGCCCTGCAAAATGACTTTTGGCCTAATGACTGTCTTAATTCGGGACTGTGAATTAATTCTAGCATTGCGTCCCTAAGTCCAGCATGGTCCCCGGCATCTACGACAACTCCAGAACCAAGCAAAACTCGCTCACAGTCTCCCACTTTAAAAGTGATACAGCCACACCTGGCTCTCATAGCCTCTAGCAATACCTTTGGTAGTCCCTCGGTTATTGACGAAAGAACAAAAATATCCGCTTTGAAAAGTTCACTGGCCACCTCAGATCTTGAGATAGCCCCTAATAATTTGACTCTCGTGTTTAACCCAAGACTTTTTATTTTAAGCTTTAATTTGGTTTTATCTGGCCCATCTCCGATAATTTTCAGGTTCCAGTTCTTACAGTCGTTAGCGAGCTCTGCAAAAGTATCTATTAATTTATCGAAATCCTTTTGCCAGCGGAGACTTCCAACAGCAATAAGCGTCCTATTACTTTTATTATTGCCTGAAGAGGTAAACTCATCAAGATCAACACCATTGGAAGCTAACCGCACATTCGCATTTGGAAAGATACTTTTTAAAGGACCGACCTGGTGACTGGACACGCAATTTATGTGTTTTATAGGCTTTATACACAGCTGGTAAGTCCACGAATTAATGATCCGATTAAAATCAGTTCCATGAAAGGTAAGAAATGTTGGGATTCTCATTAATCTAGCACATGCCCCAATTAGAAAATGCATTGGTGAATGAAGATGGAGAATATCCGGTTTATTAGACTTAATGAACCACAATACTGAAAATGAAAATCTAAGAATTACTAATAGTCGACGGACTTGAGATATAACAAAAAAGAGCCCGGTTCTTGATTGTGGCATAACTGGATTATTAAATGGAAATAGTAATGGGTTTAATGCTTTGACCTCTTCTGGATATTGGTCATCGACCAATGAATAGCTAATAACAATCGTCTCGAACCCCTCAGTTTGAGCGAGCCTTAAAACAGCTAAGCCCATACCAGGCTTAGAAATGCTAGGCAACGAACCAATACGCAATATCTTCATATATTGTTCCAATCAGGAAATTTTAACATTTATTTAACTTAATGAGTTAGATTCGTGTAATTAAAAAAGGGCAGTTAATACTTAAACGCTAAAACACTTGCTTTTAGATTATTTGTTTTGAAAAAAAATATTCAGTTTTATAAAATAGAGAGTTATGAAAAAGCATGAGTAAAGGCAAGATAGAAACACTTGTCCACCAGAGGCATCTATATACTGAAGAACGCAGGTAAAAAATAAATAGCCTTCAAGACCAACTAAATCCTTGGCAATATTTTTAGCTAAATTGAAACTGTAAGTCTGTCTCTTTCCCAGATAATAGTTTCGACTAAAAAAATAGGTTAAGTAGAAACTTATAAGAATCACTAAAAGAACAAAGTCATTATCAACCAAATGTGTCGTGGCGATCAAAACTGCCGTATTAATAATAATATGATTTGATCTATCGAACCCATCTGCCGACCTAGAAAATGTTTTTGTAGCACGCGCCAGCGTACCATCTGCCATATCGATAATGATATGTACACGCCACAAAAGAAACGCCAAGACTGGATTACCTAACCAGATGGATATAGCAGAGGCGCATCCCACTAGTAAAAAAAACCAAGTAACAAAATTGGGAGAAACGCCAATTTTGTAGAAAAGAAATGCCACTTTCGCAGAGAAATGATGCGAAAAGTAGTGCGTCATATCATTTGCTGCCGCGTCCTTCCTCATTGCATTGACATCAAAATCCCTATAATTCATATTTTTAACATCCTCTTTAATCTGCCATCGTGTTGGATCATATTTTCTTAGAGTACTCTTCCAAATACCATGAAACGAATTTACGAACCCCATCTTTGAAGTCTGTTTGTGGCTGAAAACCAGTAAGAGATTTTAACAAAGACGCATCCGCCCAAGTTTTTGGGACGTCTCCCTTCTGCATATCCATATAGTTCCTAATAGCCTTTTTTTCCAATACCTTTTCTATCTCTTCAATAAAATCAAGCAGTTTTACTTTAGTTGAATTGCCTATATTGACGACTCTATAAGGTGCAACCCCTGATGTAGCATTATCTGAATTCTCCAATATATGGCCAGGAACTGCATCAATCAGGAGACTTATCGCTCGGACTAAATCCTCCACATAAGTAAAATCACGATACATGTCTCCGTGGTTATAAATATCGATTGGTGTTTCTTCAATAATCCCCTTAGTAAATTTGAAGAGCGCCATATCAGGCCTACCCCAAGGTCCATAAACAGTAAAGAAACGAAACATGGTAGTCGGAATTTTCCATAAATGAGAGTATGAATGAGCCATAGACTCATTTGCTTTTTTAGTGGCGGCATAGAGCGTCAACGGAGTGTCCGTAGGCATATCCTCTCTAAACGGCATTAAAGTATTTGCTCCGTATACAGACGATGTGGAAGCCATCAGCAAGTGTTTCACTGAGAATTCTCGTGCGCACTCCATAACATTAAAAGTACCTATCAAGTTTGAATCAATGTAGGCCCGTGGATTTTCAAGTGAATACCTAACACCTGCTTGGGCAGCTAGGTGCACGACGATATCAGGAGCTTCCTTTTCAAAGATCTTTGATAGATTGTCATAATTTTCAAGCATTCCAATGTGGCAACTAAATTCATCATTTTCTCTTAAAATTTCATGCCTGCGCTCTTTAAGGTTGACATCATAATAGTCCGTCATACCATCAAAACCAATAACTCGGTGGCCTTGTTCAAGAAGCAACGAAGATAAGTGAAAGCCAATAAATCCAGCCGAACCCGTTACTAAAATTTTTTTATATGAATTGCTCATTTTTCTAATACTCCAGTTTATCAAAAAATAAAATTGATACCGTTGCCCCATAGGCAATGTTCGTAAGTCTACGTCAGGTGATAATGGTATACGTCCATAAAATGGCGATTATGACGGGACTAACGATTAAACATCTATGATCTCTTTACCAATATTCCTAAAACTTCCTCATCAATCTAGCCATCAAATAAAAGCTCGTACTCTCTTAAAATGGTCTCTAAACCATATTGCTGTTTTGTGAATCTCTTCATTTCACAAGGATCAAACTCAACTTTTGAAGCCGCCTTTATCATTTTAGCAAATCCATAGTAGTCTTCATTAGCAACCAAAAAACCATTAAAACCATTTTTTATAATTTCTGCAGTGCCTCCAGGTGAATCAAACCCCACCACAGGGACGCCACAGTAATTAGCTTCTAAAACCACATTAGGAAAACCCTCATATCGTGAGCTCAACAACAACAAGTGAGATCTTGCTATCTTTTCGTATGGATTGTCCGTGTACCCCATAAAACTCACATTGTTAGTTAAGCCCAAGTCTTTGAGGATATCCGAAAGTTGTGCTAACTCAGGCCCAGTGCCATAAATATCCAAATGATAGTTGATATCCAGGAGCACAAGTGCCTGGAACAAAACATCATAGCCCTTTTGATGACTCAATCTGCCAACAGCGATCAAATTCAGCGTCGTTGTGTCTCGCTGAATGTTCTTTACTCGCTCACTCGATTCTATTATATTCTGATCGATACTTTTCGTGTCAATTGGATTGTTGACAACAACAATTTTATCTTTTTCAATTCCATAGTTATCGACTAAATCTATTTTCATAAAATTAGACTGCGCAACAATTTTATCGAAATTATTGTAAAATAGTCGGTACATAAGGTCGAAAAGCCTAGGGTACGGTTGGTATTTGTTCTTCACACTAACCGTATTCGTTTCTCTCGCTATAAACGTTGTTCTAGATGGCAGCGCCCAGCGAAAAGCGCCTATAAGAATGTTAAGATGCCCCATCGTCGAAAAGACCACATCTGGTTTTTCTCTATACACAACTCTACAAAACGAGAGAATGGCGAAACGCGATTTTTTAAAGCCTAACTCAATTACGTCCACATCTTTTGGCAATAACGGCATATTTTCTGTTTCTAGAACGTTTACAACAAGGGTGATTTTATACTTGAGCCTGTCTAAGTTATTCAGTAGATTGAGCATCACCCGCGCAGCACCGCCACCCTGCCTAATTGTAGGAATGAACAAGAACAAATTCTTCATGAAGTTGCACCAAAAATTTTATCTACATAGTTTTCGATTTGTGCAAAAGCATCATGATACTTGTCCGCATTAAAAGCGTGACGATATGGGTCTAAAATTGGTCCTTTCTTTCCAGCAGCAACTGAAAGAAGAAAAACATTCTCTGCCCTAAATTCAAACTTCAAGTCATATAGGTTTTTTTCATCCATAACAAAAAAAACGTAATCATCGAGATCCAACATTGAAAACATTGTCTTCGATGTCATAGAATTCAAATTAAACCCACGGCGCAACGCTACCTCTACTGCGACTGGCGGGCTATTCCTATTTTCAGAAAAAAATGTCCCACACGAGACAGATTCACGCCCCGTCACTTTTTCATAATACAGTTGAGCGTATTTGCTACGTATGATGTTACCACGACATACAAAGCAAACTTTTTTACTCTTAACAAGTGAAGCAACTCGTTGAGATATAGCAGTGCATTCAGCTCCTTGGCGATACAATAGACTTTGGGATATTATTTTTCGCCAAATTATAGATGATGCATTCAATCCTACATTTACTATTCCTTTTAAAAAAGGCTTGGAATCGTGAGCAGCCAAACCATCAAACGTCTCAGTTCTCTTGAAAAAGTTACCAAGAGCAAATATTGGCTCAAAAATAGCCAATGGTCCTTTCCGTCTAAATCCATTTCTCACGAGCCAATTCACGTCCTTTGTGATATTACGGGCATAAACTCCAGTCCTGTAGTCAAGAGGTCCAAAGTCTTCACCAAGATGGTATTTCAAGACAAGAGAAGGGAAATCAATCCCGGCAAAAATAGGTAACGCTAAAGAGCCCCAAGGTCGTGCGTTAATCTCCATCAAATACTGACGCCCATCTAGGCTAGCTGAGCGGAACTCAATCATCCCCATCCCTGTAAAGTTATATTCCCTCAAAAGAGCTTTTGATTTATTTAACAAACCCTCATCCAAGGGAACACTTTTCCTATAGCTACTGCCACCACCAAATCCAGGCTCATGAATTCTTTCGTATTGGAACGCAACCTTAATCTCACCATTGACTGCGAAGAAATTTAGCGCACTTCCTGACCCAGGAATGTACTCCTGGACCATGTAATCGATATTGTTAATATTTAACGTTAACTCAAGTGTTAGTTTTTCAAGGGTTACAATATTTTTTACTGAGGTTGACAAAATGAAATCATTAACAACCATACAACTTTTAACAGGCTTAACAATCACAGGAAAAGAGAGATCTAAAGTTGCTAACTTGCCTACATCCTCTAAACTGCTGACCAACCACGTTTTTGGCACGTCTATGTCAACGCTAGCAGCAACATGTTGAAGATCTTGCTTATTGATTAGCCGCATCGTAGATCTTTTGTCTCCGTAGGACAAATGAAAATCGTTTGAAAGCTCCTCAAAGAACCTTAACGTAAACTCCAAATAATAATCATTAACAGGAATTAATAACGCGCCTCTAGGAACCAACATTCGGATCTGGTGTAAAGTTTTATCCAGTTTTTGCGTTTGAGAAATGTAGTGCTTTGAATCAAGATACTTAGATTGCAAACTTGGACAACCATGATTTCCATAGATTATATTAAGCGAAACATTGAAATTTTTTAACGAATGAATGCATGCAATTGCTGCGCGATCATTAGAACCAAGAATATAGATTTTCATTATTTTTTTAACTTCTTAATAAACCAAAAAACCTGTTCAAAAATATAATCCGTTACACCACGCGTAGAATAACAATCCCGATAGTCACTTATACGCACAAATTTATTTTTATTTCTCATAATAAATTTTTCAAGAGCTTCAAAATCTTCATTTTTCATCGTATTTGGATGAAAACAACCAGTCCAACAACCAAAAAACATCTTTCTAAAATGCCAAATTTGCTGTGGTACCCATATGAAATCATCTTTTCGATACGGAAATAAAGAAATCCCATCAGATATTAGTCTGATTTTCGACTCGAAGCTAAGCGCCGCCAGAGTATTTTTATCAAACGAGTGTGATGGTGCAATCCAAATGTCAGCCTCTATCTTTTCTCGCGCAAAGATTCTAGTTCCTTCCCTGATCTTTTTTTTCTGTTCCTCTAGACAAAGGCCAGAGAACTCAGATTTTGTCGAAAGAGGCACTAACCCTGGTTCAGTTGTAGTATATACGTGAGTATTGCCATGCAGCGCTATATCCCAACCAGTTGACTGCCAACGCCTAACTCTCTCCCAAAAACCAGTATCAGGTTCGTCAATGTTTAGCTTTTCATCTCGACAGTCAGGTATAACTGCCACAACTGGGGCTATATTATGCTTAAAAAGCAGTCTCTCCATCCTGTCCCAATTTGCTTTATGCATTGTCGGACATGCATCATCGAGCCGAACAATATATTTGGCGAGCATTTTTATTCCCTAAAAGGTTAACTAAGCTTAAATGTCCAGAATGCTTATGCCCAGTTCTTCATCCAGAGAACATATGCAAGCAGCTTAAAAATTTCAGATTGTTTGTTTGATTTTCCTTCCATATGGCTCTTGATTAAGCTCGCTGCCAAAATAGGGTCGACGTGAGGTATCTTCGAAAGATTTTCAATCGTCAAATGATCCAAGACAAATTCTCTCAATTCAAAACGAAACCAATGTCCGATGGGTAAGGAAAACCCTGATTTAGGTTTATCTACAATATGACTCGGAAGATACCGGGATGCTAAATCGCGGAGAATTATTTTTTTTCTACCTTGGTTCAGCTTAAATTTTTCAGGCAGTGATATACCATATTCCACAACACGATAGTCTAAGAAAGGAGCTCTCAACTCTAAACTAGCAAACATCGAAGCTCGATCAACTTTAACATTGATATCGTCCGGTAAATAAGTCACTGTATCGTAGAGACCGGCATTCGCCAGAACATTTGACGTGGCATATAAATAATCCTTATGTTGCGTCAGAAAAGAACGTGGATCACCTCCAAAGTAATCCTGTTCAAAACCTTGCATATAAGTATGATAAAACTCAGAGGAATCTGTTAAACATAGTGTGCGAACACCTGACTTCATTTTCGAAGAAAGGAACTTTTCTGGTACTAATCGACTTATCTTCCGGACACCTAAGGGGATTTTATAAAGATGTCTAAGCTTCTCTAAAACTGCATATCTGTTATAGCCTAAGAATGTCTCATCAGCACCATCACCAGTCAGAGCTACCTTTACATGCTTACGCGCGACTTTACTTAACAACATACTAGGCAACGCTGATGAATCCGCAAATGGCTCATCGTAACATTTTCCATAGTCATACATCGCGTCAATAACGTCGCCCGGACTACACTCGATCGTTGTATGATTAGAGCCAATATGATTTGCCACAGCTGCGGCATCCTGACTCTCATCAAATTTTCTGTCTGAGAACTTTACGCAAAACGTATTAAGTTGTTCGTTGCATTGCGTTTGGCCGATAGCAGCAACTAACGAAGAATCAATACCCCCTGAAAGAAAAACACCAACAGGTACGTCTGCCATTAGGCGCAACTCAATAGCAGAACGTAAAACGTCATCTAATTCACCGACTGCCGTTTGATAATCAATACTCCGGCTAGTGACGTTATTACAAAGGCTATAGTATTTCTCCAGACATAGTGTCTTCTGAGTTAAGTCATAAATAAAGTAGCTACCTGCAGGTAACTTAGAGATACACTTAAAAATTGATAGTGGAGAAGGCACATATTTATACTTGAAGTACGCCTTCACAGCGTCATTTGAAACCTCGTAATTTTTACCTATAGACAGCTGACTAACTTGAGACGCAACCTCTAAACCCTCAGGCAATGCTTTATAATATAGGGGCTTTTTACCGAAACGATCTACAGCACCAAATAGTTCACTGCGCTCAGGATCATAGATCACAAAAGCAAACATTCCGTTAAGGTGTGAAAGGCAATCCTTTCCATATTCAATATAACTTGCCACTAACACTTCGGTATCAGAAGTAGAACGAAAGGCATAACCTTTAGCTTCCAGGTCTCGTCTCATCTCAACATGGTTGTAAATTTCGCCATTAAATACAATTAATAAACCATTGTATTCAAAAGGCTGATTAGCTCGTTCATCTAAATCGATAATAGAGAGTCTATTATGCCCTAACGCAACATCATCTCCAATAATATAGCCAGAATTATCTGGTCCTCTATGATTTATTATATTTAACCTACGCTTCATCTCTGAGTCAGAAATTGCGAAAGTAGAAGCAAAAATTCCACACACTTAAAAGTTCATCCTTTTAGTAGATAGTTGATAAAAGAAATATCTTACTAGGAACAACCCAACTAAAGGCAAAACAAAGCGCTTAACCATTAGCACGGTAAAATACAGATCATTTCGATGCATGTAAAAACAAATCACTGGGGCTATCGAAAATAATACTATATTAATAGTTGAAGGTTGTGTAAAAGAAATCTTATAGTTAAATATAAAAATTAAAGATACAAATGCAAGAGCACCTAACATTAACATGGGAACACCTCCGCTGCTCACCAATTGCGCCCATGGATTGCTAGCAATCGCTCCTATTTCCATGTTTGGGAAAAGAGTAGGGTAGAAATAATCATGGAATCGCGGCTTGATCCCAAAATCTATACTGCCAGAGTAAGGAATTAAAGATACTACCGACATTAACAAATGTGATGCTGGTGCTATAAAATCTTGTGTCATTGTTTTGTTTAAAATTGCCACTTGATTAAATGGCTCAGCTCGGACAAGCCAATACATATACGTCTCAATATTAAGAATCTTATCTATGACAAGGCCATAATTTCCTTCATTTAACGGTCGCATCAAACTTTTAAATATAAAGAAAAATAAAAGGAGCGGACCCAAAAAAATTCCATAATGAACTTTTAAAATTAGCCTTAATGGACCTTGCGAATGCAACCAATAGAAAATAATTGCCATAAGTGCTAAAACAATATGAACTCGCATAGCATAAAAATACACATCAAGCAGAAGCAAGAGAAACGCAATCAAAAAATACAATTTACGGCCTAAATAGTATGAAAAGAAAAGCGCGAGTAGAGATGTATAAACCCAAAAATTATAAAAATAGGTGTTATTATTTAATAACTCTGCCTTTTCTACGCCTCCTGCTAGAAGGTTCCTATCAATAGTTAAAAAATTGCCTACAGCACTTAAACACGCTACCACCAACAGCGTTTTAACAGCAAAATTCATTTTTCTCGTTTTAACAATCTTACTATCAAGTCGTATGTGTTTTTTGCGGCTAAACCGTACATCAAACAACACTGTAGCCAATAACATAACAACCATGACTATGTTCATTACAAAGTACGTCTCAGAAGTTATTACTTCTGTTTTGGACATAAAATATGTAGGCACGTGACCTATAAAACCTGGCGAGAAATAAAATACTGCAGAGAAGAATGATAACGTAAAATAGTCAAATCGCCGCTTCGCCAAAAGGAAATATAACAGCCCAAAAAGAGATATATAAAAAAATGCAGCCACCATAAAATTTCAGCCCTTACCCTTAGTAGAAACGTGAAACATTGCAACGGTCTGCGCCACTGCTATAGCCATTGCCATGCCTACAGTTAAATAGGCCACTCCCAATGCCTTATACAAAAAACTAACAGGAAAAATAAGTATCACATTAACGACTGCCGCCAAAACAAGTATTTTCAGAAGAAGCGATGATTTTTCTTGGGTCACAAGATGATAAGTCGAAGATGCCGCTACAACAAAAAATGGAATTGCAACAGCAAGTATTTTTAAAATGGATTCGGAATCGCTCTCATGTATATCGCTACCCGCCAAAACAAAAATTATCCATTGGGCCAAAAAATAGACCACAACACCAAAAAATGTAAAAATCAGAAACAATGCAATAATTGATTTACGGGCGATAACGAGGTAATTAGTTTTGTTATGAGTGTACTGAGCTGAAAGAATTGGAAAAATAGCACGATTAAATGGTGATGATAGTGACCCAACAAGCCTGAAGACTTTGTCTCCAAGGGCGTACGCCGCCACAATCGCACCGGGGTGAAAGAGTCCTAGCACGATAATATTTATAGTAGTGTAGAAACTCACCATTAGCTGTGAAAAAAATATGTCTCGCCCGTTTCTCAATTGACTAGTGATTCCTTTAAGGCCGGGCCTGTAGAATCTCAAATCAAACTCTCTAATTGCAACTAATAATGACAAAAAACCAGCTATCAACACCCCACTAGCATGTAAAAGGATTGCAGTTCCTATATCAGACGAATCTTTAACAAAGAGGAAGATCGTGACAACAAAGAAAGATTTAGATACCAAATGCAAAATGGTAATGAACTTCATGTTTTGAAGCCCTTGAAACAACCACACAGGGAACAACAGATTGCCAAGCAGTAGCGGCATTCCTAAAAAGATCAAATGGGAGTTATTAGAAAAAACAGGAATAAAAACGATGCCGATCAATAGCAGTAAAATAGTACAAACGAGCAGACATATCTTAGTAAAAATCACCGTCCAAAATATTCGTGAAACCTCGACCGGGTTCTCAGAGTTTTTAGCTATTTCATCAGTCGCTGACACTCTAAAACCATATGAAACAAAAATGTCCAAGAAATTTATAAGCGCTTGAATAAATACATATATTCCAAACCCCTCTAAACCCATCGTTCGGGTAAGATAAGGAATTGTTATGATTGGTAGGGCATTGGAAACAAATTGCAAAACCGACAAAGAAAAAAAGTTTTCAAAAAACACCTTTCTTTTGTTTTTAGTTGCTGTCGCAGACATCTCTTATTTCTTTTTTAATATGTAAATATATTCAGTAGTAACACCAATTGACTCTAAAACACCTTTGAGCCAATCAAACCCCAGACCATACCCCGAAGAAATCGGTCCATTCAAAATATCAATCACCTGGAAATTATTCCTCTCAAAAGTTCTCCTCCACGTTTTTTTTCGAAATGCAAAAAATTCTGAGAAGCTATTAGTGGAAACCCCATGCGGTGGTGGAATCAACATGTCCAGGAATGATCGCTTTCCTCGAGTGACCTTTATATTATTTCCTTGCGACTTATTCTTTGTTACTTGTGCATCAGAACTCGATGAATTCAGCCTTAATATCAAATAATCAAATAATCTCATTATTTTTACTGGATAATGGAGGGCTGATGATAACAACCTCCAATTTGAATTTGGTAAAATATTGATAATAATCCCATCATCCTTTAAAACTTGATGACAGCCCTTCAAGCAAAGATCAACATCTGGTAGATGCTCCATAAGATTTGAAGAATAAATAAAATCAAGCGACTCTCTGTCAAATGAAGATTCGATTTTCTCCGCATCTAATATTAACAATTCAATTTTTGGATTTTTCGTAGCTGAGTACAAACGATCAGAGTTCATGTCAGTTGCAATTAAGTTATCACAAATATCAATTAATATTTTGCTCTGGTAACCATTACCTGCACCTATTTCAAGAGCCTTTGAAAATCTTTTATTTTTTAAATATGTGAATATTATTTCAAGTTCTTTAGTCCGCAATTTTGCTAAGCTACTCTCCCAGCTTTCTCTTTTTTTCATACAAACATAGCCCTTATTAAAAAATGAAATTTTCTTGTCTAAAGCTGAAGATCGACCTGAAAACTCTGATAAATAGCCTTTAAATCATAAATAACTGCTGACTCTGTGCAATAGCTCCTTATTACATCGATACCAGTCTCTTTAAATTCATCATGAGCAACGGTGACTATAACTCCATCATAAGTACGCTCTTTAATATTCGTAATCATTTCAATATTATATTCTTCTTTAACTTCTTTTATGCTCGCATAAGGATCATATATCTCAACCATCACTCCATAATTATTAAGCTCGCTTACTATATCTACCACTCTGCTATTCCTAATGTCAGGACAGTTCTCTTTAAACGTAATTCCCATTATTAATATTTTAGATTCAGCAACATTTATTTTTTTATTTATCATTGCTTTGATAAGTTGGCTAGCAACATATGTACCCATACCATCATTAATTTTCCGACCCGACAATATTACTTCAGGATGATATCCAATGCTTTGTGCCTTGTACGTGAGATAATATGGATCAACGCCGATACAGTGACCTCCCACGAGCCCAGGCCTAAAGGGAAGAAAATTCCATTTCGTGCCAGCAGCCTCAAGAACTTCATTCGTATCTATGCCTAACTTTCCAAATATAATCGCGAGCTCGTTTATCAACGCAATATTTAAATCCCTTTGCGTGTTTTCTATTACTTTTGCGGCTTCAGCAACCTTTAATGAGCTCGCGCTATGAGTACCTGCCGTTATTATCGAACCATATAATTCATCGACAAAAGATCGTGTCTTTGGATTTGATCCAGATGTCACTTTTTTTATTGAGGTCAATCGGCGTGTCTTATCTCCTGGGTTAATTCGTTCGGGAGAATAACCAGCAAAAAAGTCTTTATTGAATCTCAAAGAGGACACTGTCTCGAGGATTGGAATACAGACTTCTTCTGTAGCGCCAGGATAAACAGTAGACTCATAAATCACAACGTCCTCTGCCTGGAGGAATTTACCTATCATTTGTGATGCTTTTATCAGAGGGCTTAGATCTGGTTTTTTATGGATATCTATAGGCGTTGGCACAGTTATTATGTATACGTTTGCCGATCTCAAACCTTCTTCGTCTGAACAAAAAGAAAGCCTTTTAGATGCAACCATCTCAAACTTGGTGCACTCCCCAGTTACGTCGATTCCAACCTCAAGATCTCTAACTCTAGTTTGATTTATATCGAAACCAATGGTTGTGTATTGTTTCCCAAATTCCACAGCAAGTGGCAATCCAACATAACCCAAACCAACAACAGCAATTTTACATTTATCCAAGTCCACGCATTGCTCCTTACGAATATTTGTTTTAATTTTAAAATTTATATTTTTATTCTTTAGTCAACGCCAAATAAGTCACGAGTAAATAGTTTATGTTGCTGATCAGCCAATTCGTCACAAAGTCGATTTGCAACTATTACTTCAGAACGAGACTTAAAATCATTAATATTTTTAATAACTCGAGATCCGAAAAACCTGTGTTCTTTAAGGTTTGGTTCGTATGTCACGACCTCAATACCTTTTGCTTTAATACGTTTCATAATCCCCTGTATAGCTGAAGATCTAAAATTATCACTACCTTCCTTCATCACGAGACGGTAAAAGCCTACAACCTTTGGATTTCTCTTTAGAATTTCATTTGCAATAAAATCCTTACGGGTGGTGTTGGACGAAACAACAGCTTCAATTAATGTTTGTGGTACCTGTGCATAATTTGCTAGTAGCTGCTTTGTGTCTTTGGGGAGACAATATCCACCATAGCCAAAGGAGGGGTTGTTATAGCCATCTCCTATTCTCTCATCAAGGCAGACACCATTAATGATACTTTTAGTTTCTAACTCATGTGCTAAAGCGTATGAATCTAACTCATTAAAAAATGACACTCTCATAGCCAGGTAAGTGTTAGCAAACAACTTAACCGCTTCGGCCTCGCTAGACCTGATAAAAAGCGTCTCGACATCTACCTTTTCAGCACCCTGCCTCAACAGATACGCAAATTCTGCGCCTACCTTGCACTGACTGCCCACAATGATTCGTGATGGATAGAGGTTATCTTTAAGCGCCTTACCCTCTCTTAAAAACTCAGGAGAGAAAATAACGCGCTCAGTCTTGAATTTTTCTTGAAGGGATTTGGTGTGACCTACTGGAATGGTTGATTTAATCACCACCAGCGCGTGCTGATTGATGGAAAGGGCATCCTCAACAATAGCGTCCACTGAGCTAGTATCAAAACGATTTGTGGCTGAATCATAGTTCGTGGGAGTTGCAACGACAATAAAACTGGCTTCTTCATATGCAGTTTGCTTATCTAATGTAGCGATCAAGGATAATGATTTTTCGGCTAAGAATAGTTCGATTTCTGTATCTGCAACTGTGGATCGCTTATCGTTAATCTTATCGACTCTTTCTGCATCAATATCAAGCACAGTGACATCGTTGTTCTGAGCCAAGAGCACAGAAAGAGACATCCCCACGTATCCAGATCCAACCACTGTTATTTTTATTTTCTTACTCAATATCATTAAACTCTTATAGTGTTAACATTAATGTTGATTGATTTTTCTTTTATAGACTCCAGAAGGTCCAGGGACTATTCTTTGAAATGCGCTAATAGCCTTTATCGCAATTTGACTCCCCACACAGCACAACAAAAAAAACCTAATACTTATAGCTTTCTGACTTAAACGGGCCATCAAATGGAACGTTGATGTAGTCTGCTTGAGTAATAGTGAGCTTGGTCATCACGCCACCAAAGCCTGCCACCATGTCTGCTGCTACTTCTTCATCTAGCTTTTTAGGTAAGATTTTTAGCCATAAATTGGCTTTTTTATCCGCTTCACTTAGGTCTGCAAACTTAGCTTCCCATAGGTGCATTTGAGCCAGCACTTGGTTGGCGAAAGAGCCATCCATAATGCGTGAAGGGTGGCCTGTTGCGTTACCAAGGTTCACTAAGCGGCCTTCAGACAATAGCAGCACAAAGTCGCTTTTGTTCTGGTCTGCAGCACGGTATACCTTGTGCACCTGAGGCTTCACTTCTTCAAACTTCCAGTTCGCGCGCATATAGGCCGTGTCGATCTCGTTATCAAAGTGACCAATGTTACATACTACAGCGCCATTTTTAATGGTCTTAAGCATGTTTTCGTCACACACGTTGGTGTTACCAGTGGTGGTAACGATGATGTCAGTGGTGCCCATTAGTAGAGTGTTGATACAGCTGATGTCGCCCGTGTTCACGCCGTCTATGAAAGGCGATACTACTTCAAAGCCATCCATGCAGGCCTGCATAGCACAAATGGGGTCTATTTCAGTGACCTTAACGATCATGCCTTCTTGGCGCAAAGAGGCTGCAGAGCCTTTACCTACGTCGCCATAACCAATTACTAGGGCTTTTTTACCTGCCAATAAGTGGTCTGTAGCGCGCTTGATGGCATCATTTAACGAGTGACGACAGCCGTACTTGTTGTCGTTTTTAGATTTAGTCACTGCGTCATTGACGTTAATAGCGGGTACTTTAAGGGTGCCGGCTTCTAGCATTTCTTGTAAGCGGTGAACGCCAGTTGTGGTTTCTTCAGAGATGCCATGGCAGTTGGCCAATATTTCTGGGAACTGATCATGCAGCATGGTGGTTAGATCGCCACCATCGTCTAGGATCATATTAGCGCCCCAGTCTTTGCCATTTTGCACGATGGTTTGCTCGATACACCACTGGGCTTCTTCTTCTGTTTCGCCTTTCCAAGCAAATACAGGAATGCCTGCAGCAGCAATAGCCGCAGCGGCGTGGTCTTGAGTAGAGAAGATGTTGCAAGAGGACCAGCGTACTTCTGCGCCTAAATCAACCAATGTTTCAATCAGCACGGCTGTTTGAATGGTCATGTGGATGCAGCCCATTACTTTAGCATTGGCTAGGGGCTTTTGTGCGGCGTACTTAGTGCGTAGTGCCATTAATGCTGGCATTTCGGTTTCGGCGATGTCGATTTCCATACGGCCCCACGAGGCTAGAGAGATGTCGGAAACTTTGTAATCGGTGGAGTCGGTCATGGGTGTGGTCTCGGTTATAGGGCTTTGCGGAGCAGGTTAGCTTTGTCTGTTTTTTCCCAGGTGAAGTCGGGGAGCTCGCGGCCAAAGTGGCCGTAGGCAGCTGTTTGTTGATAAATTGGGCGCTTTAGATCTAGCATTTTAATTAGACCCGCTGGGGTCAGGTTAAAGTGTTCTCTCACCAAGTTGGTGATTTCATGTTCTGGCAACTTTCCTGTGCCGAAGGTATTGATGGAAATAGAGGTGGGTTCACTTACACCTATGGCATAAGAGATTTGTATTTCGCACCGGTCGGCTAAGCCTGCAGCTACTATATTTTTAGCCACGTAACGGCCTGCGTATGCCGCGCTGCGGTCTACCTTGGATGGATCTTTGCCAGAGAAGGCACCACCGCCGTGGCGTGCCATGCCACCATAGGTATCCACAATAATCTTTCGGCCTGTGAGCCCGCAATCCCCTACTGGGCCACCAATAACAAAATTTCCTGTGGGGTTAATATGGAATTGCGTATCGCCGGTTAACCATTCAATTGGAAGTACTGGCTTAATAATTTCTTCCAGTACCGCTTCGCGTAGGTCGTCCAAACTGATGGACGGATCATGCTGTGTGGACAACACTACTGCATCTATGCCAACGGGCTTATCACCGAGGTAGCGTAAGGTCAGCTGGCTTTTTGCATCTGGTCGCAACCACGGTAGCAGGCCACTTTTTCTTACTTTAGCTTGCTGCTCTACCAATCTGTGGGAATAGTAGATAGGCGCAGGCATGAGCACATTTGTTTCGTTGCTGGCATAACCAAACATCAAACCTTGATCACCAGCACCTAACTCCTTACCACCTGACTCATCAACACCCATAGCAATGTCTGATGACTGCTTACCTATGGCATTGATAATGGCACAAGATGCACCGTCAAACCCCACCTCACTGCTGTTGTAGCCGATGTCTAGAATCACTTCTCTAATTATTTCTTCCAAATCGACATAAGTAGACGTTCTAACTTCTCCTGCCACAATAGCCATGCCAGTTTTAACCATGGTTTCTACGGCAATACGTGATTCTGGATCATCTTTAAGCATTGCATCAACAACTGCATCGGAGATTTGATCGGCTAGTTTATCAGGGTGTCCTTCGGAGACTGACTCTGAAGTGAATACTGAATAATTGGACATGTATTTTCCTTGGGCTACTTCTACAGAGCGCTACCGCAATGACAAAAAAGATTATGCTACGTTATTATAACGTGGTTAATTAGATGTTAAATAGGTGTTTAATTTGCTTATATTCGAGTGAATCTATTCGTGGGCCAAACTGACTTACCACTCTGGCTGAGGCTTCATTGGCAAACTTGGCTGCCAAAGCATAGCTGTGGCCTGCATTTATGGCATACAAAAAGGCACCAGCATACATATCACCTGCGCCGTTGGTATCTACCGCGTTCGCAGTAACCCCAGGAGTCTGCACCAAATCTGAACCATCGTAGGATAATGAGCCACCAGCACCACGTGTGATCACAAAGGTCTTGGCGTACTTTTTCAATTGTTCCGCTGCTTCTTCTGTTTTGTGGGTCTTAGTAAAACTTCTGGCTTCGTCTGAGTTGCAGAACAACAAATCTACCCCATCGCCGATAACCTTCCGCAAGTTATCTTCGAATACCTGAACAACAAATGGATCGGAGAGGCTGAGCGATGTCTTTACTTGGTTTGCTTTAGCGCATTCCATGGCCTTAATGGCAACATCCGTTCTAGCATCATCAGTGACTAAATAGCCTTCTAGGTATAACCAGTCTGAATTAATAAGAGCCGATTCATCTACCTCATTGGAGGTTAAATCTAGGTTTGCACCTAAGAAGGTATTCATCGTGCGCTCTGCGTCATCGGTAACCATAACTAGGCACTTACCAGTAACTCCTGAGCTCGCTTTTGCATTGTGAAAATTGACACCTGTTGCCTGTAAGTCCTCAACAAAGAATCTTCCATCATTATCATCAGCCACTTTACCGGAATAGAATGTTTTAGAGCCAAAGCAGCTTGCCGCGACAATGCTGTTGCACGCCGAGCCACCGCAACTCCGCTTAATATGAAATGAGTGAGAACTCAAAGCACCTAAAAGATGAAACTGCCTCTCTTCATCGACTAAGGTCATTAAGCCTTTGTCGATTTTATGAGTGCTTAAAAATGCATCAGTCACAACAACTTCGGTATCTACAAGAGCAGCACCTATGCCGTAGATTTGGTATTTTTTCACTTTAAAATCCTAGTATTAAATTAGCAATCAACTTTTTCAAGCCGCCATCGCAAGTTAAATTTCTTGAATATCGTGCTTAAACTGCACAATTTTTGAATGATTTTTATTTTTGGCACTTTTGAGCCTTAACGCATAAATCGTGAGGCGTTTTCTATAACGATATTAAAGATTGGTGAGTCTAACATTCGACCATCTGTCCCACTATCTGAACAGGGCTATAAAGTTATACTTAATTGCCCAGACTCCCTTTTGTCGGGTACTCTCCGTAAAAGTTACAAGAAAACACATTATTTAAAGAGACGCAAACCAACCGTTTTTTTGACTCAATTCCATCAAATATTTCTTCGTTTGTTCATCACGCATACCTAAAGCCAGGTTAGCGCCAAGAAAGCCTTGTTTGTTGCCACAGTCAAAGGTTGAAGCATCGGTTAAGAGCGCATTCAAATTATCTATTTCCAACAATGCATCCAGCGCATCCGTTAATTGAATTTCTCCACCAACCCCTACTTGTGTACTTTCGAGCAAATCTAATACAGCTGGTGGAAGAATATACCTTCCAAGAACAGCTAAGTCTGAGGGTGCATCTTTGAATAACGGTTTTTCAACTAATTCATTGATTTTGATACTCGAAAAAGGCGTAGCTATGCATCCACCTATATCAACAACTCCATAATTCTCTACGGCGCTTTCAACTACACGCTCGACCATTACCTGCCCTACTCCTGTTGTATTCCAAGCCTTGAGTAACGATGAGAAGCTATGATTCATACCGCGGGAAATCTGATCAAGCACTAGAACATCCGGAAGTAGAACCGCAAAAGGCTCATTATTGAGCAGGTGTTTAGCACAGAGCACTGCATGCCCTAGACCTAGGGCGTCATTTTGTCGAATCGATGTAATTTTTACGCCTTCCGGAATAATATTTTTTACTGTCCCAAGGATTATCTCCTTACCCTTTTTCTCCAATCTATGTTCGAGCTCATAATGAGCATCAAAGTGATTTTCAATGGCTTCTTTACCACTGCGGGTAACAAAGATAATTTCAGTAATACCTGCTGAGATAGCCTCTTTAACGACGTGTTCTATAATTGGCCTGTCATAAACTGGAAGTAATTCTTTGGGTATTGCTTTTGTTGCAGGCAGCATTCGGGTGCCTAGTCCAGCGACAGGAATAACGGCTTTTCTTACTTTTTGTATCATTGTGTTTACCTAAAAAATTCTATAGAACCACTACTTTACTCATGACAACGCAGTTTTTATTTTTGTCCACAACACTCCGAAAAGCACCAAAAAATTAGTACCGTTTGGGCTTTATTACTAAGAATTAACTAAGCAGATTTTTGATTTAGGTATTGGTTAATGATGTTGACGGTTGTCGGTTTATCAAACTAATTAACACATAGTTCTGTGCTGACCATCTGTGTGTCTGAATACTGTTCTGAGGCCTTTGAACGGCCCTTCTAATAGATTGATACCGTCACCTGGCTGAGGCGCATTCTTTGCACTTACACCCTTTAATCCAACTTCTTCACGCAATTCTATTCGCTTTATTAGGGCCTGCGCTACTTTAATGGGTTCCGCAACAACAACCAGTTAGATGTGCTCATCAGTCACCTGGCGAGCAACCTTAGGCGTAGTATTCCAGCCACGTCGCTTCACCCAATATATATACGCTATAACAACTAGAATAAACAAACCAGCGCTGGCTTGCGGCAAAAACAGCTGTATTAGCCCACCTAGAGCCACAAGCACTAACGCTATAAAGATCATAACAAATAAGGTTTGACGTGAGCCTAAGCCTAAGTCTTGCAACATGTGATGAAAGTGCGATCGGTCTGGGTGAAAAGGTGACCGACCAGCTCTTATGCGTTTAATAATGACGACAAAGGTGTCAATCACTGGCAAAGCTACACACCAAAGCACGTTAACAGGCTCGATAGCATTGATAGCATTGATAGATCCTGCTGTACCAGCTTGGCTGAGCTCTATAAGCACCCATGCCAAAATAAAACCAATGAACATACTCCCGGCATCACCGAGAAATATTTTACGCTTACTGACAACCGAAAGGTTTGTGAGCAAATAAGGTACAAGGGCTACAGACATCACTAATAAGAAGTCAAACAAACGGTAGTTGCCACTGATACTCTCAAACACGAACACCCCAAGGGTGGCCACGAGAGCCAAGGAGCCTGTAAGACCATCAATACCATCACTCATGTTAATAGAATTCACTAAGCCAATGACACCAATCACAGTGAACGGAATACCCCACTGGCCTAGATGGATCTCACCCATGCCAAACAGATCACCTAAGGATTCTACGTAGATACCAGCACCTTTAATCATAATCACGCATGCTATGGCTTGAATAAGGATACGCACCCAAACGCCCAACTGTTTTAAGTCGTCCACTAGGCCAGCTACTAGAATTAGAGAAGACGAGATCAACAGGTAAAAAAGTTTATCGTGGATGGGGTAAACGGTAAGAATGGCAACAAGGACGCCTACATAGATAGATAAACCACCTATGAGAGGAATATGACCAACGTGCTGTTTTCTGCCAGCAGGAATATCAACAAGGTTGAAGTATATAGCAATCGGACGCAACACTTTGATCGCCAAAAATGCGCTGACCAACGCAATTAGGTTGGCTTGCCAAAGTTCTGCTGTTATCGCCATATTTATTAATTCCCTTAAGCTAATAGCATTATTATACGGATAATTACCTAGGAATAGTTCCTAGTTTTACGGTTTACGGTTTACGGTTTACGGTTTACGCCAAGATTATGACTAAAATCAATGACGCAGTATGCGGGGCATATACACCTATACGGATATTTTAATCTCTTGGGTTGGCGGTAGATTGCCTCACTTCGTTCGAATGACAGTGTGCGATAAGGGCTCCTATCGTTAACCAACCACACAAACTAACTACCTATAACGGCCCGTAATTTGCAGATACTCTGTAAAAGAAGTGCCCTTGGCAGCGAGACATCCATGGCTATCATACATCGCT
>Ga0209384_1000331_pt1 | contig 31885 bp, 57 predicted proteins | sample CoawatmetaG05DNA_FD_187511 | JGI IMG/M metagenome (GOLD analysis project Ga0209384, IMG submission 187511) | Marine microbial communities from the West Antarctic Peninsula - Coastal water metaG058-DNA (SPAdes) (version 2) | ecosystem: Environmental > Aquatic > Marine > Coastal ... | reverse complement strand
TTAAAGTATTTCATCGTTTTTAGTTTTTATCGGTTTAAATTGATTCTGTTTAAATTTGTTGTGGGTTAAATTACTACAAGCTGTTTATATATTTTCGGGCTTCGGTTATAGTTTCAAAGTAAATATCTTCTAAATTATAACCTTTTACGACGTACTGGTTAAATTGTACCTGTAATGAATAGCCGTTCACCCAAGCAATATAACCGCAATGTAATGCGTAACTTGTGAGTTTTCCTTTCTTGGTATATAGTTTCATTGCGTTCTTTTTTTAGGTTCTGGTAAATCAATTACAAATTTCTCGATTCTATGCAAGTTGTTACTATTTACATAGTAATAATACAAGTTTTTCAAATCTAAATTTTTGGTTGTACTTGTTCCTGTGTAATGTAGCGTATTCTTAGCTGCTTTTTTGCAAAATTGTATGCAAGTTAAATACCTAGAGTAAGTTTTACGGATTGTTTTAACGTTCTCAATATGACAATAAAAGAATTGTATTTGTTCGCTAAGTGCAAATATTAAAGCCTTATTATAAGTAGAAAATTCGTAAACCGTTACCTTGTCGGCTCGTTTCAATCCGAACCAATTATTAGACTGCTTTTGTTTTTGGGTTATTTTATACATCTTAAAGTAATTTAGTAGGTTTATAATAAGTCGATTAACCAAGGGTTTAGGCTTTCGCTTTCCTGAAATAAGCGTAAAAAGTCGTATTTGTCACATTTGAAGCCTCCCATAGAAATCAAATCTTCATCACAATCGTTTGTATCCATAGGGATGGCATAAACGTATCCGTATCCATTAATATAGCAACCTATGTAATCTACATCACTATTAATAGCTTCGTTTATATCGGACTCAGTAAGTAAGTCAAAATAATCTTTTATATTTTCGGTTGTTATCATCTTAGGTAGTTTTAAGGTTTTTAATTTCAAGGAATTCATCACTCCAATTATCACAAAGAAAAGTATACGAGTCTTTATCGGATGTACGGCAAATGACGTTCCACCCGTTAAATTTTAGAAGGTTATAAGCTTGTTCTAAAATATTGCCATACTTATAAGAGTAAGAAAAATACTTTCTTTGTGTGGACTCGTTATTATCTCGGCTCGGCTCAGATATACAAACCCTGGCACCTCTAGAATTAGTAGGACCGTTAAAAGACACTTTAATTTGTCTTAAATTACTTAGCTGCCAGGCTTGTTTAGCTGTTTTACTTGTTTTCATGATTTAGGTTTTTTAAGGTTGTTGTTAATTTAGGTTTAATTTAATAAACGTCTATTTGAGGAAAATTTTCAAGTAAAAAATCGGTTCTGTATTCTTTAAATTGAACCCAAAATTCAGAACTATCAAAATAGCCTATATTCATATGCTTGCAGTCTACAGTAAAAAATAAACCACTATTTTGAGTGCTTTGAATTTTTAAAGTATTAGTGTAATAGTCAAAGTTATTTACATTGAACCACCTTGGCGACTTGTATATATTGTTTTGGTTTAGAAATGAAATACATTCAATATGCATCTTAGCGTCTAATTCTGTTTTGATTGGTGTAATATAATTCATGTTAAGCTTTTTTAAGGTTTATTAATTCTAGTTTTAACTCATTTAGTTTATAACATTCACAAAGTTCAACAGAACCCGACAAAATGTAATTATAAGTATGTTTTTCGTATGCAATTTTCAAAAAATGCGTTATTGTTTTTTTTAAATATGCATTATTATTAATTAAGGCGTTGTTTTTTAAGTCGCCATCCATAACCCTTTCAAATTCTTCGGCTATTTCATTTATGTAGTGATTAGATTCGTACTTTGTCATGATTTAGGTTGTTTTAAGTTAGTAACCCCGCAAAAATACAAAATTAGTTTTAAACAAATGTTAATATATATATTTATTTTTAAAATAGTGTTTTTTGTAATACCTTCTTTTCGCAAGCGGCGGCGGGCGCGCGGGAAATACAAATAAAATAGTTATAAAAAAAATACAAATAAATTAGGTTTTGTCAAATTGACTATTTTTACCCCTCCCCCACCCCTCCCCCACCGCCTTATTTAGAATGATTCTAAATAGACGTTTTCGACCACTAAAAAAGTTGAGTAGGGGAGAAGGTAGGTTTTTTTCGACCCTCATCTTTATATAATAAATAATAAAAACTGGACATATTATATATAAAGAACTAGAAAGTATTTAAAAAGAATTGTTAAAAGTATTAGTTCAATCAAAATAAGTTATCTACATTTGTTGAAATAATTAACCTAAAAAGAAACGATATGAACAATTTAAGTCGATTACAATTAAAGAAGTCGTTACAACCTATTCTTGTAAATTTGTGGAACGCAAATAACAACGAAAAAGCTAGGAACGTATTCTTAGAGTTTGTGTATATCCCGAAAGAATTTAACGGAACGAATCCACCTAAAGTAAGATTCACTTTATTGATGCTAAACGGAAGAACTCAGGATAGTTTAAATTGCGATAGAGTATTTGTCGAACTATTTGATGACGTTGTACTACACACGTATAAGCGTACACTAGGGTTGTCTTAGGTGGATAGTGAAAGATTGGTTTTGGGCGAGGTAGTGCGTAAGAAATTAGACCACCCCACCCTTTTTATATATTAAATAACAAAGTAAACAAAAACGAAGCGATTATGAACGGACATTGGAAGAAACAATTTAACTACGACTATTTAGGGTCGTATAGTTTAGATGGTAAACGAGAAGTAGTAGTAACAGTAAAGGGAGTCGGAACGGCAAAGGTTACGGGTCAAAGCGGACGTAAGGAAGATTGCTTTGTGGTAAACTTCAACGAGTTTGACAAGCCGATGATACTGAACCGAACTAATGCGAAAGCGATAGAGAAGGTTTCTGGTAGTGGATTGGTAGAGGATTGGATTGGAACGAGGGTAGCTCTATATGTAGAGAAGGGAGTTAAAGCGTTTGGCGATGTAGTCGATGCGTTACGAATTAGGGATAAGAAGCCTAGCTTAACTAAGATGACTAAGGAAATCGAAACGGCTATGTTAGATTCGGTAAAGAATGGTAAAGTAGGCCAAGTTGAGTTGGCTATACCAAAGTACGTTATGAGTAAGGTACAAGAGAACGGAATTAGGGATGCTATTAATAAAGCTAAAAAAGGATGATACACATTATACTATATTACATTCTATCCGTAGCGAACGCACCGACCTTTATTTGGGTAGCTTTTTGGTTACATCTTGTAGTCGGAGTGTTTATGTTTGTAGCTGGAAGCGTAAAGAAATATTCTGACACCATTAACCTAAACGATATAGGAGAAGATGAAGAATTTTAACGATGACGAAGAGTACTACGGAGATTGGGAATACACAACCAATTCTCAGTTAGGGTACGTTAAACGCTCTCCAGCTAACTATTGGAAGATGCGTAACGGAGCTAAAATAGATGGAGCTGCTTTAAGATTTGGGTCTTTAGTTCATACAATGATACTCGAACCAGAGAAGGTTAAGGATAACTTCGTAATGTTTAATCCAGACGAACGACCAGAAGCGGATAAAGGAATGACTTCTAAGATTAATAAGGAGTGGAAGATTCAGATGGATTTAGATTGTAAAATGGGTCGTAAAACTCTTATGACTGTGGAGCAAATAAAGCTTGCTTTAACTTTACAAGAGAAACTTTACGCTTGTCCAGAGGTTATGGAGGTTTTAAACAATTGCGATACGGAAGTACCTAAGATGTGGACTGACCTTAATACGATGTCAAAGTGTAAAGGTAAAGCAGATATAGTAATGAAAGGTGGAACGACCTTAGTTGATATTAAGACGACTGGGAAGGACGTAAAAGATTTCGAGCGTAGTGCGTACAATTTTGATTATCATCGTCAAGCTGCGTTCTATATGGATGGATTCGGGGCAACTGAGTTCGTGTTTATTGTAATCGAATCGAACGCACCGCATCAGATAGGTATCTTTACTTGTTCGGAAGATTTCATTGATAAGGGTCGCCAGGAGTATATCGAATTATTAGAACAGAAGCAAAAATATTGCGAATCGGCTGAGATAGCTAATAGTTATTTAATTAAAGGGGAGTTATGACACAAGAACGAAAATATTTAATCGCTGAGTTTGATAAGTGGTTAGATACAAACGTAAGTAGAAACCTTGTTAATTTACAATGTGCTATTATAGCTGAGAAATACGCAAAGGAGCAAGTTATAAAAGAGCTAGAGCGAATGTCTGATATTCTGTTATTAGAAAACGAACATAAGCCAGTAGATAGGCGAATCGAAGAACTTAAACAACAAAACTAAAAAGAGATGATAAAACACGAAACAAGCCAACTAGGCACGAAAAGATTAGAGGAAGCCAAATCAATTTGTTGCGAATATTGGAACGTAGATAAAAATGTAGTTTTCACTAAAACTAGATTGCGTAATATAATAAACGCTAGACATTCTATACGATATATGCTAACGACTCAAAACAAGTTTAGTTTAGCAGAGATAGGTGGATTGACTAATGGCGACCACACAACCGTAATGCACTCTAAAAAGACCTTTTTAAACCTATCCGATTCGGACGAGGATTTTAGAGTCCTATTCAATCGAATTACAAAGGGTAATAAGTTAAGGAGTAAGGCTCTATTGCACAAGAAAATAGAGTTAATAATGAAAGGAGATGAGCTTGACGACACCAAGGTATCTTCTTTGTATAATTTAATCCGAAAAAGTTAATTAAAAATAATACTTATTAACATAGTGTTAATTCAAAAAGTATTTATTACATTTGCATCTAACAATAACGAGTAAACAATTAACAATTATGAGCAATTTAGAATTAAACGGAGTTATCAAAAAGATTATGCCGATAGTAGAGGGTGTTTCTCAAGCAGGTAAAGCTTGGAGAAAGTCAGGTTTTGTCGTAACAACTGAGGGTGATTACCCAAAGGACGTAGCGTTCTCTGTGTTCGGAGAGGAAAAAGTTGACAATCTTATGAAGTTCAATAAGGTAGGTCAAAGAGTTGATGTAAGCTTTAATGTGGAATCGAGAGAGTACAATGAAAAGTACTACACAGACTTACAAGCTTGGAAGATATTTGAGTCGGACAACAAGACCGAAGCTAATCCAAGTAAACCGAGTGAGGTAGAAGATTTACCTTTTTAATCACTAGAGAGGGCTAACCACCCTCTTTATTTTTACCTACTACCTAAAGCCTATTTTAACCTAAATAAATATTAACGATGATGGCAAAGAGATTTACAGAAACGACCAAATGGAACGAAGATTGGTTTTTAGATTTAAACAGTGAGCATAAGTTATTTTGGATATACATTTGCGATAATTGTGACCACGCTGGTATATTTAAGCCTAATAAGAGGTTGTTCGAATTACTTATAGGTAAAAAGATTAATGTATCTGAGTTTATTAGTGTAGTTAACGAAGATAAAGTAAGATTACTAGAGCTTAACAATGGTAGATGGTATCTTACAGGTTTTATATCGTTTCAGTACGGAGGTAAACTAAACGAAAATAACAGAGTACACAAGTCTATTTTAACTTTGTTAATTAAAAACGCAATTATTTGGAGCGATGAGGATAAAGCACCTAAACTAGAGTTAGGCGAACCGAACGAACCCAAAAAAGAAACTAAACCTGTCCCAAAAGGTAATCCAGAATCCATCGCAGAAGCTATTGACTACTTCAAAGCAAAAGGTAGTTCTAAGAACGAGGGCGAAAAGTTTTACTATTTCTACGAATCTAAAGGTTGGATGATTGGTAAAACGAAGATGAAGAATTGGAAGATGTCGGCTTCTGGATGGATTTCTCGGAATAAAACAAGTAAGCCCGATTCGGATTACTTAGGTGGTCAATTGGCTGCGATGAAAAAGAACTAATCCTATGGCTTTATATAGGATTACTTCAAAACAAGAGGTTAACGATTATTGTAAAAAGATATATTCTAAAGGTTACACTAAAGGGTTATCTACAGGAATAACTCCACTTGACCCACATTACACGTTCAGAAAAGGAGAGCTTACTATTATGACTGGGTTTGCTAATATAGGTAAAACCACATCTCAACTCTTTTTAATGATAATGGCATCTAAGCTGTACGGTTGGAAATGGTTAATGTATTGCCCTGAGAACGAGCCAGTAGGTGATTTAATGATTGATATAGCTGAGATGTTCTGCGGTAACACAGCCGATAAAGACTTTCACAACAGAGTAAATCAAGACGAGTACCTTACTGCTATCAATTGGGCTTACGAACACTTTACCGTTCTTACGTTCGATGAAACTCCAACTGTAGAAGAGGTGTTGGAAGCGTTTCAAGACTATATGCAAGTCGTTCATATAGATGGTGTATCAATAGACCCACTTAACGATTTGAAGTCAGCAGAGAAGCAATCTAAGTACGAGTACTATTACGATGCTTTATCTAACATAAGAAGATTTATTAAGAAGAATAAGGTAGCGTTCTATTTAGTAGTACATCCTGGTACGGCAGCGAACCGAAGAAGAAATGACGATGGTTCTCGACCTGCTCCGAATATGAGCGATGTAGAGTATGGTGCTATGTTTGGAAATAGGGCGGATAACTTTATAGTATTCCATAGAAACCCTCAAAGTGAAAATTGGAACTTAACTGAGATACATATTCAGAAGGTAAAGTTTCAGAAATTAGTCGGAGTACCTACACCCGAACAAAGTCCAATCGGATTGTTCTATTCGTATAACAAGAGAAGATTCCAATTCCTTAACGAGAATGGAAGTCAAATTGACCCGATTCAAGAGGTGGATAATAAAACTAAAACTAACGGTATATTTTAGAACCTATGGCAGAAATTAAATTAACAAGCAAGATACTGAACGATGAGTACACTAAGTATATTTATGATTCATTTGATATACAAGACAACAACGAAACTAGTGTAAGTATAACTTATAGTTTAAGTGAAACTAAGTCGTTTGATTGGAATATAGGGGTTGTCTATGGTAGTAGTGGGAGTGGTAAAACAACCATACTTAAAGATTTAGGTAAATTAAGTAAATGTGAGTTTGACCACAATAAACCCTTAATAAGTAATTTCGATTGGTTAACACCTAAAGAAGCAACTTTTCTACTTACTAGTATGGGTTTGAGTTCTGTACCTACTTGGTTGAGACCATTTCACCTACTTAGTAACGGAGAGCAATACAGAGCCGAATTAGCGTACAAGGTTGGTAAAGCAAAAGATAGTGAAGTTATATTGGTTGACGAATACACTTCGGTTGTGGATAGAGATGTAGCTAAAGCAATGAGTTTTGCTTTGCAAAAATACATTAGAAAAAACAAAAAAAGGATTGTACTTGCTAGTTGCCACTACGATATAATGGAATGGTTAATGCCTGATTGGACTTGTTCACCGCAAAAAGGGGGGTCGCTTGAAAGAGGGCAATGGCTTCGGCAAGGAAAGCCTAAAATTGAACTACAAGTTTATAGAACAGAATCTAGTACTTGGGACTTCTTTAAAGAGCATCATTATTTAACAAATGAAAGGAATAAAGGATTTGGTCATCTTGTTTTTGAATGGAATAATAAACCTATTGGAATTGTAATTTATAAAAACCAACCAAGCGGAACTATAAAAAATGGATTTGCAATAAGTAGAGTCGTTGTAATCCCAGATTATCAAGGTATGGGGATAGGCTCTAAAATATGCGAGTTTTTAGGGGGTATTATAAAGCAAGGCAATGGAAGGGTTTTTATTAAAACAGTAAACCCAGCGTTAGGTGAATACTTTAATAAATCTAAATACTGGATAGGTACATCTAAGAATGGTCAGTTTAGAAAGGATATAAAAGGTGATAATGATAAGTTTCAAAACTTATTAACGAGAAAGTCTTATTGCCACGAGTACATTGGTGAAGGAATAAGTGGTTATGAGGATTTACTTTTACCAATCAAAGAAATGAGAGACAAAAAGAATTTAAGTTTATTTTAGATATATGAAAACAAACGACAACATTACAACCAAAGCGATTCAATTACTAAGAGATGCCGACCCGAACCTGGACGAGATGAACAGTATGGATAAGTTTTTAAGTCACCAGAAGGAATTAGCTACGATGCGAGAGCAGTACGTTTCGTATTCAGACCACCCACAAGCAGATAAGTTAAAGAAGCGATTAGATGTATTCGAGGAGAGTTCGGTCGCTTTTACCTATGTTTACTTTACGATGATGCAATATAAGCGAGAGGTTCTGTTAGCACAAGCGAACGAGATGGATATGGCTAGTGCGGTTATAGAACTGAAGCACGAGTTGAATATATTAACTAAACTAAAAGAGGATGAGTAAAGATAAAGTGGATGCTATTGAATTGCTAGAGAGGATGAATATAGAACTAAATAATACGTTAGATATGACCGAAGATGATTTTTTGGATTGGTTAAAAAAAACAGGATTTAATAAAACAGATAAAGTAAGTGAATGTTGTAAATCACCTTTATGGGATTTAGATACACTTTCCGATACTATAGATAACGGAGGGTTTTATATTGGTTATGAATCATTATGTGAAGAATGTTTAGAAGATTATGGTTTTACAGATACTTCACTCACAGATTGAAGCACGAACTGAATGTTTTGACTAAATTAAATAAAGACGAATAAGGATGGATTTAATAAAGATAAGTTACAAAAATAAGAAGGGCGAAAATATGTTAAAGGTATTTGATTTTATTACGCTAACTAATCAGACTAGAAACGAAGCTACTGGATATAATTATGGGCATAAATTAGAGTCTGAATTAGTCGTACTTCTTATGTTTCATATAGACTTAAAAGGTTTAAGTAAAAGAGGGGTAGTACACGAAGTTAAAGTTAGTTAGATATGAGTAAAGAAAGAGAATTAATCGCCTTTATTCGAGGTGCTATGTTAGCTGATAAGCGATTAGCGGAAGAAAAATGTACTAAAGAGCAAATAAAAGACCTTTATTTTAGAGGTTGTTGGAGCATTATAGATAAAGCCTTAACCGAGTACTACAAAGTCAGAAGTACTCGAGTCATATCGAAACCATTGTTTCCGAGTGAAGAGGAAGGTTACTTAAAAAACTTATAATAAAGACGAATAGTGTTGTTTATTAAGAAAAGAATCCGTATATTTGACCATCGGTTGTATTTTGTTTAGGTTAATACGATTTGGTTTTAGGTTTTCATACAATAAAAAGGGTTGGGTCGATTAGATTCTTCCCTTTTTTTTATGTACATTTGTTGAAACTTAAATAAACTAAACGATATGATTTACAACGACAACCAAGAAATTAAGACGAAGATAGATAAGCTACTACTTCAAAATTGCTCGAACGTAGCGAACTCAGATACAGGTAGCCAAAACGATATAGGCGGAGAGGACGAGGTTCAATGGGCTTGGGAGAAGATTCAAGAGCGAATTAAAGAACTCGACCCGATATTTTACGAAGTAATTAAATCCAGATAAAGATATGTACACGTTCATGGTTATATTATTACCAGCAATAGCATTCGTTGTGATTGTATTCGCTTCGATTTTAGTAGAGAAATATATTAGACTTAATCCGTAACGATATGAGTAAGATAGAAGATTCAGTTTGTTCGAAGATATTAGGCCGAGCTAGGATAGGTAAATCAAAATACGGAACGACAATGGAGAGAACCGATTTAAGTCGTTTAGAGTGGCTTATTCATACGCAAGAGGAAGCTATGGATATGGTAGTTTACCTTGAAAAATTAATCAACCTAGAACACGATGGAAAGTAGACTCTGGCTAAAAGATTTAGCTTGGGGAGAGAGGTGGGAACGAGTAATCGGTCTTTACCTCTTTTTTAATGGTGTAAGCGAAATGACTTACAACAACGATAGTCGTTACGATATAAAAGGGGTTTATAAATCTAACGTAACTAAGTTCGAAATAAAGTCAGATAGGTATAAGAATACTGGTAATATGGCTTTAGAAATATACGATAACGGAAAGTTGTCTGGAATATCTGTAAGCGAAGCTGACGTGTTTATATACAATTACACTAATATAAGCGAACTATACGTTTACTTGTTTTTCATTCCTTTAGTAGAATTAAAGAAGGTACTTAAAGATAACGAAAGTAAGTTAAACATCATCAAAGGAGGGGATGATAAAGAAGCCTCTATCATCTTACTTCCAATGGCTGAGTATAAAGAATATTTTAAGGTAGTTAAGTTACCCAAAGTTGAGTGGTATATGTAAACTAAGAGCCACAAGCTTCGCAATCTGGGTCGTCTATTTTACAGACTTCGGGTTGTTCTCTGTCGGACATATCGCCTAACCAGGAATCCCAAGTATCTCTAGCTTGGTCTATTTCTTCGGATGTTTTTTCAACTCCTTTATCCAATCTATCGGTATTATTTTGTCTGCCCATTTTATGTTGTTTTTGTCACACCATTCAGAGTAGGTAGTTCTACTTCCTTTAAATAGAGTATTAGTGTGTCTTTGAAATACCATTCGAATATCCTTGTCAGGGTGTTGTGCTATAACTAACAACATCTTTTTACGGTCCTGTGTAGTGAACCTACCCTTTAATTCTAGTATTATTCCGTTAGGTAATATTACGTCTGGCGTGTACTTTCGTTGTTCTGAAACTTGGTAGTGTAAATTAACTGTTTCGTATTCGAATTGGACACCTAAGTCGTCTAACCTTGTGCAAGTAACCTTTTCATAGTTACTCCTGAATCTCAGCGTTGGGGTTATTTTCATGTCTAGTTTTTCTATTGTGACAAGGGTGGCAAAGTCCTTGTAGATTTGACTCGTCTAATTTTGCTCCACCCATTTTAATAGGTCGAATGTGGTCAACTACATCTGCCTTAGTTAAATCTCCTTTCTTAGTGCAATGTACGCATAAAGGATTTAACGAGAGTATATATTTACGCATTTTTTTCCAAACAGATTGACGATAAAATGAAGTGTCGCCACCCCAACTTTCATTGACTGGTCTTACACTTCTAGATTTAGGTAATTTTGGCATATCTCTACTAGCTTATAGTTAATTCAAATCCACCTTCATCGGTGGCTTCCAATAAGTTAGAGAGAGTTCGTCTTGATGCTGTAATATCCAAGATAGAGTCTTTGTTGATTTGTTCAAACCTAGAGCCAACAAGAATACACCCTCTCGTGTCTGTGTAAAAGTTGCCTTGGTGAATAAGAATGTATCTTCTATTGGGAACATCTAGTAGAATTAAGTGGTTATTGTACTTCTTAGAACGTCTGTGAACGACTTTATAAGTACCGATTGGAATCGAACTAATCGAAGTTTTATTCCCTTTATCGGGAAGCTCTAAAGTAACGCAAGAGAAAACTTCCTCTAAGCCATCGTACAAAGTAAAACGACCTAGAGTTTGGTTTTTATCTTTAGTTAGTCTATTTAGAAATGCTTTTAACTTCATATATACCCACTTATATCTATATTTTCAGATAATAATTTATTCTTCCAAGACCCCTTTCTTGTGTATGTTTTTACGTTAGGCTGGCTTGTTATCATAACTTGATTAGGCTCTACAATTCCGTAAGCCTTAATTTCCATCGCTTCATTTCTACAAATAAAGTAAGTTGTTTTAGTTGGTTTAGTTATATCCATTATGCAGTTCCTCCATCAGTTATTGTCCATCCATAAGTAGAAACTAAGCTAGCTCTAGCCGTTGCAGCTGCTCCACCTGCCGTATATGTAGAATCCCAAAAATTAGGCGTTAAACCTGTATTTGGTGCTTGTGATTCCCATCCTATTAATAAAGCATCATAGTTCGCTGTTGACAATGTTACAAACGCCATAATGTTTGTCATGTTAGTTGCAGAACCTATATCCCAAGCACTTAAATCTTGGTCAAAAGCAGTGCAACCTCTAAATGTACTGCTAAATTCGGTCACAAGGCTAACATCCCAACCGCCTATATTGCTATTAAATAAAGTGCAATCTCTAAACATATCCTTTAAAGATGTCGTGCTAACAACTGGTGTGTCCGTAGCAGTCCAAATCAGATTAGAGCAGCCTCTAAATATTGAATGTTCAGTTAAATTAAGTCCACCACAGTTAGATACGTTGGTTATTTTTAACTTATCACCTAAATTATCAAAACTAAGCCCTTTGACTTCACCTTCAATACTAATAGTATATACCCCAGAAGAACTGTAAGTGTGCAATGTTTCAGTATCATTATAGTTCGTGATAGTATCTGTAGTGCCATCGCCCCAAGCTACAATAAACGAAACAGCTCCTACATCAACTAAAGGCAATTGAAACTTATCGCTAGCCGTTCCTGCTTTGGTCGTATCGACTGTGAACTCAAAATTAGCATTAAAGCTATTCCTTAAAGCTCCAATCGTATTAATCATTGATATAATCATAAGTCTATATCGTTTTTACAGTTAATACAAAGCTATCATATCCGTAGCTGTTGTTCCAGTCGCCCAAACTCGTCTAACTTGAACAGCTAGAACCGAACCATCTGCGAGGTTTTTAAACGTAGCAGTATCGCCCGAAACGGTTGTAACTTTTACGTCACCACCGACTCCGATAAATACGACCGCACCCGATACGGCTAAGTCTGTGTCTGAACCTACACCAATTTCTACTGCTCTTATTGCTTGTTGCGTTACTTTTGCTGTTGGAAGAAATCCCATAATATCTTAATTTAATTTGTTACACTTTTTACACTTATTCTCATTGCCAAGAAAGCAAAGAGGGAGAACGGCTATTAAAGACAATAATAAAACTTGCCAAGTAATACCCATCGTATCGACCTGAGTTACAGCAGCCAAAGCGAGTACACCCGAAACAGTTCGCTTCGAGGACCACTTCCCTTTGTTGTCCGTAAACATCTTAGGTATAATAGCTAAAACTCCTTTGAGCCATAAAGGATTCATAGTTATTTATTTTTAATTCTATCCGTAATAAAGAAACTGAAAAAGTCGTCAATGTAACCGAATACTTTGTTATCTTTTTCCGTTGGAGTTAAACTAACTATAACTCTAGCAAAAGCTAATCCAGCTACAATTAAAGCTCCCCAATTTGATGTAATAAATTCAATCATAATAGTTGTTTTTTGTTTATTTAGTTAATGATAATTATGTAAAGATAGTGAAAATAAATGGAAAAGGTAGAGATTTAAACCATTCATTCCCACCACCCTTACTTCTTTTTAGTTAATTTTTCTATCCATTTGTAAGCACCGAAAGATACCGCTAAAACTAACGATGTAATTCGTAACCATTGTTCTACGGACGATAAGCTTAAACCTATTGCTGCGAATTGTGCTACACCTATTTCAATTGTCTGTCTGTCCATTATGTGTTTGTCACTAGAGCGTAACCGCCATACACCTTTTCCGATGCGGAGCCAACGTCTATTTGTATTGTTATGTAATTCCTTGAAGTTCCTACTATATCTGTAATATCTAATTCTGTATTAGCAACACCTGTTCCAACTAAGGTAGTTGTGTCGTTAAATATAAATCCTTCGTAAACCCTATAATCTAAATTAGACGAAGCGAATACGTTGACCTTTGTAATAGTCTTTCCTTTGCTAATCAATTTCTGAGCGTACATATTTGCTGTAGCCGAAGCGATTTGAATCGAGCCACCTAAGTCGGATGAAGCTACACCTACACTTGGATTTGATGTTAGATTGAAATCGTGAGGTAGAAAGTTCATCTCCTGGATGTTGTTTACTCCAGATGACCTGAAATTTACGTTACCACTTGATACTAGCGATTGCATTAAACCTACTGTTTCGTAAGGTGATATTGAGATTATAGAACCTATTGGGTAATCTATATCCGTAGTAAACGAATCAGTATTAAATGAGTTAGCCGAACTATTTTTACCAGTCAAAACTACAATAGTCTTAGCTTTAGTTCCGTTAGGCATTGTCAATTTTAAGTTTTGATTTTGGACTATATCTCCTTTTAAACTTGAACCTAAAGTTATTAAAGTTGTTGCTACTCCAGAAGATATAGCTACACTTAAAATACCTAAACTAGCTTCTATTAATGCTGTAGTCGTGTCGGACTTTAAATTATCTAGTAATAATTCCGTTTGATTAGATTGATTATCTCCACGTTGGAATTTAATAACTTCGGGTTGTTGAGTTATTGTTGGCGTGGTCGAATTAACCTTATACCATTCACCACTCATTGTTTCGCTTTGAGCCGAGAATTTACCACCTAAAAACGTGTAGTATTTAAAACTACTATTATTATCAATAGAGTATTTAATTAATTTTAATGGAGAAATATCTGCACTAAAAACATCAGCTTGAAGTATTTCTAAAGGTTCTGATTGTAACGATAGAAATTCACTACACAATAATTGAGTTATATTAGCAAACCCTCCAGAACTCCCCCTTCTGAATCCTTCTGAAACAGATAGAGATATTGAATTTGAGTCTAAATATTGTACGTTATTAGCTTCCTGTGTCGAACTCCCAGAAGAACCAATCATTAATTCTTTAAATTCAAAATTTTCCTCAGATACATTATCTGTCTGTTCTGAAAAATAAATAACTCCCTCACCTTCATCATTAATAGATATACTATTTGAATCAGTAACCGTAGATGGAGGATAAAAATATCTTTCTTGTGAAAATAAAGTAGTATCTAAACCACCTCTATAAAAAGCTTGTCCATTAATTGTCCCTGTATCTTGCCAAGAATAGTAAATATTTTCAGCGTTTAGTTCTACAGATACCGACCCTGTTATTGGTGGTAAATCAGACGTAATACCCAATGCTATTGAAGTATTAACGTATCTTTTTAGATAATCAGCACCAGACCCAATATACATATTACAAGGAATTGTTGCTTGTGAATTTGAGTTATAAGGAGCGTATTGTAATGGGTTAGAGTTTGTTGGAGGTAAGTAACCTGCGTAGTTAATATTATTTGGTTCTGATGTAACCCAATGATATTTATCACTATTTGGGTTATGTGTCAAGTAATAGATTGTTGTTCCGTTATCTATTTTTATATTCCAAGTAAATTTAGTGTTGAAATATTCCTTTCTTAAAGTTTGATTTGACGGTATTATAGCATCAACATAAGATTGTACTAAGACCTCTAAAAAATATAAATTTAATTGCCAAGATATATAAGCATCGTCCGCAGCCGAAGGGTCTTGTTGTAAGTTTCCTACAAATCCGTAACTAGAATAATTACCATTAGGATGAATAAGTATATTAGCGTTTCCATTTTTAAATTTAGCAGAAACACTTTTAAATGGTGGTTCGTAAGTTAAGACAGAACCTTGCATAACAACCCCTTTATTACTATTAGTAGTACCATCTAACTCTAATAGATTGGTTTTATCTACTTTAGTTTCTGAACCTTCATCACCATCTTGGTAACTATAAAATGGTAAAACTCCTGATGTACTTCCTTTATAACTGTTTGGTTGTATAAAATTGTAAGTTCCGTTAGATAATACACAAGTTGTTCCAAAAGTTTTTAAAGACTCCTTTAATACGTCATACTTAAAGTATTTATTAGGAAACTTTTCAGGGTCTTTTCTAAATGGTAACTTTGATATTCTATATAAATTGAATGGGTCATTAGAGTTATATGTACTTTCACTAGCCCACCAATCTACACTCGTTTTAAACCAATCGTTATTGGTAGGACAAGGAGCTGGATTATTTGTAGGCAGAATGCCTGAGTGATAAACACCCATAGAATCACCGAAATCCTTAATAATATTATTTACAGGAAACGATGATGAAAATTCGCTTTCAGATAATGAAGATTCAGATTGCTTAGAAAAAGTACCAATAGAATCGGTTGCTTTAATGTTTACACGATAAGGGAAAGAAACATTCTCTATCTTAGAAAAAGATGGGTTTACCCAACCAAACCACCAAATATCAGCATTAGATTCTCCATTTTTATATATTCTGACGTAATAGTTTCTATCCCCTTTACTAAATATATCGTAAATTAAATCTTCATCAGTAGAGTTCTGAGCGTACATATTTAATACACACTCAGAGTTTAAGAATTGCTTATCTCTAGTTCCACCTTGACCCGACCAATTAACAGAGAATCCCTCTCCGCTAAGGGTCATTTCACTTGAAGAACCTAAATAATCTTTTTTCCATAATTGAACGTACCAAGTCGTACCAGCTTGACCGCTTATAGTTGTTGACCTTAATTGCCTGTAAGTAGCCATATATTATCTTCTATCTTTTCTTCTGTTAGCTCTATCGAATACTATTAATAAATCATCACCCGAAATTGTTACGTTAGGGATATAACTGTTCCCTCCTGAATCACCTAACATTCCCTTTAATTTATCTAAAGGTGCTATTACTTCTGGATTACTCATCGTTGTACCTCGACCCTCTCCGACTAGACCCATTGTAGCACCTGTAACAAGTCCACCTTGAGCGAATGCTGGAATAGGGGCAGAAGCTATCATTCCTATTTGAGTAGCTACTAAAGCAGCTATTATTGGGGCAGCTCCTATTGCTCCGATACCTGTTTGACCAGCTACTTTAGTAATTGCCTGAGCTCCGTTTATAGTAGCAGATATAATCGCAGCAGCTTTTTCCATTATAGCTTGTTTGCGAAGAATCTTTCCTTTTTCCCTAGCCATTTTTTTATCTAACTTTTCTTGGGCTGTAGCTTGTTCTTCTGAGTTCATACCAGAATTAGCAATTAAATCAGATTCTTTAGCGTAGTTATTTTCTAACTTAACCATTTGGTTGTCTAAACCTTGGTTAATTATATCTAAACCTATTCCGATTGCATCGCCCCACTTGTCAGCAAACTTAGTTACAGCAGAAGCAGCATTTTCTAAGTTTTCACTTAAATCAGACATAAAGCTTTCAAACTTCATTTTAGGAGTTACAACTATTTCTAAAGATTTTTCATACTCTGAACTGAAATCTAAATCAGACTTCTCAAATTTAGTCTTTATTATTGGTTCTTCTCCGCTACCAGAACTTCCGCTTTCACCATCCATTCCTAGTTTAGCTTTAATCCATTCTTTTAAGCTATCAGTTAAATTGTCTATACGGATTTCCGATTTAGCTACACTATCACTCCAAGCAACAAACTTTTTTAATTCATCATCTGGTATTATCTCGTCAAATACAGGTTCTCCATCAGTTTTAAACCAATCAATACCAACTTTTTGAGCGTACTTATCTATAAACTTAACAGCAGAGGTAAAGGCTTTTATAAAGAAGTTTTTAACCTTACTAGCAAAGTTTGAAAACCTTTCTGCTATTGCATCTATATTATCACCTATACTTTGACCTACAGCAGAAAATATACGAACAAACCTATCTACTATCTGTATAATTAAATATATAGAAGCAAAAATTGCTGCACCCACTAAAACAAAAGTACTAGATAATACTCCAGCTGCCGTAGTTATAAGGGATATAATAAGTAATAATGGCCCTAATGAAGCTGCTATAGCCAATACTTTTATTATAGTCTTTTTAGTTTCTTTGTTTAAATTCTGAAACGCAAGTACCCATTCTTTTATTTTATCTATTATAGGAATTAGAGATTCATAAAGCAAACCACCCATTTCTATCTTTAAACCCTCAATAGCAGAGTTCATTATAGCTACCTTTGCTTTAGCCGTAGAACCCATCAACTTAGCCATTCTAGCTAATTCGCTTGTGTTTGTTCTATAAGATTCTGTTAATTCTTTGGTTCTAGCCCGATTCTTACCTAGTATTAAAAGTTGTTTACTAAAGTTTTTACCTACTAATTTAGTTGCTCTACTTAAAGTTAATTCACCCTCAGACAACCTATCTAAAGTATCAGACAAACTAACTCCATCAGTTTTTAACTGAATGAATAGGGAATTTAAACCTGTACCAGCTTTAGAAGCTTTAATACCACTATCCATAAGAACACCCATCATAGCGGATAGTTCTTCTATATCTACTCCTACCGCACTTGCAGAAGCTCCTGCGTTAGCGAATGCAGTAGAAAATGTTCTAAGTTGTATTGATGAATTAGCAGCAGCAGAAGCTAACGTATTAGCTATTGATGCAGCATCCGAAGCATCTTTACCAAAAGCGTTTATAGAAGCCCCTACAACTTCCGCAGCTAGAGATAAATCCTCTCCTGTAGCTAAAGCTAAATCTAAAACAGCTTGTTCCATACCCTTAATTTGGGTAGGGTCAAAACCTTTACGACCAAGAACTAATTGAAGTTCAGCTACTTGTTGAGCCGTAAATTGAGTAGTCGAACCTAATCGTTTTGCTTCGTCCGTAAGCATCTTAAACTCACTAACAGAAGCCGATGTAACAGCGTTCACTTTCATCATACTATTCTCAAACGTAGAGAACGCATCGAAAGCTGATTTACCTAAAGCAGTTAAAGGTGCTGTAATACCAAACGACATAAGCGAACCCATTCGAGCTGCACCCGAAGCGAATTTAGCTAACGATTTGTTCGCCTTTCCTAATCCGTTCTCTAGCCCTTTTATATTGGCTGCTACAATTATCGAGATGGTCTTTACTGAACCCATAATTTAACCTTTCTTTTTAAGTAGTATTCTTTTGTGTCTAGCTACGTCTTTTGCAATTTGCTCTGGTGTAGCTATAGTTATATTTTGATTAGCGTATTCTGAATCCCAAGGGAACGGATAAATATCTTTAGCTTTTAGGGTCTTTTTGGAGTGTGGAGTAAGTACAGCTATCATAAGCGTTCTAGTTTGCTCCCATCCTTCTCTAAGTAATTCTTCTTTAATGGATTGACGACCTTTAAGCTTGTTATTAAAAGAACGAGGAGTTAGCCCATATAATTCATCATAAGCTAACTCCATTTGTCCTAATCCTATTTCTTCAAGTTTATCCCAGTTTATATCTCCATCATCCGAATCGACTTCCTCTCCCTCGACTACTTTCCCTCGCTTTGAGGCTGGTCGAGTTGGAACGCTTCGAATATTTCGTTTACTTTCGAGAAGTCCTCGTTGTCAATCCAATTCTCAATGTCCACTATTTTATAAGCAAACTTATCTCCAGCTTTCTTTGCTCCGTGCTTTAATCCGTAATAAGCGATTATACCAATGTGGTCTATCTCCGTTCCTAATTGATTCAAGTCTTTTAACTTTAATCCGCACTTGTTACAAATGTCTTTTAAACATAAGTAACTAAATCTAACTGGTCTGAATTGACCGCCTAATTCTACCTTATTCATATCGTTCTACCTTTTTGAATTGTTAATGTTATTATGCTATTACTTGCTCTAATAATCCTGTACCTGTAAGAGATAAAGAGAACGTAGCGTTTTCTTCTACTCCTGCATCTGCCGAAATACTTGTAACAAAAACTTGTCCTGTATAGGTGTTAGTTCCTACAGTAAAGACTGCTGTTGTAGTTGCAGTAGAGTCTGCCGCTGTAAGTAAAGTGAAGCAATCTGCCATTGAAACATCTGTTGTTGCTATATCAATGAAAGCGTCCCCACTCAATTCCCAAGACATTAATCCTGCTAGTGATTGAGAGAAACCTCCTGATGCTTTTGACGTTTTATCTCTTAAATCTCTACTAATAGAGAAAGATGCACTTGTAGCGTGAGCCATTATAGACCCATCTACCGATAGGGTCACTTGTGATGCGTTTTGAACTGCCATTTTATGTTAGTTTTTAATTATTAAACAATCGAAAATTACGTTTTTGTAGAATTTCTCAGCCGACTTGAAGTATTCATCATCGAGTCCTTCGAATCTGAACTTTGCCGTATAAGATACACCATCTTCGGTGTAAGTTGTTGTTGTTAAATCTAAAGCTTCTACTACTGCCTTAGATTGATTATATGTAGTTATATAGCTATCAGCAAAACAAGCTATTCGTATCGTGACGTTGCAAGAGTTTAACGAACTGCCTTTAGACATAAAGTTACTTACGTTCATTATTTCATAAGTCGTAGCAGGGTAGTTCGTTCCTTGCGGAATGATTACAGGAAACACTTTATGTGAACCGTTAGCGGTTATGAAATTTACATAACCACTTAGAATCGAAACTACTTTTTTACCTATTACTTGAAACATACTACTTTAATCCAACTTCTCTAATTAACTTGTCAAGCATTTTGCTTATATCTCTCTGAGCTGTACTAGCCATTTGAGAACCTTTCTTTTTTGCTACCTCACTAGGGTAATCGTGCATAGGTTCAATTCTACCTACGGATTTACCGCTTTTGTGAAATCTCTCCTCAGTACCAGCGATTAACATTGCAGCTAAGTTTTTACTCTTTTCTCCATCAACCCAAGTTGGGGTAACTCTTTTTAATATAACACCTACATAAATACTTGGAAATCGAGTATGTTTAGCCGTTTTTAATCCAATAGAATCTGCTATGGATTTACCTTGAACTTTCGTCTGAGTACTTGCATCGTAGCGAACACCTGGAGTCTTAGTCTTTGTCATGAACTTATAGTTGTTCTTTAAAGCTTTCTTAGCTATTTCAGCAGCAGGTCGTAACGCTTTGTTTACAAGTGACCTTGACTCTTTGGTAGTTTTACCTAATCGCTTTAAAGCCCTTTTAACCTTCTTAATGCCTTCGACTTCTATTCTATGTGAACTATGTTTAGCCATAATGAATTTAAACTATAGATTCAGTTGGTAAATCTTGCTTTACAAATATCTCAATGAACTCTTTTCTAGGGTCAATAACGAACCCTATAATATCGTAAGTTTCACTTGTACTAACTTCCTCTAAAACCCAATTTGATTTTATCGTAGCAGTTTCAGATGAATACCTTATTGTATAAACGAACCTCGAATATGATTGAAGTTCTTTTCCTTCAAACTTCTCCTTAACGTCTCTAAGCGACTTTACATTCTTATTAGCCCAAACTGTCGTGTGAGTTGAATAAGACTCTGCTCGTCCTCCGAAACTATCCTCAGTTGAGCTTATTGATTTTAATCGTATTCTTTGATTAAATTCACCTGCCGTTACTTTGCTTATGAACGCTGCCATTTAGTAGTAGCATTTATAAGGTTGTAATAAAATCTCAGATGTCATAGGGAAAGTTCGTTTCCTATCCTCTCTGAAATAATACATATCGGCTACAATTAATTTAATCGCTTGTTTTATCGCTTCGGGTATATCCGTACTAGCAGACCCAATTCCTGTACCGAAATCAAACCAAAACACATTTGATTTGTCCGATTTTAAAGTAACGGAAGGGAAGTCAGAATCTAAATATACTATTGAAGGATTAGAATAAGCATCTATGTGAGCTTTAGTTGAAGCAAATTGTGAATCACTATCGTTATCTATCCACTTTACAGGATTAATTACATCTAAAGTACAATCTGGATAAACTAAAGAAGCTACACTTGTTACACTATCAAAGTATAATCTGTATTCGTGTTTAATGAAATGACGACCACAAAAGTTTTCAGCCATTTCAGTCGCAGCATCTATATATAAACCAAGTAAAGTATCTTCGTCCGATGTGTCTATTCTAAGGTGTGACTTTACATCAGCGACCGAAACAACCTTTGTAGTTGGATTGGTAACTAAAACTAAATCGCCTTGTAAATCTGGGTTCAGATACATAAATTGGTTTTATAAGAGGTAATAAATGGGAAAGCTCTTTTTAAAGAACCTTCCCCTTTTATTTATTTAATTAACTAGGCTGTTAAAGAAGTTGCTTTAACGAACGCACCTGGTTGAGATAATCCCCAATCAATGTATTGGTTAATCACTAATTTCACTTCACCATGTCCTGCTCTAGAGTATGGGTCAACCGTAATGTCTAGTCCGCCAAACATTCCGATAAATAATTTAGAGAAATCTCCGAAGATAAAATCAGCAGAAGCAGTACCACTACTTGTACAACCAGTCGTGTAGAAAGTTGGATAACCATTAACTAAGTTTCCTTGTGAACCTACAGTTACAGCAGCTACTTGTGCAGAACGCTTTAAATCTTTCATTAATTTAGGGTTAGCTACATAAGCTAAGTTTCCAGAAAGACCTTCGTTATTTGCTAACGCTGACTCAGCTAAACCGAAATCGTCAAAGATAGATGCGTTTGGAGTATAAGAGTTCTCACTAATAGTAAGTACGTTAGAAGTAGCACCAATAGAAGTTGGAGCATCACTTATACTAGCAGTAGAAAAAATAGCTTCATCAATTGCGTGACCTGTAGCACGACCTAAATCTTCAACTACGGCAGCTTGAACACCAGCACCATTTTGCATCAATAATTGCTTAGATATATTTACTCTAGAAGTTATTCTAATAGGAGATAAATCTAATTTACCGAATTGAGCACCCCCATCAGCAGCTTCCGAATTTTCAGCAGTAGCCCAGGCTACAGATTGTTTAGCTGTAATAGGTAAACGAGTATCAGCAGAAAGTCCCGTAAGGATATTAGCTCCAACACGATTAAATACAGATGCTTCTCTTAAAGCTTCTTGGAATCCTAATACTTGAACAGGAGCAATAGCAGAATTTGTTTGGTCAACCGTTGCACGTTGTTCTAGTAATCTAGATGGAATACCTACTCCCTCAATGATTCGACCTGTCGCTCTAGCTTCTAATACAGCTTCATCGTGTAACTCTTTTTCAAGACCATCCAATGTACCATCCATTAAGCCTTTAATAGCTTTAAATAAAGAGTAACCTCTTTTTTCTTCTTTTTTCACTTTTTCTTCGGTTTTAGGTTTAAGTGCCATTTCAGCATTCAAAGACTCTTGACGTTTAACCGTTTCAATGTCTTTCTTTAATTTATCAATAAGATTCATTTTACCATCGTAAGAAACTTGTTCAGCTTCGGTAAAATCTCTTTTTTCCGTTTTACACAATTCTAACATTACGTTAGCGTCTGAAATGCTTGTTGCACGTTCTTGACGTAATTCTACAGAGTTTTTCATTTTCTTTTAAAATTTACTTTTCAGTTTTAATTCGTTATGTAAGTGATTGATTTTTCTAAGTGTATCAGCACTATCGCTTTTCGCCCTTGCTTCTAATTCACTAGAATCGACTTTCATCTTATCTATTGACCTTAAAGCTACTTTAGTATCGGAATAAGCCCCAGTACCAACTATTGAAACATCGTATAATCTTCCGATTTTAGTAATGTTTCGTTTATATACATCACCTTCCTCTACCCAATTATCTTCCTCTACCGTAAAAGCAAATGAAGATTCATAAAGTAGACCTCTACGCATCAATTCTGCGACATCTCGACCTGTAGAAGTGTCTGGTAATGTACCATCGTATTTTAAGCCTCGTTCGTCAATCGAAAGCTTTAATGTACCACCTTGGTTTCTATCCAAAATAGCGTTTGTATCGTGATTGTAAGTTAAGATTACGTTGTCATCCAAACGTCCATCTAAAGCACCTCTAGAAATAGTTTCGAAAAAACCTAAATCTCTTGATTCGTGTTCGAATAATGAAGCGTAACCACTTACTTTTATTTCTCCTGAGCTTTCATCCATCCGAACCTCACAGTCTTTTGAATAAACCCTAATTTCTTTATTTTTCATCTTTATCGTCTTTGTTTTCGTTTAGGTCTTGTCTTGAATTAGCTTCCCCTAATCTGTCGATAGGCATCATATTAGATTGCATATAGAAATCTTCAGAAGCTCCACCGATACTATTTAAGTCCTCTAGTTTACGAACCTCGTCTGGCGACATTACTCCGATATTAACTAAGGTTCTATAGTAATCTGCTCTAGCCTTAGAATCTCCTCTAAGTATAGCCGTTAGATTGAATTTAAAGTATTCCTTTCCTCTCTTGTTAAAAGGTACAAGTTTTGAGTTTAATTCCGACTCGATACGTTTAATCCAAGGGGTAATAGTGTGAACGACAAAATCAATTTGTTGAGCTTCGATATTACTGTATGTAGCATTGGATAAGTCGTTTACGAGGTGATTCGGTACTCTAAAGATACGGCAAATATCGCTAATTTGATATTGCCTAGATTCGATGAACTGTGCTTGGTTGTTTGGAATAGACCTAGCTTGGAACTCCATTCCTTCTTCTAAAATTGCCGTTTTACCTGCGTTCTCAGCACCAGAGTATTTAGTACCCCAAGACTCTCTAAGTCGTTTAGCCGTTTCAGGTTTAAGTGTTCCAGGATGTTTAAGAATACCACCTATTGCAGCTCCGTTCTTAAAGAATGAACCAGCGTGTTTATCTAAAGCAATTGCGATTCCAAGAGTTTCAGCAGCAGTAACTATAGGCGATTTACCTACAACTCCATCAAATGAAAGACCTTTAACGTGTATCATGTCGATAGATTCTATCTTTCCTTGAATCGGATAAGTATCATCTCTATCTGTAACGTAGTAGTACACTCCACGACCCTTTGGGGCTATGAAAATATCTACATCATCACATTTAATTGGGTGTAGTCCGATAGGTAAACCTCCTGCGTTACGCTCAATGTAAGCGTAGAAATTACCATCCATAGACAAATCCACTAGAATACGCTCAAAAAACATAAATGAGTTGAATAGTGGCGAAGGTTGCTCTCCCACAAGAGTATTTAAAGGACTATCGGACTTTATCGTCTTTCTATTACTAGAATCTTTTTCGTAAAGTGAGATAGGAAGTGAAGCTATTGTTTCGGATAGTACTCTTACGCACGACCAAACAGCAGCTACTCGGATAGCTTGTTCTTTAGAAACGATTTGACCCGAAGCAGCCCCAAGATAACTACCTACAATCGTTTGACCGTAAACATCTCTTTCTTCTACTTCGTTCGTGAAATCTTTCTTTCTATTTAAAAAATCAAATAATCCCAATTCAAGATAGGTTTAATGAATACTCGCTATATAAGCAAATAGTAAAAAAGCCTATTATGTGAACCAAATTATACGTCTTTTTTTAATGTTTCGTATGACTTAGATAGTACTTTGTGGACGTACCTAGGGCTAACACTCTTTAATGTAGCTATTTCTTTTATCTTTAATCCGTACTCAAATCGAAGATAAATGATAGTTTTAGCCATATCGTTTGTTAAATTCATCGCTTTATACCAAATTTCATCTAATTTAAAGTCATATTCTTCTCTGTTAAGTATCGAAACAGACTCTCTAAGGCGATAAGTATTGTGAAATGGACTCGTGTTAGATAAAACTTGATTCGTTACGATACGAGCCACATAAAAGCTAAACGTGTTTGTTTCGAATACAGTTTGTATCGTTTCCTTAGATTGATTCAATAAAATTAAAGATACGTCCTGAACCAAATCGTCTATTAAATGCGAGTCGTTATTGCTAATCAAAACATTAGAGCAGATTTCCCTTATAGTAGTTTGCTCTAGTTCGATTATTTCGTTTTTAGATAAAGAATATCTCTTTGTCATCATAAGCTGAGTTTCCTCCGTTTTTGTTTTGCATCGCTTCGGATAGTGCCATTATACAACTGACCACACCATCAATCTTTTCGTTTGATTTCGCCTTATTCGGCTTGACGTTTCCAGCAGGGTCAAAGGTTAGTACTACGTTAGACATCATCCATCTAAGTACAGGTTGACCACCATGTCGTAGCTTTCCGCTAAGTGCTAAAGTTTCAAATTGTTTTGTAGCAGGTGACATCGTTTTATAACCTTGTCCTACTGGAATCATCGGGCAACCTTCATCTGTGAGGTCGATTACAATCTGAGAAGCGTTCCACCTATCGTAAGCTATCATACGAATATCGTATAATTCACTTAAATCCCTTATTTTTTGTTTAATGTAGTTGTAATCACAAACATCGCCTGGAGTTAGTTCGACTAAACCCTCTCTAGCCCATTTAGAATAGTTTACCTTATCTCGCTCACTTCGTTTGTGTGCGTTTTCTTCGGGTATAAACGAGTACATAATCAAGTCGTAACCATCGTTATCGTCTGGGAAAATAAGAGCTAAAGTAGTAATATCTCTAGTCGAAGCTAAATCTAAACCACCAAAACAAGGTCGTCCTTTTAATTTAGCTAAATCAACCTTAGTTCCACCAACCATCCATTTTTTGTCTGAAATCCACTTAGCTTCGTTTACAACCCATTGGTTAAGATGTAATCGTCTAAAAGTGTTCTCGTAGGATGGCTCATTTTTTGCCTTTACAGCTTGTTGTTTCATATACTCTTCAGTAATGATTGAACCGTAACCAGGATTAGCCTTTTTCCAAACTTCTTCGTCAAAAATATCATCCTCTAGTTGAGCTTCAAATACAACCCCCAAAAACGAATCGTCCTCAATCGAACCATCAATTAATTTCTTCGCATAATCGTAAAGCTCTTTGCAAATATGGTCTTTTTGATGTCCTGCACCAGCTGTCGTAATCCCAAGCATAAGTGGTTCTTTCCTAGCTCCCATTGACGTAAGAAGTACATCATATAAATCTCTGTTTTTGTGTGAGTGAATCTCATCTAGTAAGCAACAAGATAAGTTTAATCCGTGTTTTGTATCAGCATCAGCCGATATAACTTTGTAAAACGACCCGACTTTATCGTATGTGATTGAATCTCTAAAAGTACCTGCTCGTTTAATTAGTTGAGGTTCTTGTATAACCATCTGTTTGGCTATACTGAACGACAATCTAGCTTGTTCTTTATCCGCAGCAGCCGAAACTATCTCAGCACCTTTTTCTCCATCAGAAAATAGCATATAAAGTGCTATACCAACCATCATAGTCGTTTTTCCGTTTTTACGAGGTATGAAGATAAAACATTGTCTAAACTTTCTTAGATTAGTTGCTTTAGACTTCCAACCGAACAATCCCTCTATGATTTCAACTTGCCAAGCTTCTAAGATGAATTTAGTTCCAGCCAAATCGCCTTTAGTGTGTTGGCAAAAGGTTTCAATAAAATCAACGGCTCGTCTAGCTGCGACTTTATCAAACCACCAAATAGATTCGTCTATGTTTGATAGATTATTCATCGTTTTATAGTATTCTAAGTTGAGCTGTGTGCTCTTTTAGTCGCTTCTGACTTGCATCGAAATATTCTTTATCTAATTCGCAAGCAGTTAAGTCAAACCCTAAATTATGGCAAGCTAAAGCTATTGAGCCAGAGCCTAGATGTGTGTCTAGTATTTTGTCGCCTTGCTTTGCGTAGTTCATTAAAATCCATTCGTAAAGTTTGACTGGCTTTTGAGTTGCGTGTATTTTTCCACCGTTATCTTTTGCGTCTTTCATTGCTGTGGCTCTTGGCATTTCAAAAATTCTCATTGCCTTATCAAAACTTGTCCACGCTAATTCTCCATCAGCTAAACTAAAATCTCTTTGCCCTTTATCCCATAATAACCAGCACATTTTTGGCGGTAAAAATTCAGTCATATAATTCCCCCCCCAAACTATTTGATTTTTACTTACTCTTTTTAGTTCGTCAAAATATTCTTTTTTTGGTATTTCATTATCCCATTCTTTTACACCGTAACTTTTCCACCCGTTATGCTCTTTTTCTTTGTTTGCTCCAATCCCATAAGGCGGGTCTACAATAGCCAAGTCAAAGTGATTATCTTTATACCTAGCCATTAGCTCCATGTTGCATTCGTTGGTTATTTTACTCGTCATTGTTAAAGAAATTTTCTATTTTAATGTCTGGTGTAGTCGCATATCCTTCGATTGCATTTACCTTCGCTCGACTCGATGGAGTTAGACCAAATTCTTTTAGTAATTGAAAGACTCTAACGAAAGCTTGGTTAGCTATCTGTACCTCTGGTCGAATGACGGTCTTTGGGTTGCCCTCTCGTGACATAACTATATCAGTTGACCCTAGAGTATTGATTACTTCTTTGGCTGCCTTATACTCGCTGTATGAGTCGCAAAGCATTTCGAGTGCCATAGAGTCGGCTAGAGTCAACACAGTCATGTCGTGTAAAATGTGGCTTAACTCAATGAAACTCTTCTGTCCTTGCTCGGACAACCAAGTCGGAGTAGGTGGAATAGAGCTAGGCAGAATCGGTTCTGCTGGATTTTGTCTATCCGCTCGAAGAGTTCCCCTCTGTCTTTTTAATTCTGTTGGTAGTTGTTTAGTCATCTTTTTTCCATTCTTTAAATTTCCAACCCTCAAAATGAATCCAAGTACCTTTTATTACTGAACGAATACTAGCAGTAGCCTTATCTTGGGTCATTTCTGGAAATAATTCTCTAGCAGCTTGACCTAAAGAATCAAAGTATTTTATTTCTTCTTCATCTATTCCCCAAACAGAAATAGCTTGAACAGGAACTCTAGCGTTAGTCAAAGACGAGTGATTATCTCGTTGCTCAGAAGTCCACTCTACTCTTGGTCTTTTGTGAGGGTTAACTATAATTATATTGTAATTATGGTTACTCTTTTTATACCAATAATATTGTCTAACAAATTGATTTTCAATAACACACTCTTCAATTAATTCAAATTCAAAGTTCTTAAACTTAAATTCGTTTACAGCACCTTGAAGTTTTTTATTGGTGTGTTTATTGTTTTTAAGGCGATACCTTTGGTTTTTCAAAGTTTTTAAAACATCCTTAGATGTTCCAATAAATGAATCTCCATTTTTCTTATTTGTTATCCTGTAAGTTCCAATCATTTTACAAACATACGAAAAATATTTATATTATAACTTATTTATATTAAATTATTTTAATCCGTACTTGTATTTATTAAATATAATAATAACTAATATATAAGTATATATATGTCTTTTTCCTTAACCCCTTGTAGGTCGCTTAGAGATATACATTTCTTTTTATTGATTTAAAGGCATTTAAGGGGTTGATTGACTTAAATTCACTTAATCCTAAAAAGTAGCTTAGAGGTAGGAGTCAAATACTTGTAAATTAATGGTTAAAATCATACCTTAAAAACCTTTTTAAAAATAACTTAGGGAATTGTAGTTTATTAACAAATGTTTGCTATATTTGTACCAGAATTATTAACCTAAACAGATTTATTGATATTATGAGAAACAAGATGACCGTAATCGAATTAACTACAATCGTATCTAATATACTCGATATACCTAATCGTATTCTGAGTAAACGTAGAACAGACGATATAGTTAAAGGTAGATTTATAGCTTCAAACCTATATAAACGACTTAATCCGCACATTTCCGTAAACGCTTTAGCCGAAGCTTTCAATAAAGACCCTACTAACGTATGTTTTTGGAATAAACGACACGCTTATAAGATGGAAACTGAACCAGACTACGTTATAGACTATAATAGTTGTTGTAGTGCGTTAGGGTTAAGCATAAACGATAATACTCAAATTGATACGGCTATAATCATTTCGGAACTAAACGCTGAGATTACTAGGCTTAAAGAACAAAATTATAAACTAAAACAAGCTGTTTCTATGGTTATGGTATCTGTAGAAGGGGTTGTTGAATTAAAACAATAGACTAAGATGAAAACCAAAACACTAGAAGATATACTATTTCAAGTCTATGAATTAGGTGTTCAACAAACTGATTGCGATTTAACTAAAAAAGCTAACACGATTATGATGCTAGCCAACAAACGAGTAATAGAGGAGTTGGAGAAGTTACCAAAACAAGATGTGCCATTAGGTGCTACTATAACAATAAGTTATTTAGATGTATTAACAAGAATCAAACAACTAAAACAATAAACTAAGAGATGAATGAACGAGTCATTGACTACTACCTAGAGATAGGTTGGTGGATTCAAGTAAGTCCTTTAGCCAACTCAGGTTCAGGTTGGATTTGTGGAATCTATAAAAGAGGAAAGAAGACAGGTAATTGGGTTACAGAATCTTCTAAACAATTCGCTACACCACAAGAGTGTTACAATTGGGCTGACGAAGAAATACATAAACTACTAAGAAACTAAACAATGAAGAATTTAACACAAATACATAAGAGTCGAGTTAAAAAAGAGAACGGATATACTACGTTATCTAAAGAAGAAAAACGTCTGTATCACTCGATTAAGCTTACTGAGCATAGAAAGAAGAAAAAAGAGTCGAACTTAATCGGACTGAATTTAGTAAAGCTATCTTGTTACGAATTAATGATGGGAGTTGAGTAATTAATTGTATATTTACATCGTAGTAAGGTGGTTCAATTCCATCATACTTAACTAATCCGACCGATAGCAGCGTGATAGCTATCAATCAATTTGAACCTAGGGGTTTAAAAATCAGCATGGGGGCGGTGGGGATTGCCTCCATAGTGGGTTAACGGTTAGTATAAGAAACGTGGCTTTTCGCCATGTTATTTATACCGTGTTAGGCACAGTTTTAATAATGAATTTAAATAAAAAATAATGATAGATTTAAGAAAAGGAGATTGCCTTGAAGTAATGAAAACAATTGAAGATAATAGTATAGATGCTATTATTACAGACCCACCATATGGAACAACAGCATGTAAGTGGGATTCAGTAATAGATTTTGATTTGATGTGGGAGCAACTTAATAGGATAATTAAACCTAATGGAGCAATTGTATTGTTTGGTTCTGAGCCGTTTAGTTCTGCTTTAAGAATGAGTAATATTAAGGATTATAGGTACGATTGGATTTGGCATAAAAACACTTCTGGAGGTTTTGCTACAGCTAAAAAATTACCAATGAAATACCACGAAATTATAAGTATTTTTTACAATAAGCTACCAACATACAACCCTCAATTTCAAGACTACTCAGATTCTACTAAAAAAAGGTTTAAAAATGGGGAGATGGTTAATAGAAATAAACAGTTGATTAAATCCTCAAATAAAATACAAGGAGGTTTATCGTTTAAAGGAGAACAAGGAATGGAGATTTTAAGAGGTAAATATCCAGAAACTGTAATAAAAATAAATAGTGTACCTAATGCTAACGGAGGTAAACTACACCCTACCCAAAAGCCAATAGCTTTAATGGAATACTTAATAAAAACCTATACCAACGAAAACGAAACTATATTAGATTTTACAATGGGCAGCGGAAGTACAGGAGTAGCCACAAAGAACTTAAACAGAAACTTTGTAGGTATTGAGCAAGACGAAAAATATTTTAATATAGCACAGGATAGAATTAACAGCACGTTATTTTAATTGTGCCTAACACCAAGCTAAACTACTTTTTAATGTTGATTTAGCAACTGTTAAAAATTATAAACTAAAACAATAGACTAAAAGATGTCAGATATAGCTAAATGTAGTGGAAAAGATTGTACGTTAAAAGAAACTTGCTACCGATTTACATCGACTTCATCCGATTATTTACAATCGTATTTTGCCCGACCACCAACTAAGGGAGAAGATGAAAACGGGGTAACTAAGTGCGATTATTATTGGGAGTCAACCAGGTCATATCCGACCGATTAAAAAAAATATTATATGAAAACACCACAAGATTTACAAAACGAATTTAACAAAGGGGTTATGAAAGCTTTATCTGATTTAATAATTTTATCAGAAACAAGTGCAAAGTCCAAACAGATTCTATATGACTTTATTGAACTTAACTCAAAACGTATTGAGGCCCAAGATAAACTAATTGATGTTCTGATGTCTGAAAGGTCAGGTAGATTAAACTAAGAAATTATGAGATTAAATAAATTAAGCTACGATAGTTACGAGTTATACGGTAGAGATTTAGTTGTGTTCTATTACGAAGAAGGTGTAGATGAATGTTTGGATTTTATTATAAAAGATTTTGTTCCTAGACATTACACTTACAAGTTAGTAAATGATGGTGACGAAGAATCCGTACACGATTACACACCCCAAGATTGGGTAGAAGATTTTATATCGAACGAGAAACTTTGTGAGCTAGTAAAACAATTTGAACATGGAATATAACCAACACTTAATAGTCGGTCTGGCTATGATGATTATGTGGATGATGGGATTCGCAATAGGTAGGGAAAGTAAAAAGCACTAAATCTGGTCGGAGGGGAGGGACCCCTTTAACCCCTATTTTACTGACGAGGTTCAGAGTAAGGGGGCGATGGTTCTACCGATGTTTTCGATAGT
>Ga0209384_1000329_pt1 | contig 31972 bp, 33 predicted proteins | sample CoawatmetaG05DNA_FD_187511 | JGI IMG/M metagenome (GOLD analysis project Ga0209384, IMG submission 187511) | Marine microbial communities from the West Antarctic Peninsula - Coastal water metaG058-DNA (SPAdes) (version 2) | ecosystem: Environmental > Aquatic > Marine > Coastal ... | reverse complement strand
TTTATTTGCAATTAGGTTTTGATATGACTATTGAGACTGAAAACAATATTGAAAGCTATCTTTCACAGAATCAAGGCAATACTAAGTCCGATCATCAATACTCATTGGATGAGTTTGGCTTAGATAAAAAAATTATAAAAGATCAATTTAGAGACTACATGCTCAACTATGATTTTTAATGATAAAATCACATTTTTAAATTTAAAGCTAAGTCTACAAAATGAACGCTATATTAAAACCAGTTTTATGTACCCTTGCCCTGGCATTGGTTCTTAATTCTTGTTCTAAAAAAGAGGATGAGGCTGTAACACCAATTATTGAGGAAACGAGCATGACACAGGTAACTATTAAAACTTCTGCTGGAGATATACATCTTGAATTAGATGGTGAAAAAGCGCCCATTACTGTTGCAAATTTTGTTGCTATAGCAAAATCTGGATACTACGAAGGAACTATCTTTCACAGAGTGATCAATGGATTTATGGTTCAAGGCGGTGGTTTAAACGCTGATATGAGTAATAAATCTAGTGGAACTGCTCCAATTCAAAATGAAGCAAACAATGGACTGACAAACGATCGTGGAACTGTTGCCATGGCAAGAACTAATGACCCTCATTCAGCTACTGGTCAATTTTTTGTTAACCATAAAGATAATGGATTCTTAAATCATACTGGTGAAAATGCACAAGGCTGGGGATATGCAGTTTTTGGGAAAGTATCTGAAGGTATGGATGTAGTAGATCAAATTGCTGATGTTGCAACTGGTAACACTGGTGGACATTCGGATGTTCCTGTTGAGACTATTACTATAGAGTCTGTTACTGTTACTGAATGAAGCCACGCTTTATATCAGACCTCCATTTAAGCGATAAGCACCCAGAACTTACTCAGGCCTTTTTTGTATTTTTAAACGAATCAAAAGAGGCTTGTACTCATCTATATATTTTAGGCGATCTTTTTGAAGCCTGGATTGGTGATGATGATGATACCCCTCTCTACCAAGAGATAAAAAAAGCCCTTCTTACATTTACAACGAATGGTCCTGAGACATTTTTTATTCATGGGAATAGAGATTTCTTAATTGGCAAATCTTTTGCAGAAGATACAGGAATAACAATATTACCTGATCCCTATTCGCTAGATATTAATGGGCAAAATGTTGTTCTAAGTCATGGTGATTTTCTATGCACTGATGATACTGATTACATAGCATTTAGAGATCAAGTTCGTACTGAGGCATGGCAGTCTAATTTTCTTCAAAAAGATTTAACTGAACGCAAAGAAATTGCAGCTTCAATGAGAGATGCTAGCCAAGAGGCAACAGCTGAAAAATCTAAAACCATTACAGATGTAAATACTGCAGCGGTTGAGAGCTTTATAGCTGAGCATAATCCAAATCTTTTTATACACGGTCATACTCACAGACCTGATATACATGATATTAATTCTTCTAAAAGGATAGTTCTTGGTGACTGGGGAGCTGATGGATGGTTCTTATCAATTGATGATCAAGAGTTTAGTCTAGAGAAATTTTCTATTTCCTAGTTACCGGCCTTACTAATAAGCCAATAATTAATAAAATAAATCTAGGTCTTTATAATTACTTCTTCTTTTTGTTAGCTACAGATATTAAAAACAGCAACACGGTTATTGCGAATCCTATCGGGGCTAGCTCTGATCCTGGGGTAAGGTTGTCGGTATATAAGCCTATGACAGTTATATCCTCCCTAATAAAGGGATAAATAAATAGCCTCTGCCCCCAATCCATCATCCAAAATATATTCATTAAAGGTATGAGAGATTTATATTTAAAAATTACTGTCCAACACACAAGACAAAAAAGAAGTTGAGCTGACCCCCACATTGAAAAAAATCTGTAGATCACCGGCATTGGATCAGGATCTCCAGTTAAGACAATAAAGTTTGCAATACCATGAAGCCCCCAGGACTCAAAAAGCATATGCATGATAGAACGCCAAGTCATGAGCGCTGTAAATAATATAAAGGCCCATAAAGCTATTTTTGGACTATCAAGTTCATTATTAGCTACCGAAGGAAGTACTTTAGAAAAATTAAACATAGATATATTCTACACAAAATTATCAAAATACAATAAACATAATGCCGCACATTTGTTAAGCAAAAATATATTGTCATGATTAAATTAATACTGTATATTTGTACAGTATTTATAAAAAATCCATATGAAAGTCAACTACATCGGAAAAATTTCTGAAGAAAATCTGCCGGCGATATTTGTGCCCTATTTTCTTGAGTCTGTGCATGCAGGGTTCCCCAGCCCTGCAAGCGATTATATTGAAAGTCCGATTGATTTAAATAAACATCTTATTAAGAATGGGGCCGCAACTTTTTTAGTACGAGCTCAAGGTCAGTCAATGATTGGCTCTGGAATAACCGATCAAGCTGTTCTAGTTGTTGATAGAAGCATCAAACCGAAGCATGACAGTATTGTTGTTGCTTCTCTTGATGGAGAGTTTGTCTGCAAGCGATTAAAGCTCAAGCCAAAAATGTGCTTAATGCCAGATAATCCTGAGTACCCTCCTATCTTTATTAATCACGGTCAAGAATTAGAAATAGTAGGAACTGTTACCGCGGCTATTAATAAATTTTAATGGCTCTTGCGTTAGTAGATTGCGATAGCTTTTATGCGTCCTGTGAAAGAGTCTTCCGACCTGATCTAAAAAACATACCCATAGTTGTTCTTTCTAATAATGATGGTTGTGTCATTGCTCGTAGCGCTGAAGCAAAGAAATTGGGAATAGGTATGGGCGTACCTTGGTTTAAAGTAAAAAAATCTTTTCTTGCCCAAGGCGGAGTAGTTTTCTCATCTAACTTCACCTTCTATGGAGATATGTCATCTAGAGTAATGAATATCCTTGAAGGATTCGTCCCCAGGATAGAAATTTATAGCATCGATGAAGCTTTTCTAGACTTAGATACTTTAGAAAAGAACTATGATCTATATGATTTTAGCTGCCATATGAGAGGTCTAATTAAACAATGGACCGGCGTTCCTGTCCGTGTAGGTATTGCTCCTACTAAAACATTAACAAAAATAGCTATTAACGAAGTTAAGCGATTAAATATTCCAACTAAAGTTCATAGGCTTTCTACACAAAATCAAATTAGACATGCTCTAGCTAATACTCCAGTGAATGAAGTCTGGGGTGTTGGTAGAAAACTTACTGAACATCTCAATAAAGCTAAGATTACCAATGCTCTTCAATTGGCCGATATCGATCCTCAGCGCATAAAACGAAACTTTAGTGTTGTTCTGGAGAGAACGGTTAGGGAGCTCAGAGGTCAAAGATGTCTCAATATAGAAGATAATATGTCTGCAAAAAAACAGATTGTGGTGAGCCGTAGCTTTGGTACAAGAGTGCTTGATTTGGAAACTTTAAAGCCTATTGTAAGTAATTTTGCCACGAGAGCATCTGAGAAACTAAGAAATGAAAAACAGAAATGTTCTCAAGTTACTGTATTTATAAGAACGAGTCCTTTTAGTGATCATAAGCCTCAATATTCAGGTCATAAAACTATAGAACTATTTACTCCCACAAACGATACAAGGGATATTTTAAGCGCAGCAAAAAGAGCTTTAGTGCCTATCTTTAAACCTGGATATGATTATGCAAAAGCAGGTATCTTGCTAGGAAGGTTTTCAAATGAAAGCTCCAAACAATATTCATTATTTAAGGATCCTAATGAGCCTAAAGATAATGCTAAATTTATGGAATACATTGATCGTCTAAATAACCATGAAACCCAGATTTATTTTGCCTCCCAAAACACCACACAATGGTCACCTATGAAGCAGAATATGACCTCTCCCAGGTATACAACCAATTGGTATGAACTTCCAATCACAAACTAAAGCATTAAAAGCTGAATGAGAATGATAATCATTAAATAAATACCTTATATCAGTACTTTACATAATTTAATAGATAGCCTATATTATTGGTAATTAGCCCATAAATAGCTGTCTTAAAGGAGATAAACCATGGAAATGAAAGAATTAAACTCACCAGAAGTTTGCGTAATATTAAATGAGATAATGGAATATGAATTAGCTGGTGTTGTTCGATACACACACTCCTCAATGATGGTGAGCGGCCCTTATAGATTGCCAATTGTTACTTTCTTAAAAGAGCAAGCTACTGAGTCTTTACTACATGCCCAGCAAGCTGGTGAATTAATCGCAGGATTAGATGGACATCCTAGTCAGAGAATTGCAAAAATCGAGGAGACTCATAAACATTCAATAGAGAACATTTTGCAAGAAAGTTTAGGTCATGAATTACATGCATTGGGGCTATATAAAAAATTACTTGGAAGTGTTGCAGACCGTTCTATTTACTTAGAAGAATATGCTAGAGGTATGATTCAAGAAGAAGAGCAACATTCACTAGAATTAAAAGCGATGCTAAAGGACTTTGGTTAAGCTTCTTTAAAGTACCTTTGATGATGAGCTTCGGATAATTCTAGGAGCTCTTTATTGAGTTCATCTTTGATAGTTTTTGGATTAAAGTTCTGAAGTTGTGAAATACCAAATTGGGCGAGATCAAGCTCTTGAGATCCAGAAGCTCTAAATAAATCGAATATCCATGTTAGAGGATCGAGGGAATTATTATAATTAATAGCATTTTCTTTAAGTTTGAATGAAAAAAGGTCTCTATCCTGAATTTTAAACCTGTCTTTTAGAATAATGATCTTAAATTTTTCTAGACGATCATTAATAACTGCCCTCTCATCCATTGAATACTTAGGCCAATTAATGATTTCATGAACAAACCTTTTACACCCTTTACAGACGTCGTCACCGTATGTGGTAGAGCAAATACCTAGGCAAGGAGTTGTTGAGCGGTTTTTAAGCATAGTTATTGCAAATAATAACCCATTTTAAAATAAAATCTGTATTTTTAGTGGAAGCCCCTGATTCATAAGAGTAAAATGATTTTTAGGAGATACACCCGCATGTTAAACGAATACAAAATACACGAACAAGAAAGAGCTGAGCAGAATATCCCGCCTCTTCCCTTGGATCCAGATCAAACATCTCAGTTAGTAGATTTACTAAAAGCAGATCATGAAGAGTCAGAACTTTTACTTTACCTATTAAAAGAGAGAGTTCCAGCCGGTGTAGATCAATCAGCTTATGTAAAAGCTGCCTTTCTTGCAGATATAACTACAGGTGAGGCAACGAGTCCTTATTTAAGCAAATTAGATGCCGTTAAGTTACTAGGAACAATGCTTGGTGGATACAACATACAACCGCTTATTGCTTGTTTAAAAACTGATGACTTGGGTGAGGAAGCAGCAAATGCTTTGAGTGAAACACTTCTAATATTTGATGCTTTCAATGAAATCTTTGAGCTTTCTAAAACTAACCCTTACGCCAAGACTGTTGTTGATGCTTGGGCAGATGGTAAATGGTTTACCGAGAAGTCAGAAATACCTGATCAAATAAAACTAACTGTCTATAAAGTTCCTGGTGAAATTAATACCGACGATCTATCCCCAGCAACTGATGCTTGGTCTAGGCCAGATATCCCTCTTCATGCTTTAGCAATGTTTAAAATGCCAAGAGAAGGTCTTGCAACGCCACTAGAGACATTAGAAACATTAAAAGAAAAAGGTAACCCATTAGTATTTGTTGGTGATGTTGTTGGAACAGGTTCATCACGTAAATCAGCTACTAACTCAGTTTTATGGCATATGGGAGATGATATTTCCTGTATACCAAATAAAAAAGAAGGTGGTTTTTGTTTCGGAAGCAAGATTGCTCCTATTTTCTTTAATACACTTGAGGACTCAGGTGCATTCCCAATCGAACTAGATGTATCAACCATGGAGATGGGACAAGAAATTATTCTTGAACCTCATAATGGGAAAGTTTTAGATGCTAATACCAATGAAGTTATATCTACTTTTGAATTAAAAACAGATGTTCTTTTAGATGAAGTAAGAGCCAACGGAAGAATTCCATTAATTATTGGAAGACAGTTAACAGATAAAACAAGAGAAGCATTAGGCTTAGAAGCTACTGATGTCTTTAGAAGACCTAATGATGCGGATGTATCTGATAAAGGATATACGCTTGCACAAAAAATGGTTGGTAAAGCTTGTGGAGTAACAGGGATAAGACCTGGAACTTATTGCGAACCAAGAATGACAACAGTTGGCTCACAAGATACAACTGGGCCTATGACAAGAGACGAGCTTAAAGAGTTAGCTTGTTTAGGTTTTTCAGCTGATTTAGTAATGCAATCTTTCTGTCATACAGCTGCTTATCCAAAACCAGTTGATATAGACACTCAGCACAACTTACCTGATTTTATTATGAATCGTGGTGGAGTATCCCTAAGACCTGGAGATGGAATTATTCACTCTTGGTTAAATAGAATGCTTTTACCAGACGGAGTTGGTACTGGTGGAGATAGCCATACAAGATTCCCAATAGGCATAAGCTTCCCTGCTGGATCTGGCTTAGTAGCTTTTGCTGCAGCTTTAGGTGTAATGCCTCTTGATATGCCTGAATCAGTTTTAGTAAGATTTAAAGGTGAAATGCAACCTGGAATAACTCTTAGAGATTTAGTTAATGCAATACCATATGCAGCTATTCAAAGTGGACTTCTAACAGTTGCTAAAGAAGGTAAGAAAAATATCTTCTCTGGTAGATGTTTAGAAATTGAAGGTTTACCTAATATGAAGGTTGAACAAGCTTTTGAGTTATCCGATGCTTCTGCAGAAAGATCGGCATCAGGATGTTCTGTAAGATTAAATAAAGAACCTATTATTGAATACCTTAAATCAAACATTGTAATGTTGAGATGGATGATAGCTAGCGGATACGGCGATGCTAAAACTCTTGAAAGAAGAGCTGTGGCAATGGAAGAATGGATCGAGAATCCAGAACTTTTAGAGCCAGATGCAAATGCTGAGTATGCTGAGATTATTGAAATTGATTTAAATGATATTACAGAACCTTTATTAGCCTGCCCTAATGATCCTGATGATATTAAACCTCTTTCTGAAGTTGCTAATACTGAAATTCAAGAAGTCTTCATTGGCTCTTGTATGACAAACATTGGGCACTTTAGAGCAGCTGGAACATTGCTTGAAAAACATAAAGCAACGAAAGCAAGATTATGGGTTGTACCTCCAACTAAGATGGATGAGAAACAACTTATGGAAGAAGGTATTTATAATATCTTTGGTACCTCTGGTGCTAGAACTGAACTTCCCGGATGTTCGTTATGCATGGGTAACCAAGCAAGGGTGTTAGCTAATTCTACTGTTGTATCAACTTCAACAAGAAACTTTCCAAATAGACTAGGAGATGGCGCTAACGTATTTTTAGCATCAGCAGAGCTTTCAGCTATAGCTTCTATACTTGGAAAATTACCAACAGTTGAGGAATACCATAAGTATATGGAAGATATTAATCCTCTTTCTGATGATATTTATAAGTATTTAAACTTCAATGAAATTGATGCTTATGTCCAGAGCGCTAATAGTGCTGAGATTCCAGCAGTAAATATAGTAAATCCGCTTTAAGCTTTATTGCTTATTGTTTTAGTTTCGTTTCGACGAGAATTCTGTAATTCTTCAAGGTAACTTGAGCTTACAGGGGTTATGTATTGGCCTGTAAAAATCGAAGTCTCAAACTCATCAATATTTGGATTGCCAACACTAACAGTATCAATAAGGTCCTCTAGAGTCTGATAAATAAGCCAGTCAGCACCTATTTCTGATGCAACCTCTTCAGTAGTTTTATTTGATGCAACTAACTCATCTGTTGCAGGCATATCTATTCCATATAAGTTTTGATATTTAATAGCTGGCGCTGCAGAAGCAAAGTAAACTTTATTTGCTCCAGCTTCTTTTGCCATCTCTATGATCTTTCTACTTGTAGTTCCTCTCACAATTGAGTCATCAACTAACAGGACATTTTTTCCATTGAACTCAAGATCTAAAATATTAAGCTTTCGTCTAACAGATTTTTTTCTTTCCTCTTGATTGGGCATTATAAATGTTCTTCCAATATATCTATTTTTAACAAAACCTTCTCTGTATGGCACATCTAAATCAACAGCAAGTTGAAGTGCTGCAGTTGTTGAGCTATCAGGTATTGGAATAACAACATCAATGTCATGATTAGGTATTTGAGCTTTAATTGCATCTGCAAGCTTAGATCCCATTCTCATTCTAGATTTATATACTGAGATTTCGTCTATCTTAGAGTCAGGTCTTGAGAAATATACAAATTCAAAAATACATGGTCTTTTAAGCGGATTATCAGCACACTGTTGAGAGAAAAGCTCGCCCTTTTGATCTATAAAAACAGCTTCTCCAGGTTCAACATCTCTAAGTTTTGTGAAGCCTTGAGAGGTAAATAAAGCATCCTCAGATGCAATGATGTATTCGTTTCTAGTCTTTCCCTCTCTGATTCCAATAGATAAAGGTCTAATAGCATTATTATCTCTAAAACCTAATATGCCGTGCCCTGTTATTAAAGCAATAACAGCGTATGCGCCTTCACATCTTCTATGCGTTTTTGAAACTGCTTTAAATATATGCTCAGCTTTTGGATAAATTTCACGTTGTTTGGCTAGCTCATGTGCAAAAATATTTAAAAGGACTTCTGAATCTGAATCAGTATTAATGTGCCTCATTTCTGCATGAAATAATTCATTAGCTAATGCTTTGTGATTGGTTAGGTTTCCGTTGTGTGCAAGGCTTATCCCATAAGGAGAGTTGACATACATAGGTTGGGCAAACTCTTTACCTGCTCCGCCTGCTGTTGGGTATCTGACATGACCAATTCCATAAGAACCGACTAGTTTAGTCATATGACTTTGCTGAAATACGTCTCTGACATATCCCATAGATTTTCTACTATTTAGTTTACCGTTGGAGTCACAAACAACCATGCCCGCTGCATCTTGGCCTCTATGCTGAAGCATTAGGAGAGAGTCATAAATGTCGCCAGCTACATCCGTTTCTGATGATATCCCAACTATTCCGCACATTAGGTTTCCCCTTCAATTGGATTTAATTCTTCGACTATAGGAATCAAACTCTCTTTTATAGGTTCAATGACTTCCATAGCCTCCTCTACAAGATCAGTATTATCTATTAAATTTCTTAAATAAGCTTCAATTTGAGGGGCATATTTTTCAATTACTGGAGTAATTTTTGAATTATCAATAAGGTCAGTTGACTTAATGCTAGCAGGAAGTAATAAGAAAATAACAAAGAGAACTATTAAACCTCGGGCTAAACCAAATATAACTCCGAGAAAACGATCAAAGCCAGATGCGCCTGACCATTTAATTAATTTACTAATAAATTTAATTACCATCCCTCCAAGGATTATGGTGATCATAAAGACGACTATGTACGAAAGAATCTTAGCAATCTCTGCATTGCCTATGAATTCAGTTATTTTTGGAGTTGCAATAAACTCAAGACTGACAGCTGCAACAAAAGCTACTACCCATAAAAATAATGAGAGGAACTCTTTAGTGAAGCCTCTTGCAAGCGATATCAAACCCGAGGCAGTCAGAACAACAAGGATAAACCAGTCAGCGACATTAAGGCCTAGAGCTTCCATCTTGAAATCTCCCCTTTAGTGGATTCTGAAACTTCTTCAATTAACGCAATATTACTAACAATATCTTCTTCGGATAAAAATGGTCCGACATAAACAGCATGGAGGTCTTTATTAATACCAAATGCTTCTATAAAAGCTGGAAATCCACCATTATTTATTTTACTAACCATCTTGATAGCATTTTCATTGGAAGAAAGAACATGAACTCTAATCACAAATAAATCAAAATCAGATTCCTTTATTGAGGATACGTCCATCTTCTCTATAGGTGTTTTTATTATGACTTGTTCTTTTTGGATCACTGGTTCAACTTTTTTTACGGGATCTTTGATATCAATAATTGATTCTTTTGCTTTAAATTCTTGTTGGTAATCTACTTGCGGAGTTAAAACAACAAACAAAACTAACAGCAAAAGGATGATGCTGAAAACTGTGCCTATAAATCTTTCTTTATTCATTAACTTTTATACATTTTTTTTAGCAGTCTGTGTACTGTTGTTCTTATATTTTTTCTGTGCACAATCATGTCTATTGCACCATTTTTCAATAAGAACTCAGATTTTTGAAAATCATCAGGCAGATCCACTCTTACTGTCTGCTCTATAACCCTTCTTCCAGCAAAGCCAACAAAAGCATTAGGCTCTGCAATATTAATATCACCTAACATAGCTAAACTTGCTGAAACTCCCCCATATACAGGGTCTACCATTACAGATATGTAAGGTAATTTTTTACTTTTAAGTTTTTGAATTGCCGCTGAGGTTTTGGCCATCTGCATTAGCGAAACCATTGATTCCTGCATTCTTGCACCTCCGCTTGTTGAAAAGCATATAAATGGACAATGATTTTCAATAGCTTGGTTTATTCCTTGAACAAATTTCTCTCCGACAACCCCACCCATAGAGCCTCCCATAAACCTAAACTCAAATGCAGCAGCTACGATAGGCATAGAATCTATTGTTCCCTTACCTACGATAATAGCTTCATTTTCTCCTGTTGCCGCAATAGAGTCTTTGACTCTAGAAGAGTAATATTTAGTATCTTTAAATTTTAAGATATCTTTGGTTTTGATATCTTTTGCAATTTCACTAAAAGAACCTGTATCAAGAAAAATTCCTAACCTTTTTCTTGCTCCGATTCTAAGGTGATGGTCGCACTTGGAGCAGACGTATAGTGATTTCTCTAGTTCTGGAGCATATAAAACTGATTCACAAGATGGGCAAGAGCTCCATAGACCATCAGGAACAGTGCTTTTAGATTTTGAGGTTCCTATTGACGGTATGAGCCTTGTTAACCAGTTCATGATATTGCTTGTTTAATCTCCTTTAGATATTCACCTATTCTAGCAAATTCTTTTGAGTTAGAGCTCTCATTTATCATTTCTACAATAGAGCTACCTATAATCACACCATCAGAGCACTCAGCTAACATTTTAGCGTCGTTAGCAGACTTGATACCAAAGCCAGCTAATGTAGGCAGGTCTGAGTGTTTTTTAATCTTTTGAATATTATTTTTTATCTCATCTATATTAAGATTCGAGGAGCCTGTAACACCTCTTAAATTAACGTAATAAATAAAACCTGTACTATTTTTTGCAATTAGCTCGACTCTATTATCGGTAGTTGTCGGAGAGATAAGAGATATGGTGTTGATATTCGGATTTGTTATTCCATAGTCCTTTAAGCTCAACTCACCAGGAATATCTACAACTAAAATTGAGTCGATTATTGAAGTAGATTCAACTAAATCAATATGTGAGATAAATGTATTTAGATATCCCATTAAAACAATGGGCGTTTGATCATTTATTTTACGAAACTCTACAACCAGATCAAATATCATTTTTAAAGAAATATTATTTTTAAGCGCCCTGTCATGAGCTTTCTGTATGGTTGGTCCTTCGGCTATTGGATCTGTAAAAGGAACGCCTATTTCTATAATATCTACACCTGACCCCACAAAAAGATGCATTAAATCTAAGGTTGAATCTAAGTCAGGGTCCCCTGCAACAAGATAAGCAACCAAAGCCTTTTGATTATTATCTTTAAGGTTGTTTAAGGTTGTTGTGAGTCTGTTCAAAACTTAATTCCATCTATTTCTGCGACTGTATTGATATCCTTATCACCTCTTCCAGAGACGTTCACCACAACATTTGCTGTATCAGGTAATTCCTTCATTAGCGGTCCTAAATAAGCAAAGGCATGGGCAGTCTCAAGTGCTGGCATAATTCCTTCTAGCTCAGTAACTTCATGGAATGCTTTAAGAGCCTCGTCATCATTTACAGCAACATACTCAGCCCTTCCTATATCTTTCAACCATGAGTGCTCTGGGCCAACTCCTGGGTAGTCAAGACCAGCTGAAACTGACTTAGTATCCATAATTTGCCCTGATTCATCCTGCATTAAGTAACTTCTAGCTCCATGCAATACTCCAGGTGTTCCATCATTCAAAGGTGCTGCATGTTCGCCTGTTGAAATACCATTACCTCCAGCCTCTACACCTATTAACCTTGTTTCTGGTATATCAATAAATGGATAAAATATTCCCATTGCATTAGAGCCGCCGCCAACACAAGCAACGATAGCATCAGGCATGGAATTGAAGGAATCCTTTGATTGGTGGATTAACTCTTGTCCAACTACTGAGTTAAAATCTCTCACAATCATTGGGTATGGATGAGGACCTGTGACACTTCCAATAATATAATAAGTATCGTCAACATTAGTAACCCAGTCCCTTAACGCTTCATTAAGAGCATCTTTGAGGGTAGCGGTACCAGAGTCAACTGCATGAACTTCAGCGCCTAATAATTTTATTCTATAAACATTTAATGACTGCCTTTTAACGTCTTCAGCACCCATATATATATGACATTCAAGACCCAATCTTGCTGCGACAGTTGCTGTAGCAACTCCATGTTGCCCGGCTCCAGTTTCTGCAATAATTCTTTTTTTACCCATATGTTTAGCGAGTAAAATTTGACCAACTGTATTATTTATTTTGTGTGCACCTGTGTGATTTAAGTCTTCACGTTTTAACCAAATAGAGCCTGATCCATAATGATTAGAGAGCCTTTCAGCAAAATATAGAGGCGAGGGTCTTCCAACAAAGTTGGATAAATCACTATAGAACTCTTTTTGAAAATCTTCCCTATCTTTTAATTCGTTATAGGTATTTTCTAGTTCTTCTAATGCATACATAAGAGTTTCAGGTACAAATTTGCCGCCAAACTCGCCAAAAAAACCATTATTATCAGGTAGGTTAAATTTATTTGATTTCATAGTTTTTAATTATATTTAATATGTTCTTTATTAATTTTATGTCTTTCACGCCCTTCTCAGATTCAACGCCAGAATTCAGATCGATACACCAAGAATTTGTCGTAATTGCATTATGAACATTTTCAGAATTAATTCCACCTGAAAGAACAATATTGTTGGCTAGCTCTGCTGAATTATCAAGAATATTCCAATCAAAGGACTCTCCTGTCCCTCCATATGTCCCAGGCACATGATTTTCCAAAAGAATTGCTGATGCTGATGGGTATAAATCTATTAAATCTAAATCTGTTTCATTCTTAACACGAATAGCTTTCCAGTAATCGAGACCAAATGATTCGCAGAACTCGTCTGATTCATCACCATGAAATTGAAGGATAGGATCAGTTAGATAAGAAGAGGTTTGATAGACCTCCTCCTCTTTAGGATTAACAAAAACACAAACAGGTCTAGTGGATTTAAAATCAATTTCTTTCAAGCTCTCCAAGAAATCATTACTTACATTTCTTGGGCTCTTGGTGAAGAAAATAAAACCAACGTAGTCAACTTCAAGAGCTATTAATTCTTTTAAAATTAATAAATTAGATATTCCACAGATCTTTATTTTTTGCTTATTCATGCTTTTAACCTATCAAATAAATTTGAAACGGGACTTGTAATATTATCTTCAGAATTATATCTAGGGCCTAAGAAAAACAAACCCTTTGCAGCAGCAGTTTTACCAGCAAAAATTCTATCTTTTTTTAAAAGAATCTCAGCAACAGAGTATTCATTTTCACCCTTAGCAATATCAATCAAAGTACCAGTCATTATTCTAACCATATTGTGAAGGAATGCATTTGCTTTGACTGAAATTATGATAAATTTCTCATAAGTTTCAATCTCTATAGAAGAAACATTTTTTATAGGGTTATTAGAGTTGCACTTAGAGCTTCTGAATGAGCTGAAGTCATGCTCGCCAAGGAACATATTTGCATGCTTTTTTAAAATATCTATATCAATAGCATTTGAATCCCAGTGACAATGTCCTCCAAAGAATAAAGGCTTACTTTTTGAGTTGTATATCACATAAGAATAGCTTCTATCTTTAGCTGTATATCTTGAGTGAAAGTCATCAGACACTCTGGATATAGTTTTGATAGCTATTGATTCTGGTAAATTAGCATTTATTCCCTTAACCCAGTTTATATCATCTCTTTCTATATCCGTTTCAAAGTCAAATACCTGACATAGTGCATGCACGCCTGCATCAGTTCTTCCAGCATAATTAATTGATATATTAGTTTGGGTTATCTCCTTAAGAGCTTTTTCGATGGCTTGCTGAATTGAAGGAGCATTTTTCTGATTTTGGAACCCGGAAAAATTAGATCCATCATACTCAACTGTAAATGCTAGCTTCACTGATTCTAAATTTTATCAAAAAGATTTTGTGCTGAACTTTTTAAAGTCTCATCTTCTGTATTTTGAATTAAGCCAATAAGAATATTTTTACAATTATCTAAATCGCCCATTTCAAAATAAGTCACAGCTAAGTCTAATTGCTGCTCATCAGCATTATTCTCTATACTCAACCCTTTAGGTAGTCCTTGAATACTTGAACCTGAATCTCTAGCCTCATCAAAATCATATTCTATTTTTTTTGTTTTTCTAGAATTTAGTTGGATGTATATTAATGCTATTAATATTCCTGATAATACGGAAATCAAAGCAACAAATAGAAGATCTGTAAGACCAAAGTCATTTTGAGTACTAGATGTCTGCTCAATAGATTCAACCTCTTTAACTAGCTCCTGAGCAACCTTGTTCTCCATAGATATGCCTAATTGCTTTGTATTATTCTCTATAAAATTCTTAGGATCATTAATTTCTTCGTTATCTAAGCTAATGACTTTTTCTTGACTTCTATCTTCTGATTTTAGCGAGGTCTTGGTTGCATTAAGGTCTTTTTTAATTCTTGGGGCTGTAAGAATAAGCAAAGACTTTGCCGCTGGCGCAAAGCTGAGTGCAAATGATTTATTCATAGCTATGATAGAACCTCTAGCATCTTTGTCAGAGATCATTGCCATAGATGATTGGATGGGAATAATTAAATCTTTATCTTTTCTTATTAAATTAATATTTCCATTTATAAATGCATCTTTATTACCTAGGTAAATAGACCACATGACTTGATATATCGAAAGATCTGATGAATTTTTCTGAATACCAGAGGCAATACTCCACATTGTTGTTATTTCGTCAGCTTTTACTATGGAGTTTATCTCTTCAGCCTTCTCTAAAATAACTTGTTCAGGTTTGGTTTTTTTACTAACAATATTTCTTGGTGTTATCTTCGGCTCGTATCTTTTTACCGGCTCCTCATAATCTAAATCTAAACCTCTCATACTTGACGGAAGGAAAATAAATATATCTTTAGCTAAGGCGTCCTTAATTACTAACTTAAAACTAAAATAATTTCCCTCATAGTTATTTTTGATAACTATAGAAAATGACTGATAGTTAGAAAAATCTTCAAGCAATGTGTAGGCAATATAATTTTTATCAAGAAGATCATCTGATTTATATTCTTTTAAAATAATATCCTGATCTTCAATATCTTCATTTTGAATTTTAAATTCAACAACTCTTTCGCCATTTGCATTAACGCTAAGCTTTGGAGAAGATAAAAGGATCTCAGCAAATATCTGAGATGAAAAGAAAATACCTATAAGTAGAGTTAATCTCAACATAGTTTTTTATTTAAAATTAAGTTTTGTAATATTTGAACCGCATTTAGTGCAGCCCCTTTGCCATAGACGTTGTCAGCAACTACCCATAATGAAATCCATGTGTCGCCTTGTACTTTCTGAGATCTTATTCTTCCAACATAAACATCTTCTGAGTCATTTGCATGCTCAACCGGTGTTGGATATTCTAGTTTTTCAGGATTATCCATAACACATACACCGGGCGTGCCATCTATAGCATCAATAATAGCTTCTCTGGATGCATCACCGGATAATTTCATAAATACCGCCTCTGAATGCCCATTAAAAACTGGAACTCTGACACATGTAGCTTGAACTTCTATATTTTTATCTAAAATTTTCTGTGTTTCCCAGACAAGCTTCATCTCTTCCTTTGTAAAAGCATTATCTAAAAATATGTCGCACTGAGGTATTACATTAAAAGCTATTGGTTTTGGATAAACCTTTGGATCTTTGAGATCTTTATCAAAAGTTTGAGATCTTAATTCCTCAACAGCATCCTTGCCCGTCCCTGAAACAGCTTGATAGGTGGCTATATTAATAAACTCTATTCCATATTTATCATGAATTGGCTTTAGTGCCATTAACAGCTGAGACGAAGAACAATTAGGATTGGCGATAAGTGTTGGCCCTGTAAGATTTTGTAAAATATCTCCATTAATTTCAGGAATAATTAAAGGCACATCATCCTCGTATCTAAACTCAGAAGAAAGATCAATAACATAACTCCCAGCTTCAACAAATTTTCTTGCATGCTTTCTAGCAACAGAAGAGCCTGCAGAAAAAATAGTTATGCTAGCTAGACTAGGATCAAAGGATTCTAAGTCCTCAATAATGTAGTCGTTGTTTTGAAAATTAACCTTTTGCCCAACTGAAGAACTTCCTAGTGGAAATAATGCATCAACATGTATGTCTTTTTTATCTAATAGCTGTAGAATTTTTTGCCCAACAACTCCAGATGCTCCTATTAAAGCAATGCTTAACACCTTATCCATTTTTTATTATCCCAATTATCTTTGCTGCTACTTCTGAAGTGCTCATGTACTCATCGGTAGTAGAAATATCCTTCGTTCTGAAGCCTTGGGCAATAAACTGCTTGATAGCATCGTCAATTTTATCAGCTAGTCCTATTTCATTAAGAGAAAATCTTAATGCCATTGCTAAGGAAGCGATCATTGCTATAGGGTTGGCTATATTTTGACCTGCTATGTCAGGGGCACTTCCATGACAAGGCTCATACATACCTCTAGATGAACTGTTTAAAGAAGCAGAAGGAAGCATGCCAATAGAACCAGTAAGCGTTGCAGCAATATCAGATAATATATCTCCAAATAGATTGCCAGAGACTATTACATCAAATTGATTGGGGTTAAGGACTAGCTGCATAGCTGTGTTATCTGCTAATTGATGGGTCAACTCAACATCTGGATAATCTTTTGCCATATCTGAAACAATAGATCGCCAAAATTTTGAAACTTCAAGCACATTAGCTTTTTCAACTGAACACAATCGACCATTTCTTTTTTGCGCAGACTCGAAGGCTACTTTTGCAATTCTTCTAATCTCATCTTCGTTATAAATCATTGTATTAAATGCATAAGGAGTAGGATCATCTAAAACTATTGCTCTTGGTTCTCCAAAATAAACACCACCAGTAAGCTCTCTTACAATCAAGATATCTAAATTTTCGATTATGTGGTTTTTAATTGGTGATGCAGAAGCTAACTCATTAAATAAAAAGGCAGGTCTCAAGTTTGCAAATAACTCTAACTCCTTTCTAAGTCCTAGAAGTGCTTGCTCTGGTCTGTCATCCCAACCCAAATCATCCCATTGTGGGCCGCCCACAGCTCCAAAAAGAATAGCATCAGATTTTTTAGCCTCCTCTAAGACATTCTCCGGAAGAGGAGAACCAAATTTTTCATATGCAGTTCCACCAACATCCATATTAGTAATTTCAAAATCTAACTGATGCTCGTTAATAAGAAAATCTAAGACCTCTTTAGCTGACGAAGTTACCTCTTGACCAATACCATCTCCAGGTAGAATCAATATTTTTTTAGTCATTTGCATATATCCATGGTTTTTCTAACATTCTATTTTGTTCAAAATCTATAATTATTTGTTTATCTTTAAGTGTCATATCTACATCATCCAACCCATAAATAATTCTCTCGAGAAGATTATTTTCAACTTCAAATTTAAATTCAATGGTATCTGAAAAGACAATTTTTTTAGCATCAAGGCTAACTGATAATTCTATAACCTCTTTTTCACTGATTTTAAAAATTTTATCAATATCTCCTTTGCTTAAAACTATTGGTAAGACCTTATTCTTAAAACAATTATTATAAAAAATATCACCAAAAGATGATGCAATTACGACTTTAATACCAAAATCTCTTAAAGCCCAAACAGCATGTTCTCTCGAGGAGCCGCATCCAAAATTATCTCTTGTTAGCAAGATGGCCGCAGTATCAAATGGACTATTATTTAGAATAAAATCGCTATTAATTTTTCTATCGTTTTTTGACATCCCTAGTCTTCCGCCATCTAGATATCTCCACCCATCAAATAAGTAATCTTCGAAACCAAACTTTTTTATAGATTTTAGATACTCTGTCGGGATGATCTGATCAGTATCAATATTATCTCTATCAATATGAGCAACTATGCCTTTTATTTGTAACTCATTGCCTTGAATTTTCATGATGGATTGCTCACTGTTCCATGAATTGCAGTTAATGCAGCCATTACAGGGCTCATTAGATGAGTTCGCCCAAGATTGCCTTGCCTGCCTTCAAAATTTCTATTTGATGTAGATGCACATCTCTCGTGAGGCTTTAACTGGTCTGGATTCATACCCAAGCACATCGAACACCCAGGGTCTCTCCAAATAAATCCGGCATCTTCAAAAATTTTATCTAGGCCTTCGGACTCTGCTTGCTGCTTAACAAGGCCGGAACCAGGAACAACTATTGCTTCAATTATATTAATGGAAATCTTTTTTCCATCGACAGCGATTGCTGCCTCTCTTAGATCTTCTATTCTCGAATTAGTACAGGACCCTATAAAGACTCTATCAAATTTTAGATCAGTCAATTTTTGGTCAGGCTCGATACCCATATAGTTTTTAGCAAGTTCAATATTCTTTCTATTATCTTGTGGGGAGGAATCTGGGTTAGGGATAATCGCATCAAAATCAATGACCATTTCAGGAGATGTTCCCCATGTAACTTGAGGTTTTATTTTAGAGACATCAATTTCTATTTTTTTATCAAAAGTTGCATTAGGATCAGATTTTAATGAAACCCAGTGCTGCTCAGCAAGATCTAAAATTTCAGAACTCAATTCACTATGTTTTCTAACGTAATCAATAGTAGTGATATCTGGTGCAACCAAACCTACTTTTGCTCCTCCCTCTATAGCCATATTACATATAGTCATTCTAGCTTCCATTGAGATATCTTCAATATAGGAACCTGAAAACTCTATCGCATGACCGTTACCACCAGCAGTTCCAATCTGACCAATAAGATATAAAACAATGTCCTTAGAAGTTACTCCTTTGCTTGAAGTCCCATTGAAAACAACCTGCATATTTTTTAACTTAGAAACCTTTAAGCTCTGAGTAGCAAGTACATGCTCCACTTCAGATGTTCCAATCCCCATAGCCAGGCATCCAAAAGCGCCATGAGTTGAGGTATGAGAGTCACCGCATACAATTGTCATCCCTGGTAAGGTATAACCAAGTTCAGGACCTATAACATGAACAATGCCTTGATTTATTGAGGTTATGTCAAATTGCTTAATTCCAAATTTATTACAATTTTTATCAAGTTCAACTACCTGGATTTTTGAAATTTCATCCTCTATAGACTCCATATTAAAATCACTACCTCTTTCAGTTGGGACATTATGATCTGGTGTAGCTATATTGGCGTTAAGTCTCCAAGGCACAAGCCCTTTTTTAGTTAGCCCTTCAAAGGCTTGGGGTGAGGTGACTTCATGTAAATATTGCCTATCTATATAGAGCAATGATTCGCCTGAATTGTATGTTGTTATGTGATGCTCATCCCAAAGCTTGTCATATAGAGTCTTTGACATGTTACTTCGAAGTGAAAGGTAGCTCTTGATCAACATCTCCACATTGAGCACGATTTCTTAGTAGATGATCCATGATTACTAAATTAACCATTGCCTCTGCAATAGGTACCGCTCTAATACCAACGCAAGGATCGTGCCTTCCAAGAACTTCAATATCCACCTCATTACCATCTTTATCAACTGTCTTGCCCTTCGTTTTGATACTAGAAGTAGGTTTGATTAAAAAATCTAAGTTTATATTATCTCCGTTAGAGATTCCTCCAAGAATACCTCCAGCATTATTGGATGAAAAGCCATCTGATCTAATCTCATCTCTAGCCTCAGATCCTTTTAAATTTAGTATATTCTCAGCATTGCCTATTGATACTGATTTAACTGCATTGATACTCATTATTGCTTTAGCTAAGTCAGCATCGAGCTTATCAAAGACAGGCTCACCAAGACCAACTGGACAATTTTCTACACAGACTCCAAGTTTAGCGCCCACAGAATTTCCTTCAGCAATAAGATCAGTGAACATCGCATCTAAATCATCCATCTTGGACATGTCTGAGAAGAAGTACTTATTATTATTAGCAGATGAGGGATCTATTGAATTAGCTGCTACATGGCCTATTTGAGAAACATATGCAGTCGTCTTTACGCCATATTTTTCTAGATATTTTTTAGCAATAGCTCCAGCTGCAACTCTCATAGCAGTTTCTCTGGCACTTGATCTTCCACCACCCCTATAATCTCTATGGCCATATTTAGCTTGATAGGTAATATCTGCATGGTTAGGTCTAAAGGTGTCCTTAATATTAGAGTAATCTTTTGATTGTTGATCTTTGTTATAGATAATTAAACTGATAGGCGTTCCTAATGTCTTACCCTCAAAAACACCTGAAAGAATTTCTACAGAGTCATCCTCGCTTCTTTGAGTGGTTACATCAGATTGACCTGGTTTTCTTCTATTTAATTCAAGCTGGATATCAGATTCATTTATCTCTAATTGAGGAGGACAGCCATCAATAATACAGCCGAGCGCACGTCCATGGCTTTCACCAAAAGTTGTGATCTTAAAAATATTTCCAAACGTATTGCCTGACATGGCTGTGATTATAATCCAAAATTGACTAGACGATTTATTTTAGGTTGTATTTAGGCCTATAACAACTAAATGATAGGTATTATTTTACAATACAAATAATTCTTGAAAGTCTGTAACTGAAGTATTTTCAAGGGTTTTTTGATCCAAGCATATTGAATATATATTCTGGCATCTAGATTCATCAAATGTAATCTTAAGATTGCTCATGAATTTTTTCTCTAGGACTGGGATTCCTTCCTCTCTCCTTCTCTTATGACCAATTGGATATTCAACTTCTATAGCATCCGTTGAAGTGCCATCATTAAAGTGAATTTGAATTTTATTAGCAATAGATCGTTTATCAGCTTCATGATATTCAGTTGAATATCTTTTATCTTCGCTAATAACCATTTTTTCTCTAAGAGCATCTACCCTGGGATCTTTAGCAACATCATCTTCATAATCTTCAGCAACTAAATTACCTTTTAACAGACCTATTGCAACCATATATTGCAAACAATGATCTCTATCTGCTGGATTATTTAAATCACCAACTTTAGAAATAATTCTTATGGCTGAATCATGGGTAGTTATTTGAATATTTTTTATGTCATCTAATCTATCTTTTATTTCTGGATGAAGTGTTACCGCAGCTTCAACTGCTGTTTGGGCATGAAACTCAGCAGGGAAGCTTATCTTAAATAGAATATTTTCCATGACATACGTACTGAATGGTTGAGGTAATTCTAGTTTTTCTCCTTTGAAAGAAACATCTTCAAAACCCCATACTGGTGCAGAAAGAACACCGGGATAACCCATTTCTCCTGATAAAGTGATCATAGCAAGACGGACAGCTCTACTCGTTGCATCTCCGGCAGCCCAACTTTTCCTTGAGCCTGCGTTTGGAGCATGTCTATAAGCTCTTAAGCTTTGTCCATCAGCCCAAGCTTGGCTAACGGCATCCATAATTTGATCTGAAGTTCCACCCATTAATTTAGTAACTAAGGCAGTTGAAGCAACTTTTACTAGAACAACGTGATCTAATCCAACTTTATTAAAACTATTTTTAAGAGCTAATATGCCTTGTATCTCATGAGCCATAATCATAGATTCTAAAACCACTCTCATGGTTAATGGATCCTTGCCTTCAGAAATATTTTTTTGAGAAATATAATCAGCCACTGCTAATATGCCACCAAGATTATCTGATGGATGACCCCATTCAGCAGCTAACCAAGTATCGTTATAGTCAAGCCATCTAATAATACAACCAATATCAAATGCACCTTTAATTGGATCTAACTTAAAGTTAGTACCAGGAACTCTTACCCCAAAAGGGACCGAAGTTCCTTCAACAATAGGACCAAGCATTTTTGTACAAGCCGGAAATTTTAGCGCTAAAAGACCGCATCCAATAGTATCAATAAGACAATTTCTAGCAGTATCTAAGGCAAGATCTGATTCGATTTCAAAATTACAAACGTAATTTGCAATTTCTGATATTACTGAGTCATAGCCAGGTCTGATATTTAGATCAACATTAGAAGACATGGTTTACGCTCTGTTTTCTATATCAATCCACTCTGAATTTTCAACACCGATATAGTCTGCGCTAGGTCTGATAATTCTATTATTAGAGCGTTGTTCCATACAATGAGCTGTCCAACCAGAAACTCTAGACATTACAAATATTGGTGTAAATAATTTTGTAGGTATGCCCATGTAAAAATAAGCAGGTGCATGGAAGAAATCTGCATTAGCAAACATTTTTTTCTCATCTGCCATAACCTTCTCTACTTCGTCTGCAACTTGATAAAGATCATCATTAGCATGCAGTTTTGAAAGCTCTTTTGCATATTGTTTAATAACAGCATTTCTTGGATCGCTAATTGAATAGACAGCGTGTCCAAATCCCATAATTTTTTCTTTTCTTTCTAGCATAGATAGTATTTTTTCTTTTGCCTCATCTCTTGAGGTCCAGTTTTCAATTAACTCCATAGCTTTTTCATTTGCGCCACCGTGGAGAGGTCCTCTTAAAGAACCAATCGCAGCAACAACACATGAATGAATATCTGACATCGTTGAAGCACAGACCCTTCCAGTAAACGTAGATGCATTAAATTCATGCTCTGCATATAAAATAAGAGAAACATCCATGACCCTTCTATGAAGGTCAGATGGGGTCTTTCCATGAAGAATATGCAAGAAATGTCCTGCCATTGTTTCTTCATCATTCACTAAATCAATATCAGCTCCCTCATGAGAAAATTTATACCAATAGGTAACAATTGATGGCATTGTAGCTATCATTCTATTGATAGAATTTAACTGATTTGAGAAATCCCCTTCTGGCTCTAAGTTACCCAGCATTGATGTACCTGTTCTCATGACATCCATAGGGTGCGCTGATGCTGGTATCTTTTGAAGGACTTCCTTCAAGGCTAATGGAAGATCTCTTTGATTTTTTAGTAAAGATTTATATTCAGATAGTTCAGATGCATTAGGTAACTTGCTATACAAGAGCAAGTAGGCAACTTCTTCAAATGTGGCTTTTTCAGCAAGCGTCTCAATCTTATGGCCCCTATATGCCAAACCTTCAATTTGACCGACAGTAGATAGCGATGTTTCACCGGCCACTTGTCCTCTAAGTCCAGCACCTTCTAATTTTTTTACCATTGTTATCCCCTTATTCTAAAAATTATTTGTTGTATAAGTCGTCGAGCTTTTCCTCGAAACTATGATAGTTCAATCGATCATAGAGTTCTTCTCGGGTCTGCATTATATCCAAGAGACCATCTTGTGTCCCGTCTTTGGCAAGTGAAATATAAATTTTTTCTGCTGCTTTACTCATTGCTCTAAATGCTGTTAATGGAAATAAAACCATATCAACACCCACATCACCAAGTTGATCTTTTGTAAATAACGGAGTCTTTCCAAATTCTGTAATATTTGCCAGTAATGGAGTTTTTATATGCTCTTTAAAAGTTTTATATTCTTCTAATGATGTTGCTGCTTCTAAAAATATACCATCAGCACCTTGCTCGACATAGGCTGACGCCCTATCAATTGCTGCATTTATACCTTCAGATGCTATTGCATCAGTTCTTGCCATTAAGAAAAATGATTCATCATGCCTTCCATCGACAGCTGCTTTAATTCTATCTTGCATTTCTTCTGAACTAACTAAAGATTTGTTTGGTCTATGGCCACACCTTTTTTGAGATATCTGATCTTCCATGTGAACAGCTCCAGCACCAGCATCTATCATTTCTTTAATTGTTCTAGAAATATTAAATGCCCCACCCCAGCCAGTATCTATGTCGACAAGTAATGGCAGGGAAGAAGCATTTGAAATTCTTCTTACGTCTATTAGAACATCTTCCATCGTAGTAATTCCTAAATCTGGAATACCGTAAGATGCAGCAGCAACGCCACCTCCAGAGAGATATAAGGCCTTATGACCAGATTGTTCAGCTAATATTGCTGAGTACGCGTTTATAGCTCCGGGAATAACAAGAGGATTGTTTTCTGCTAGAGCTTGTCTAAATTTTTTGCCTGATGACATAGCTGATGATTATAAGGCATTGAGGGTTTGATTCCCAAATTTCGAATTAACTATAGAATTTTATACCTCTAATAATTCTATCTTTGTCATTCTTTTGTCTCCACCTATTTGTATCTCTTAGACTGTAAACACATCCACAATATTCCTGTTGGTAGAATTCCTCTCTTTTAGAAATTTCAATCATACGAGATGCACCACCCTGCTTCCTCCAATTAAAATCCCAATATGTAACATCACTATATCTTTCTGCAGACCTGGTTCCGGATGCATTAATTTGATTCATATCTTTCCATCTAGATATGCCCAAAGTTGTAGCATAGACTCCAAAATTATTCTCCTGAGCAAACAGAGCAGATCTCTCAAATCTCATATCAAAGCATTCGGTACATCTTGCTCCTCTTTCAGGCTCATCCTCCAGACCTTTAACTCTTTCAAACCAATTATCTTTATCGTAATCACCATCAATGCTTTCGAACCCAAGCTTATCGCAAAATCTTTTATTTTCATTTTTACGAATCTCATATTCTTCCTTAGGATGAATATTCGGATTATAAAAGTACACCGTAGTGTCTATGTTTGATGCGGCTAAGGCCTCCATAACCTCTCCTGCGCAAGGAGCACAGCAACTATGGAGTAATAACTTAGTATTTTCTTCAGGCATTTGAAGCTTAGGTCTATCGTAATTCTTAAGCTTTAGATGATCAGTCATTTTACAAACAAGGAGTTCTCTTTAAGAGCATTTTCTAAATCTGAATAATTATCAAATGATTGAATTTCAGGATATGCAGATGAAATTTTTTCAGGGGCATTAATAAAAAAGCCTTTTTCAGCAACATCAAACATTTGAATATCATTATAAGAATCTCCAGCTGCAAGGCATCTATAACCCATCGATTGAAAACCTTGAATAGCTTGTTTTTTTGCTTGTTCGTGGCGAAGTCTATATGAAATTACCTTATCGTCTTTGACTTCAAAGTTATGACATAACAACAAAGGAAATCCCATTTTTTTCATAAGCGGTTTAGCTATCTCATGAAAAGTATCCGAAAGAATAACGACTTGAAAATTTTCTCTAACTGCTAGTAAAAAATCTTCGGCGCCTGAAAGTAAATCTAATTGAGATGAAGCTTTTTGAATATCTGAAAGTTTTAAACCGTGCTCACTCATAACTTTTAACCTGTAATCCATTAGCTCTGAGTAGCTTGGAATATCTCTTGTGGTTTTATTAAAATCTTCAATGCCTGTATTGTGAGCAACTTGCTCCCATATCTCTGGGGTAAGTGTTCCTTCCATATCAAAACATACTATTTCCATTTCTATACCTTTAACTTATTTATTTTTTATGCCGTACGGAACATGTCCTGATGCAGTGCTTTTCATGGCCTCTATGATATGTTTTTTTTGATCATCAAAAAAGATATCTGCTTGAAAAGATTTAAGAAAATGCTGCTTTGACATGCCGCCAAGAAATAGAGATTCGTCAATTCTGACCCCCCACTCCCTTAGAGTCTTAATTACTCTTTTATCTGATGGAGCCGATCTGGCAGTCACTAAGGCAGTCCGGATTGGGCAATCATTTATATCAAAGTCGTTTTGAATCTTATTTAAGGCAACTAAAAATGACTTAAAAGGCCCCTCTTTTAAAGCAGTAGTTGCCATTACCTCATTCTCAATAAAAGCATCTAGACCTTCTTCATGGAATACTTTTTCAGAGTCATCTGAGAAAATAACAGCATCACCATCAAAAGCTATTTTTAACTGTCCACCGTTTAAAGTTGATTTTTCATCACCCTCTCTAGAGATAATTGTAGCTGCAGCAACATTGCTTTCTATGGCCAATTTCACATCCTCCATGCTGCTGGATAGAAATAAATGTACACCAAAATCTTTTACGTACCTATGCGGGCTCTCTCCACCACAAAAGGCAGCCCTGCTAATATCTAAACCATGAGCTTCAATAGAGTTTCTTATTCTTAAACCAGTATCTGATGTGTTTCTTGATAAAAGAATAACTTCGATCCTTTTTTCATCCTTATAAAGAGTATTAATTTGAAGAATTTTCTTAACCAAGTTAAATGCTTCACCAGGCTCAAGCGTCTTATCTTCATTTGCAATCTGGTAGTCTCGATATGAATCTAAGCCTTCGTTTTCATATATTTTATGACTTTCATCTAAATTAAATAAAGCTCTAGAAGAAATTCCTATTATTAATTTTGATTCTTCTTTTGTCATAATTTTTCTTGATATTAGAAGTTACTTGCTATTATACTGTATATATATTCAGTATAATTAGAAATATTATGAAAGACATAACATCCCAACAAGCGAAAGTACTTAATTGTATTCAACTTTACATTAAGAAAACAGGCTTTCCTCCAACAAGGGCTGATATTTGTCGTGAATTAGGATTTAAATCTCCAAACTCTGCTGAAACACATTTAAGAGCATTGGAAAAAAAAGGCTTTATTTCAATTGAGAGCGGAACATCAAGAGGAATAGCAATTAATAATCCAGAAACTTCAGAAGAAGATCTGGGCTACCCAATCATTGGCTTGGTAGCTGCTGGCTCGCCAACTCTTGCAACAGAAAATATTGAAAAAAATGTTAACTGCCCTAAAGGCTTTTTCGGCTCAAATTTTGATTATTTTTTAAGAGTTAAAGGATTAAGCATGAAAGATGCTGGGATTATGGAAGATGACCTTATAGCAGTCAAAAAAACTCAAGATGTTAAGAATGGGGATATTGTTATCGCAAGGATAGATGATGAAGTTACTGTAAAATACTTCCATAGACATTCTCCAAGCATTATCCACCTTCAGCCTGCTAATAACGATTTTTCAGATATAGAAGTTAATTTAGAAGAAACAGAATTATATATTGAAGGGAAAAGTATAGGCCTAATTAGAGAAAACTAATGCAGGATAACTGGCTTTTTGGCTAGATTCTCTTTCTGACTTTCAAAGAACTCATCAACATCGTTAACATTTCCACTCACACTTTCTATACCAGCTCTTATCATCTCTTTTGCTACTGTTAACTCTTGGCCTTGAAGAAATTCCTTAGATTCTTTCGAAAAATCAATCTTAACGATTGGATTTTCATGATCATCTGATCTTCTTAAGACTATAGAGCCATCTGGAAGTTGCGCTAACTCTAGGTAATTTGACATATTTTTCTCCATTTAATTAGCTTAACACTCATCCAAAGTTTTTCGAAGTAAGAGCGTAAACCTTTTATAACTATCTAGTATCGAAATATATTTTTTCAAGTTACTTGATTGATTAGAGGTAATTAAAGAGTCATTAACTGGGCTAAGTAATTTATCTTTTGCATTGTAAAAATCAAAGATAAAACCATCAGGCTGTTCTTCTTTAAAGATAATGTTTTTCAATGAGGGCTCGAGACCTAACTTATTCCATTTTGCTTTAGTGTTAAAAGATCCAGCATTGGGTAAATCTATACCCGACTGATTTAAAATACTATCAGCTAAGTAATCAAAGCTTTTCTCTAAAGAAAGAAAGAATAGAAACTGATTTGTTATGTCCAGATCAGACTTGTTAAATGTTAGTTTAGAAAAAATTTCTTCAGATATGTCTAAATATAAATTAACTAATTCTTTTGAATCCACTAACTTTTAAGGTTTTGCACCCATTCCCCATTATCGAATAGAGCTGTCCATTTAGTCTTCTTACCATCTTTTTCTGAAGCAAGATAATGAACATCTTCTGTTTTGTTATATCTAATCACATAGGGATTTCCATCTCTATCTTTTTCAGGAGCACTTATTAAATATGAATGCTTATTTGTGTCCGGAAGGTATCTGCAAGCTTCTGATATCTCTTGATCTAAATTATTAATCTCAGTAACTTTTGGTGCTCTTGTTTCTCTATTTTTTGGGTACTTACTTGCTGCTAAGAACAGCCCTTTCATGCTATCTCTTAATAAATAATGATCTTCACACTTCAGACAAGCTAAGTCAGGTAATGAAATTGGTTCCATAGTCAAAGGTTTTGGCTCGCCATTTCTTTGAAGAGCTCTGGTTGTTCCACAATTATCGTTTAAACATCCAAAATATTTACCAAACCTACCTGTCTTTAACTGCATCTCTGCACCGCATTTGTGACAATCTAGAACAGGACCATCGTATCCTTTTATTTTAAATAGACCATCTTCAATTTCAAAGCCAGAACAGTCTGGGCTTTTCCCACATATATGGAGTTTTCTATTTTCATCTATTAGATAGTTATCCATGCTTGTATCGCATGTACCACATCTCTTTTTAATTAGAAGATTTTCTACTTCCTCTTGGTCGTCTACACTGATAGCCTCATCGCCAGGTATTAGGTTGAGAGTTTTCTTACACTTGTCATCACCTTCATTTTGATATCCTGAGCAGCCCAAGAAAACACCGTTAGATGCATTTCTTATAACCATATGATTTGATGAGCAATCAGGGCAGACAATGTCTGTATCGGTTGGCTCATTTGTTCTCATTCCATTATCTTCATCGGATGCAGAAATTAAATCATTTTGAAATGCTTTATAGAAATTATCTAGAACACTTTTCCAATCTAAGTCACCACTAGCAACTTTATCTAAATTATTTTCAAGGTTAGCAGTAAAGTCGTAATCCATAATGTCATCGAAACTTTCTTGAAGTCGCTCTGTGACTATGTGACCAATTTTTTTTACAAAGAATCTTCTGTTTTGAATTTCAACATAACCTCTATCTTGGATAGTAGAAATAATATTTGCATAAGTAGATGGTCTTCCTATGCCTTTTTTCTCTAGCTCTTTGACTAATGCCGCTTCTGAGAATCTTGCAGGTGGTTTGGTAAACTTTTGGTCTAAATTTAATTTCTCTAAAGTAAGTTGCTCTCCCTCAGATAGCGGAGGAAGAATATCTTCATCACCATCAGTTGAGCTACTTTTCGAGATTTTAGTATAACCATCGAAGACCACCTCTCTTCCTTTGGCAGAAAAGACATATTCATCTATAAAAATTTTAGCAGACGTAGATAAATACTCAGCATCGGGCATTTGACTGGCTATATATTGCTGCCATATAAGTGTGTATAGCCTTCTCTCCTCTTCTGAAGCGATTATAAGATCATTAGACGTAACGAATGCATTGGTAGGCCTTATAGCCTCATGAGCCTCTTGAGCATTTTCAGTGCTTGAATATATTCGAGGTGCATTGGTAAGATACTGTTCCCCGATTTTATCTCCAATATAATTTCTGGCATCTTGAATAGTTTCTTTACTTAAACTGGGAGCATCTGTTCTCATGTAGGTTATGTGACCAGCTTCATAAAGTTTTTGAGCCACTCTCATTGTTCTCTTAACAGTAAAGCTTAATTTAGTACTAGCAGCTTGCTGCAAGGTAGATGTAATAAAAGGAGCCCTTGGTTTAATCTTAACTGGCTTCTTAGTAATTTCATTTATTTTTAAATCAGAGGAATCAATTAGTAATTTAATTTTCTCAGCTTCATCTTTTTGCAACAATGGATCTGACTTTTTTCTATTAAGAGAGAAGAAGATATTATCTTTCGAGAGATTTAAAAGATTCATGGAAATTTCCCAATATTCTTCTGGAATAAATTCTTGAATTAATCCCTCTCTCTCATCAAGAACTCTTAAAGCTACAGACTGAACTCTTCCAGCTGAAAGACCTCTTGCAACTTTTTTCCATAATAATGGAGATAATTCAAAACCTATTACCTTATCTAAAAACCTTCTAGCTCTATATGCCTTAACAAGATCTAGATCAATTTCTTTGGGATCAGCGAAAGACTCTAAAATAGCCGATTTAGTAATTTGATTGAACCTAACTCTTGAGTATGTATATTTTTCTGGACCAAGCGCTTCTTTTAAATGCCAGGCAATGGCCTCCCCCTCTCTATCAAGATCGGTCGCAAGATATATATGATCAACTTGTTTTGCTGCCTGCCTGAGAGACTTAACAACCTTCTCTTTCTCAGGAATTATTTGCCAATCTGCAACCCATCCATTATCTGGATCAATTCCCATTCTTCTTATTAGCCTACTTCTCTCGTTAATTGCTTTTAATTTCTTTTTTTCCTCTGGACTTATATCTTTAGGAATAGTTGAACGTTTTGAGGTTGATGCTTTTTTAGGAAGATCCCTAATATGACCGACACTTGATTGGACAATATAATCACTACCCAAGTATTTTGAAATAGTCTTTGCTTTTGCAGGTGACTCAACGATTACAAGTGATTTAGTCATAATTTAATTCAGCTCCTAATAAAGGAAAACATCAGTTGATTACTATTTACAAGATAAACTTAAAAACTCTTTAAAGCACTTAGAATTTTCTTTAACTCGTCTAGGCCCTCTTTTTCACTCCAAAGAAAAGCTATAGATGAGTTAGAAAAAATTATCTCATGAATGCAAAAAGATATTTTTTTTAACTTATCATTTACGCCATCATACCCATCTGAATATTTAAGCTTGAGAGGAGAATACAAAATTAAATCATCTTTGTCTCTAATAAAATGTGCATCTTTTAAATTAGACGTATTTTTTATTTGGTAGCTCATCAAAGAAAAATCTTTATTTTTGAAAGATAGATTTCCATATCGAGATGAAGAAACCTTAAAGCCAAGTCTCGAAGCTTCCATTCTAAGGCTAGCAATATTTCTCGAAGATTTGGATGGCACGGCTAGACTAACGGTGCCAATTAGAAAAGCAACAATAATAAAAATTATTATTAGTTCCATGAAATACCTATTTTAAAAGTTCATTAACAATTTTAGGGCCATGGACAATAAAACCTGTATATATTTGAACAAGGCCGGCTCCTGCATTTATCTTTTCATGAAAATCTTCTTTAGTCATAACGCCGCCAACTCCAATAATATCCATGTTTAGACTAATATTTTTAATATCTATTATCGTTTTAGTGGATTTGCTCATAAGAGGTTTCCCAGAAAGCCCTCCAGTAAGTTTCTTATAGCGTGGGTTTTCTAAATTATCTTTATTAATAGTAGTATTTGTTGCTATTAAGCCTGAAAAACTAGACTCATCGACAGCTTGTATTATGGACTCTAAAGATTCTCTAGACTCATCGGGAGATATTTTTAAGAATATAGGCTTAGCATAATTAACTTTTATTATTTCGCTCTCTATAGCATTTAATAAATCTGTTAAATTATCTGATTGATGGAGATCTCTTAAATTTGGAGTATTGGGGGATGAAATATTCACTGTAATATAGTCACAAAATTCATGCACCTTTCTAAAACAGGTTAAATAGTCATTAATCCTATCCTGACCAGATGACTCTTTGTTAGCTCCTATATTTACTCCAACAATTCCATTGAATTTCCTTTTTTTCAATTTTTTGACTAGATGATCAACGCCTTTATTATTGAAGCCTAATCTATTGATAATGGCATTTTCATTAAATATTCTAAAGATTCTAGGTTTAGGATTACCTTTTTGAGCTATAGGAGTTATTGTGCCAACCTCAATAAAACCAAACCCAAGAGCTCCCAATGAATCTATAAAATCTCCATTTTTGTCTAAGCCAGCTGCAATACCAAG
>Ga0209384_1000327_pt1 | contig 32089 bp, 38 predicted proteins | sample CoawatmetaG05DNA_FD_187511 | JGI IMG/M metagenome (GOLD analysis project Ga0209384, IMG submission 187511) | Marine microbial communities from the West Antarctic Peninsula - Coastal water metaG058-DNA (SPAdes) (version 2) | ecosystem: Environmental > Aquatic > Marine > Coastal ... | reverse complement strand
TATCTCCAACGATTTCGATCTGCAACCCTTCTTTTTTCTAGGACACTAGTATATGCATCTTTTGGAAGAAACCCTAGAGCAGAACCCTCTTTTTTTCTCAAAGAATCTATATAAGCAAAATCACCAGATTGACCCTCTCTAATAGTTGTCAAATTTCTAAATCCTGTGCTTCAGTATATAAAGTTCTCATTGTATTTTTGAGCCTATCTTTACTTAGGGTAACATCTAGATCATCAATGTATCGTTCCAGAAGCGTCATCGTGTCTTCTGTATTATTTACAATATCATCTGATACATTACTTGCATCAAGTTCTGAAAAGTCTTCAATAATTTTGACTTCATAACAATCAGCTTGCAGCAATTTGTCAACAAATTTGTCGAACCCATAAAGGTCTTTCTTATTCACTACAACCAACTTCACATATTTATTTTTATATGAGGACATATCATAATTAATTTCTTGACTGTCATCATAATAAATCTTAGAGAAAATACTAAGCGGGTTTACAATTCGTTCTAACTCTCTCTTCTCTGTATCGAACACATGAAATCCCTTGGGGTCATTCCAATCGTTCCAATAGATTTCATATGGTGTGCCAAGATAATATATTTGGCCATCATCTGATTTGTGATGGTAGTGACCACTCATCACCATATCGAATCTATTGAACTCTTGTTTGTCCCAGCCATGATCCATGATCATACCCTTTTGCATCTCAAAACCATTTAATTCTAAGTGACCCATAACAATCTGGGCATCAGATTGTTTTAACATTTTCATGGTATGATTCATATTATCTGCATTAATCCAAGGAACAAACAGAATTTTACACCCATCAAACTCAACTTCTGTTGTTTCCTCATATACCGATATATTGTCATAACGGCCGTCTACGAGTTCATGTAGTGAGTTTACAGCGTTAGTGTTCTTATAAAAGGTGTCGTGGTTCCCAACTAACATGTGTAAATTAATATTTGCAAATTTGTCAACAAATCGTTCACGAAAATCTTTTGCAATACGATAGCTAACATATTTCCTTCTGTCCATCACATCTCCTAGATGGACTACATCAGTTATATTATGCTCCTTTAGATACGGAAAAAATTGATTTTCGTAAAACTCAAAAAAATACTCATTAAAATTTGAATTATCATTTCTAGCACCAAAATGCGTATCCGTTATAAGTGCAATTTTCAATCTTCCTTCTCCATGAAAACTTCAAGGCCTTTGGCCTTAACAATTTCCTTTTTCTTAGGTTTATAAACATCTTCATCAGGAAGCATATTATTCATCAAAGTCTCATCCATATTATAAACAGTTGTATCTCCAGGCATAGTAGTGTATGCCTCATAATGTTGTTTCTGTATAGATTGATTTTTGATATGTACCTGTTTCTTCTCAGCCATGATCCTACGTAAAAACGCATAGTAAATTATTTGAGTAAAATATGCAAAAGGATTTTGAGATTTCTCTGGATTAAAATTATATGCGTATTGCAAACAGTTTTGAATACCATCAGAAATCATTTCATCTCTATATGAATAATTAATAAAATTAGGGCGGTAAGATAAATGGGTGGCAATCTTTAGAAAACACTCACCAATATAATTAGTTAGTGGTGGATTTTCTTCATCGACGGCGGCGTTCTCTAGACACTTTTCTCGCCATTCTACCATTGCTGCTAAAAATTGTTTGTTATCAACATAGTGTTGGGATTTCTTTTTGGCCATAATAACTCCTGTATATTTTTAATATAATTAACTATAGACTAAAAAGGCCAGAAAGTCAATACCTTTTGAGATACAAATACATTACTATTTTAATTTAAAAAGAGTATTGACTCTGTAGCAAAATCTGTATATACTACGCTTGTAGTCGGTTGATGATAAACTATAGAGTATAGATTAAAGCTTAGTGTATTGTATCAGACCTATTAGGATCAGTTAGTTCATCTAATGCTTCTTCTATAGCTTCCACCTCTTCTTCAAATTCAATAGAATCTAAATCTCTATCCGAAGGTTCGTCCATATCTAGATAAGGTTCTTCTTTAAAATCAAATTGATTTATACAATGCATATAATAACCTATTAACCCAGATGATGCTGGAGCTGACATAATTACATTATTTGCATTAATGTCAATATACTCTTCTTCTGTCATAGGGTGAACCCAAGGAGATAAGCTCAAAGATTCTGAGGCTCCTCTTCTTGATGGTTGACGTACTATCACCATTTTTAGGGGGTAACTGACTTGAATAGATTTATTAAATTCAAATAACTCATTATTATTCAACGTTGAGCCAATAATACTTTCGCCGTTAGATAGCTTAAATACCCTTATTGAGTCTCTCATAGTTTTATCCTGTCTACTTTATAATTAAACCTCTGTTCCTCATATATATTTATACGTTCTTTAAAGTGTCTTAACGTAAAATTTTGCCTAGAATCGATGGAGAGATCGTCGGCGATGTCAAAAACTCTGAGGCTTTTGCTTTTGTCTCCAAGTCGCAAACCACGCCCAAGGGACTGAAGCACTCTAATTTTGCTTTTCGAGGGGCTTGCGAACACGATGTTACTAATATTGCGAATATTAATACCAGTGCTGAAAGTCCCATAACTCGCCACGATGATAGCCGCCTCTTCATTTTCTACAATCCTTCTAATTTCTTCTCTGGTATCAGTATTGACACCACCATAAACAAAAAATACTTTCCTGTCTTTATATTTATCTTCTATTAATTTATAAAGCACTGCCCCATGTTTTTCTACAAACTGAAATAAACATAGAGTATTCCCATTGACCCTATCCATAAGGTTGCATAGAAAAGTATTCCTTTCAGCCTTAGTGACGATGTATTCCAATTCTGATGCATAGTCGAAATCCTTTACTATTTGTCTATCCTCTTCGGGATAATTTAAAACTAAACAATTAATTTGTAATGAGGCTAAAGTTTTATTATCAATCAGCTCTTTAGTTGTTACCACATATTTTGCTTTACCAAATAGTCCTTCCAACACCAATCTATGCGTTTGTGTTCCATCTAGTGTGCCTGTCAATCCAAAACGATACTTGCAAGTATCAAGCTTTGTCATGATTCCAGTGAGAGACTTTGCCTTAAACAAATGAGCCTCATCACCAAATACTACGCCAAATTGTCGAAAATATGGTCTGGGCATTCTATGAATAGATTGCCAAGTGGATATTACAACATCCTTTGTTACTTTTTTATCATGGCCTTGATATATTTTTTGACAGTATGTTCCAGAGCTCCACCCATAATCTTCGAAGTCTTTATACATTTGTTCTACTAAAGAGGTAGTAGGAACTAAAATTAAAGTTTTTAATTCCATCATTTGGTAGTATCGAACAAGACAATATATTACTAATGACTTACCCGAAGCAGTAGGAGAAATAAGAAGAGCACGATTTGTGGCAATACCGTGGGCAATGGCATCAAGCTGATAATCACGGATTTTAATTCTAGTTCCTCCAAGAGTAGGTCTAAGTCCCCGTACAAACCCTTGGACAACACTCCTTGAAATTTCTCGTTCGTTTGTAACTCCGTTTTTAAGCTCATAATCTTCACCAGTTTTTTTAAGGTACTCTTCTATATAGGGTAGTAATCCCATATAAATTTCACCATTCATTACATTATATAAACGAATTTTACCATCCCACATTTTATTCCGAAAGCTCGGCATAAATTTATGGCCTGGCACCTCAAAGGTGAAAAAATCATTCAACTCTGCGGCTAATGAGGGTTCAACTTCCTCAAGTTTTATATAAACTTCATTCTTTTTAGATATTAGCATGTTGATAATCTTGGTGGGAACCGTAGTCACCCCTAAGAATCATATTCCAAGAAACGCTAGTACGTTCAGATTGTGTAGGTGGAACCCAATGTTGCAACCAAGATGGAAAAATTAAACCAGTGCCAACTTCAGCATCAAATTGTAACATACTAGAATTTTTCCAGTTAGGCTTATTTTTTGGATGTAACGTATTAGCTTGTGGTCTAGGATCAAAAAATTGAATTGGAGCTGATCCCTCTGAAGACTCAACATAATAAACACCAGACCATACATTATTAGAATGTGTATGTGGTGGGTGTGACATTCCAGGCGTCATATGATTTCCCCACATACTTGTCATTTCTAGTTTGTCATATTGATATTCTAATTTTTTTAGAATATCGTTTGTTGTATTATGAACAGTTTCTAAAAGAGCTCCAAACGAAGATAACTTATATAAATCATCTTCTGTCTGCATTGTATTTTTTGCTTTAATATATGCAGACATATTCGAATGTCTATCTTCTCCAAGGTCTGATTTAAATTTATAAATCATTGTTGGAAATGCTGTAAATTCATCTATACTAACTTTCACATCAGCCATGATACTATACTCCACCTTTCGCCTTTTGTTATTTTTTTTACTTCATGTGGAAACATAAAGTTTGCTGGGAAAATTATAGCAGACCCAGATTTCGGACTATAACAATTTTCTGCAACATAAAACTCCCCACCTTCATAATTATCATTTAGAAAAAATAATACCGTTGCTTGAGGGTATCCATAAAGTTGTCCATGAGAATGATGGATGTTATCACAATGTGGTGACATAAACCCATCAACATCATATTTATTAAGCCTAAAATCTGTATGATGTACACAAGAAAAATGTTTCTGTTCCTGTGAATATATATTCATAACCTCAATAACAGACTTTTTAAGTAATGGATATGGCTTATTATCTTCCTTACACCAAACCTCATCCATTTTAACTCGTTCTTCGCTATTGCGGCTTTGTCCTTTATGATTAGCATAAGTTGATGGTTTTAACTCCCAAGGGTAATTCATAATAGATTTACACCCAGCATCATCTATAATGTTTTCATAGTATCCAATCCATTTCTTCATTAGAAACCACCAGCCACAAATTTCTTCCAATCTTGTGCATGTTTAATATCCCAACTACGATTGTCTATAGACTTAATTATACCGTCAACATACTGAACCAGAGTTTCATAATATTCAATTTTTAACTCTATATCAATTATCTCATCATCAGAGTTTATATAAACTCCCATATCAGTTTTTAAAACTTTCAAGTCAAACGGTTTTGCAGCATATACTTTAGCACCTGACTTGCCTCCATAATACTCCCATTTTTGTCTATACAACCTTTTATGATCAGCTTTCAATTGAAACATGAGTAATCGATACTTAGACTTATAGTCTAACCATTTTGGTTTTATGATTTGATTTTTATATGATTGTTGGTGTAAATCTTCATCATCTAATATAATAAGGTCTTCTTTGGCTTCCGCCTGCAATTCACTTAACTTATCCATTTATTCTCCATTATTTAATAGGTACAATTTTATATTGTTGGTATTTAAAGGTAGCACTACAAGATATTAAACTAGCATCAGTTGCACCCTGATCAAAATCTAAGGCTGCAAGTGTTACAGGAAACATATCTCTAAATCTAATTTCAATAATTGGATTGTTCTTGTTACTAAGCACTGTCAATGTTGCATCTGAGTACATTGATCTATCGCCAGTTCTTCCAAACTTAGATGTGTTTGTAGAACTAGTATCACCTGTAACATCTCTAAACGTTGTATATTGTTTTGTACTTTCTGGAAATCCTTGGCCAGTAATCCATTCATGCAATGAGAGATAATTTTCTAAATACTCATCAACAATAAATGAAAGACTAAAATCTTCAAATTCTGCTTTCTCACCAACAATAGGTACATTTGTAAAAGGGGTTGACATTTCTGTATTAGGAACAGAAACGCCAGGGATGTTACAAGCCGTAGTAAAAAATTCAACTTTAGGAAGTTGATTAATAGTAAACCTAAATTGACTTGGATTTAGATAATCCAATTTATCTGGTTGTCTAGAAAGAGCTGTTGAATCTACCATACTTCTATTTATATGTTATTTACATTCACATTTTTTCACATAGTCACTGACAGCAGCCTTTATGGCATCTTCTGCAAGAATTGAACAATGTATCTTGACAGGTGGTAGTGCTAGTTCTTTTGCAATTTCTGTATTCTTAATATCATTTGCTGCTTCTAGTGTGCGTCCTTTGACCCACTCTGTAACCAGACTAGATGAAGCGATTGCACTTCCACACCCAAATGTTTTAAATTTAGCGTCAGTTATAATTCCTTCTTCAACTTTAATTTGGAGTTTCATAACATCTCCACAAGCAGGAGCTCCAACAAGTCCTGTTCCTACTCCGTCATCTTCTTTATCAAATGAGCCTACATTTCGTGGGTTCTCATAATGATCTAATAGTTCTTTGCTATATGCCATACTCTATATAGGCGAAATAAAAAAAGAGGGTGCCCGAAAGCACCCTCTAAGTTTATAGTAAAGTTTCTTATTAGAAACAAATCTTACATGAGATTTGCAACCTTAACTCTACGGTAATAAACGTTAGCACCGTCATCAATAGATGCATCAGTGTTCTGTGTGTCATTCGCAGCAACTGCACCAGCAGTCTGAGCAAATGGGTTAGCAGCCATCCCGTAACGAGTCTTGAACCCGATTTTAGGTTGGAACGTATTTTCACCAACCGCACGAACCATTTGCAACGGAACGTATGGGCAGTAGAACATACCAGCGTCATAAGGCGAAGAACCCTTATATCCGACAACGTAGTACTGAGAAGCAGATACGTTGGCAGCATATGGATCAACATATACTTTATAACGACCATTAAGAACACCAGCGAACGTTGTCGTTGTGTCATCAATGTTGAGTTGATTGTTAAGAGCAGGCGTGTAATCAAGGATACCAGCCATCTGCAATGCAGACGCAACGTCAGCAGAACACATTAGCATGTTACCTTTACCACGACGAGTCTGTTGACCAATCGCATTAGCATCTCTTTCGATACCAAACATCAAACCCTTGAACTTCTCAACCGACCAACGACCATTCGAGTCGGTGTCGAGATCAAAGATACCAGCAGTTGTTGTGTTGACTTGTGCGCCTTTAACAGCGGAAACGTAAACACGACGAACAACCTCACGGTTGATTTCAGCAAGAATTTCCGAACTAAGAATGTTCGCAAGTTCTGTTTCAGCGTCCAAACCGTGGATCGCTTTGAGGTCTTGAGCAAGTTCCATCGTGTACTCAGCCTTCAGAGCACGTGTAACGGCAGTAACCGTTGACTTATCGATAGAGAATGCCATCTCAGCGAAAGCGTTTGTGGATGTATCACCCAATGCTTCACCTTGAGCAGTTGTCTGACCAGTTGCACTTGTGTAAGTACCAGCAGAAGGACTGTCGTTAAGAACGGCAGGGTTTGTTTCTGTGGCACCAACATCGCCACCACCAGTTGTACCGGCGGCGTTCTGGTTAGATTTACCTTGACCGCCTGGAAGAGCTTCATCAACAAGAGCTTCAGCACCATCAGAAGAGATGAAGGAAGCACGCATTGCGAAGATCAGACCCGTAGGACCAGTCATTGGCTGAACACCACAAATGTCATACGCAATCAAGTTAGGCATGGCACGGCGAACGAGCGAGATCAAAATTGGGTCCCAGTTTGAGATGGAACCACCAGTGGAGTTAGTAGGTGCAGCTTCCGAAAGGAACCCTGCATCTTCTTTCATGGCTTTTTCTTGGTTTTCTAGGATAACGGTTGTGACCGCACGTTTATAAGCATCCTCAATCTTAGGAAGATCGGGGTGTTCTAGGACGGGCGCCCACTTTTCTTGTAGATGTTCTGTCTGAAACATTGAGTTTCTCCTTATTATTTTCTACAGTTATTTATAAAAATCATGCACTCTTTGTACGACTGATTGCCGACATGTAAGCACGAATGCTTTCAGTCGTATCAATGTCCTGTGCAGTCTCACTATTCTCATCATCAATTAAGAAAGATTGTGCTTCCCCAAGACTTTTTGGGAAATAGCTTTCTTTCAAGGTGTCTAGTTTGGCCCGGAAGGAATCTTCAGAAACAAAATCAACATCTTCTGTAAGCGACTTGAATTTCTCTACTTCAGTACTAGCCAGATCATGTGAAATTTCACTGGTAATCTGTTCTCTTGTTAGAGATTCAACCACTTTTCTTTTCTCAACGTTTTCTTCAATCTTTTCGTTGAGTTTTTCTTCTAACTCAGCAATCTTTTCTGCTTGAGCTTCCAGAACGTCATACTTTTCGTCGGGAACATCAATGTAATGATCTTCAAACAATTGTTTTAGACCAACAATAAAGTCCTCGGCGATTTCACCTTTTAGACCACGTTCAACAGCAAGTTCATTCTCCTTCATCCACTCTTCAACAACGTAACCAAGATAGTTATCAACTTTAGTTGACAATTCTTCTTTTATTGTATCAGTAGCTTCATCAAGAGCAACACTGTAGCCTTCTTCCATTCGCACAACTTCACTACGTATCTTAGATTTAACAGCTGCCTCAAAAATTGTTGCAGCCTTTTCTTTAAATTCTTCGGAGAGGTCTTCACCAGCCATTAGAGCATCAACATCTTCTGCAACGTTAATTGACTTAATTTTCTCTTCGATAGCATCTTTCTCAGCTTGAAGTTTTTCAAGTTCTTCTTCAGTCTGAGCTTTACCAGCTTCAGCAAGTTTAGAAGCATGAGAAGCAAGCATCTCTTCGATTTCAGACTTCTTCATCTTACCAATCTGTTCGATTGCCTGTGCTTTAGTAAGTTTTGCTTCTGAAACAACTTCACCTTCTTCTGGTTCGTGAGATGCAGCAAGCTTCTGAGGACCATCAGATTTACCAGCACTTTTCTGTTGTGCATCACCAGAAACAGCTTTAGCAGAAGCAGATGCTTTCTTACCAAGTTCTTTTTCTTTACGATCTTCGTCAGCACCCTTCTCTACTTTTGCTTCGGGTTCTGCACCGCCGAGGTCTTCTTCGTCGTTGACCTCATCTTTTACTTTTTGGGGAGCATCTGCTTTTCCACCCGAATCGGATGGTTGACTGGCTTCTTCTAGTTCCGCCAATACCTCTGCTTCAAGCTCCTCAATTGTTTGTTCTAATTCGGACATGGAATGTCTCCTTTTGCAATTATATTATTTATACTTTACAACATTTTGAGGAATTTAGCGAACTCTAAAGCTTCTTTGTTCGCCTCTCTTTGACGGGTTTTAACGTCAAATTCTGTTTTTAACTTAGCAACGTGTGCTTCAACTAACGATCCGTGGTTCCAAACCCACTCTTTACCTTCCATAATACCCTCAACAAAAGCATTAGGGGCAGAAGGATCGGCAACAATATCAGCAGCTGTTGCAAGGTAAAAATCATCTCTCACATAGTTAGCACCATTTTTTTGGTCCAAACTTCCCATGCCCCTAGATGAAACGCCTAACTTAGCACCTTCATCCATGAGGTTCTTAACAATCTCACCCATTGGTGTGGCCATAATTTTTGCCTCACCAATGAAATTTTTACCATCAGGGGTCAAAGAAGTGATCATGTGGGACACTCGTTCCAAATTGACGGTTGGTCCGTCTGGATGTCCCAGTTCCCCAAAGGCACGATTTTCTTTGATAAAATTCTTGTTATACTTAGTAACTTCGTTATTAAGGATTTCCATAGGATATACTCGACCATTACGGTTCTTGATATCAGCCTGCATGAAAATGCCTCTAATTTTGTATTCTTTCTTTCCGCCTTCTTTTTCTTCGGTGATATACTCCACCTCTTCAACGGATTCTGAAAATAATTTTACGGTCTGCATCTCATATCCCCTATGACGTATAGTTTTCGTCTTTCTTAAATTCGATGATGATCGTACCAGATGTACCAAAACAACTAGCTTCATGATCACCAGAACTTGCAGTAGTGTTTACGGCTGTCCCTGCAATTTTACTAGCAGTTCCGTCATAGTGTCCTGTACCAGCGCATCTAAACTGTGTAGAATCTTGTGAATTGTTTGCCGCAGCACCCACTTCTATGATTTCTACATGACCTGTATCGTCATCTGCTGTACCCTGTACCAATGACCACCAAATACGGTTTAAATGTAGTTTTGCACCGTTTGCGTGACCAGCTAATGCACTTGCATCTAGAATAGCATTATTTGCAGTTGTATCATCTTCGATATCAACCAAGATGGTGACATATCCACCATCGCCTGCATTTGCTACAGGTGTGTCTCTTAATGTTCTTGTAGCAAAAGCCATTTTTTTACTCCTAGATAGCTAGCATTTCTTTTTCAAAATATCCAAGAAGTTCTTTCTCAGGAACTTTATATTTTCTTGAAATATCTGTAATAGTTTTCTCGAAACTATTTAGGAAATCAGAAGGTTTAGCATCCATTTTTTTGAATATATCGTCCACTGCATCCTTTAATTTAGGAGAAAGCTTCTTATATTGTTTAGATTTCTTGTGTTCATCCCTCTCTACAACTGTAGATTCATAGATTTCCTCAATCCTCTTCATTTTCTACACTCATTGTTTTAACAAAAGTCTTAGCTAATTCTCTTCGTTGTGATTCTAAAGCATCTCCAACTTTACTAGACAATGCAGTACTAAATTGTGTTTCTGCTTCTACGTTGTTACCATTAGACAACGCATCAATAATTTCTCTACTCATTATTTATCTCCTCCATTTTCAGTTGCTTTCGCAGTTGCTTTTGCTTGATCAGCTGCACCCAATGCTTGAGCAGCTTGTGCTTTCTTCAAGTCATCTTCTGGGTCTTCTTCACCTTGGAACTTACCATAATCATCAGCAGGAATAGGAGCGCCACCAACTTCTGGATAACGTGTAACACCATCGCCACCATCTGGTAAACTTATACCACCGTCCATTGGGTCTTTTTCAAGTTCACGAGCAATTTGATCTCTCATCTCATCAATCTGAGTATCGTTCATACGTAGAACATGTTTAAGAACATATTCTTTACTGAAGAATGTACCAATATAAGACTGAATTGAATCTAGTGTTTGAATACGATCATTAATAAGTTCAGCTTCTTTTAGTTCTGCAAAGTGACCATCTTTTAAGAAATCATATTGAATGTGTTCTTTCATCACATCCCAATCATCCAAAGATATAATACCCTTCAACAACAGCTGAGTCTTTAAAATATCAGTGAATATTGGTGTAAATTTCTTTCTGATCTTTTGAATAAATTTAGTAAATTTTAGTTCGTCCCTAGTAATATCACTACTACGTCCCATACTAAATTGATTCTCTGCTTCTAAACGAGAAATAGGAACGTTAAGTGAACGATATAATTTCTGTCTGAAATATTCAATATCGTCAATTTCACCAAGATTTTGACCACCGGCTAAAGTAGTAATTTCTGTACCTCTACCACCTTCACGCCGTGGAAGCCAGAAATCTTCTAGCATACTCATCTGATTTCTATCATCACGAATCTCACCAGTAGATGCATCATACACTAATTTATTACGGTAACGATTCATAACGTCTTTAAGATACTGTTCTGCTTTTACCTTTGGTAGATTACCAACATCAATGTAAAAAATTCTACGTTCTGGAGCACGTGAGATACGATAGATAACCAATGCATCCTCAATCATACGTAATTGATTGACAGGTTTAATTGCCTTATGCAAATAAGACAGAACCTTACCACCGTTCTGATCAATAACACCAGAAGGACAATATGCAATTGCATCTGCTGCAATCTTCAATCCTTGACTAGCTCCACCGTATCCTGCTGAGAAAAGTCCTTTCTCATTATAGATAAAGTACTCATCAATTTTTGTTATCATATCTACGCCAGTCTTTATGTCTTTATCTTTTTTGACCTGTCTGGCTTTTTTAATTTTTATAGGATCAATATAACGGAGGTCAACAATACCTCGTTTGGGATTTTTTGTATCAATTACTTTATGGTAGAAAACTCGACCATCAACATACCACCTACGCATGATGTCATGACCTTTTTGTTCCCATTCCATAAGGGATAATACTGTATCAAATTCTTTTCTGATTGCTCTTTTGATTTTGTCTGGATATGGAAGCCTGTCAGTACTAAGAGTTACCGATTGTGATACCTCATCAGCTGTCACTGCTTCGTTTATAATATCCTCAATTGCACTGTCGCATTCTGGTTGTTGTGCAATGTCTCTATATCTTCGAATTAAATCTAGTTCTGTTTTTTCACGACCATCGGTATCTAAAACTTGTCCAAAGAAACCACCACCAGCAACGTCGATAGCGCCATCATCAGGAGTTGGGGTGGTGAAGACTTGTTCACCACCCGTTTCCTTATTAGCCCGATTAATTGTAAAACCGAAAAGTTCAGCCATAATATTTCATATCTCCCTACTCCTTTATTTAGTAGGTTTATAAAGTCACTTATACAGTGAGTGACGCAGTAACTGTAAATGAAGCTCCTGATGTCTCAACTTCGTTTGTTAGAAAGTGTTGATATCTAAATGATACTTGAAACTCTTCAACAGCAGTTGCTGCCTCAGTAGTAAGTTCAATATTACTTATAGTCAACGGCCAAGCATTAATAAACTTATATTGTTTCAAAACTCTATCATCTTTATCTAACTGAGATACGGTCATATCAGCACAGTATGCCAAACTATTACTTTCACCTTGACCCGTTGCAAGGTTATTAATAGCATTTGACCATTGTTCCATAGCGTTACGGATTGCAAAATCTGTATCGTTAAGGAATGTTACATCCCATGTATCAGGAAAGTCTCTATCCCCTGCAAGAAAAATCTTCCTTCCTCTAAAAGGAATTTCAATTTCTGTAAGAGCCATTGCTGGTAGCGCAGTGGCCTTGCAAAGAAAAGAAGCCTTTCTAATATCAAAGTTACTAATACCAGGCAATTGAGGTACTAAAACTTCTACTTTAAATTGGTTAGCTCTGGCACCGCCACCAATTAGTTGGGCTCTAAATTGATCTATTGTTCCAACCATGTTATGTTACCTCCTTAAAATTGACCAATTACTTCACTGAACTCAACGCCTGTGCGAACTGCAACAAAGTTAAGAGAGATAAAGTTAATTGATCTTGCTGGTTTAATATAGATGTCGGCAATAAATTCGTTTCGGTCAATGACTTCACCCGTGTTGTTTGTGCCATCAGCAACAACTTGGAAATCAGTAATACCTCTACGACCCTGCACATCCCTCAAGAAAGGTTCAACTAAGTTACGGAACTGAGCCCGTGTAAACTCATCGTTGAACTCAAAGAGTTGGAATTTAGCAGCAGTAGCAATTGCTTTTTCAAGAACAAGGAACAATCTACGCACGTTAATACGATCAAATGCACTTGGTTTTGTTAGAGCAGTTTTATCACCAAAGAGAACTACACCTTGGCCTGGAAAATCAACAACTGGGTTGATACGAGCCTTGTAGAGAATATCTCTTTCTGCTTGTTGTGGATTATATGCAAGTTTAATTGCACCACGAATATTACCACGATTGAAACCGCCTGGTGAGAACCAAGGGTCAGCAACGCTGTCTGTGAATGCACACAAACCAGCAATGTCACCATTCAGTGGAACATAACGATACAAATCGTTATATTTGTCATACATGTATTTGTAACCACTGTCATAAACCACATAGGAAGATGATGGTAGTGTATCATAAGAATTTTTAACATTTACTGTTTGCGTGTTTGAACTTTGAACATTAACAACCGACTGTCTAGCAGGCGATATAAATGCAACAAGGTCTTTTCTTAATTCTGCAAGATCAGTTAACATTGTACCGTGTGTATCAAACTCATCGCCAGGCGTACCGAATGAACTACCACTAACTGTAACAGAAGGACCACCAAGAATAAAGTTAATATCATGGAGTTCAGCATTTGCAAATAAGTCATATGCAGTACGTTTTTCACCAAGGGATACTGCATAATCATCAGTACCACCTGTAAGAGAGTCAAGTGTTGGTGTATCTACAGCTGTAAATGAACCAGCATCTGTATCTAAAACCATGTTATCGCCCGTTTCAGCAAGAACATTATCACCTTCATCAGCACTATTTGCATCCGTGGCGTCTAAGACAAGAGCATTAGTTGCATCAAGGTCTACTCCCCAGTTTGTTCCGGCTGAAAGATGATCCATCCAGAAAACAAATGCTGAACGAATATAAAGAATTTCTGCATAGTAGTTTGTTCCACCTTGTGCATTTTTAGCATTAGGGTTTTTGGAAAGAGCAGTATAAGTTTCTAAAACAGAAAGTGTACGTTGACCAGCAACATTTTCAGCAAAACCTGAAATTTTACCAGTTGTATCATATACTACGATATGCATTTCATCATTAGCACCACGGCCTTCTTTAGTAGACCAAGTAGATGTGCCCGGTGCGGAATCAAACAAATCGTAGAACTTCCACCGGCGTCTAATAAATGAGTTGTCAGCAAGGGAAGCAGCAAGGCCAGTTCCACTTGGGTTATCTAAGTCACGAACCGTGATAGTATCGTTTGCAGTATCTCTAGCAGTTACTTCGTATTCTTTGCCAGCATGACCTGTAGCAGGAGTTCCGAAACCACTGTCTGTGAAAAATGAAACAATGTCACCAACGTTAATTACATTAGATGCAAGATCAACGTCATCAACTGTTATAGATGTTGCACCACTTGCTGGTGTACCGTTAACTTGGTTAGCACCTGTAATGTCTTGCGAAAATGCTGTAGAAGTAGCACAGATTGAAACAGCGAGACTATTACCATGATCACCAGCAGTTCGTGCGGCAAAAGGACCAACACTACCTTGACCATCTCTAAATGAGTTAGTATAGTGATCTGCATCTCTAATTAAAAGTCCAAGGTTTGAACAGGCGTTCAAAACAGCAGACTCACAACGCACAACTTTAAGTGCATTTGAATACTGCAAAAAGTTTGCAGCAGTGAAAAAATATTCAAAGTTACTTGAGTTTGGTTTACCAAAAATGGCAACCAACTCAGCCTCCGACCCAATATTAACAACGGAAGAAACTGGACCCTTTTCGAAAGGTCCGGCCACAGCACCGATATTAGTTTGGATGGAAGGAACAATGTTTGTTAAGTCAATTTCTCGAACATGTACGCCAGGCGACACTAAAAAACTCATTTTCCTTACTCCTTTTATCTGTAGAGAACCAACTCTACGTTAGAGTTTATTCTTTTCATTACGAATATTTATAAAAAACAGATTCCTAAAACACTGTTTTTATATGTGAGGATTCTTATAAATAATCCTATGAATGAACATTATGAAAAATATAAAGATACTATAAAAAGTGTATCAAAACGTAATTATCGTCAGCGCATTGTATGGCTTAACGAATATCTTGCAGAAAAGTCATGTTCTCATTGTGGTGAAAGTGAGACTGTATGTTTAAAATTTTATCCACACAACAACAAAATAAGAAAATTAACTCAACGTAAAGGTATGAATGATGAAAGCCGAAGGGAAGTTACTGAACTAATATATCAATCTACTGTCCTTTGTTCAAATTGTTTTATTAAAATAGATAACGATCTTATTGAGTTTATATAGTAACTTACCAATTTGAACGATTGTCTCTAACCACTGGATTCCATTTAGTTCCATACTCATCAGTCATTTGACCAGAGTTTTCCTCTTCAAGACCATCAAGCACAAATCCAAACGGAGCCATATCTTGTTCTAATGAGTCTTGTTGTTCCCTCATCATAGTAGCTCGAATGTCTTGATCAGATAATTCTTTGAAATATTGTTGGTCTGTTGCCCATGCAAACATAAACAGACATGCTACCAAATCATCGTTACATCCTTCATCAGCCTCAAATGATTGCCCTTTGACAATAAATGTAGATAACTCTGTGATAATCTCCAAGTCTTCAACAATTAACTTATTGTCCTCGACTAATTGTTTAAGATTAGAACAACCAATACGTTTTACTGCTTTAGTGGTTCTTACCCCCAATTGAGCTCTGCCCCCTGAGAACCCTCCTCCAAGGACTTGTCCCGCTCGCCCACGCATGGAAGCCATTATTATGTTGTCGTACTCCAAGTCAAACTGCATAGCACTAGCAACTTGTTCTCCAATGTCATTAACCTCAATCATAACAAATGCTTGATTATATGCACGAGCAACATCATGAATTTTTGCTGGAAATATAAGAGGTTTAATTTCGTTGTCTCTAAATTTTGCAACAATCTTATAAGGTATTTCTGTTACATCAACCACTACAAATGCTGAGTAATCATTCTTTGTTCCTCTAGAAACATCAGCGGTAAGAAAGTATGTGTGTCCTTCTTGTGGTGAAACATGAACATCTAGTCCAGCATTAGACTGAATTGGAGTTCTATACGTCAACTGTTTAAGTTTAGCTGGTGTGATTAGTGTATCAATAGACCCTAGAAACTCACATTCAAACTCTGTGTTAAATTGAGATTGAGAGGTATTCTTAATAGTTTCTGCTTTCCACTTATCATCACGGCCAGGAACTTCGCTCCAATGTACTTCAATTGGAACATAAGTATTTCTTCCCTCCTCTGCATCCGTCCACAACTTATAAAACATGTTCATACCATGTGGAGTTGAAACAATCATTACCTTGGTTGTTTTACCAGAACTAATTGTTGGATAGACTGAACTAAAGAACTGTTCTGCAACGTTTGCTGGGACGTAGGCAAACTCATCCAGAAATATAATATTATAAGACCCACCACGAACAGCGCTTGCAGAAGTAGAAGATGCGAGTATTTTACTACCATTTTCTAACTCCAAGCTGCCTTTGTTCCAAGACATAACGCCTTGTTGTAACCACTTGGGTAAGTGTTCATATGCGAGTTGAAGTCTCCCAAGTAAGTCCCTTGCAGTAGCAGCCTTATTGGCAAGGATAGCCACATTCACACTAGGATTAAACAAAACATAATGAAGTAAATATGCAATAATAGTAGTAGATTTTCCAGACTGTCTAGGAAGCTTACATATAGTAAAACGATTCTGATGAAACGTTCCTATCATTTCCTTCTGAAAATCATAGAGTTTAAAAGGTACTAGACCTTCATCCAAAGATACAATCATAATATAGTTTTCCACAAAATACTGTGGGTCTGCCATACAACGTTGATACTCTTTAAGTTCTTCCTTTGTCCACGACTGAGCAACATTGGCTCTTTTGAGGTTAGGATTTCCTAGATATACTGATTGTTCTACCATGATTTATTTAGGTTAAATAGAAATGTTCATTTAAATTTTTAGGCATGATTCGTAAACCTCCTGTGGAATTTTATCACTATTCCTCCAATATCTACCATCCTCTAATACTAACTTAATTATATTAGGCCTTTTTCTCCGCATCTGTCTATATTCATAATTATATTCTATATCAATTGATCCAGCCAAAATTTTAATTAATGAGGGTTCTTTTGTTTTACTTTTTCTATAAGTTTCATCTTTAATGTATTTGTTGATATATTCCTTAGCCGGTTGTTTATATGTCTCCCAAGTACCCCCATGTTTTATATCGTGGTTAGTTATAGACCATCTCTGAAAATCCTCAGTGTTAAAAAAACTTATCGTGGACTTCCAATCTGCTGTAGTAGAAAACGTAAAAATCATACGACTATCTACATCTTGCCACTTAAAGCAAAAATTACACCACCAAAATAAATCAAATATTGTTTTTATTTCAACTGGCGAGTAGTCCACATGTTCAAATAAAACTTTAGCTAACTGATTTTTTTTATATTCGTAATTTTCTTGTGTATCCACTGGCGTATCAGATTTTATATTAAATAAGTTATTATTAGACCAAGAAAAAATATTCTCCCAATCATCTGCATGTTTATCTAAGTTTGCATGTAAGGCATCACTACCGAATAACTGGTCACCACACTCACCTGTAACTTTTATGATATCATGATTCTCAAATAAAGTATCAACCAACATTTCTTTATGTGGAAGAGGATCATTTCTGTGTTTTACTAATTTCTCCCACATCAGAGGAAACTCATCTATAGAATCTTGCGTGTATCTAATATTCAATACATCAGAATCAGATTTAGTTTCTAATAGTGCTATCAAAGCTCCGCTGCTGTCAATTCCACCGCTCCAAAATAGTTCTATGGGTTTTCCTAATTTCCATAGTTCTTTGGCTGCATCCATGCAACACTCTTCCCAAGACTTATTGAATTTTCCTACAGTTGGAATTTCATCATACATCATATCAAAAGTATTAAACTTACCAGTTCTATCTACAGTCGTATATGATTGAACTAATTGACCTACATGGTGCAACGGCGGCGCTACCTCAAAAATATGTGGAGCATTATATTTTACTTTCATTCAAAGATGCTCCTCACTTCAAAATTCTCATCAATGTAACGAAATCGACGCTCTTGTATTATTTCATCACTGTGATCTTGTATTAGACTCGATTGTTTATACATTGTTAGTGCATATTCACTTCCAGTGATATCATATATAAATTTTTTCAATGGCATCTTATAATGCGTCCACCAATTACCATTACACTTTTCTTTCCAATTATTATTCATAGACCAATTTTGAAATTCGTCTGTATCAAAAAAATTGTATGTGGGTATCCTTCTGGCAGCTGCCAACCAAAATCTATATTTTGGATGTTCGTATTTACAGGTAAAGGTGAACCACGATAACATGTCAAATACTGTTTCAATCTCTGTTTTACGATTATCATATAATAAATGGGCAACTGAACTCCAAGCTTCTTTTTTTTCTTTGTCTTGAATTGGTTTTAGGAAAGAAAATATATCCTTACTTAAAAGGTTTTCCTCATCGTTCAAATTTGGAAAAGATGATAAATTATGAAAATTGCCCATAATCTGATCGCCGATCTCCCCTGTGACATAGATGTTACTTTTATCATTGGTGTCGGAAGAGCCTTGGGGTTGGTCTTTAATAAACTTTGTTACTGACCCAACTTCTTCAGTTAATATTTTATTTCTTACAATCCAATCATATAAAAAAGGACTTTCTCGCACACTGCTGCGACTATGTAATAAGCTTACTTTATTATTATCAAATAATATCTTTCCATATTTCCAAATACCTAAAAGAGCAGCGGAACTATCAATGCCACCACTCCAAAGAATATAGATTCTTTTATTTTTAGCAATTTCACATAATTTAAATACACTCTCCTCTATACATTCCTCTATGGACAATGATGTAGTTATTTTAGGAATGGGAGTTGTATTTGGAAAATCTAACGACCCATTATAGAAATCAATCGTCTTACTTCTGTCAATAAGAATTCCCGATCTTTTCGGCATCATATTTGAATATTTCTTATCAAATGAAGATAAATGTCGAGAGCTCTCTGGAAATTCCTCAATTGGAACATAAGGATTACCTGGCAACGTTAGTGCGGTCATTCGCAAGTTTCCTCCCCACATAAACAATCAGACCACTTGCACCAGCTGTAATAATTGCGCCAGGCGCAATAAACATCCAACCGCCACCGAATAACATTCCATAACAGAACAGTGGTAATCCTAATATAAGAGATGCAATAATTCCCCAAAACATTGATGGTTCATAAATATCATCATAAAGAACAGCCTGCACTGTAGGAAGAAGTGTACATGCTCTAAATGCAGAATGAAATAAGAACAGATGTACTACTGCAAGTCCCGGCGTATTTGCAATTCCAACCGCAAGAACAGCAAGAGCAACCATAGCAACTCTAGCACCAGTTATTTCTGAAGTAGGAAACCAATCTTTAGCTGCAAGACTACTTACAGCACACATTGCAGAATCACATGTAGATAGAAGTCCACACATAACTGCAAATAAGAAAGGATAGACTGCCCACACAGGCAACAGCTCTTTAATTACCTCGTAGTTGACCAAGCCAGCTGCAACCTTCATATCCAGACCAGTAGCAATAAATCCTAGAATACCCATACTGATAGGCACGATAGCAAAAATTGCAGCTCCTAAAAAGAATGATTTTTTTAACTTTTCTTTTTTAATACTAAATGCTCTTTGATAGAACATCTGATCGCCAAACGGTCCAGCAAGTAGACCGATACTAACAGCAATACCAAAGGACAGAAAAACATCCAAGTCAAAAACACTTCCTGTCGCACCCTTAGCAACGGTTTCCCAACCACCACCTTCTGATACTGCCCAAGGAACCAATGTAAGGCACATAACAGCAATGATTACCATCTGTACCCAATCAGTTACAATAGACCCCTTGATTCCACTAAACAAACTATAACTAAGTGCAATAGCAGCCATGATTACGGTTATGAGTGTAAAGTCAACACCTGTCATCTTGTGCATCAGCATACCACCAGCAAGCAGTTGAATTGCAAATGCACTAATAGTCAAGTAACCCATCTCTCCCCAATAGAGTTTTTGTACTCTAGGACTCACCTTGTCACGAATGTATCCACTAAGAGTAAATCCTTCTGGAACTAACTCCCTTAGATAAGAAGCAAAGTATGCAAACAGAACCAAACAAAGAACGTTTGGAACTGTAAACCAAAATAAGCCAGGTATCCCATCAGTATATGCTTTTGTTGCACTCACAAATAAAGCAGGCGCCCATATCCATGTCGCTGCAATACTTAACCCTCCCGATACCGTTCCGATATCACGATTAGCAACTAAAAATTTATCTGTAGTATTATAACCTTTTGAAAATAGGTAGGTCATAACCCATATAGCCATTGTGTAAATCACAACCATCATTAATTCAATCATAACAATCCTTTATTTTTCCTTTAACATCTTTTGCAATTCAGCAGTACTTCCAACAAATAATGCGTTTGTCACACTCTTTGGTGCGTTGTTAGGCACCTCTTTTAGTTTTCTCATTTTCTCTTGTAAGTCACCAAGTTTTTCAGTAACTTCAGCAACTTGTTTGATAAGGTTACCGGCAACTTCGTATGCTCGTGGATGGTCCGATTCTTTGGCGAGCTCCAATATGCCTTCCACTGCATCCGTTCCTTTTTCGACCAAATTGTAGAAGTTTTGTCTTTGGTATTCATAATCTTTCTCCACATGCTCATTCGTATCACCCCAATCTTCTTGAGATGAGGATACTACTTCTTGTTTAATAATTTTTTTAGGAAGACTTTCGACCACACCTAAGGCCTTATCAATTTCATTACTCATCGTCACAATACCTCTTACATATATTAGGAGCTTGTTCTGGATTATTTATAAGTGTGTCAAACCAAGATTGCCATTCTTCTCCTTCGACAATATCTTCAATCCTTTCTACATTACTAACCTTCATACTGTCCTTATAGAATCGAGATATCTCTTTTTCTTCTTCTTCAGAACGAGTTCTTTGTAAACCACAGCATGGTAGCAGATGACCTGTGGCACAAAAAAATACATCGTTTCCATTTTCTCTAAGACAACGGGGATTAAGTGTCATTCTTTATTATCGTTGATGAGGCTGTCGCTCATCGGAGATACGATCCCTCTGCCCATGACATACACAGCACGGGGTTCAAATAAAAATTTATCCCACATCTCATCTTGCCACTCACCATATCTATACGACTCACCCCACCTACTTGACATTACTGGTTTAAATTTTATTCCATTATGTTTTGCCAAAGCTCTTGCCTCGGCAATATCATTTTGATTGTATTTAAAAACAATATATTTCCACACAGGAGTTAACCCATAGTTTAATGCAAGTTTCATCATATCAAACAAATGTTTACCGTCTTGGTTTATTCTATATTTATGACTGTCTTGTGGAAGTCCATCAATACCAAAAATCCACTTTGCATTTACGTTAGCCTTAAATGCTTCTGTGTACCTAGTTGAAGATTTGTGTGATGCAGCAGTGTGCAAGATAGTCTTTTTATTTTTTTCATAAGTTAGTTTGAGAAAGTCTATTAAATTTGTAGCAAAAATAGGATCAGAAATGTTTCCTATAAGATGTATGCTATCATAATATTCTACAACCTTTTCAAAGTCAGATACCGACATATCACCACCTAAAAATGGTAAATTATTTGCCAGTAAATATTTTCTTTCACATTTAGGGCATTCTAGGTTGCATCTAATAGATGTTTCTATATTGATAGACTTACGTTCATCATACACACTACTCATCCACTCCTTGGAAGAATGAAGTTGTTTCATTAAATCCAAAGTCATCATCAGCATCAGCTGTACTAGGATTGGGTGTAACAACAAGCCTCTGTTCCCGTGTAGGAATATTTGTCTTAATATCTGTAAACTGATCAACTTGTACAGTCTTAATAATTGACTGCGAAGTAACTGGGCCATATAGATAGAATTTTGCAGTGAAACTTAAAGTATAGATCAAAGCTCGTCTGGATGTAAAATCTCCAGCATAATCGTCTTCATATGATATACTATTTAATACGATAGGAACATCTCGTTTAATTCCCATCTCCGCCATATCATTAAGAGTAAGAGTATACTCAGGTTGGAAGTATGGTAAAATTTGTTCAACAATCTGCAAAGCATCATCAGAATTTTTTGCAAGAACATATAACTCAAATCCAACATTATATGGAACAGGCATATACTGTGTTTCAAGTTGCTTAGAATTTCCACTCTTAGTCTTTTTGAATTTTTGAATACGATTTAGTTTTCTAGTAGAATCATAGGTAAGACCGTTAATCTCAAAACCAATTCTAGGTAGAGTTACTGCAACTTGTTTTGTCAAGTCAGGGTCTTCAGCTAGTCGAACCAAAAACTTTTGCCGAGGCCCATATGCTAATGGCACCTTCATAGACTGAACTACTTTACCATCGCTGTCTTTACGAACTAATGATATATTATTAAACATTGTACCAAATGCGACAACCACTTTTCTGATTGTCTCATGATAATATTGTGTACCTAACATTAACCTAAACTCCCTGCATCACCAAATGGATTAGATTCTGTAAAATCTAAAACTGTATCATCTAGTCTATCGAATAACTCATTTTGAGCTGACGGATCAACGTCAGTAGATAATCTACTACCTTCTCCTATTATATAGTCTTCTTGTAACAACCACTCACCAGTTTCAAGTAATAAGCTCTCACCAACTGAAGTTGAGTCATCCTCAAATATTATGTTATCAAACACATTTGAGAAGGGTGAATTCTCTTGTTCCTGTAACAACAGGCCTCTAGTTGTGAATGTATCATGTATACGAATAGTTTCATTAACAGACGAAGACTGTTCCAATGTAACTTGATATAATAACGTATCTACAGACAACGCATCTTCAATTGCATCAATAGCTGAAATACCAGTATCCAAAGCTTCCGAACTGTAATCGAATGTGCGACACTGTAATTTGTAAACTGGATTATTATCTAATTGATTGAACGGGGCATCATGATCTACAAAATTAACTTGAAACAATTTTTTAAGTATTGGGTGAAAAACTAAATCACCTTCTAATGGCCTATCTGAATCTGTTGCATCAGTTTCGTTAAGAAGATAAAAATCAGTTCCTTCAAATACAACAGAATTTCCTGTCTGGCTTATAGTTGCAGTCTCCATGAGAATAGAACCACCCGAAGCTGTATCTGTTGCGTCTTCAATAGTGAATTGTTTTGTTAATTCTTGAAATCTATGTTTTGCAACTACAAATGTAATCTCACTCAGATTTTCCAATCCAAATTTAGACATAAGTTCTTTCTCACCAGCATACCCACCACTAGTGTCCTCAACATACATTTCAATTTTTGCAGAGTTCCTAAATTTAGAAAGTGTGTCCTCTCCAAACATGTTGTCTTCTGCAACAAGTGTTCTATCAATATAATGAACATCATGCCCATAAATCTGGATTACTTCAGCAATCAAGTTTTTATAAAGATTTTGTTCAGTTGCGAGAGCAGCAACATTGTTCGTGTGGAATGCTGAATTTACTGCCATGAGACTATCCTATCATACCATTAACAGGTAATTCAAAGTGCAATTGAATCTGATCCTCCAACTTAGTAATTTCATCTAAAGCTTGAGAGAAAATATCTGCACCATTCATTGTAACTCCACCAAGCATTTCTACTCCACTAAACTTAGATAGGTTTGCTCCCCATTGTCTTTTAATAAGAGCTGATGTATATTTTTTAAGATACATGTCGTTGAAAATGTCTGGGAATTGTGTTGGATCAAGCTTTCTATAACATTCAATAATTATATATTCACCTACACTAACAGAATTACTCCAATCCATATCTAGATAAAGTCTCTGTTGATGTTGATTGAAACGAATTGGAATTTCACCTACAAGGATGTGTTCTAAAAAGTCTAGGTGTTGAAGTGTCATCTGATATTCCATAATAGAGGATGACGAAAAATCGTATAGGTCATTCAGTCGGAGCTGATATCTAATATCAAACATATCGCCGCCAGTACTGTCTGTGAAAGGAAATACTTGTACAACGGAAATAACTGCATCTGGTGTAGGAATATACCCTGCACCATCTAACCATGTAGCAGATACAGAATCATCAACGGTATCTGTTGCAGATGAACTAAGATTTGTTTTTGCTCTATCAATTTCATCTTGTGTAATTTGATGTTTAAGGTATACTCTTTCAATTCCATCGTAATGATATTCTGCAAAATACTGAAGAGCTTCATCAATACGGTCATCAATCTGATCTTCTGATACGTTAATATCAATTACACCATGCCCAAGTGACCTAAGACAGTAGAATTTAAATGTTTCTCTTGTTGTTGGGATTGCCATTATGTCACTCCTTTGTCCTATATTTATAAGTATTTAGATGCCACACAATTGGGTCCATACTGTCCATCATCAAACCAATCACTTTTTTTAACAAAACCTACCTTTTCGTAAGCAGGAAGAGCTGATTGTCTTGGAACCGTCCACAACCAAGTTGCTCCACGTTTACTTACAAACTCAGATGTATGAGTTAGAATTTTAAATGAAAGACCTTTTCGTCGATGATTAGGAGAAGTCCAAAGACCTCTAGAACGCCAATAACGATCTTCCTTATAGCTAAATGGATGACTAGATGAAGTTATAAAGCAGCTGTTAACACAAACTAGCTCTTTATTAATTCTAATACCAAAGAACTGTGGGATTGTGTTTTCTGACTTTGGTATCCCCCCCTTCTTTAATACGGTTGTGAATAAATACGGCTCCATCGTTAGTGTCCAATTATTAGTTTGTTTCACTCCACCTTTCTTTTCTGGCCATAAATGTTGTTCCCATACTTCTTTAATATCTTCCCACTCTATCTCTTCAACTTTATACATAATTTTTAAACCCCTTCCACTCATGTGGTTTATTAAATCTATGAGAAAAGTGGACGCATTTTATGTCAGGATGAAACTCATCTCCTAAAAATACATAATCATTACCAGTTATTTTTCTATATTTTCTTGTTAGCTGAACGTTAAACTTCATTATACTCTTACCGTATATAATGTCTTCCCCTGTTACCCAACGAGTAAACCACTCAGGGGGAAGAACTTTTAACTTTAATTTCTCCTTAACAGAATCCTCAACAAAATACTGTTCTCCATTAACAGGCCCGTTTGTTGTTCCATTCAAGATATAATAACTCTGCCAGTGTTTATAATCTTTCATAAATTTATCATAGATATACTGGCAGTCCGTAGGGTAATATTTAAAAAACCCTCCATTGATTTGATATCCTTCTTTATCTGTATCTCTCCACCACCCAGGCATTGCAGCAAATTCACCACGTTCAATAGGAAATTCAAATATTTTCTTGTAGTCATTAATAAGTAACATGTCAATATCAATAACACAAACAGGCTCATCAATGCCCGTATTCATGGCATACATCTTATTCCATTGAAGTACAACTTCTGGATTATATGGTTCTCGAATCCAAACCATCTCGTAGTCCGAAAGTTTTTTCTCTAAGTATGTTTCATATTCGGGCCCATACTTTTCGCCTATTCTAACTGCAAATATCTTCATGGTGCGTAAGGAAAAATCATTTTTGATTTTATCATGTCCATAGGTTGTACTCCAAAGTATTTATTCGGTTTCCAATCAATGCCGTCTTTTTCAAACCAAGGAATGAATGCAGCAACAATGTGAATTCTTGGTTTAGTTCCACCACCAGTATCCCTAACTCTATGTTTTATTCTTGTATTCCACATATAAGCTTTACCCACTTCTAAATGTTTTGTTAGTGTCAAAGAATTGTCATAGTCATCTGTTCCATCAATCTCTAAAATATAAGATGGTTCTGTAACCAGTGGAATATTAAATCTTATCGCACTCCACAAAACTTCATCTATATGCCAAGACTGTTCGTGGCCAGGATAAGCCCACATAACTCTTGATCTTGTTGGTAGTAAATCTACACTATCTAAAAGTTTACCATAATGTTTTTTGACTACTGGATGAACTGTGGAAAATCCATATGTGTCATAATAAGTATCTCTGTCAGTTTCCCAAGGCGGGTTTGGATTATTTATTCGAGAATAAGCCCAGTTTAATTCTGGATGGCCAAGACTTGCGTGTGGACCTTGTAAATGTTCATCACCGTTTGGATTCATACAAATACTAAACCCTTTGTATTTCTTTGACTCTTTGTTATCTCTTTGCCATCCTTTGATACCACCAATCTCATCCACAATTTTTAAGGTTTGTTTATACAACTCATTTGCAGTTGGCAAACCTAATTCTTCCAAGGTAAACTCTAGAAAGTTTACATCTAATTTTTCTTTGTAGTAATCAAAAGCATTATACTTATGATTTAGTTCTGTGAACTTATCGTTTAGCATATTTGTCCTTCGTAGGTCTTGTGCCTCTCAAGTAATAATGTTCAGTGTGGGTATCCAATAGTTCAATTAGTTTATCAAAACTTTTAAGTAGTTCTGGAAAGGTATAACAAACATGAGATACATGATAGCCGTATATATTACTAATATCCATGAACACCCGTTTATCTTTTATTTTTTCTACGAACCATTTGTTTCCAGCAAGACAGCTGTCTATAACATCAAATACTTTATACTCTATATCACATTCTTCGTACATATTCAGTTGTAGTTTTCTTAGCTCCTCATGAGTTCCAAAGGTCATACCTCGTTTTTTCAATTCATCTGTGTGTGGTATATCCCCACCGTAATCATTAAAAATAAACATCTGTGTTTCATTTTTTGAATATAACTTTATATCATCCATAGTCATATTCATTTCAACTATATTTTGTTTTATATCTACATTCTCACTACAATAATCATAGAATACAATATCACCATTAAAATTTAACCTATCAGCAAATACCTCACCACTATATCCAGCTGTAGGAGTAATAATTAAATTAAACTCATCGTCAGGAAGCTTACCTAAATTTTCCGTATTCTCTACATAAAACGTTTCATACATTCTGGTCATTAATATTTTAAAATAATTATCAGTCATATCTAACTGATCACGCCAACCAAATGTTCTATCCACTATAATATTCCAATTTAGATCATGGAGTTTTTTACGATCCTCCAGATGGCCATAAGACCAAGCTTTATGTTTTCTATCTACTATAGAAAAATTTGTGATAGTAGGAAATCCAGATACCTTTAATGTAGATGGCGTATAGTCATCATGAAAATTATCACTAGACCTTATGTATTTTTCCCACTTATTATGGAGGTTAGGTTTTTCCTTCCTTCTCCAGATATCAAGATTTAATTCCATATGTTGGTGATGCAAAAACGCTGGTTTATCTGGATGTACAATTATGTGAGCTCTACAGAATTCATCACCTTCAGTCCACTTACAAAAACTTTCAATTGATGTTGGATAGCTTATCATATCAAAAACCATACCAGTAGAAACAATCATAGCATAAGTGTATTCATCACAAGTATCTAATACATCGTTTAGTTCTGTTAGATGACATAACTTTTGATTATGTCCTGTTCCAGCTCCAGTAAAACCACCAGAGGTTTGCAACAACGTTGTTTGCAATTGTTTTTCTATTCCAAAATTCCAACCCAAATTTTCTGGCTGCACAACAATGAAAACCAAATGTTCAAAACCTTTTTTGATTTTTATCTTGTTTGTTTCATTTAACCAAAGGTCTTTAAATTCCTCAAAGTTTTTCATAATAAGGTTTCCATTCTGGAAACACATCAGTTAAACACGTGCCCCGAAACTTGTCTCGTTTTGCAACATCAATCATCATTTTTTTATGTAGTTTCTCATCCCACTCCATGTCAGTGAGATAATTAGCCAACTTCATAAACGTTTTTGTGTGATGCGGTTTTACTAAAGTATAAATTCTTTCAAGATATTGTTCTCTAATATCTAGTGGGAGTGCCGTAACAATATACAAATTATCTCCACCATAAACAAGACTACCAGTAGCAAAATCGTTATAGATATCTGGTTCCTGTTCTTGTAAAATATCTACACCATCAGCCACCTCATTCAAATAACCAATATTAAGAGAGCTAACACAAGTAGCAAATAATATCTTAGTGTCAGGCATCTTTGAGAATCGTCCCACGTTCTTCATTATTTTTTCCCACTTTGACGGGAACCTTATGTAATTATTTTTATCTCCCCAACACTCCACCGAAATGTTCATCTGACAGCCATTGAACTCTGGAACATAATTAAATATGTCACCCAACTTACCCATCTCTGGAGTTAAAGTTGCATTTGTGGTTATGGTAAGATGCATGTTTTTTGCAACACCCATCTCAATAGCTTTGTCCATCATTTCATAATTTTGAGGCAATGCTAACGTTTCACCACCTACGAGTTTCATTTGAACAGCTGTCTCTAACACCTCCTCAAACTTTGTCATATCATCTTCTTCATTAACCCAAGTTCTACCTTTGAGCCAAGAACTAGTAGCACCTTTACCTTTGTCTATGCCTATTGCTTGATTTTCTTTTGCATAAGTGGAAGAGTTATAAGGACCACACATATTACATTTCAGATTACAAAAATTATTTGGAGCATTATATTCCATAGTCAAGTAAAATGGTTCACTGCAATCTGTATCAATATACTCCTCTAATTTTTCTAGGTGTTCTCTGTGTTCACCATGCTCTGCATCAAACTTGTCAAGGTACATAATCCTATGACTTTCTGTAGCAGAATGTTTTTCTTGTTCTTTACAAACTTGACAAAACTTGTTTTGCATCGGCCCACCGCCAGTAAGAAACTCATTACGAAAATCTTTCATCAACTGAGATTCATGTAAAGCTTTTGGGCCGATAATTCCATCATTAACCAACTGTCTATTTGGCCATTCTTTTAGAACACAACATGGTTTAGATGCACCGTCCTGTGTAGAAACAGTATTTATAAATGGTTGTGGACAAAACCATTCTATGTCTGTTAACTTAGTCATGAACTTCTGCCTCTCTAGTTCCCCTATCATCACCACAATATTTCATGCAGATTTTAGGAATACATGTTCTCTTGGTTAGACCATTAAAAAAATCAAGCCATTCTGTTGACAGTATAATATCTTCAATCGTATCAACATTTTCTATTTTCAATTCTTCTTTGAACAAATCATCCATACCATCCATGTTACCATCGTAGTTTGGTTTTAATTTTCGTAGTGGGTCTGTCCAACAACAAGGTAATAGATATCCTTGAGCATTCAACGCAAATGATTTTCCTTTGGCACATTTTGGTTTAAGCACAATTATCCTCTCTTGGCTTGTATGGATCATTGGGTCCAGACCATCGTGAAGACTTGTTGATGTGGATGGGAATTTTATGACGTTTAGCAAGGTCTATCGCTTGAGTAATATCATTTTCATTATACTTAAAAATTATATACTGCCACCTGATATCATTCCCAAGTTCAACACCAGTTTTCATCACATTAAACAAGTATTTTCCGTTCTGATTTATCCTATATTTATGACTGTCCTGTGGAAGTCCATCAATACCAAACTCCCATGTAGCATTTTTATTTGCAATAAATGCATCTCTATACCAATCCATAGATTTATGAGAAGCCGCAGTGTGTACAAAAACTCTCTTATCTTTGGTAAGTTCAAGAAACTCTATAAACTGTGGATGAAAGATTGGGTCAGATATCTGACCACAAAATTCTATCTGATCAAAATGTTTAATAATCTTTTTAAAATTGTTTAGAGATAAATCTCCAAGCTTGTTTGTAGGAATGGATCGCCTAAGACATTTAGGACACTCTAATGTACATCGGTGAGTGATATCAAGATTTATACTTTTTCTAGATAATACATTCTCAATCATTTTCATTCTCAATATAATTAAATGATAAGCTAATCCTATCTTTATCACTTAAATTTTCTTCTACTGAATGAGGATAATCAGAGGAAAATAGTATTAGTCTATTCGGTCTTGCTTCAAACCTTAATATAGGAGATGACGAGCTAGCTTTCCCAAAAAATAAAATATCTCCCATATTATCATCTGGAATATCTACATAAAATACTCCACTAATTCCTGCTAGTTTAGCTGGAGGAGTCCTGTCATGATGATCATGAATGTCGTTTCTATGACCATTTCCGTTTATGTTTACCCACCAACTTATCATCTTTAAATTTGGGTTCATAGACAACACTTTAGCATCTATATCAGATTTTAATTTATCTGGCATATCTTCTGGGCCCAATAAGACACTTTGCACCCCACCCACGTTTGATTTTCTTCTACCAATTTGAGTATAGTCGCCCATAATCAGAAGAAGAGTTTTTTTGTAATCCTCCAACTGCGGCCATAGATACAGCATTTCAAAAGATTTTATCAATCAAGTTCCCTCAATACATCTTTACCAAATTGTTTAACCATAGATTTTTTCATTAATTCAATTCTTTCTTTGTTTGATCCACCATGAACGATGAAGTGAAAACGATTTTCGTTTGAACTGTTTAGTGCTTCATGTGTCACCCCATTATCAAACCAAAAGCCTGTACAGTTCTCAAAGGGCAACTCCTCTTTTGTATCCACTCTTCGTAGATAACAATTTTTTGGTTGATAGATTGCTAGATTGATCGCAGCAGATATGTTCCTTGTACGTCCTTCGTTTATCCTAACATCACTAGCATCATGATGAGCAGTAATACTTCCACTTGGCTTGATCAACATAAATCGACAACGCCTGTAGTGTTTATGTGGAAAGTCTTCCAACCACCTCTTCATCTCTGGCGCAACTTCGGCAACCTCAGTCCAACCCCACTTCACGGTATCTTCCGTGTAATGGTGTCCATTAGGATTCATAGTATTACGCCAACCCAAAGACGTATCAGATTCATCCTCATGTACAAATCCATGTATTGCAGCAGACCACCATTCATCACCATCTTGTAGTCGATGCTCTACAAAAAAGCCCTCATCATATACTGATTGAGCCTCTTTAATGATTACCTCTGGTATTTCTAAATCCATTTTTAGATACCAAATGTCATTTTCCCTGCACCATTCTACAGGAGTCATCTACCAATCACCATAAATCTTTTACTCTTATTTGACAACACCTTTGAACCAGAATACATAACATGTTTAATTCTAGCTTGATCTATTAACTCTTCTTCTGACTGAACACAATTTATATGATCTTCATGTTGATCATCATCTGATGACTGCAATACAAACAAAGGATTTTTCTGTACTGCATTATTCAATTCTCTAAACTTCCACATAGGATACATGTGTTCACAAGCACAGTTTATAATAACATCATATACATCTTCTTTTGATATTGGTGCGTTAGGATTTTGTATAAACTTGAGGGGTTTAATCATAACGTTTCTCATATTAATTTTGTATCTATTTTCTTCCTTATATCGTTTATTAAACTTATAACTTATAGGTGACACATCATGATCAATCTCAAAATTTTCAATCCACTCACACTCTGGAAATGTGTCGAACATAAGAGGCACAATATACTGAGCAAACCAACCAGCAAGTAGAGCTACTCTTTTCGGTTGAACATCTAATTTCTCTAATGTCTCTACCAACCAGAGTTTACTTTCTAATTGAGAGGCGTTCATAGAATCTAGAACCCTTCTAGTCATATAATGATAATTTCCAGCATTCAACTCACTGGAAGCTAACATTGCATTCTTCCAATCATTTGCCAGTTCTGGTGTAAATTGTAAATTCACGTTTTGGCCCTCCGATACTATTTTTACCATAATGATTTCAACTC
>Ga0209384_1000322_pt1 | contig 32510 bp, 53 predicted proteins | sample CoawatmetaG05DNA_FD_187511 | JGI IMG/M metagenome (GOLD analysis project Ga0209384, IMG submission 187511) | Marine microbial communities from the West Antarctic Peninsula - Coastal water metaG058-DNA (SPAdes) (version 2) | ecosystem: Environmental > Aquatic > Marine > Coastal ... | reverse complement strand
ATTCATACCACACGCAGCTACATGGCTAAACGGAGAAAGATGGAACGATGAACCAGATCACAACAAAGAGATTAATTCCCGCAGCCACGCCACGCTTGACGCAATCGCTATCGCCGCAAGAGCAAGCAGATCACCGAGCGAAGATTGCTTTTGAGGTTGAGGTCATCATGCACAGCTACTGGCAGTCCACACCTCCAGAGCAGGTCAAGGCAGGCATCTTAGCAGATTGGTGTGATGCTCTTGAGGATTGGAAGCAGGAGCAGGTTGTCTGGGCTTTGCGTAAGTGGCGCAATGAAAACCCAAACAAGCGCCCTAATCCTGGTCATGTTCTCATTCTGATGAAGGAAGCGCGTGGAAAGAAGATCGCCGCACAGCTTCCCAAGCAGTCTCCAGAGACTGAGAAGAAACGCATCAGTGGCGAGAGAGCGGCAGAGATTTTGGCGGAAGCAGGCTTCAATGTAAAAAAGTTTGGACAATAACGCAAATAAACCTTGCACCTTGAGATTGTGTTGATATGTTGGTTGTAGAAAATAAATAAGGCAGGAAAAAATATAATGACAAAATGTTTTGTAACAAAAGCAAATGCATCTTTTATTATTGGTGACACAGACCAGACAATCACTGTCAAGGGTGTGGAATTTATTTATCCATACGGAGCAGATCGTGACACATATGCAATTTCCGCTGTAGGAATTTACATTCGCCAAAACATTCAAGAACTAACAAATCAGATGTTGAGGCTTGTTTGGGTTGAGACTGGAAAGTCTGCATGAAATGCGATGGGCTGACAAATGAATTTGTCTGCAAAATTATCAAAAATCTTTTACAAGGTTATGGCGTTGAAGACATTGCAGTCCGAGGCATAGCGACTGAAGAAGAAGCTCGGAGAGTCATCAAGAAGCTTAGAAAATACAACTTAATCGACCAACTGTACAAAAGTAAAAAGGAAAAATATCAATGCAACTAACAACAATCGCAGGAAACGTAGGTCAAGACGCAGTGTTGCGCCGCACAGGCAATGGTGACGCAGTTCTTGGGTTCTCGGTGGCTGTAGACAACGGCAAAGACAAGGGCGGCAATAAGCGCGACAGCACTTGGTTTAAGTGTTCTCTCTGGGGCAAACGAGCAGAAAGCCTTGAGGCGTACATCACAAAGGGAACCAAGCTAACACTAAGTGGCCGGGTTGGTGTGGATGTCTACGAGGGAAAAGGATCTCTAAGCCTGTCAGTTAATGACCTGACATTTCAGGGTGGTGGGTCTCAAGGCAGGGACCAAGTAAAACACACTGAACATGACGCGCCTCCCCGTGATGATCTAAATGACGAAATTCCGTTTTAAAGAGTGACGCCTTGGAAATTGGGAGATCCTGTCGGGGGAGGTAAAATCTACCTTCCCGACATTAAAACTAAAAAAGAATACGCATCTGAATGCAGGCGGATGATGATCGAGAGCGCGGCACAACACGTCACAAAAATGAGGACGGTGAGCGAGCGCAGGCTTTTTATAAGCAAGCAGCCAATTGATCGTCAGGAAGATCTGAAAATCAGAATAACAGAAATATGGAGGAAATAAGATGATAACAGCAGCAACATGCTTGGCACTGGCGGTTTACTATGAGGCCAGGGGCGAGAGTTTAGATGGCATGGCATATGTGGCCGAGGTTATTGTGAACAGAAAAAACCACTCTGACTTCCCAGATACGATCTGTGATGTTGTCAAAGAAGATCGTGGACCAAAATCATATGATTGCCAGTTTTCATTTTATTGCGATGGCAAGGCTGAGAACCCGCGTGACCTGGTTGCATGGTCAACAGCAAAGGATGTTGCTTCAACAGCTCTCAGCGGCGATTCCATCAATCATGGGGCCACATATTTCCATGCAGTAAACGTCAAACCATACTGGGCCAGCATTTTTGAGCCTGTAGGCAAGGTTGGAAGCCACATATTTTACGTTGATCTTTCCAAGTGTGAACTACCGACATGCTCACTGCGACCTAAGTCTCGACCAATGGTTTCCGATAATGGATGAGAAGTTAGACATCAGTCTAGAGTTCGAACGCATTTACGATGAGCTTGCAGAACTTTCTAAGTGGTCAGATTTAGCAGATGACACCTTGGGTTTATTGATCGTTCTGATGCAGGAAAATTACAAATTACAACAGGAGATAAAATGACTGATCAAAATCAAGAATTATTTGAAAAAATTCTAGTACAGACGCAACTAGAAGCATTGCGGGATGAGCTTATGAATGCCCACCTAGATTACTATTCTGAGCATGTGGAGTTCATCATTGAATTGCTTGGTGTAGATCCAGAGGAGGTTTTGAAGAATGGCTAAACACGCGAAGGGCTGGAGCGATGACGACATTCTTGATGCGCTGCATATGCGCGAAGAGAACTACACGATGCGGGAAATTGGTGAACACTTTGGATACACCAAGAACGCAGTTATCGGAATGGTAAACAGAGTTTTAAACGAAAGCCGGGAGGACTAATTAAAATGAACGTACAAACAAAAATGTCACGCTACGAAGATGTCTATCGGGATGCTTGGGGTGAGCAGGTTAAGGCAGATAGGAAAATCCAGCCAAGCCTTAGACCGCCTTATTACAATCACCATGACAGAGCAAAGTACGTGTCCAATGGGAAAAAAGGCGGAGCGCCGAGGCTTCAGCTAACCAGTGAGGCTGAATTATTCAATTGGATGCTCGCAAACGGAATGGGTAAAGAAAAAATCACGGACATCACTGGTGCTGATCCCAAGCATGTAGATCATGTTATAAAGCGGTTTAGGCTTCCAAGAAAAGATACCAACGCGAGGGTAAAGGCATGACCCCGACTAAAAACGCAGACGGCTACACTTTTGCAGAACTTTACGCCAAAGAGATTAAGGCCACGCCACTCGAAGTGAAGGACAATCTTAACTGGACGGTTCATCACCCGCGAAGCGAAACCCCAAAGGCATTTAGTAGAAACAAAGGCCCAGAGTGGCTAGTGAAATGACCGACGCACAGCCCCACCATACATAGAAACACAAACAAAGGTGAAAACCAATGACAACTGAAATCAAAACAATCGAAGACATTCATACGGCCCTCAACGGTATCTCGGAAGTAATGACCGAAAAAGGTATCCTTGACCCGCGCCCAGATATTAGCTTCAAGCAGGGCGCGCGGTCGCAAGGGTGGCTCCATGCTGACGGCCTAATCGGGGGTAAGAACTGCGTTAGTTTTAATGGTAGCGACGCAACGATTGTTCTTGCAGATATGCTAGGCCACGTTGTTGCTCTGAAATCCGCAGATGAAGAGCGCGTGATTGCTTGGCAGAAAGACTTGGCGCACGTCATCGACGAGGGCCACGACTTGAACTTGCCCGACAACGTGCTTGATCCGCTTCGCTCATCATCCCAGGCAATGACCGAAAACCTTTTGGAGGTGACAACATGACCTACGCCACCGACGCACAACAACTGCAATGGGCTAATGAGGATGAGGCGGAGCGCAAGGCTGTAGCCGACCTGAATTACCTCGACGACGCCCATATGTGGCCGCTTGATCCAAGCGCGTCACCTGCACATAGCAATCTTGAATTTTACCAACGTCGGGGCGAATGATCCGCAATAAGGAACGATGAAATGAACACTGACGGAAACCTAGACGCCATTGAGCGCGAACTTGCAGAGCAAGAGCGGTATGACGCGGCCCAGCCAGAGGATGACATGTATTGCTCCCACTGCGATGAAGGCTTTGACGGGTCAGTAGATATTTGCCCAAACTGCGAAAAGGAACTGGATAAATTACCATGACTGACCAAGAATTGATCTCGAAACTAAAGAGCAAGATCACAACGCAGCGCAGCGAGATAGCGCGGCTGATACGCAAGATGGAGACGTTGACCACAGAGAAGTCTGCTCTGCTGCGTGACGTCAAATGGATGAGGGGAGAAGCAAAATGAGCGAGGACATGAGAGATGAGGTATCGCAGATTATGGCAGCGTTTGGGGTGGTGACATGAAGACTCCAGATAGAGCAAGAGACAACCGAGACCTGATGGCCCTACACTTAGTAGAGTCAGAACAGTTTAGCTGCACCGATGCTGGCAAGAAGTTGGGCATAACAAAAAGCGCAGTGATTGGTATGAGGTGGAGGGTCAACACGCAAGAAGTCAATGACCTCTGCGTAAAACCAGAGAATCAGGACGGAGGGATGCCAAACTTATGGTGGAGGGATTGGTGTGGATAGCCAGTTATATATCAAACTGTGGCGCAATCTGGTAAACGCTTCAACCAACTATAAAACCAGCGAACCGCACGTAGCAAGGCTCGAAGGACGAATGCTGTTGTTAAGGTTAAGCCACCCACCCAGACTTTAGACCAGATAAGCCCTAAATCAACAATACTAAAATTGGAAATAAAATGAATAGATCTGAAATTTTACAGCTTGCAGAGCATTATGTTTCAAAAGACAGATCCAAAACTCACGGATCGGCGGAGGATAACTTCACTGAGCTTGGTAAGCTGTGGGGATGCCGACTGGGGATTGATCTGCACCCGTCACAGGTCGCAATCATGCTGCTAGACCTCAAGACAGTGAGAGCGTGGAACAATCTGGGGAATGAAGACAACTGGGTCGATATGGCTGGCTACGCATCATGCGGTGGAGAAATCGCAACTAAGATTGATTAACATCTCAAACTAAGCTATATCTCAGCTATGCGTCCAGTCCGCTTGGCTGAGATAGAAGGTGTGAAATGGCTGTTAAACGAAAAGTAGGGCGTCCTAGTAAATACAACTCCAAGATGTGCAAGACTGTTGTTGAGTGTGGCAGGCAAGGAATGAGCAAATGCGAAATGGCTCTGGAACTTGATATTGCATACTCAAACTTCGACAGGTGGCAGAATGAAATACCAGAATTTCAGGAGGCCATAAAGGACGCAGTTCGTCATTCGCAGGCATGGTGGGAGAGAAATGGTCGCTTGGCTACATTCGGGGCCGTCGATGGGTTTAACGCCACAAGCTACGTCTTCAACATGAAAAACCGTTTCCGCGCCGATTGGAACGACACTGTTAAGAACGAACTGTCTGGCCCAGATGGCGGGGCAATCGTCCAGAAGATCGAGCGCGTTATTGTAGACCCAAAGGATTACCCTAATGGAACGACTGGCTGAACTGGCACAATACGATCAAGCATTTAACGGGGCTTTGATCGACGATGACTTCTTAGCCGCTGGCTTCACTCCAGATGAGGTTTCATCATACAGGTCTCAGACAGCACCACAGCCAATGATGCAGCCTGATCGGCAGGCAATGGCGGATCAATACGGAACACTTCAGGAACCAGACTATACGCTCCGTGAGCGAACGGCCCAAGGTCTCCAAGACTTTTTTTCAGACCCAATAAGCTATTTATCAGGTGAGTCACCAGATCCAAATGCTACATTCGGAATGGAACCATACAATGCAGGCGTCTTTTCTCGCAGAATTCTAGGCGATCCAAATTCATCAGGGTCAAGTTACGGCATGGGTCTTGCTGACTTCACACCGCTGGGTGCTGTATTCGGTGCGGAAGAGGGATATAGGACAGCTTCACGCGGCTATGAGGCTGGAGACCCCGTGCAGATGGGTCTGGGTGCCCTTGAGGCTGGTCTAGGCATGGCAGAGGCGTTTCCGTTGACGAAAGCGGTTGCTGCCCCTGCTGCGCGCGCTGTTAGGCGATGGACAAAAGGCGGACCTCAGAGCGTTGGTGAAGCCGCTTCACAAGCATATATGGTCGGAGAAAAGTTAAAATCTTTCACCGATTATGAGGGGGTCAAAGGAAAAGGCTCAAGCGTAAACATTCCAGACACCGGAAGAGTTGACGCTAGGCCAATCAGTGAAATTGAAAACGCAGCAAAATCTTACATGTCATCTAGGGGCATGGATGTAAGCGTTTTTGACGCTTATCCGGCCTTTAGTGAGGAAAGAGCGCGCCTGATTGCTGCTGCTTATGACATGATGCCTAATGACCCTAAAAACCCTGCTGTGAGGGATGCGTATGACGCCATGATTGAAGAAACATTGGCTCAGTACAAAACCTTAAAGGACAGCGGGATCAGCTTTAACTTTTTAAAGGAGGGTCAAACAGACCCTTATTCAAAGTCACCTGCTCTTGGCTACCAAGACTTAGTTGAAAATGGTCGCTTGGTCGTTTTCCCGACTGACTTTGGCTTTGGAACGGACAGCGCTTTTGATGCCGCAGAAAACCCTCTGTTGAAGCGCGTCGGGAGAATTGGGGATAAAGAGAACGCGGTTGCCAATGATGCGTTCAGGGCCGTTCACGATATATTTGGTCACTTTGGATCTGGAAACCCTTTTTTCAGACGGCAGGGCGAAGAAAGAGCGTTTTTGGAGCATTCAAGGATGTATTCCCCAGAAGCCAAGGGCGCTATGACTTCAGAAACCAGAGGCCAGAATAGCTGGCTCAACTCTGGACCCTTCGGAGAGAGCAACAGAACGGCTTTGGTAAACGATACGGTTTTTGCAGACCAGAAAACAGGGCTGATGCCGTCATGGACCTATGAGCCAAGCGGTATGCCAAGCGATGAAGAGGCCAAAGTGTTAATGGATTACATTAAAAGCAAGAAATGGAAATGAGAACAACATCCAAAAACTATTCTGGAAGCTGGGCTGATCTTGAAGACAAGGATGAGGAAATGCTCGCAAAGGGAAAATCCAAAATCCCAACAATTGCAGAATTGAAAGAATTTGCTGCAAAGGAAGGCCCGCAAACATTGTGAACTTACAGATAAACACACCCCGCTGGTCCCTGCCTATCGTTGATGGGGCCGGCGCACGTTACCTGGGCGCTCACGGTGGCCGAGGGTCTGGCAAGTCTCACTTGTTTGCAGAGATGCTGATCGAGCGCAGCATCATGGAGAAAGTGGACGCTGTGTGCGTTCGTGAGGTGCAGAAGTCTCTGGCTCAGTCAGTAAAGAAGCTGCTTGAGAACAAGATCAATGAGCTTGGCGTTGCTCACATGTTTCAGATCAAAGAGTTTGAGATCCGATCCGTTCACGGCGGCATCATCATCTTTCAGGGATTGCAGAACCACACAGCCGACAGCATCAAGTCACTTGAGGGCTACCAAATCGCCTGGGTTGAGGAAGCCCAGAGCGTTTCGCAGTTCTCGCTGGATATTCTGCGCCCCACAATCCGTAAGCCTGGTTCGCAGCTTTGGTTCACATGGAACCCCAGATACGACACTGACCCGATTGAGAGCTTGCTGCGTGGCCCAGAGCCTCCGAACAAAAGCATCGTGGTCGAGGTCAATTATCAGGACAATCCGTGGTTCCCTGCCGAGCTTCAGGAGGAGATGGAATATGACAAGCGCCGTGATCCAGATAAATACATGCACGTCTGGAAGGGCGATTACGTTCGCAACAGTGAAACCAGAGTGTTCAAAAACTGGACAGTCCAAGACTTTGAAGCGCCACCTGAAGCAATCCATCGCCTTGGTGCTGACTGGGGCTTTGCTACAGATCCCACAGTTGCTGTTCGCTGCCACATAGTAGGGCGCAAGCTTTACATCGATCAGGAGGCTTATCAGGTTGGCTGTGAGATTGTGGACACCCCATCATTGATTATGTCCATCCCAGAGGCTGAGAAGTGGCCTATGGTGGCAGATAGCGCCAGGCCTGAGACCATCAGTCATATGCGCAAGAATGGCTTTCCTAAGATACAATCAGCAGTCAAAGGCGCTAAGTCTGTTGAGGAAGGTGTTGAGTGGCTGAAGTCTTACGACATCATCGTGCATCCAAGGTGCCAGCACACCATCGATGAGCTTACGCTTTACAGTTACAAGACTGATAAAGACACGGGTTCCATTTTGCCTGTGCTTGAGGATAAAGATAACCACGTCATAGATGCTTTGAGATATGCATGTGAGGGCGCAAGACGCGCATCGGCGCAGAAGAAGCCAAAAGCCAAGCCAATTCCAACAATGATGCCTCTGGCTCGATGATTGTTTTTGGTTTAAATATGTTCTATAATTTGTACAAATCCTATTGCGAGGCAATATCGTGGCAAGAATGACCAAGCAGGAACGTCTATCAAGTGTGCATGAAGATGCCCTGCTTGAGTTTGACAACATCCAATCGTCAATGCGCGAAGAGCGCCTCCAGTGCCTTGAGGATCGGCGGTTCTACTCCATTGCTGGCGCTCAGTGGGAAGGCAACCTTGCAGAGCAGTTTAACAATAAGCCTCGGTTTGAGGTAAACAAGATCCATCTCAGCGTCATGCGGATCATCAATGAGTATCGCAACAATCGCATCGCTGTTGATTTCGTCAGCAAAGATGGCAACTCAAATGACAAGCTTGCTGACACTTGCGACATGCTATTCCGCGCCGATGAACAAGACAGCACTGCCGATGAGGCTTACGACAATGCTTTTGAAGAGGCTGTTGGCGGTGGCTTTGGTGCATTCCGTCTGCGCACTGTCTACGAAGATGAGTATGACGAAGACAACGACAACCAGCGCATCCGCCTAGAGCCTATCTATGATGCCGACACGACTGTGTTCTTTGACCTAGACGCCAAGCGCCAAGATAAGTCTGATGCCCGGATATGCTTTGTCCTGACAGCTATGACCCGTGAAGCCTACATTGCCGAATACGATGACGATCCAAGCAGTTGGCCCAAAGAGATCCACCAGTATGAATTTGACTGGGCGACTCCAGACATGGCCTACATTGCTGAAGTTTACCGGGTTGAAGAAGCTTCTGAGCAAATCCGCATCTTTGAGAACATCGACGGTGAGGAAGAGCGCTATTCCGAACGTGACTTCGCAGATGATGAAGAGCTTGAAGCAATGCTTGACGCTATTGGCACCATTGAGGTCCGCCAGAAGCGCGTTAAACGCCGCAAGGTGCGCAAGTACATTATGAGCGGTTCAGGTGTCCTGGAGGACGCTGGCTACATCGCTGGCACTGAAATCCCTATCGTCCCTGTATATGGCAAGCGCTGGTTTATCGATAACGTAGAGCGTTGCATGGGTCACGTTCGCATGGCCAAGGATGCACAGCGCCTGAAGAACATGCAGCTATCTAAGCTGGGCGAAATCTCTGCGCTATCCACAGTCGAAAAGCCATTGTTTGCACCAGAGCAAGTCGCTGGCTTTGAAATGATGTGGGCTGAAGATAACCTGAAAAACTACCCGTATCTTCTGTTAAACACGGTGACTGATGCGAATGGCAATGAAACCCTAGCTGGTCCTATTGGCTACACTAAGCCGCCACAGATACCACCTGCACTGGCTGGCCTATTGCAGATCACGGAGCAAGACATCTCTGACCTTCTTGGCAATCAGGAAGCCGGTGAGCAAATCACGTCTAACATTTCGGGGAAAGCTGTTGAGCTAATCCAGACACGTTTGGACATGCAGACGTTCATCTATATGTCCAACATGTCCAAGGCGATCAAACGCGCCGGCGAGATTTGGCTGTCTATGGCCCGCGAAACAATGGTTGAACCCGGTCGCAAGATGAAGGGTCTCGGTGCCCAAGGCGAAATGAGCAGCCTTGAGCTTGGCAAGCCTATGATGAACCAAGAGACTGGTAAGATCGAATATGAAAATGATCTGAGCAAAGCCAAGTTTGATGTGACTGTTGATGTTGGGCCATCGTCTTCTTCTAAGCGTTCTGCGACTGTTCGCGCATTGATGGGCATGATGCAGATCACACCAGACCCAGAGACCCAGCAAGTGCTTGGCGCTATGGCGATGATGAACATGGAGGGCGAAGGTCTTTCAGAAGTTCAGGACTTCTTCCGTAAGAAGTTGATCCGCATGGGTGCTGTTGAGCCAACAGATGAAGAGCAAGAAGCGCTGACAGCAGAACTTGAACAGCTTCAGGGCCAGCAAGATCCGCAGTCAATGTATCTTGAAGCGGAGGCATCCAAGTCTCAAGCCCAGGCACAGAAGGCACTTGCAGACACAGAATACACAATGGCACGGACTGAAGAGACCCGCGCTGACACCATCGAGACGCTTGCTGGGATTGAACGCAGTGAACGCAAAGATGTATTGAACACAGCCGAGCAGCTTCAAAAAGTTGTTCAAGGCTCACAGATACGGCAACCGCCCAGCCGTGTATAATTGCAATGGGTGAGAATGAAACGGGAAACTATGACTATTGAAAAGGCAGAAACAGACGAAAGCATTGAGCTGGAAAATTCTGAAGTAGAGGATCCAGAGGTCATTACTGAGGATGATAGTGAGGTTGAAGAAGCCGAGCTTGAAGTCGATGATGAGCCTACTGAGGCTGAAGCTGAAGATGAGGATGATGTTGTTGTCAGTATCGCTGGGGAAGCGCCTAACCCAGAAGATGAGGAAGAAGCACGAGCGCCTGAATGGGTTCGTGACCTTCGCAAGGAGTATCGCAACGAGAAACGTCGAGCTAAAGAGCTTGAGCAGAAGATTGAGCAGTTGGAACGGGGCAGTACCCCACAAGCCCAGCCTCTCGGTCAGAAGCCCACACTTGAAGGCGTAGACTATGACACTGAGCGGTATGAGACGGAACTTGCCTCGTGGTATGAAAATAAGCGAGAGCATGACGAAAAACAGAATGTCGTTCAATCTCAACAGAAAGCTGTTCAGAAAGAATGGGATACTAAGTTGGAGAGTTACCACACATCTAAGACTAAACTTAAAGTTAAAGACTATGAGTTTGCCGAAGATGTTGTGCAGGACAATCTAAGCGTCATGCAACAGGCGATGATCGTCCAAGGTGCAGATAATCCTGCTCTTGTCGTTTATGCTCTAGGTAAGCACCCGATGAAAGCGAAGGAGATTGCCTCGATTACAGATCCCGTGAAGTTCGCTTTCGCCGTAGCAAAATTGGAAAGCAATTTGAAAATTAATGAGCGAAAAGCGTCATCAAAGCCGGAAAAGAAGATCAGCGGCACAGGCCGTCCCTCTGGATCGGTTGACAACACTCTAGATCGCCTGAGAGCGGATGCCGAAAAGACTGGAGACTTTTCTAAAGTTCTTCAGTATAAAAAGCAAAAGCGATCAGCTTAACCCTATGAAGGAAATGCCACATGGCTAACTCATTTTCAAAAGAAGAACGAGTCGCGTTTGAAAGCATCTTGGAGGGCTTCAACGATGCTCTCGTAATGTCTTCAATCGTCAGTAAATACAGCACCAATGGTCAACAAATGGAGCGCTCAAGCGACACCATCTGGCGTCCAATGCCGTACATCGCCCAGTCTTATGATGGTTCCGATGCTACATCTAACTTCGGTGACAACACACAGTTGGCTGTTCCATCAACAATTGGCTACCAGAAGCACTCAACAGCATTGCTGACTGCAAAAGAACTGCGTGACCAATTGCAAGAAAACCGTCTGGGTCAAGCAGCAGCACAAAAGCTTGCTTCTGACATCAACGTAGCAACCTTGTCAGTTGCATCTAACCAAGGCACAATCGTTGCTGCTCGTAGCACTGCTGCAAGTGGCTATAGCGATGTTGCTGAAGCTGATGCCCTGATGAACGAACAAGGCGTAATGATGGACGGACGCTGCTTTGCTTTGTCCAGCCGTGATTATAACGGCATGGCCGGTGACTTGGCTGCTCGTGAAACCATGAACAACATTCCGACAGAAGCTTATCGTCGGTCTTATGTTGGTGAAGTTGCTGGTTTTCAGACCTTCAAGATGGACTATGCGAACCGCCTCACAGCGGCTGCTGGCGTAACTGTTACGGTAAACGGTGATGACCAGTATTACACACCTGCTGCAACCTCAACTTCTGGCACAGGCGAAACCTCAAATGTTGATAACCGCTCACAGAGCCTAATCATCGGGGTTTCTTCTGGTACGGTTAAAGTTGGCGATGCGTTTACTATCGCTGGTGTTAATGCCGTTCACCACATCACCAAGCAAGACACAGGTCAGTTGAAAACATTCCGCATCACTGCGATTGTTTCTGGCTCTGGTGGCGCTGGCACTGTGACTATCTCACCTGCAATCGTATCAGGCGAAGGCGCTACAGACGCAGAACTTCAATATCAGAACGTTACAGCAACGCCAGCAACTGGCGCGGCGATTACATTCCTGAACATTGCTTCTGCACCTGTAAACTGCTTCTGGCATAAAGATGCGATTGAATTGCTTCCTGCTTCTTTGGCTGTGCCAACAGATGCCGGTGCTGACATCATGCGTGCAACAACCGACCAGGGCGTTGAACTTGTGATGCAGAAGCAGTTCGACATCAACACACAGAAAACAAAGTATCGCTGGGATACACTGTTTGGTGTGGTAATGGTTCAGCCTGAAATGGCTGGCATCATGTTGTTCTCACAGGCTTGATGACAATCTGGGAGGGGCTTCGGTCCCTCCCTACTTTATGGAGAATTGAACATGGCTGTAATGCTTTACAAACACCCAGGCCCGCACAGTTTGCATGGCGACAAGTTTGACTATATTGTTGTGAATAATGACGGTGTTGACGATGCCGTAAAAGACGGATGGTCTAAAACTACAGATGAGGCCAAAGCTGGACCTGCGAAACAAAAGAGCGTTCGCAAGACCAAAGCTAAAAAGGAATAGGCATGGCATACACCAAGCGCGATATTGTCGATCAAGCTTTCGAAGAAATTGGTTTGGCGGGTTATGTATTCGATCTCCAGCCGCAGCAGCTTAACAGCGCTTTGCGCAAGCTGGATATGATGATGGCAACGTGGAACAGCCGGGGCATTCGCCTTGGTTATCCGCTACCTTCCTCACCTAATGACAGCGACCTAAATGAAGAGGTTGGTGTTCCTGACAACGCATTTGAGGCCATGTACCTGAACTTATCTGTTCGGATATCTGGTGGCTTTGGCAAGACTGTAAGCCCAGGGACAAGATCCGCAGCCAAGCTTTCATACAAAGAACTGATGGCAAACTCTGCGCTTCCAATTGAAATGCAGCTTGGCAATGAAACCATTCCGAGCGGTGCTGGCAATAAAGGCTGGCGCTACTATAACAATCCATTCCTGCGCGAGCCGCAAAATCCCTTAACTGTCGGTTCTGACGGCATCCTTGACCTGGAGTAAGACAAATGGCTAACATTAACCAGCTTTCTACAATCAGCACGCTGCAAGGCGGAGATCTGATACCCGTGTGGTCCACCAACAATGGTGACAGCCGTAAAGCATCCATGACAGCGCTCGCAGCGTACATGCAGAGCGCCCTGACGCTCCCTGGCGCACTAGCAACGCAGTATTCAGCCCCAAGCACCACAGGCTTCTCTGTGACCATCTCTTCGGGTGACACATGGCTAGTGCTGACGCCAACTGGCACACTGTCGTCTGGCGCTATTGTTTTGCCTACAGGCGCAACGGACAAGTCTATAGTAAGCGTAAACTGCACACAGATTGTCACTTCATTAAGCGTAACCTCTGGCAACACAGTCACAGGCGCACCTACAGCACTTGCGGTAAATGATTTCTTCACCATGCGTTATGACGCAGCAACAGCGGCGTGGTATCGCGTAGGATAAAATCAATGCAACTTCCAATTCTTAGCGGCATTTATGCGGATGCAACACCGGGCTTTAGGACTTCTTACCCAAAGAACTTAATTCCAGTACCGCTATCTAATGGCATTTCGCCAGGATTTCTTAGACCTGCTGATGGTGTTGTGGAGGCTGGCACTGGTCCAGGCGTGGGACGTGGCGGCGTCAATTGGAATGGTGGATTGTATCGAGTGATGGGAACCAAGCTGGTTTATATCGCAGAAGATAATACTGTGACGGAGATTGGCGATGTTGGCGGCACAGATCGTGTGACATTCGATTATGGCTTCACTTATCTGGCAATCGCATCAAACAACAATTTGTTCTTGTACGATGGCACAACGCTAACGCAGGTCACAGATTCTGATCTTGGCACTGTCTTGGATGTTGTTTGGGTTGATGGTTACTACATGACCACAGATGGCGAGTTTCTGGTGGTTACTGACCTAGATGACCCGTTCGCCGTGAACCCACTTAAATACGGATCGTCTGAAGCTGACCCAGATCCGGTTACGGCGCTTTTAAAGCTTAGAAACGAAGTCTATGCCCTGAACCGATACACCATTGAGGTTTTTGACAACGTAGGCACCACTGGCTTTCCGTTCCAGCGTATCGCAGGCGCACAAATCCAGAAGGGGGCTGTTGGCACGCACGCCTGCTGCGTCTTTATGGATAACATTGCCTTCATGGGTGGTGGCCGCAATGAAGCTCCGTCTATTTTCATGGGGGCAAACGGATCAACTCAGAAGGTTGCCACGCGGGAGATCGAACAAATCCTGGCGACCTACACTGAGACACAGCTTGCATCTGCCTTCCTGGAGGAGCGGATTGATAAAGCCCACCAGTTTCTAATTATTCACCTGCCAAACCACACCTTGGTTTTCGACGGCGCAGCAACGCAGGCGATGAGCCAGCCCGTATGGTTTACGCTGTCATCAACTCTAACTGGGGACGGCCAGTGGAAAGCTTTCTCTGCGATCTGGGTTTATGACAAATGGCAAGTTTGCAACACTAGCAGCACGCAGTTTGGTTATCTGGATGACACCATTTCATCGCACTGGGGTGCGGAGATCGGCTGGGAGTTTGGAACCCAGATTACTTACAATGAAAGCAATGGCGCAATCTTTCACCAGCTTGAGTTGATTGCCCTGACTGGGCATGTCGCTGCAAATGCCTCCCCGACCATCTGGGCGCAGCATTCAACCGATGGGGAGACGTGGAGTGTTGAGAAGCCTGTACGCGCTGGGACGCTGGGGCAACGATCTAAGCGTCTTGTTTGGCTTCAGCAGGGTTACATGAACAATTGGCGCATACAGCGCTTCAGGGGCACCTCTGAGGCTCACATATGCATCTCAAGACTAGAGGCGCGGCTAGAGCCGCTGGCATTCTAATGGTAACGCCAATCACGCCCACCCGGAACCAAATTGCAAAGATGGCTCAGAACGATCCTGAGTTGACGAAGGCGATTGAGCAACTTTTCACAGTTTCTGGAACAACTACGCCTGCTGACATTGCCGCTCTAACGATTTTGATTGAGAACGCGGCGTTTAATGCTGGTGTTGCCAACAACAAGGCCGAAAGCTATCAGCCAAATTTCCAGAAGCTGGATTACGTTGACTTCAACCGGGTTGGTCCGCACGTTGCTGCGGCACGGCGTATGCAGTGGAACGATGACGATGGCACAATTGACTTTGGCCTTAACGATGATGTGGTGCTGCAAGTCGGTCAAGAAATGCAATTCTACGCCAAGAACACGTCTGGCGGTGCAATTGATAACGGCAGTCCGGTTATGTTTACTGGCGCTCTCGGCGCATCTGGAAAGCTTACGTTTTCAAAAGCTGTGGCTGACGGGTCTATTGCTTCACTTTACATGATGGGCGTTGCGACTGAAGAAATCCCTGACAATGGGTTTGGATACATCACCAGCTTTGGCAAAGTTCGCGGTTTTGATACCAGCGGAACGCCTTACAGTGAGACATGGACTGATGGCGATATTATTTACTTCAGCCCAACTGTTGCGGGTGGATGGACTAATGTTCTCCCAGTAGCGCCAAATCTTGATCTGCCTGTCGCTGTGGTTTTAAACGCTGGCGGATCTGGTTCAATCTTTGTTCGTATGAACACGGGGCAATATTTAACTTCACTGCATGACGTTCACGCGCCTTCGCCTTCTGATGGTCAGGTGTTGGCTTATAGTACCGCAAACAGTAGGTGGCAAAACACAACACCTATTTCTGCTAATGACGCAACAGCACGCACACTCGTTTGGTTGGAGGCTTACTAATGGCATATAATGACATCACCCCGATCAAGCTGGGTCAGGATGCAATCACAGCAAGCGTGACAACGCTCTATACTGTCCCAGCGTCCACTCGCGCCTTTGTGAAGAACTTGGATGTTGTAAACACATCTGCGGGTGCTTTGACTTATAACATCTTTCTTGTGCCTTCTGGCGATACAGCGGGAACTGCCAATGCTTTGTTCTATAACTTCCCGATCAGCAGCAAAGAAAACATTCAGTGGACTGGTACGCAGATCCTAGACGCGGGTGACACAATCCAAATTCAGGCATCCAGCACTGGCGTCACAATCACAGCAAGCGGGGCGGAGGCAATATAATGACCATCACACCAACAGTTCTGATCGAGCCTAAGTTGGCTGAAGCCACCAACACGGTACAATACAGCGCAACCGGCGTGAACGCCATTGTGGACAAATTCACTGTAACCAACAATGGCGCTGCGGCGGCAACCGTCACAATCAATGTCCCAACAAATCTTGGGACTGCTGACGCCTCAAACCGCATTGTGAATGCTCGAAACATTGAAGTTGGTGAGACGTACACATGCCCTGAACTTGTGGGTCAGGTGCTTTTGGATGCTGATTACATTTCCACAACATCCAGTGTGGCTACGACATTAACCATTCGCGCCTCTGGGCGTGAGATAAAACTATAGAGACTGAGGGGTTGGCAAAATGACAAATCTAAGCGATAATGCGGGTGCTGAGACAGTGGCCCACCAGCAGGCGATCCTTCAAGAGGACAGCCCATTGCAGCTTGTTGAGAGAAATGAAGAGTTTGCGGAGATCGACTTAGATATTGTCGAGGAATATCTTTTGTCTCAGGACCAGGCTGAATGCCCTGTTCAGCATTACTTCGGCCCAGGTGTATGTATCCGTGAATTGTTTGTTCCTGCGGGTTCTCTGGTTTTGAGCCATAAGCACAAAGAGCAAACAATGAACATTCTGCTCAAGGGCAAAGCGGCAGTCGTTATCAACGAAGAAGTCCGCGTTATCGAAGGGCCGTATATTTTTGTAAGTGAGCCTGGCAGAAAGCTTGGCTACGCAATTGAGGATGTTGTCTGGCAGAATGTTTTTGCCACAGATGAGACAGATCCAGAAAAGATAGAAGATCTGTTCGTTGACAAGTCTGATGCTTGGAAAAGCAAGCAAGATGAAAAGAAATATGCAGATGCGATAAGCCAAGCTGTTCGCAAGCAACTCGGAGGGTTTAGCATATGAGCATGATGGCAACAGCGGTAATTGGATCGGCTGTCATTGGCGGTGTGATGCAAAGCAAAGCAGCTAAAACAGCAGCAGCCGCGCAAACACAAGCCGCAGATAAGGGCATTGCCGAGCAGCAGAGGCAGTTTGACAGAGTAAGGGAACTTTTAAACCCATACGTTGAAGCCGGTGGCGTAGGTCTTGAGCAGCAAATGGCACTGGGCGGTATGTCTGGTCCTGAAGCGCAGCAGGCTGCTATCGATGCCATTGAAGGCGGGGTTGAGTTCGAAACATTAACCCGACAGGGCGAAGAAGCAATTTTACAGCAAGCTTCTGCGACAGGCGGTTTGCGTGGCGGAAACACTCAGGGCGCTTTGGCTCAGTTCCGACCACAGGTTTTGTCATCGCTTATTAACCAGCAATATACACGGCTGGGTGGCTTTACCTCTATGGGACAGAACGCTGCGGTTGGAGTTGGTAACGCGGGAATGGAGACAGGACAGAATATTTCGAACCTCTATGGCCAGCAGGGCGCTTTTGCTGCTAAGTCTGCCGTGGCCCAAGGCGAGGCTTGGGGCAATGCTATGGGTGGCGTCAGCAAGTACGCAGGCGGTGTTTCTTCTGGAGCTTTCCCTGGCTTTGGTGGGTTTGGTGGTGGTTCGTCTAGCACAAACTCCATAAGTGGCCCTATGACCAGTTCCATGAGACCACCAGCGGGGACGTTCTAATGGTAAACCCTGTTGATTATACGATGAACGTCCTAAACCCGGTTGAAGGCTACATGCAGGGCTTGAAGTTTGGTGAGGGCATTCAGACCAATCGCCAAAACCGTGAACTGGCTCAAAACCAAGAAGGGCGGACGCAAGAAAAATTTGCTATGGCCAAAGAGGATCGCGCTAAAGACATTCAACAGCAGCAGGCTAAAGCCGCAGCAGCGAGAAAGCAGCAACAGCAAGCAGTGGCTGGCAGGGAAATGCTTTTTGAATACTATCAAAAGCAAAAGGATGGGAGCGCCACGCCAGATGATTTGCGTAAAGCCATGCTGTATTTCCCTAATCAGCTTGCAAAGTTTGAAGAGTTGAACCGGAGCTTCACAGAAGAAAGACGTGGCAACGAGGTGACGTTTGGCAGACAGGTTCTGTTTGGTTTGAAAAACAACCGCCCTGAAGCTGTTCGAAGGTTACTTCAAGAACGCCATGATGCTGCTACTGATCCTGGCTCAAGAGCTGCATATCAATCTCAGCTAGAGATGCTTAAAGTAGATCCCGAAGGGCTGGCAATGGAAATGACCATGCCAATGCTTTCAATTGACCCGGAGTTCAATGATTTTTCTAAGCAATACCTTGAGGCAGGTGATGAAGATCTTCCTGCCGAGGTTCGCGAGTTACAGTTCCGAGCGGAGCAAGGCGGACTTGTTAAGGGAACCCCAGAGTATGAGCAGTTTATACTGTCTGGCGGTTCTAACGACGCAGAACCTTTGTCTGGGATTGGGAAGTTGGCTTTTGACCTAGATCGTGGAATCATTACGCAAGAACAGTTTGACGGTGCTGTTGATAAGATGGACGGCTCTGGCGTTACGGTTACAAACGTAATCGGAGATGAGGAAGGAACGCTGGCAAAGGAATTGTCCAAACGCAATGCTAAGAATATAAATGATTCGATAGCCGCTGGTATGCAGGGATCTAAGCGTTTGCAAGACCTTATAACATTAGGCGAATTATTCGAGCAAGTTGATACCGGCGCTTCAGCATCAGTGAAAGCCGCTCTTGGCCGTTACGGAATTAAAACTGAAGGGGTTGATGTAATTGAAGCTGCCAGCGCCCTTATCAGTCGTTTAGTCCCGACAGCTAGAGAGCCTGGTTCTGGACCCATGTCTGATAAAGACCTGGAGCTATTTAAACAAACATTCCCAAGCTTAATCAATACGCCTGGAGGTAACGCTTTAATCCTAAAAACACTTGAGGAAATCTCTCAATATGAAATTGCAGAAGGTATGATTTCTGGAAAGATTGCAGATTGGGCAATGACGCCAAAAGCTGATCGAGCGGATCTAGAGGAAAAGGGGCTTATTCTAAGCCCACAAAACGGAAGAAAAGCTATCTTCGATCTTCCAAAGGTTCTGTTCAGCGATTTTGCTCCTGAAAATACAGGGGATGTTGTTTCTAGGTCTCGTGAAAGCTTTATGAGTGACCCCAGGGTCATGGCTCTTTCAGAAGCAAGTCGTGAGAGCGCGTGGAAATATTACCAGGAGCAAGCGAACTAATGGCCGAATTTGATCCTATCGCAATGTCGATTGCTATTGCTAAAGCCCAAGAGCAAGAGCCAAGCGTTCTTTCAAAGATGTGGAGCGCGGTAACTGGTGAAGGTTCAGACCCGACCATTCCGTCTGCCATCGATGCAAATTTAGGTCTTTCAGCTTCAAAGTCTGCGCAAATGTCTGCGCTATTTGCAACCACGCGCAGCCCAGATCGATTGAAAAGCGGAATGCTCAAAGTAGAGCCAACTGCTGAGTTTACTGAGGATGATACCGGACGATTGGTGGCATTGTGGCCAATCAGAAGAGAAGGCGAGTTGACCGGGCAGGTAACGCGATTTTACCCAAACGAGCCGGGTCTGGGCTTTACTGAGGCGCTTCAGGCTTCTGGGGTTGTTGCTGCTGCTGGCCCAATAGGCAAGGCTCTCAAGATGATTGGACTGCCAACTGCTGGATATACTGGTGCCGCTACTGTTGGCGCAACTGAGGCCGCATTAGTTGAGGGTGCTAGTTCTCAGCTAACTGACGCCCCATTTCAAGTAAGTGATATTCCCATTGGCGCTGTTGGCAGTACCGCTGGGCAGAAATTGTTTAACATGGTTGGATCTCTGGTTATTGCCATCAGGCGAAGCGGACCGGAGCGCGTTTTGGGACCGGACGGAAAGCTTCTCCCAGGCCCAGCACAGATGGCGAGAGATGCTGGCCTAGATCCAGAGGAAGTATCCGCAAGTGTTGCGGCAGAAATGCAAAAGCAAGTTCGTCGGGGGATTGAGCCTGAAGCCGCTGGTGTATCTGCTATGTCCACAGGGCTTCCTGTAGAGGTTCCTATGACGCAGGGCGCTATGTCCGGCAGCAAAGGTCAGCAACTTGTAGAAAATCAAATGGAAAGCGGCGTATATGGAGGCGCAGCCGAGAGAGCAATGGGGACTTTCAGAGAAGGTCAACAGGGTGCGTTGCGTGAAAACATTGACGTAATCACAGAGCAAATGGTTCCAGAAAGTTTTGGCGGGCAGGTTATTGATCCTGTGACGTATCGCTCTCCAGTTACCAAGCAGGGTGGCGGAAAGATGGCCCAAGAGACGTTGGTGGCCAGAAGGGCTTTTGAAGCCCAAAGGGCCAAAGGGTTATACACTCAGGCTCGTGCATCTGGTTCGGCAGTCGTTGAGCCAGAGGAGGCTTTGAACATTGCTGACACTGCAAGGGCTGTTTTTCGAGAAGACTTTAACCCAAATACTGCACCTAAAGTTGATGAGTTTCTTTTGGAACTTGATGAAATCATGGCGAATGGCGGAGATATACCGGCGTTGCAGGCTTGGCGTCAGCAACTTAACTCACTTAGAAAGGGTGTTCCGACTGTAGATGGCGCTGCGGCTGGCGCAATTATAAGGTCAGTGGACGGCTCCTTGATGGATGCCGTGGACAACCAGCTTATTATTGGCGATCAAGCCGCTGTGAAGGCGTGGAGGAACGCAATCACCAATTATGCTGAGTATGCAAAGCGCTGGAAAGATGGCGGAATGCTTAAATTACTGACTGACAAAGCGGGTCGGGATGGCGAAATGGTTCTGAAAGTTTCCCCGGAAGATGCAGCAAATGCTATTTTTACTGCAACAGCTTCAGGCATGGCTAAAAGAACGAACTTAGCGCGAGACCTTTCAACGCTTAGATCTGAGCTGCCTTTGTCCGATTGGAACTCGCTGCGCCAATCTGCATTCATTCGCTTAACTGATATGGCCGAAGGCGCTTCCAAGGGTGGAGATCAGCAAGTATCCGGCGTCAAATTCAAGAAGGCTTGGGAAAATTTGAAAAAAGAAAGCCCTGCTGTGGCCAATGTTTTGTTCAATAAGGCCGAACGCGATATGATTACGCAGTTTGGTAACGTCGCTGCAAAAGCAACCAACACGGCTGTAAACGCCTCGAATAGCGCAAATGCTGCGGCTGGAATGATTCAGCGCCTTGCTGCTGCGTTTACGTCATCCGGTCCTGGGCAGTTTATAATTCAGAACTACCTTTCAGGCATCCTCAGAGAGCCATACGGTGCGCTTAAAGCCACAAGGGCAACCGCTGCGGCTTTGGCACCACGCCAACTTGTCCCTAACCCCCAAGAAGGGTTTGTTGGGGCCATTCAGGGCGCTGTCTCGACATCTCCAAGAGGGGCTGCTGTTGGTGCTGGCGCTGGTGCTGCACTGTCACAGGAAGAAAGCATCAGCTCTAACATTCCGCTTATAGGTGGTCGCATGACTGTTGGTGGCCAATAATGACACTGTTCAAATCAACATATTTTGTGATAAAAGACTTGCAAAGCAAGGGGAACGAATAAATGGCACTGACGCAACTTGCACCTCCGTATCCAGTTTTCACTGATAAAAACGGGGATCCTCTTGATAATGGGTATCTGTATTTCGGTGAGGTGAACTTAAACCCCGAAACAAACCCCATCCAGGTCTATTACGACAGCGCGTTCACACAGCCTGTGGCGCAGCCGGTACGCACATCTAACGGCTATGCCGTGCGCAATGGCGCACCTGCGCTGATATACGCTGGTAGCCAGTTCTCTGTTACTGTACGCGACAAGAACAGCGACCTGGTGATCTACAGCCCTGTTGGGTATGGTATCGATCCCGGCGCAGTTGCTGGCCTAGTTGTGGTCCAAGATCAAACAGGCGATGGCGTCACGACTGCATTTGGCATGGGCGCATCACCAGCAACAAAAAACGCGACAAATGTTTACATTAATGGCGTGTATCAAAGCAAAGCGGGTTACAGCATAAGCGGCAGCACTTTGACGTTTTCAGAGGCACCATCACTTGATTCCGCCATTGAGATCGTCAGCAATGAAACATCAATCATTGGTGTGACTGAAGCTGGGGTGGTTTCTTACAACGAAGGTGACACTGGCGCTGTTACTCGTACAGTCAAAGCCAAACTGCAAGAGACTGTATCCGTCAAAGACTTCGGTGCTGTCGGTGATGGTGTGACGGATGACACTGCGGCTATTCAGGCTGCTCTGGATAACGGATCAGGTACTTATGCAGTTCACCTACCTGCTGGCACATATATGGTCTCAGCAACCATTTATATTCCGAGCAATACTTATTTCGTTGGTGACGGCAAAAACAGTGTAATCAAAATGATTGGCACTGAGGGTCGTAACACAACTGTTGTTATGACTGGCTTCAGAAATAACAAACGTGAAAACATCGTCATTGAAAACATGATGATTGATTTCAACCGCACCCGTTGGTCTGTTACGGGCGGAACTCAATTGGCAGATGCGTTTAATGGCACTGCTGGATATACCGCATATCAAGACAACGATGAGACAGCATTAAGTATTTGTTACTCAGAAAACGTATTGGTTCAAAACGTCTGGGCAATTGACGGATACAAGCATTGTATTGATGTCCAGGCTCCGTCTTATCGTACAGGCACAGACGGTGCGACTTACGATAGTCAGCCATCTAAGAATGTAACACTTGAGAACTGTTATGCCTCTGGTGCTGGCGATGACAACATTACAACTCACCACTCCACAGACATTAATATTATTGGTTGTTGGTCAGAAAATCCATCTGGTGTTCGGGTTCCTCAAAACTCAAACTGTATTGAGATTGATGACGGTAGCCGAAATGTATTTGTAACTAACTGCGTCACCATCGGTGGGATATACGGCCTTCAGATTAAAGGCCACGACTATGCACCAGCACCTTATAACGTAATTGTAAACGGACTTCGTACTGTAAACAACACTCAGGGCGTAGAGCTACGTCATTCGGGTTGGTATGCAAACAAAGTTACATTTAGTGGTAATGCGAGTACAACAGATTTTACTCTGCCATTAGGATATACTGTCTCTCCAGTCGTTTATGTTGGCGGCGTTAAGCAGACATCAGGCGTTTCTGTTAGTGGTGTAACCTTAACTTTCTCATCAGCACCAGCTTCTGGGACGAATAACATTGTTGTCTACAAGGCCGATGCAGGAGAAGACCCAGAGATTGTAGACGAAGAAGGCAAGACGATTGTTTACTCAGGCACAAGCCCAACGGCTCGTAATGTTATGTTGTCAAACATTTCTGTCATTGCCCCTAAGTCTATAGCTCACCCAACGGTAACAACTGTTGGCGGTACTGCCATTCCTAATTTTAGTGGCGGGGGTAATGTTTCTCAATCAACCTACGCAGCAAAAGCTGGTATGCGTATTCGTTCTTACGAGAATGTTAATTTAGTTAATGTTAGCTTCAATGACAGCACTCTGGACTTAGCTGGTGATTACAGTGCTGCAACTGCTCTATCTGAGGACGCAGTGTGTCGCATTTATAGTGGCGCGTCCAATATCCTTATTAAAAATATGTCTATCTATGGGTTCGGAGCTGGCAGCTTAGAAATGGAACGAGGGCTGTACACAACCAACAGTTTAGTTGGGCCAATATCCGTGGATGGGTTTGCGTCTAGCAATGGTCCAGAACACCCTATTAGGTTTAGTGAGAGTGAAAGTTTATACGAAGGTTACATTAATAACTTTTTAATTTCTGGTAGTCAGTCAGATAAGATTGCTGTTTTTGTTACTTGCCCAAATGTCCAAGTCGGCTCTGGTACTGTGACTGGATACGGAACGCCTGTTGGCGGTGGCATTGGCTCAACAGATACTGGCCAACCAAAAGGTGTTACCTTTTCAAGAACGGCTCGGAGTGCATCTGATACTACTACCACTCCAGTAGCTGTCACGAACTTTGATTGGTATGAGAGAGCAACTGCTCAGAACTTAGGTTTAGGTGAGGGTTTAAAGCAATCGTGGCGAACAAAGCTAACTGGTGACGCCGCACCAATTGAAGTTGGTTATGTAGGTTTTATTAAAAACTCTGCAACTGATACAGACAGGCAGCATGACTTTGTTGTAGCCAACTCTGCTGATGGCGGTAATACTGCGGCTGCTCCTGTGTTTGAGGTTGCATCTAATGGTACTGTTCGCCCATCCGCAAATGGCAGTCAGTCATTAGGTGATGCAAGCCACAAATGGAGTGAGGTCTTTGCATCCAACGGCACAATCAACACATCTGATGAACGTCAGAAGCAAGACATTGCTGACATAGATGATGCTGAAACTAGAGTGGCTGTAGTTCTTAAAGGCAAGCTGAAGAAGTTTAAGTTTAAGGATGCTGTTGCGGCCAAGGGTGAAAATGCCCGTGTTCATATCGGTGTAATAGCCCAGGAAGTAAAGGCTGCTTTTGAGGCAGAAGGCTTAGATGCTCACGACTACGCCATGTTATGCTATGACCAGTGGACTACTGGATCAGAAGAAGCTGGTGATTTAGAAACACATGACAGTTATGGGGTTCGATACACTGAGCTTCTAACATTTATAATTTCTGCGATGTAAGGAGCTAACAATGATTAGACAACAGGGCGGTATATTTGGGAGAAATCCTGTCTTCAACTCGATTGACGCAAGCCAATGGATTGGGGTTCCTCACAATATTGTTGTCAGCAACACTCGTCAAACACGAACAGGCTCAACAAGTGAGGCTGAGATTGCAACCTTTACAATGCCAGCAGGTAGTATGGGTGCAAATGGTTGGTTTAGATTTAGAACTTTAATTAGCACAACCGATAATGGTAATGACAAAAATGTCAGAATGACTATGGGCGGTTCTGATATTGTAAACACCACATCAGGATATACTGATGAGGAGTGTACCACTCGAATTACTCAGGTCTGGAATAGAGGTGCCGAGAACTCACAGGTTCTTATGGGTGCGACTGCTGCTCTTGATCCAAGTGAGAGTGGTGCTGCTTTAACAACTACTTCAATAGATACATCTGCTAATGTTGTGTTTAGCATTAAGGGTACATTAGCTGATGCTACTGATAGTATTCACTTAGAAGCATTCTCATTTGAGGTTTGCTATATACCATGATGGATCGGCGCACAGTGGCAGCTTATCAAACGCATCTAACAGCGCAGGTAGACTAATGGAACGCGAACCCATCCAGACTTTTAGCACCGTATTCGGCACCGTGTTTGGATCGGTGTTTCGTCCAATAACTTTAAAATAGGAGGCTATCATGCCTAGAACTTCAGTTTCCGCAGGGGCGCAAAACACTTGGTCAAATGCTATCCAAGTGGTTGGCAGCTTCAACCTTTCAATTAGCGGCACGTTTGCTGGCACTGTGACTGTGCAGCGCTCAGACGATGGCACAACATGGCGTGACGTTGATACGTTCACCGCAGTGTCTGAAGAGGTTGGTTATGATCCAATTCTGAACTATTACCGTGTCGGTATTGCTACTGGTGATTACACATCAGGAACGGCTGTTGCCTCATTGAACGGTTATGACGTTTGGCCAAATCGGATGTAATTATGGAAATGGACGCGCTTTTGAACATGGTATTTGCCGCAGTAATTAGCGGTTTAGGGTGGTGGATTAAATCTCAGCACGATGACATAAGGCGCGTCACCATTCTGCTCAACAGAACCCGCGAAGAAATGGCTAAAGAATACGTCACTAAGGCTGACAGTTCTGAAGTTCTCTCGCAAATTATGAATAAGTTTGACCGCCTTGAAGAAAAAATAGACCGACTTATGGAAAGGTAAACTGAGGTGACGGCACATGATGATAGACCCCATTACTGCTATGGCCGCTGCCAGCGCAGCATACTCAGGCATAAAAAAAGCCGTATCTGTTGGTCGTGAAATCAGTGGAATGGCTGGCACGATCTCTCAGTGGAGCAAGGCCGTAAGCGACTTAGACTTCTTAGAGAAAAAAGCTCAGAAGCCTCCAATGTATAAGATTTTCAGTGACACACAAGCCACTGCTCTCGATATTTGGTCCCAAAAACAGAAATTAGCAGAAATGAGAGAAGACCTCCGCTCTCATATTTCTTGGCATTATGGCCCATCCGCTTGGGATGAAATTTTGCGTATTGAGGCTCAACAGCGTAAAGAACAACGTAAACTTGTGTATAAGAAACAAGAATTTATAGACAACTGCATCAACTGGACCGTGGGCATTTTAGCTTTTTTCGCAGGGGCAGGAGTTTTGCTTGTATTTGTTTACTTTCTAAGCGCGAAACAAGGGAAGTGGTAATAAGGAGTATAGATGATGGCAACAAAGCTAGATGAGTGGAAAGTTCTACCGCGTCTCATGATGCTGGTAATGACGATCATGTACATACGCTGCCTGGAGTGGGCGCTTTCTCAGCCTGATCTGTCGGTAGCGCAAGCTGGTCTTATCTCAGTGGTAACTGGCGCTATGACAGGTAGCTTTGGCATCTGGATGGGCAAGGAAAGTTCATGATTGGTGCAATCGTAACAAGCGTTGCTAATCTAGCGACCAGCGTGATCGACGGCAAGACTGCTGTTAAGAAAGCTGAAGCTGAGACCAAGATGAAGATCGCCACTGGTGAAATTAGTTGGGAGCAATCCGCTATAGAGGCCAGTAAAGATTCTTGGAAGGATGAAGCCTGGACCGTGGCTTTCATTGCCATTGTGATTGGAAGCTTCATTCCAGGCTTACAACCGTACATGGCTGAAGGCTTTGCCAACTTAGAGAAGGCACCAAGCTGGTTTCAGTGGGCTATGTATGCAAGCATTGCAGCTAGCTTTGGTATCAGGACCATGAAGGGGTTTAAGAAATGACTTACAAACTATCACAGCGCAGCCTTGATCGGCTTGATGGTGTAGATGAACGGCTGGTTGCTGTCGTCAAGCAAGCTATCACAACTACCAAGATTGACTTCGGTGTTATCCAAGGGATGCGCACACTGGAGATGCAGAAGGCACTGGTTGCCAAGGGTGCATCACAGACTATGAAGTCTAAGCACCTGACGGGTCACGCTGTGGATCTTATGGCATACATCGAGGGGCGTGGCTCATGGGAGCTTAACCTGTACGATGACATAGCCGATGCAATGAAAGAGGCCGGCGATACGCTAGGTATTCAGATGCGCTGGGGCGCAGCGTGGCACATCAATGACCTTCGCAAGTGGGATCACACGATGGAAAACGCAATGAATAGTTACATTGATTTGCGTAGATCGCAAGGTCGTAGGCCATTTATTGATGGACCTCACTTTGAAATTATGGAGTAATTATGGCTAAAGGTTTATATTCTAACATCCAAGCAAAGCGTAAACGCATTGCTGCTGGATCTGGTGAGAAGATGCGTACAGTCGGGGCTAAAGGCGCTCCAACCTCTGGTGCGTTTAAGAAGGCAGCTAAGACTGCGAAGAAACCAACTAAAAAAGGAAAGTAACAATGTACGGATTAAAAAAATCACTGCGCCCGAAGGCTCGATCAAAAAGCCTTGGTAGCACTCGCCATCCAAGCAATAAGAACATGGATGAAAGAACGTATGGATCTCCAGGTGCTGGCACACGCCACCCGACTGGAAAAAACATCAATGAGCAATCAACGATTGTTTTTAAAAGAGCCAAGCCTAAAGCCAGAGGCAAGTAATGGCTCGAACTAAAGCAGAGAAGATTGCTTCTGCTAATAAGACGCTTCAAGCCAATCCTTAACGGTTTGTAAGTATCCGTGATCTGGCCCGTGTTTTTCGACCCAAGACCTTTTCCCGTTATGTATCGCCTCTGGCCCGTCTTGGTGATGGGCTTTGCATAGCGGGATGACATCGAAATCACTTGCCTTTGATGTGCCGTATCTGTCGCAAATAATGTGATGAGCATCTGATGGGCCGTGCCTTCGGCATATTACGCAAGGAAGCTGCTTGACACATCCTATGTGTTCTCTTGCAGCTTTGGTCCCGCGCACTGGCTTTGGCTTTTTTAATCCCAAAGGCGGTTTCATTTGAGATATTTTTCCCATTTGATAGCGTCTGTGGAAAGTTTCTTCGCGTGGTCGTACAGCCCGGTAACTCTCCTCTTATTGCGTCTAGCTCGTTTGATTGCCGCTTCTGTCCCAGCACGCTCTTCGTAGATCCTGGCCAGTTCTCTTTTCGCCTTTGGGCGCATTAGGAATTTAAACATTGTATTTCCTTTATAGCCAAAGGGCTGTTTTATACATTTCAACAATAGCCTGCTCTTCAGCCAAATCATCCGCGTCCCGCTTCCTATCCGCTATGATACGTTTCAGAGCCTTAACGTCATATCCAGAGCCTTTAGCTTCAGACATAATTTCCTTCTGGCCATCCATTATGTCTTTCTTTTCTGCCTCCATGCGCTCGTAACTCTCCACAATTGCGCGAAGCTGCTCGGCTGCTGCTGTTGTGGCATTGTCGCCCATTTCTTTAAAGTCTTGGTCTGTCTTAAACATTGGTCTATCCTTTGTTTTTGATGGTTTTATGGTAAAATTGATTTGCGCCATTACAAACATCGCTCATAACATCAGAAAGAAGAATGCTCCGATCATTTTCTAACATTGATAAATACGCTCCCTCACCCATCACTTCATTTTCAACTGCAATTCCAATAATGTAAAAATTGCTATCAATATATTTTTTGTCGTGGTTTATTTTTTCAATAAGCTCATGGAATAAATCCAAAGCATCCGCTTCCCATTCATGTTTCATTTTCTCTCCTTTTCGGACCATTCGACATCATGCCGAGATCCATATTCATAAATTACTTCGATCAGGTCTGACATCTGCTGCTTGTTTAGCTTGGATGTTTTGAACCCCAATGGAAACGGCCCAGATCCATCCAGCCCATCTGCGAACTGCACCTGATGACCTAGACTGTGCATAAAGGCGCATTTCCACGTCTCTGGTGGCCACTTGCGCCCTTCGGGACGTGACAGTGCCACATCAGTCAACATGGCCCACATTTTGGCGTTCTGATCGACTGACCTATCTCCACCAATAATTGTGATGGTGGAGAGGTCTGGGGCGGCATCTATAAGCTGGTGGGCATAAGCCCTCTGCCTCATGCCCGTGAGGCGCACCTTATACGGCATTGAACTTGTCACGAAGCCTCTGAAGCTTGTCTTCAGCCTCCAGCAAAAACAGGAGCACCTCTGTCTCAATTTCCTTCTGTCGATCAGCATCTGCCCAGACACGTTTCATCCAGAAGTTCATGTCGCCAGGTAGGCGAGGATCAAAGCTTACGAAATCGCACCATTCGCGCTGGCAGCACATCATCTGCACCTGCATCTGCGTAACATACTTCGCAGGCACCTTTTCTGACAGCAGCGTATCAATGTGCGTGGCACTGTTAGGGCACTTAATCTCTACAAGCCCGTCAGACCCCACAAGACCGTCAGGAGACGCTCCAAGGCCTTTTATAAAAGGATGGGCTACAAAACCATCTTCTAACACATCCTCGCCCGTTATAATCTCGTATGCGTTTCGAGCCTGTGGCTCTGTCTCAGTTCCCCATTGCATTGCAGAAGATGAGAACCCGTCAGCTTTTTCACCAGTCAGGCGCTCAGTAATAAGCTGCGCCATGTAGTTTCCTCGGCTGGCGCTGTATCCACTTTTTGTTTTGGCCATGACATCGGCGGTGCGGGATGCTGTTACACATCCCAACCGTGCCGCGAACCATTCTTCACTGCGCTGTTCCATTGTCTTCCTCCTGCTTTGATTTCTTCTTGGCAAGCATTGCAATTGCGTTTGATGCTTGCTTGGCGTTCATCTGTGTGAGTTCATCAACCTTCCAGTATGCGCAGAACTTTACTTCGTCTGCCTCTGTATCAAAGATTAAGTCGTTCATTTTTTGGAACTGATCGGCACTAATTGGCTTCGGTGGCTCTACTTTTGGAGCAGCCTTTGCGGCAGCGTTGCCATCATCATCTTCAGGAGCGATGCCAGCCATTGCCATGAGGCCGTAGCGTCGAGCATATGTAACCGCAGAGCCATAACCCTGCATGTCGTTCTTACCAACAATCAGAGGCACACGGCACGAAAGCTGTTCGCCACTTTCGCCGTGGATCATCACAGTCTCTACAAAGCGACCATGTTCGTCTTCACCTGTTGGCTGAACTACAGCAATGCCGTGTTCGTTAAGCGCTGGCAGGCAGGCGTCAATCACGCTCCCAAGATCAGCATACTTGCTGCGGAAGTGTTGGTTGTTAGCTTGCTTGAGTGCTTTGCCCATGTTGATCTGGGCTGAAGCCAATGCTGTTGCGATGTTTTTCATGTTATAGTCCCCACGCATGTCCGATAATTAAAAAGATGTATCCGCCACCAAAGATTGCGATGATGCCGATTAGGTCGCCCAGTAAATCTGTTATTTTCATTGATCCTCTCCCTGTTCTTCACGCGCTTTGCGTAAGATGAAGGAACGATCCAGCATGATTTCAACACCCATAAGTGGACCTTCCATAATTACGCAAGGTATCTCATCGTGGCTGTACGGGTGAGACAAGTCACATTCTACCTCTGTGGCGTATGAGCCGACAGTGATGTAGACGCGCTGGTCTTCAATGTATTGTTCTGTTGTCATGATATTGCCTCCATCTGGTTATCAACAGTTAAACGAGCCGATTGCATTGTGCAACAAATATTTGGCATTGTAACAATCTTTTTTTATGATATGTTGTTTTTGAAAAGGAGATTAACGTGGAAAAGTCAAAAGCAGTTGAGTTGTTTGCCGAGTGGTTCAAGCATGAAGGAATTAAAAAGGGTTGGTTTGCGGAGCAGCTTGGCGTTGATAACGCATCAATCTCAAGATGGTTGTCTGGCAAGGTCAAACCACATCGTGCCGTTCGCAAGCGCATTGATGAACTGACAGGTGGCGCTGTGCCAATAGAGACCTGGAAGCCCTAATGGGATTTCGCGGCAGGTACAAAAACAAGCGGGATGCAAACGAGGCTGAAATCATAGAGCAGTTTAAGGCTCATGGTTTTAGCGTCTATCCGCTCGATCAACCTCTTGATTTACTGGTTGGTTATATGGGGCATAATTACCTAATTGAAGTAAAGATGCCCAAGGGAAATCTTACGGATGCACAGGTTCAGTTTTTGGATGGCTGGCGTGGATCTGCAAACATCATCCGCACCACAGAAGAAGCAGATAAATTTGTTGTCTTAGTAAAAGGAAAAGACGCATGAAGCAGGATATTCTAATCTATTTATTTACGGTTCACGGGGCGTCTGCTGGTGATATTGCGCAAGGCATATCAGCCCATCCAAGGAAGGTTCAGGATCTTTTGATCGAGATGGACGATGATGATGAGGTAATTATGCGGAACGGGTTTTACCGTTTGAGTGAACTTTCCAGAGCAAAGGCAATAAAGAAATTTGACGCACTGACGATATAGTGTAAAAAAAAGTGGCGGGGAGCTGTGGGAAGCTCGACCCGCCTAGTAATGCCAAGCTGTCGGGAGGCAGGAACAGCGAAGGCGAAACGCATAGAGAGATGCGTCGGCTCAGTCATATACTGGGTTCGACGTTTGTACAATAAGCAAAAGCCCCCAGTCGTATATGATACAACTAGGGGCTTGAGTTTCCGCTGGTAAGGCGGTAGTCTCTGAGCATCAACTGCTGAGAAACTTGTAGCACGTCGTGGTGGCGTAGCGCAACACTCAGCCCCAAAAGAGGGCATTTATATGCACAGCTTTGAACCCGAAATTGCAGCGAGGGTTGGATTAAACGCTGCTGTTATTTACCAGAATATTGTTTGGTGGACGCAGAAAAATGCTGCGAATGCAAAGAACATTAGAGATGGGCTTGTTTGGACGTATAACAGCCGCACAGCTTTTGGAAAACTTTTCCCATACCTTACACAAAGCCAGATCAAAACTGCGCTTTCAAAGCTGGTTGATACAGGCTTGCTGGTAAAGGGTGAATACAACGCGGCAAACTACGACAAGACGAATTGGTATTCACCAATTGTAAGTGCAGAATGGATCAATAACGCCATTGGTCAAAAATCGCCAATGGATTGGTCAGAAATAGCCAATGGATTGGTCAAAAATCGCCAACCTATACCAGATATTAAACCAGATATTAAACCAGTTGTTAAACCTATAGATCATTTTGAAGATTTCTGGGCCTCTTATCCTCGTAAGATCGGTAAGGGAAACGCAAGGAAAGCTTTTGAAAAGGCTATGAAGAGTGCAACGATTGATGAAATATCCTCTGGGTTAAATTCACAGTTGGACATCCTCACAAGCAAAGAACAAAAATTCATACCACACGCAGCTACATGGCTAAACGGAGAAAGATGGAACGATGAACCAGATCACAACAAAGAGATTAATTCCCGCAGCCACGCCACGCTTGACGCAATCGCTATCGCCGCAAGAGCAAGTAGATCACCGAGCGAAGATT
>Ga0209384_1000320_pt1 | contig 32600 bp, 29 predicted proteins | sample CoawatmetaG05DNA_FD_187511 | JGI IMG/M metagenome (GOLD analysis project Ga0209384, IMG submission 187511) | Marine microbial communities from the West Antarctic Peninsula - Coastal water metaG058-DNA (SPAdes) (version 2) | ecosystem: Environmental > Aquatic > Marine > Coastal ... | reverse complement strand
TTAATAATCGCTCACCATGGGCGCCTGTATTTCCTTCAAACGATGGCTTGGTTGGCGAGAGGGCAGCGCCTGAGCCGTATTGCATGATGCCGTCATTATTTTTGTCTTGCCAGGCGATCAGCCCAGTTTCCTCCCAGTTTCCAAACCATTCAGGGGCTTCGGCATACGGAGTATTATGTACTGTGTCGACCAAATTTAACCGCGCAAAAGACGCTACGGCAGGAGCTGTGGTATACAAAATTGCGATGAAGACCAAAGCATAGCCAGCAGAAAGGCGCGCATCAGATACCTTAGGTACCGTAAAAAATCGGACCAGCACATGGGGCAAACCAGCAGTTCCAAACATGAGCGCTGCGGTGATCGCAAAAACATCAATGGTCGATTTACTGCCCTCGGTATAAGCACTAAAGCCGAGGTCTAAGAGCACGCTGTCAAGCTTTTGTAATACAGACAGCCCAGATCCATCATTGACCTCAGAGCCAAAACCTAATTGCGGAATAGGGTTGTCTGTCATCATGATAGAGATAAATATAGCCGGCACCATGTAGGCAAAAATCAGCACGCAGTATTGCGCAACCTGGGTGTAGGTGATGCCTTTCATTCCGCCGAGTACGGCGTACATGAATACCACTGCCATACCGATGATGACACCGGTACTGACGTCGACTTCTAAAAAGCGAGAAAAAACAATACCGACGCCGCGCATTTGGCCTGCAACATAGGTAAATGAAACAAAAATAAGGCAGACGACGGCAACGATTCGTGCGGCTCTAGAATAATAACGCTCACCAATAAAGTCGGGGACTGTAAATCGGCCAAACTTGCGTAGATAGGGTGCTAACAAAAAAGCCAGTAGGACATAACCACCGGTCCAACCAAGGAGGTAGACAGAGCCATCTCTGCCTACAAAAGAAATAATTCCTGCCATAGAGATAAATGATGCAGCGCTCATCCAGTCCGCTGCGGTAGCCATACCATTGACCACGGGGTGAACGCCGCCGCCGGCAACGTAAAAATCTTTGGTAGAGCTGGCGCGTGACCAGATGGCGATACCAATATAGAGGGCGAAGGATAACCCAACAAAAAGATAAGTCAGCATTTGTGTGCTCATGCTTCGTCCTCATCATCAGAAACACCAAATTGACGGTCAATAATCTTCATTCTCCAGGCGTAAATAAAGATGAGGGCCACAAAGACATAGATCGCACCCTGCTGCGCAAACCAGAAACCAAGCTTAAAACCGAAGAGCGAAAATTGGTCTAACCAATCGACCAGAATAATACCGCAACCAAAAGAGACGACAAACCAGACCACAAGTAACTTAGAGAGAAGGCTGATATTTGCCCTCCAATACGCCTTATTATTATCGCTAGGGGTGGTCTTCATTTTTCAGTCCTATTAAGGGGTGGTTTGACATGCCTTCAATCCGGGTAAAGTGATTGTAGCGCTTTACCTGGTTTACTTTTTGACGCTGATTCACGACTAAAGTTCGATTCTTTCTTGAGGCTTGCAAGCAATAACGCCACATCTAATGTTGTAGCTGGAACCCCATTGTGTTGATAGAGCTGTTCGTCCAGCTGAGCGAAGAGTTGGCTAATACTGGGGTTGCCCAAGAGATCTCCGAGACTTTTTAGTGTACTTGGTGGATTCTCCGCAAATAGTGTTTTACCCCAGCGTAAAACAGCCTCTCTCATGGCCATCAGATTGTCATCTTTAGCCTCAGACTCAATGGCTCTGAGTTGCTGCTTAAGATTGAGTCGGGCAGAATCAGAGGATAAGGCAGCCTGTTGTGAGCGCGCAGCTAAGGCCTTGCGTTTGCGGCCTATTAGTAGTGTAACAATCAAGGTCATTAGTAATGCGTTGAGGGCCAAAGATAGGTTCGTCATGAAAGATACTTTAGGTTTTGAAGCATCGGAGGCTAACGTTGTCATTGCATCGTTGGCACCCTCCATGACGTTGTTATTATTTGCGGCTATATCGTTATTTTCACTTGGGCTAACCTGCAAAGTTATTGAGGGTAGGGACGCCACTCGCCGCTTATTACTATTGGTATCCCACCAAATCAGCTCGACTGCAGGTAAAGTGATTTCTCCAGAGTTATTGGGCACCAACGCCAGCGATTCGATACGTGTTGCGGTCAATCCATTGGTGGTGACTATTTCATCTAATTGAGGCTGATCTGGGTAACCGCGATAATTATTCCCTTGGGGCTCTTGCAGAGGGGTAATTTGAGCGGCACTAAGCCCCTCGGCGCGTATTGTAATGGTGCGTGTGACGGGCTCACCCACGGTAACTGAGTCAATGTCGCCACTCCATCGTTGCTCCATAGTCACCGAGGTGCTTGGCATCCATCCATCGATACTTGCTTGAGGGGGGCGAGCGGCTACCTCTAAAGATTTTGGCTCAGTGTCCCGAATAATCTGGTTACCTCGATTATTGAAAACCCCAAATTGACTGCGATTATTTACCTCATAAGCACCGAAACGTAAACTGGGAATGATTAATGGGCCTTCTGATTGAGGAAAAATGGCATATTTGACCTCTAGTACGAGATAGTTTCTACCATTAATAACTTTTTGATACTGAGTGTCTCCCAGCCTATGTAACACGGCCTTATCGATAGCTAGCTCGGACAGAGCAAAGTCCCTTAGTTGGACTGAGGTATACAGTCGATGCGTTAAAATGATCTGCTGGCCAACGTAGGGGGTGTTTGCGTCAACGGTGGTTTCGGTGTAAATCGGTTGAGTCCCTGGGTTGCCGCTAGAGTTACTAGGAGCGGCGCGAACCCTCAATTCTATAGCATTACTAACCTCTTTCTTGAACGTTAGTGAGGGTATCAGTAGTATTCCTGCTCTCTTGGGACGTAGTTCTAAGGTCCAAGCTGTGTATGACTCAGTCTTTCCATTAACATTGGAGTAATTCTGTTGGCGACTATTAGACAGCACCTCAAAGTCTTTAGTCAGGGGCCCAAAATCAGGTTCGCCAGTAAACACTTGGCCGTCATAGCGCAGTTCAGCGCGGAGGGTTTCATTACTGTCCAATACGGTTCGATCAACCTTCGCAGTGAGTGCAGCATAACTATCTGAAGCGACCATAGTGGCCAGACAGAGGGTTAATATGATTAATAATCGTCTTAAATTAAGCTTCATTTACCAGCGCTCTTGGTCAGGTGGTGATCGTTGCTGTTTCCTCTGTTGCGATTCATAGCGAAACTTTGCTCGCAGTAAACCGCCGGGATCGTCAGGTATACGACGCAGCATGGCGTCAATTTCTCGCTGTTCTTGTTTTTCCTCTTCGCTCATTTCAAGCTCAGACGTTTGGCGCTCGGCCTGCTGTTCTGATTCATTTTGTTTCTTTTCGCTTTCTTGTTGTTCTTTCTTTTCAGATTCTTCCTCAGATTCCTCCTCAGGGATTGCTGACTCGTCTTGTTGTTCAGACTCTTGTTCTGGGGGTTCCTGATCACTTGGATCGCCATTCTTATCAGACTGCTCAGAGTCCTGCTCTTGCTGCTGTTCCGACGACTCCTGATCTTGTTGCTCCTGACTCTGCTCTTCTTGCTCTTGCTCTTGTTTTAGTTTTTCTAGGAGATCACGATTAAAAATTGCATCTTCTAATGCAGGTTCTAACTCTAAGGCGCGCTCATAGGCCCCTATAGCGCTGTCAAAATCACCAGACTTCGCTAGCGCATTGCCACTATTATAGAGGCCATTCGCGGTCTCATCGGTGAAGAAGGCTTCAGCCGCCGTCTCATAATCAGCTGCTCTGTAGGCTGCACTACCGCGCCACTGAGGATGTGTAAACAAAGACTTTGCCCGCTCAGCATTATCTAGTTCAAGAGCCTCTGCGCCTTGTTGATCGCCTGTCGCCCAAAGGTCTTGCCATTCAAGAGCCTCTACTGAGTTAGATTGAAATAGCAAAGGAGCCAATAGCAAAACAACCACAGCGCCTTTTCTAAACGTTAGCAGTAAAATGGGTATTAAAAGCAATGCCAGTAAATATCCTTGATCGTCCCAGAGGTCAAATGATCGATCAGTTTGTTGTGTTGAATCGCCAAACAATGATTCCATTGCCCCCAGCAGATTATCAATATCACGGTCATCGTTGCTAATGGTTTGATAGTTACCTTTGTTGGCGCTGGCAAGACGTCGCAAATCACTAATGTTGAGTTTTGGAATAATCACATTGCCACTGCGCGTGTCTTTAACAAAACCGCCAGACCCTAACGGAATAGGTGCGCCGTTTTCTGTTCCTACTCCTAAAATCGATAGCCGGTATTCACCTTTATCCTTAACGATGGATGTAATTTCAGAAATGGCAGAAGGGTCAACACCATCTGAAATCAACAATATATCAGCCTGTTGATAGCCACCACTGGTTGCTAAATTAACGGCGACCTGAATAGCATCTTCTATGTTACTTCCATACTGCGGCAACAACCCAGGATGCAGTACGGGCACCAAACTGACGATGGTATTGCTATCCTCGGTAAGCGGTGAAACGGTGTGAGCGTCGCCACCATAGACCACAAGGCCACTGACACCTTCAGTACGTCGTTTTAAAATATCGATTAGTTTGTATCGTCCTCGTACCAATCGGCTGGGTGCAAGATCTGCAGCAAGCATCGATGGGGATAGATCAAAAACAATAATTAACGCGCTATCTTGCCTGTGTACAGGCTGAGGCAGTTGCTCCCATGTGGGTCCGGCAAGACTAGTAATACAAATAATCCAGGCAAGCGTTAAAGTGGTAATTAAGGATTTAGTGCTGAGGCCTTCACTTGGTGCTTTGCCCTGCATCAAAAAGGGCAGCAACTCGGGGTTAATAATGGTTGCCCAGTTACCTGCATGATGCTTATGCCAGCTATAAAAGCCAACAATGAGAGCCACGGGAGCTAGGCCCAAAAACCACCAGGGTCGCAAGAAATGGAAGACCTGCCATGCGTTAAGAGCACTATCTAGCGTTAGATCAAACAAGTGAACCCCTTCTGCTGCGAGCTGCAGCTATGGCAAGACTCAAGATAAAACTAACCCCCAGAGGCCAATGGAACAGTGATGCTATAGGTCGAATGGTTTCTGAGTCCTGCTCGATAGGCTCCAATTGATTAAGTTGTTCATAGATGCCTGTCAGTTCTTTAGGGTCTCGGGCTCTAAAATAAATACCCCCGGTGGCGGTAGCAATGTCTATAAGTGTTTTTTCGTCCAAGTCAGCGCTTGGGTTGATAACATTTCGACCAAATAGCCCGCGAGATTCTTGACGCTCTGCGCCTATGCCGATCGTATAGATTTTTACTAGAGCGCGACGTGCTAGATCGGCGGCCTCTATTGGGTTGAGTTCACCGGCATTACTAGAACCGTCGGTCATTAAAATGAGAACACGATGATCTTTGGGGCGATCTTGCAGTCGTTTAACCCCTAGCCCGATTGCATCGCCGATAGCGGTGCCGTTGCCAGCAAAACCAATTTGAGCTTCTAGTAACAGTGTTTGCATGGTCTCGCGGTCAAAGGTTAGCGGCGTTTGTAAGTAGGCTTTTTCACCAAATAGAATAAGGCCTAGCCGATCCCCAGCACGCTTAATAACAAAGTCTCCAACTACCGCTTTCACCGCAACCAATCGATTGACTTGCTTCCCACCAATGACCATATCATCCCTCTCCATACTGCCGGAAATATCTACGGCAATAAGAATGTCACGCCCATTGGCAGGCAGCACTACGGGTTCGCCAACATAAACTGGTTGAGCTACGGCCAGTAGAGTACACAGCCAGCAGACGGTGAGTAAAAAGAGCAGTACGCGATTGTACCAAGTGGTTGCTTTTAAGGTGCCCTGATCACCCGCAGCGGCGGCCAATAGGGGCGCGCGCAAGGCCTGTATTTTTGTCTCTGAGGGTTTCCGTAACCATCGATAAACAAAAGGTAATGGCGCCAGCGCAAGCGCCCAAGGCCAGACTAAACTCAACATTGCCTCTGCGCCTTAAGTTTGTCCTCAGGATAATGGCGCTTAACCCAATATTGACTGCTGTCAAAGAGGTTGTCTATGATCAAATCTCTATTATGATCGTCTGAGATCTTTCCGTAGAGTAGGATATCAATATTATCGGGTAGTAATTCAAACAGGGGTTTGTCACAGCTGCGTTGCAAAAATGCCACAAAGGCACTGAACTCTAGGCTACTGAAGAATTGGCTGGGGTAGGCGCTATTCACGGCCTGCTTCAGTATTTCAAAAACCATGACTATTTTTTGGTCATTGGTGAAGCTGAGTTCGTTATTAAGTAAAGTCAGTTTTTGAAGCGCCTGACGACGGTATAGGTTGGCACGCCAGCGTTGCACAGCTTTACTAATAAACCAGATAGCCAAGGCAAGACAAAGAACAATAAGCACCCACCATCCGGGAGCCAGTGGCCACCATAAGATAGGCTCGGGTAGGTGGATATCGCGAAGCTGTGCTAACGGATCGTTTTCCATGCGTTAGTTGCCGCGCGCTTGGGTGCGACGCTTACCATAAGCTTTGTGTAATACGCTCATGACATTATCAGATGTATTAAAAGGCAGTAGACCGGCAGAGAGCTTTTCGCTCATTTTGCGTAACCGTAATCCTCGCTCAGCATAAGCTAGCTGAAAACGCTCGCGTAATTGTTTATTGCTGGTGTCTAGCAGGGTCTGCCGCTGTCCATCACTGACCGCATAGAGAGAGGGCGGCGGTAACTGCTGTTCTATATTATCAAATACTTGGCAAAAGTTGAGATTGCCATGCCTGGCTAGCTCAAACACATGACGCTCGCAGTCGTCATTAAGGTCATGAAAGTCGCTAACGATAAAAATGGTACTACCTGGCAGTACAAAGCGGCGAGCCTCCTCAAGGATCTCAGCCAGACTGTAGAGGTCGGTTTGGGGGCCTTCGGTTTGCTGAATATCCAATAGTTTTGCGCTGTATTCTTGAAGCCCATGTATAAACTGCAGTACAGCATGATGGCTACGTCTAGCTTTGACATCCATCTGTTCTTGTTGGCCAAAGATCAAACCACCGGCACGATCATTCGCCGCTAGGCCAGCCCATGCGAGCGCGGCTGATATTTCGCAGGCCACAACTGATTTAAGTCGTTGACTGCCAAAAAACATAGAGCTCCGCAAGTCGCTGATAACCAGAATGGGCCGCTCTCGCTCTTCGCTGAATATCTTCGTGTGTGGCACCTCTGTGCGTGCCGTAACCCGCCAGTCGATACTGCGAACATCATCCCCTGGCTGGTAAATACGCACTTGATCAAAGTCCATACCGCGCCCTCGAAATCGAGATTTATGACCACCAGCCAGCATTTGACGCGCTTGTATTTTGGGGAATCCAGTAAGTTCTCTCGCGCCATAACGCAACCTAATCATCTCAGATAAGCTGGCGGTGGCGGGATGCTGTTGGTCGTTATCGATCACACTCATAGGGTAGGGTCTTATGCCGAGGGCACGGTCTCTATTAACTTGTCGATAACCTGGTTGGCGTTAATGCCACCGGCTTCAGCTTCAAAGCTAAGAATTAGACGATGCCTAAGCACATCATGGGCCACCGCTCTTATATCGTCTGGCGTAACAAAGTCGCGGCCTTCCATCCAAGCAAGTGCTCGACTGCATTTATCTAGGGCAATCGTCGCTCTCGGACTGGCACCGTAATCTAGCCATTGACCTAGCTCACCGCTGTAAGCGGTTGAGTTGCGAGTGGCAAGAATCAGTTGCACCAAGTACTCTTCGACAGCTTCAGACATGTGAATTTTATTAACCTGTTTGCGCGCATCAAAAAGGCTCTTTTGCGTTAGCGGCTCAACTTTGGTTGTCGGCTCATTGAGCGCTTCTTGACGAGACAGAGCCAAGATTACTCTTTCGGCTTCAGGTGCGGGGTAGTCCACTAGCACATGCATTAAGAAACGGTCCATTTGAGCTTCGGGCAGCGGATAGGTACCTTCCTGTTCAATGGGATTTTGCGTCGCCATCACTAAAAACAATTCGGGCAGCGGGTATGTATTTTTACCCACCGATATTTGACGCTCTGCCATAGCTTCTAGAAGTGCCGATTGCACTTTAGCGGGCGCCCTGTTGATTTCATCTGCCAGCACCAGGTTATGGAATAGTGGGCCGGCTTGAAATTCAAAGGTACCTTTTTGAGGACGGTAGATGTCACTCCCTGTAATGTCAGCGGGAAGTAGGTCAGGCGTAAACTGGACCCGATGAAAGTCTGCTTCCATGCCTTCGGATAGAGTCTTGATGGCTTTAGTTTTTGCCAAACCTGGGGCTCCTTCGACCAGTAAATGTCCGTCGGCGAGGAGCGCAATCATCAATCGTTCTACGAGATGCTCTTGGCCGACAATCTTACTTGCTAGCCATTCTTTTAGTCGGTTAATATCTTGTTGCACAACTTACCTCTACTGTGTTGGTCTGACGTTTCTAGGGGCGATGATTTTAATCGCTATACTGTCAACAAACAAATACTGATGGAGTGATTTATACACTGTTTACATTCTGGCAACAAAACTGCAATTTAATAGATAAAAAAGCAACAATATTGATACACACGAAGATTGCATTTTGTTACTTTAGAATAAGGTATTCAATGATGCCTATGCTAAAGACTTTTAAAAACCAAAAAGGTTGCATAAATTTCTCATGGATGTGAAACAAGATAATCGACGTACTCAGCTTATCGATTCTTTGACTAAACTCGCTCGCGGCAAATTAAGCAAGGCTCGTGGTGCGCTATTCCAAAACTTTATCACTAATGCGATACATTTTTACCCAGATCAAGATTATTTAAATAGGCCGCCTGAAGATATTTTTTGGAATATTTGGGGTTTGTATAGTTTTGGTGAACTGTCCTTTGACCGCAGTATAGAGTGCTCTCTTAGCGCTCATCAGGCCAAGGTAAAAGTGTTTAATCCAAGCGTCGAGAGTGATAGCTGGTCAAGTCAATACACTACAATTTATATTAATCAAAAAGACATGCCCTTTTTGGTCGATTCATTGCGCATGACGTTAAATAGACGAGAGCTAAATATTTATACGCTGCAGAGCAATTTAGCCTGGGTTGTGAGAGACACTAACGGGGTGATAAAGGATGTGCACCCAGCGTTTCTAGAAGGCGCAACTTATGAGGCATTCATTACCATTGAAGTAGATATGCTGACCGAGCGAGAATTGGAGGTTCTGCAACGAGAGCTTCAACTGGTGTTGGACGATGTTGATACAGTGGTAGATGACTTTGAATTGATGCGCTTGCGCACGGATAGATTAATCAAAGATCTCAAAGAAAATGCACCTAAGGTTGAGCAGTTAGAAGAGTCTATTGAGTTTTTAGAGTGGATCAACAATGGCTATTTTGTTTTTACCGGCTATGCAGAATTTGAGCTTAGCGTTGATGACGAAAAAGTGTATCTAAATGAAGTTCCAGATAGCGCCTGCGGCCTCTTGCGCAAGTATGGAGGTGACCTGCGTAAGGAATCTGTTGATCAGTTGAGTAAGGGTGTTAAATCACTCTACGAAGATAACCAAATTCTCACGGTGACCAAGTCGTCCAAACGCTCACGAGTGCATCGTGATGCGTACTCTGATTATGTTGTTATTAAACGTTTCAGTGATCAAGGCGAGCCTATAGGCGAGGTAAGGTTGCTGGGACTCTATGCCTCCCAATTCTATTCGTACAGTCCAAGAAGAATTCCAATTCTCAGGCAAAAAGTTAATTGGGTTTTGGGCCGCGCTGGATTTAGTCCGACCAGCCATGATGGCAAAGCATTGCTAACGATCTTGGATTCGCATCCAAGAGAGGAACTTCTGCATATTAGTCGAGAGATTCTCGCAGATACGGCGATTGGCATTTGGCAAATTTATGAGCGCCGTGTGGTAAAGGTGTTTGTTCACCCAGACCCCTTTGATAAATTTGTAAATTGTCTTGTGTATTTACCTCGTGAGTCATACAGCACGGATGTAAGAGAAAAAATACAACAGCGAATTGGTGTGGCCTTAGATGCAATAGAAAGCGAGTTTACAACGGAATTTATGCCTGACTCAGTCTTAGTAAGAGTTTATTTAGTGTATAAAATTCAAAATAGATGTTATCTAGAGGTGGATGCCGAATCACTGCAGGGATTAGTAGAGAAAACCATCCGCGACTGGAGTGAAGAGTTTCATGACCAGGCGCTGAAACAATTTGGCCCGGCCGAGGGCGCTACTCTGTCACGCCGATTCCACCGAGCATTTTCTGGTGCTTACCGCGAGATTTATGAGCCTGACCTCGCCTTAAAACATATAGCATTGTTTGACTCACTAGATAGTTTGGATGACGTAGCTATCGACTTCCAGCAGAACCAGATAGGAGCCGACAATCATCTTCGCTTAACACTTTTCCATAGAAGCGCGCCTCTAGAACTGTCAGACATGATTCCGATGCTGGAGAACCTAGGGTTTCGAGTGGTCATGGAGCGCCCTTATTCGATTCGGGCAGAGTCTGAAGATGTCATATGGATGCAAGACTTCGACTTAAGTTTCTCACTCGATGTCGGTGTTGATGTCTCTGCGGTGCAAAACAGCTTTAAAGATGCCTTGCTGCGCGTCTGGCGCGGTGATGCGGAAAATGATAGCTTTAACCGCTTAGTCATCGGTGCTCGACTTGACTGGCGTGCGGTGGCAATGCTTCGCCTTTATGCCCGTTATCTGAAACAGCTGAGCGTGCCCTATAGCCAAGATTTTATTGCCGACACCTTATCTAAGCATTTAGACATTACGCGAAATTTAGTTGCCTTGTTTAAAAGCTATTTTGATCCCCGCTATGCTTCTGAGGGTCATTTTGAAAGAGCCGAAGGCTTGGTGCTAAAGATACTTGGTGGGTTAGACCTCATCGCTAATATTAGCGAAGATAATATTATTCGTGGCTACCTTGAATTAGTTCAAGCGACTCTGCGAACCAATTTTTTCCAAACCGTCGAAGACGGTACGTTTAAGTCCTACATATCAGTCAAGCTGGCCTCCCAGCAGATTAGCTTGGCACCCAAGCCACGTCCGGTTTATGAGATATTCGTCTACTCTCCGCGAGTTGAGGGCGTTCATCTACGTGGAGGTAAAGTCGCCAGGGGCGGGCTGCGTTGGTCAGATAGGATTGAAGACTATCGAACAGAAGTGCTTGGCCTAGTCAAAGCCCAGCAGGTTAAAAATGCGGTTATTGTGCCCACAGGCGCCAAAGGGGGCTTTGTGGCTAAGCAGGCAAATCCTGCCGCTGGACGCGAAGCCTTTGTTCAGGAAGGTATCGCCAGCTATATGCTCTATGTACAGGCCTTGTTAGATATTAGCGACAACCTGGTAGACGAACAGTTGGAACCGCCCCTAGAGGTGGTGCGTCGGGATGGTGACGACCCCTATCTAGTCGTGGCCGCAGACAAAGGTACTGCGACCTTTTCTGATATTGCCAATGAAATCTCTGAAGTAAATAATTTCTGGCTTGGTGATGCTTTTGCGTCAGGTGGCGGTAATGGTTACGACCATAAAGGCATGGGGATTACCGCTCGTGGTGCTTGGGTTGCCGTGCAACGACATTTTCATGAGATAGGCATAGATATTCAATCCCAAGACTTTAGCGTTGTTGGTGTTGGTGACATGGGTGGAGATGTGTTTGGTAACGGTATGCTGCTGTCTGAACATATCCAACTGCTGGCAGCCTTTAACCATCTGCATATTTTTGTCGATCCGGCCCCTAATGCTCAGACAACATTTCCTGAGCGGCAGCGGCTATTTGATACCCCAAGATCTACCTGGGATGATTTTGATAAAACCCTAATGTCTCCAGGTAGCGCAGTGTACTCAAGAAGCGCCAAATCCCTAACACTTACGCCAGAGATTAAAATCCGCTTTGGCATCGACAAAGACAAGGTAACTCCTACAGAACTGATTAATTGTATTCTTAAAGCTGAGGTGGACTTGATCTGGAACGGTGGCATTGGCACCTATGTCAAAGCATCTTCAGAAAACAATGCAGAGGTGGGCGATCGCGCCAACGACGGGTTAAGGGTCGATGGCCGTGAATTGCGCTGCCGAGTAATAGGTGAGGGTGGAAACCTCGGTATGACTCAGAGAGGCAGGGTAGAATTCTGCCTTCGCGGAGGCCTGTGCAACACCGACTTTATTGATAATGCGGCGGGAGTAGATTGCTCTGATCATGAGGTCAATATAAAAATATTACTCAATAAGCAGGTTTCCTCCGGACTCCTGGATATAGATCAAAGAAACACACTGCTGGCTTCCATGACAGATGATGTAGCTGGGTTGGTGTTAGACAACAATATACGACAGACCAAAGCCATAAGTTTGGCGATGGCTCGAAGCAAACAGTACCATTCAGAATATCAACGCTACCTTGGCTGGCTTGAGGAAGGGGGTCAACTTGATCGAGATCTAGAATTTTTACCTAGCGATGATCAGCTTGTCGACAGAATTAATCGCCAACATCCCAGTTGGACTAGGCCAGAACTGTCAGTGTTGATTTGCTACTCTAAAGTGATGCTTAAAGAGGCTCTGGCTGAATCCAATTTATTGGCCGACTCCTGGCTTGCGCAGTCAGTTATAGATTACTTCCCGGCGGCTATAGTCTCTGACTTTGGCGAGGCGGTAAAAACCCACCCTCTGGCCAATGAAATTGCCGCAAATCAAATCGTCAATGACCTGGTTAATCGGGTTGGCTTCAGCTTTTTCTTTAGGCAGATGGAGTCGACTGGCGCATCCGCAGAAGACGTTGTCAAGGCATACACAATAGTCACTGAAGTGCTGGGTATTAAAAGTCTGTGGCAACAGATCGAAGAGCATAACTCTCAATTGCCCTCGGCCAACGAACTAGAATTGCTACACATTTTGGTCAGGCTGACGCGACGGGCCACGCGGTGGTTTTTACGTAATCATCGATTAAATCTAAGCTGCGAGTCTCTTATTGCGCAGTATTTACAGCCCACTGAGGCCTTATTGTCGGAGCTTTCGGTCCTCCAGAAGGAGCAGTGGAATGTTCTCTGGAGTGGCGAGCGCGATGAGCTCACAGATATAGGTGTAGAGCTTAAACTAGCAGAGCGGCTTGCCGCCACTGACAGTATGTTTATGAGCATGGGGGTGGTTCAGACCTCTCTAGCACTAGACATGCCAGTGCAACAGGTTGCCGAAGTGTACTTTGGCCTTGGCGAATCCCTATCTTTAGATTGGTTTATGGCTCAAATAGTGGACTTGCAACCCGATAGCCGCTGGCAAGACTTGGCTCGTGAAACCTATGTTGACGATCTTGAGAGTCAGCGACGTAGGCTTACCGCTTGCCTGTGCAGGCTAGGTATGAGTGATTCCTCAGCAATGGAGACATGGCAAAATCAGCATCAAGAGCTCATTCATCGCTGGAAGTTAATGGTGAAAGACTTGCGTAAGGCATCCCAGTCTGACTTTGCCATGATATCAGTGGCTCTCAGAGAGCTCTTAGATCTAGTTCAGGCCTCTTTGGATACTTAGTTTAAAAACAATGTAGCTCAAGCGGTGACAGCATCTTTGTCGTCGCTTGAGCGTGCATATGTCTAGCTTTTTCTCTTCCAGTCAGTGGTTTAGGATTAGATTACCCGCCTTCTGCTGGCAAGTATTAGCGTTATATCCCGACCACCCATCTTCTCTCCCTTCACGCCATCCGCGCAACCAGTGATAGGCCATTGTTGTATTTTCTTGGTAGGGGCAGACGGACAGTGAACGGCCTTGAATTGCAGTTTGGTACCCCTTTACATACGAACGATGCTCAGGGTCTCTCTTGTGTTTCTTCATAGACATCTCCTTCTCTACTTAGATCAAAGTCGATATAGGTATCATCTAGTGCCGCGCTGATAAATGGTTGAACCGCTGGGTTATAGATGAAGTCTTATTTTTAAACAAAATAGTGTAAAGACCTATATCATGTGCTCTCTCTTACACACTCAAAAATTTAGACTTGTAATTGCCATATTAGTTCAGATGTTTTTCGTCTATGTATATCGGCATTTATATCTTAAAGTAATCAAAAGGATAATTAAGTGGCTCAGGTATCTTCGCAAACAGATTGGCTCGCGACCTGCCCTAAAGGGCTGGAGTTGCTGTTGGCCGAAGAATTACAGGCTATTGGTGCTGAAGGGGTGAAGGAAACAGTGGCCGCTGTGCACTTTCAGGGTTCGATGGAGGTTGCTTATAGAGCTTGTCTTTGGTCCCGCCTAGCTAATCGTATTTTGATGCCCTTACATAGTTTTATGCTCAACGAGGCAGATGATTTATATCAGGAGTGTAATGACATTTCTTGGGAGTCTCATTTTTCGGCAGCACAAAGTATTGCCATCGACTTTATTGGAACATCACGTCTGATTGATAACACTATGTATGGTTCTCAGCGGGTTAAAGATGCCATTGTCGATCGTATACGTCGTATTGAGGGGGAACGTCCAAATGTTGACACCAAAAACCCTGATATCCGTATTCAGGTCCGTCAGCATAAAGGCCGGGTGACGGTTTCTTTAGATATTTCCGGAGAAAGCTTACATCGCCGTGGTTATCGTACAGGCCAAGGTACTGCTCCCATTAAAGAAAACTTGGCTGTGGCGCTGCTACTTAGGGCGAACTGGCCGGCTATGGCCGCCGAAGGTGGGGCGCTGCTTGATCCGATGTGCGGCAGTGGCACATTGATTATTGAAGGCGCAATGATGGCGGCAGATATAGCGCCAGGCATGCTTCGTGAGCACTATGGCTTTGATCAGTGGATTCAGCACGATGCGGAACTGTGGCAAAGCTTGATTGATGAAGCTCATCAGCGCAAAGCCACAGGACTTGAAAATCTAGAGCTCGACATTCGTGGTTATGATGCCAACCCGAGGGTGCTTGAATACACCACACAAAATATTGAAAATGCCGGGTTAGATGGGCATATTCGTTTGGCGCACAAACCGATAGACCAGTTTGGTAAACCAACGGCAGAAAGGGGGTTGTTGTTAACTAACCCGCCTTACGGTGAGCGTTTGGGTGAGGTTGACGAGTTAATCCCCCTGTACCAAAAATTGGGCACAGTACTACAGAAGAATTTTCAAGGCTGGCGGGCCGCTATTTTTACCGGAAACGTGGATCTTGGGCGTGAAACTGACCTATCACCGACGAAGCAGTACAGCCTATTCAACGGCACTATTCCCTGTAAGTTGCTAGTGTTTGAGGATATGACCTCAAAGTCTGCGCAAATTGCTGCGCGATTAAGTACCCCTGCGCCAGCACAGCAGTTAACCGAAGGCGCCAGAATGGTGCTCAATCGTTTGAAGAAGAATCAACGAAAACTCGATGGCTGGCGTAAAAAGTCGGGCATCAGCTGCTATCGACTTTATGATGCTGATATTCCTGAGTACGCGGTAGCTGTGGACATCTATGATCAGTCAATTTACGTGCAGGAATATGCGCCACCAAATACGATCTCTGAAAAGGTAGCGCGTGAACGATTCGGTGAAATCAAATTGGCAGTCAAAGAGTTTTCAGCGAACTTTAGGGGTAAAATTCACTATAAAGAGCGACGCCGCCAAAAGGGCGACAGTCAATACGAGCGTCTCAATGATGGGCCTAGTGATACCATTCATGTCAGTGAAGGCAATGCACAGTTTGAGGTGAATCTGTCTGACTACCTAGACACCGGATTATTTCTAGACCATCGCCCAGTGCGAGGCCTTATTGGTGAGATGGTTAAAGGGAAAAGCTTTCTCAACTTGTTTTGCTATACCGCAGCGGCCTCCGTGCAGGCCGCGATGGCGGGCGCTAGCCATTCGCTAAGCATCGACATGTCAAACACATACTTGGACTGGGCGCAGCGTAATTTCGACCTCAACAGTCTGCGTTCAAGCAAGCATAAACTGCTCCGGGCTGATTGCTTAAAATGGTTGGAAATTGAAGGCGAGCTGTACGATGTCATCTTCTTAGATCCGCCTACGTTCTCTAATTCAAAAAAGATGGATTCTGTGCTCGATATACAGCGCGACCATGGTGATTTGATTCGCTCCTCAATGGCTAAACTTGTGCCTGGCGGCACATTGATTTTCTCTAATAATTTCCGTAAATTCAAAATGGATGAGCTAACGGTACGCCAGTTTGACTGCCAGAATATTACGCCACAGACATTGGATGTGGACTTCGTACGAAATCCTAGAATCCATAACGTGTGGAAGATAAAACGCCGCGACACCTTTGGTTAGGTTTGTGATATTCCACGTGCCGCAATCTAATGGGGATTCTTTCAGTGGATAAGCCAAAAATTCAAGCGCTGGGCGGCAATGGACCAGCTGATGATCCCACCTTTTTGGCCGAAATTGCCGCTTGGTGTAGCGAAAATAATAGTCAGTTTGATAACTATGGCCACGGCAGCTTCATTGAGGGTTTTGAAGCTAAGGTTGCTAATTTATTGGGTTTTGGAGCCGCTCGATTTATGCCCAGCGGTGTTCTTGCTCAGTTAGTTGCTCTGAAGATATGGTGTGACCAATCTAGCTACAATCACTTTGGGATGCATCCCACATCTCATTTAGAGCTTCATGAAGAGCATGCTTATGCTCACTTGTACCAATTGCGAGCAACACTAGTTGGCCCGAAAGATTCGCCGCTTTTGGCAAAGCACATAAGAGGCCGAGATGAAAACTTGGCGGCACTGCTTGTGGAACTACCTATCAGAGAGTCTGGAGGCCAATTACCCGGCTGGGATGAACTCGAAGAACTCAAGGCTGAGGCTAAAAATCAAGGTATGCGCTTGCATCTTGATGGAGCAAGACTATGGGAAGCAGGCCCTTTTTATGGCAGAGACTACAAAGACATATGCCGCGGCTTTGATTCTGTGTACGTGTCTTTTTATAAGGGTATTGGGGCGTTGCCGGGGGCCATGTTGCTTGGCTCAGAAGATTTTATTGATCAGTCCAAGCTTTGGCAACGCAGGGCGGGTGGCACTATTCAGACCCTTGGGCCTCAGATAGCCTCTGCAGCAATGCTCTTGGATAAGCGGCTCAATTGTATGCCTGACTACTGGCGCCGTGCCAAACAGCTGGCAGTGATGTTTCAGGATATTTTAAATGTACGCTGTGTCCCTAGTGTGCCTCAGGCTAATATGATGCATATTTACCTGCCATTCTCAGCGGATAGCGCTAATGCGGCCAGAGATCAGGTGATAGAAGAGCAGGGGATTAAACTTTTTGGTCGAGCCATGGTAGCAGGTGTTAAAGAATCTTATTTTGAGTTATCGGTTGGCGACAAGTTGCTGGGCACTACCGATCAACAGGTCGCGGAGCTGTTTGAGCGCTTCATGAGTATTGGAAACCAACAGGCACTGGCCCATGGCTAGTTTAGATTTGCAACATCCAGGAGTCTAAAGTGAACGCTGAGATCATTATCTATACTGGCCGACAGTGCCATCTTTGCGATCAAGCCAAAGATATATTGTCGCCCTTACTGGATCAAAAAAAACTTCATCTTAGAGAGCTTGATGTCGGTAGCGACGTGACTCTCCAAAAAAAGTACGGTCTGCGTATTCCTGTAATAGTTCTACCCAACGGGCAGGAAAAGGGTTGGCCTTTTACTGCCGCTCAAATTCTGCGCTTACTAGGATAGGGTAGCTTAAGACATAGATTGAGCAATGTAGCGATCTAAGGCGTTGGCAAATTCCATACGGTCTCGCTGGGTTAGGGGTGGTGGCCCTCCACCGACGTGAACGCCGCTGTTGCGCATTGAGTCCATGAAATCACGAATATTCAGCCGCGCCTTTATGTTCGCCTTGGTGTAGAACTCGCCTCTTGGATTTAGCGCTTTGCCTCCTTTGTCAATGACCTCTGCTGCTAGTGGGATGTCGGCGGTAATGACGAGATCATTTTCCTGAACCAATCCAACGATGTGGTTATCGGCAACATCAAAGCCCTGACTTACCTGGATAGAACGTACGGTGGGAATTCTAGGTATAGACAAAGACTGATTGGCAACTAAAATGACTTCAATTCCTGTGCGTTGTGAGACGCGGTAAAGGATATCTTTAATAACAGTTGGGCAGGCGTCCGCATCTACATAGATTTTCACAATAGCGATTTTCCCTAGATTCAAAAGATCAATTATAACCTAACTTAAACCTACAGACAGGCTTGTAAAGCAGGGCATACAAGGTAAAATAGGCGCTTGAAAATTTAATGCATGTGGCCCTTGGTATGGGTCACCACTGATAGGAAAGTACAATGCCCGCTATTACTCTGCCTGATGGTTCCAAACGCATTTTTGAAAACCCCATTTCGGTCGCTGACGTGGCCGCTGACATTGGCGCCGGACTGGCTAAGGCCACTCTTGCTGGTGTGGTCAACGGTGAGGTGGTAGATGCTTCTTGCGTTATAACTGAAGACGCTACGCTGTCGATTGTTACAGACCGCTCTGATGAGGCGCTGGATATTATCCGCCACTCTTCTGCTCATTTACTGGCTATGGCTGTTAAACAGTTATTCCCTTCCGCTCAGGTGACTATCGGTCCGGTGATTGACGATGGTTTCTACTATGACTTTGCCTTTGAGAGGGCATTTACGCCAGAAGATCTGGAGGTTATTGAAGCACGCATGGCGGAGCTGGTTGCGGCGGACCACAGTATTGCGCGCGAAGAATGGGACCGCGATGAAGCGGTTGCGTTTTTTAAGGGCATTGGCGAGGAATATAAGGCGGAGATCATTGCTAGCATTCCAGCTGGGGAGCCTATTGGGCTTTATCGCCAGGGCGATTTTATCGACCTATGCCGTGGTCCTCATGTGCCATCGACGGCTAAGTTACCTGCGTTTAAATTGACTAAAGTTGCCGGAGCTTACTGGCGTGGCGATAGCAACAACGAAATGTTACAGCGTATTTACGGCACGGCTTGGGCCAATAAGAAAGAGCTAAAAGCCTATATTACCCGCCTTGCTGAAGCGGAAAAGCGTGACCACCGTAAAATCAACAAAAAACTCGATCTATACCACATGCAAGAAGAGGCGCCAGGGTCAATCTTTTGGCATCAAAAGGGTTGGAGTATTTATAAAACCATTGAAGCGTTTATGCGTGACAAACAGATTGAGCAAGGCTACCAGGAAATTAAAACGCCACAGGTAGTAGACTTTAGTTTGTGGGAAAAGTCTGGTCATGCGGACAAGTTTGGCGATGATATGTTTACCGTCTCTACTGAAGATCGCAACTATGCGATTAAACCTATGAACTGTCCGTGCCATGTACAAGTTTTTAATCAGGGCTTGAAAAGCTATAGAGATCTGCCTCTTAGGTTGGCTGAATTTGGGTCTTGCCATAGAAATGAACCCTCAGGGTCTTTGCACGGTATCATGCGGGTGCGTTCTTTTACTCAAGATGACGGACATATCTTTTGTACGGAAGATCAGATTCAGTCCGAAGTAGCGGAATTTATCGATTTTCTGCATGAGGTTTATGCAGAATTTGGTTTTGATGAGATCATCTATCGCCTGTCGACGCGTCCTGAACAGCGCGTAGGTTCAGATAAAGATTGGGATCGAGCGGAAGAAGCCTTGGCTCAGGCTTTAGATGCAAAAAAATTACCATGGCAAGAGTTGCCAGGAGAGGGTGCCTTTTATGGCCCTAAAATTGAATTTTCTTTAAAAGACTGCATCGGACGAGTGTGGCAATTAGGCACAGTTCAGGTTGACTTCTCAATGCCTGGTCGTCTGGATGCACAATATGTTGCTGAAGATGGAAGTCGTCAAGTTCCGGTGATGTTGCACCGGGCAATATTGGGCTCATTTGAGCGTTTTATCGGTATTTTGATCGAACATTATGAAGGTGCTTTTCCGTTTTGGTTATCACCCGAACAGGCCGTTGTGATCAATATTACCGACTCACAGGCCGAATATGCGCAAGAAGTGACCAAATTGTTGCAAAATAATGGATTTAGAGTCAATTGTGACTTGAGAAACGAGAAGATCGGCTTTAAAATTCGCGGTCATTCGATTCAGCGAGTTCCTTACATTCTCGTTGTCGGTGATAAAGAGAAAGAGTCGCGCACGGTGGCGGTCCGAACTCGGGATGGAGAAGACCTTGGTAGCATCACTTTAGACCAAGTTAATAGTCTATTTACCGAAGCTCTAGGACGTCGCGGGCGTGTTTTTGTAGAAACGGAGTAAAGCTTATTAAAAAAGACAGCAAGCGGGCACGTCTTAATGACGACATTACCTCACCCGACGTTCGGTTGGTGGCCTCAGATGGTAGTCAGGTTGGTGTAGTGACTCTTCAGGAGGCACTAGATGCAGCACAGAAAGAGACCTTAGATTTGGTGGAAATTTCTCCAGATGCAGAGCCTCCCGTGTGCAAGATTATGGACTACGGCAAGCATGTCTTTGATATAAAGAAAAAAGTTGCTCTGCAAAAGAAAAAGCAAAAGCAGACTCAAGTAAAGGAAATGAAGTTTCGACCCGGAACTGATCAAGGTGATTACGACATTAAGTTACGTAACTTGGTTCGGTTTTTGGAAAATGGTGATAAAGCTAAAGTTACTCTGCGTTTTCGTGGACGTGAAATGGCTCACCAAGAGCTTGGTATGGCAATGATGAAACGTGTCGAAGCGGATCTCATCGAGCTCGCCCAAGTGGAGCAATACCCTAAGATGGAAGGTCGTCAAATGATCATGGTATTGGCCCCACGCAGCAAGAAGTAGTAATTAACGCGACCCGCGTTCAGCCACATGTTTTGGCAGGCTGTCCGGGCGTATCTTCTTGTCAATTAACCTCACTATTATCGGAGAAATGAAATGCCAAAAGGTAAGACGCACAGTGGAGCTGCAAAACGCTTCAAAAAAACGGCTTCGGGCTATAAGCATAAACACCAGCACAAAAGCCATATTCTCACCAAAATGACTACAAAACGTAAGCGTCAATTGCGTGGCACGAGTATTTTAAATGCTTCTGATAAGCCTCGCGTAGATCGCATGTTGCGGAATGTTTAAGTCACTTAACTAATTTTGGTAGGAGAATATTATGGCTAGAGTAAAGCGTGGTGTTGAGGCTAATCGCCGACACAAGAAAATTTTAAAGCAAGCAAAAGGTTACTACGGAGCTCGTAGTCGCGTTTATCGCGTTGCCGTTCAGGCAGTAACCAAAGCAGGGCAATATGCCTATCGCGACCGTCGTGTTAAGAAACGTACCTTCCGCAGATTGTGGATTGCACGAATTAATGCCCAGTCCCGTGTGGAAGGTTTGTCATACAGCCGCTTCATTAATGGCCTAAGTAAGGCAGGTATCGAGCTAGATCGCCGCGTGCTTGCTGATTTGGCTGTACATGATAAAGCAGCGTTTGGTGCGGTTGTTAATCAAGCCAAGGCCGCCCTGGCGTAGTATGAGCCTTAGTTAGGCGCTTAAACTGACTGCTTTTTTGCAGGTCAAAATAGAGCGAATCAGATAGGGAATGGGCATTAGCCCTTTCCCTATTTTTTTATCCAGAATATGATACCCACTACTGATAAATAAAGTGAGCCCCAATGGTTGAATTAGAACTGATTGCCAAGGAAGCCCAAGCTGCCATTATCGCTGCTGCTGATTTGACCGTTTTGGAAAATCTGCGCGTCGAGTACCTCGGTAAAAAAGGTAAGTTAACAGGGCTTCTTAAAGGGTTGGGGGGTTTGTCTGCGGAAGATAGACCTGCAGCGGGGGCAAAGATCAACGAAGTTAAGCAAAGCCTTCAGGGGCAGATTAACGATCAAAAGCAAAAGTTCGAAAGCGTCGCCCTAGATGCTAGGTTAGCCAGTGAAACCATTGACGTTACATTGCCTGGCCGTGGAGAGGATGTTGGAGGGTTACATCCGGTAACTCGTACTATGGAGCGTATCGAAGCGTTTTTTAGCCGCGTTGGCTATGACGTGGAGACAGGTCCTGAGATTGAAGATGACTACCACAACTTTGAGGCGCTCAATATTCCCTCGCACCATCCTGCTCGGGCAATGCATGATACGTTCTATATTAACCCGACCACCGTATTGCGTACCCATACATCACCCGTCCAGGTTCACACTATGGAGCGGCAGGCCCCTCCTATTAGGATTATCTGTCCGGGGCGAGTTTATCGCTGCGATTCAGATTTGACGCACACGCCGATGTTTCACCAGGTTGAAGGCTTGGTTGTTGATAAAAACATTAGTTTTGCTGATCTAAAAGGGGTAATAGACCAATTTTTAAAGGCTTTTTTCGAGGCCGATCTGCCTGTGCGTTTTAGACCCTCGTACTTTCCGTTTACAGAACCCTCGGCAGAGGTGGACATACAGTGTAACAATTGTAAGGGAGACGGCTGCAGGGTTTGCAGCCAGACTGGATGGTTAGAAGTTATGGGCTGCGGAATGGTGCACCCTAACGTGTTAGAGCACTGTTATCCTGACAGTGACACAGATGAACTGACCGGCTTTGCCTTTGGCATGGGTGTCGAGCGGTTAGCCATGTTGCGCTACGGCGTTAATGATTTGCGGTTGTTTTTTGAAAATGATCTCCGCTTTCTCAAACAATTTTAAGCTGGGATAACGTATGAAATTTAGTGAATCTTGGTTACGAAAGTCGGTAAATCCATCGATCTCCACCGAAGAAATGGTTGCTCAGGTGACTATGGCAGGCCTGGAGGTTGAAAGTGTCGAATCTGCAGCGCCAAGTATGTCTGGCGTGGTGGTCAGCGAAATCATTAGCGTTGAGCAACACCCAGATGCAGATAAACTAAGAGTCTGTCAGGTGGTGGGAGGTGAAGCCCAAGCACAGGTAGTCTGTGGTGCGCCCAACGCACGAGTCGGCATTAAAGTTCCCTTTGCTGTTGTTGGCGCGAAATTGCCTGGCGATTTTAAAATCAAAAAGGCCAAACTACGTGGTGTTGAGTCTTTTGGCATGCTTTGCTCGCAAACCGAGTTGCAGTTAGGCGATGACGATAGGGGCCTGTGGGAGCTTCCTGCAGATGCACCCGTAGGTGCTGACCTAAGTGAATATTTAGATCTCAACGACAATATTATTGAGGTTGACCTTACGCCAAATCGTGGTGATTGCCTTAGCATTCGTGGTTTGGCTCGTGAAGTGGGCGTACTTAGTCAAGAGGCAGTTATACAGCAAGCCTGTGCCCCTGTGGCTGCGACTATAGCCGACAAGGTGAAAGTGACCCTTGAGACTCCCGATGCTTGTGCGCGCTATGTAGGTAGGGTTATTCGCGGTCTTGATCTTGGTCAGCCGACACCTCAGTGGATGCAAGAAACATTACGTCGCAGTGGAGTGCGTAGTCTGGGTCCCGCCGTGGATGTGACTAACTATGTCTTGCTTGAATTAGGTCAGCCAATGCATGCCTTCGATCTATCTAAGATTGACGGCGATATTATGGTGCGTATGGGCCGTGATGAAACACTAAAACTACTCGATAGTTCAGAGGTTACTGTAGATAAAACAACGCTTGTGATTGCTGACCAAAGTAAAGTGTTAGCAATGGCTGGAATAATGGGTGGCGATGAGTCCTCTGTTGGAAATGGCACATCCGATATCTTATTTGAAAGTGCTTGGTTTAATCCTTTGGCAATAGCAGGTAAGGCGCGTAATTATGGCAAGCACACCGATTCATCTCATCGCTTTGAGCGAGGGGTTGATTCTGAGCTTCAAGTTGGTGCTATTGAGCGCGCTACGGCTCTAATGCTCGACATCTGTGGCGGCAACCCCGGGCCAGTGTCAGTTACAGAGTCTGCGAAGCATTTACCTGCTCCAGCCACCATTAGACTGCGTGATGAGCGCTTGGCGCAGCAACTTGGTGTCTCTATTGCTCCTGCGGATGTAGATGATATGTTAAGCCGCTTAGGGCTGATATTGGCTGAGCGAAATGATAAAAGCTCTGCTTGGGTTTCGCCCAGTTGGCGCTTTGATTTAGCGATTGAGCAGGACTTGGTAGAGGAGGTAGCTCGCATTTATGGCTACAACAACTTGCCAACGTCGACGCCTATAATGGCCTTAGAGTTAGAGTCTAATGCTGAGAGTGTGCAGGGCATCAGTTTGTTTCGAGCCCAGCTCGTTGGTCGCGGTTACCAAGAGGTGATTTCCTATAGCTTTGTTGATCCAGAGTTACAAAAAATGATTGAACCAAATCTGGTTGCAGTGCCCCTGTTAAATCCAATTTCAGCAGATATGGGAGTTATGCGTACTAGCTTATGGCCTGGCTTACTTAATACTGCTGTTTATAATCTTAATCGACAGCAGTCGCGGGTTCGAATATTTGAGGTTGGCCAGTGCTTTGTGCCTGGGCAAGAGGGTACTTCAAGTTTGACGCAAAATACTATGCTGGGTGGATTGCTCTGTGGTTCACGATCTCCTATTGGGTGGACCGCGGGCAAAGATAAAGTCGATTTTTATGATATCAAGGGTGATATAGAGGGGTTAACTGGGCTAACGGGATTACAGCACACCTTCTCTTTTAATGCGGCGGTTCATCCGGCGTTACATCCTGGTCAGTGCGCCCAGCTTACTCGAAATGGTGAGGCTATCGGCTGGGTTGGACAATTACATCCGCGAATTAAGAGCAGTCTTGGCATTGATCCTGACGTATATCTGTTTCAGATTGATGCTGACAAGATCAGCGAAGTTAGGATCCCGATACACGAAGAAGTAAGCAAGTTCCCCGAAGTGAAGCGTGACTTAGCCTTCTTTATTGAAGCGTCGATAGGGGCACAAACCTTAATCGACCATGCCAAGAATGTGGCGGGCGATCTACTAGTGGGTTTAAAGTTATTTGATGTGTATCAGAGCAAAGATGTTGAAAACAAAGGAAAAAGTATCGCTTTAGGCTTGACGTTTCAGCATAGTTCGCGCACTCTTACGGACAAAGAGGTCAGTGAAGCAATTGACCGAGTGGTGTCTGAGCTGGCCGCAGAGTGTAAGGCTGAACTCAGAGCATGAATGTATTTAAGCCTATGAGATGGGACAGGTGTTATTAGATGGGTGCGTTAACGAAAGCCGATTTGGCAGAAATGTTGTTCGATGATTTGGGCCTCAATAAGCGGGAAGCCAAAGAAGTCGTTGAGATGTTTTACGGTGAAATCTGCACAGCCCTTGAAAACAATGATCAGGTCAAAATTTCTGGATTTGGAAACTTTGAGCTGCGTGACAAAAGTAGTCGTCCTGGAAGAAACCCCAAGACGGGTGAAGAAATACCTATTTCTGCGCGACGTGTCGTAACATTCAAACCTGGGCAAAAGCTCAAGGCTCGAGTTGAGGCATATGCTGGAACCAAGTAACAATAACCAACTCCCTGCCATTCCTGGCAAACGATACTTTGCCATTGGTGAAGTCAGTGAGCTCTGTGGGGTCAAGCCTCATGTGTTGCGTTATTGGGAGCAAGAATTTCCGGGGTTGAGCCCGGTTAAACGACGAGGTAATCGTCGTTACTATCAGCGCCAAGATGTCGTGTTGATTCGTCAGATTCGCTCTTTACTGCACGAGCAGGGGTTTACTATCGGTGGGGCGCGTCAAAAGCTTGATGACACACCCGGTAAGAAAGAACTTACTCCCTACAAGCAGCTTCTCGATCAGACAATTTCTGAATTAGAAGATGTTCTGAAAGCCTTATAATAAATTTCAAAATTTGACGTCAAAGAAATGCTTTTTGGTTGCAAAAAGAGCCTTTCGCTGTATCATTGCGACACTTAAATCGGGGCGTAGCGCAGCCTGGTAGCGCACTACACTGGGGGTGTAGTGGTCGCAGGTTCAAATCCTGCCGTCCCGACCAAATATCAATCCATTAGTATCCATTAATGTCCTCAAGGCTCTGTTATTCAGGGGTTTTTTGTTTATACTTAGTCCATAGCTGTCCATTTCAATCCGGTACAATCCCGGAATAAATACGGTATAAATTGCGGTACTTTAGATCTCATGGGTTTTTATACCGTAAATATTGACGAGTAAAATCTTATGTCTAAGTTAACAGCCGTTGTCAAATCAAAGCCTAAAGCAAAGCAATACAAGCTGGCTGATTCAGGTGGAATGTATCTGCTGATCTATCCCTCAGGAGGTAACTACTGGCGTTATGATTATCGTTATGGCGGAAAACGTAAGACTCTGGCATTGGGTGTATTCCCCGATATCAGTTTGGCTGGCGCACGTAAATCACATCAACAGGCTATAGAAGCTATTGCGTCAGGTCAGGATCCAAGTGCTACAAAGAAGTATGATAAGTTAGGGCGATATTTAGAGCAGGCGAATGACTGAGTAATCTAGATCAAAATTTTAAGGAAGACATCCGAGGCAAAAAATTGATAACACCAGTATACCGGGCAATTTCTAGGGACATTTGAATAAATATTTGTTAAGTTTGATTAATATAGTGCGGAGCAATTAGTTACTTCTAAAGCCAATGGGCACAGATAAATAAAACGACAATTTTGAGGGTAGAAATTGAACACAAAAAATAATCATTACACTCTAGACAATGTATATATTGCAATTCCTTTGTATAATGAGGAGCAAGTTTTAAATGATGTCATTTCAGATTTACAAAAAAACTTCTCCAATATAGTAGTCGTCGACGATGGCTCAAAAGATAGATCTAATAAGTTACTAAGAGAGCTTGACGTAACCCTGATTACCCATGCAGTAAATCTTGGACAGGGAGCTGCAATAAAGACAGCGTTCGAATATATCACTACAATTGACGAAGCGTTCGCGATAGTCACATTCGATGCTGACGGCCAGCATTCAACGGAGGATGCGGTTAAATTTGCAAAAGAAATAATTCGCTGTAAAGAAGACATAATTTTGGGAAGTAGATTTATTGAAAATGCAGATCACGTACCTAGGTTAAAGCGAATCTTATTGAAATCTGCAACACTCGTGACCAATTTCTTAATAGGGGTGCATCTTACCGACACGCATAATGGGCTGAAAGCGCTAAAAGTTAAGGCTGTCAAAAAATTAGATTTAGATATTAGTGGGTCTGCTTTCGAATCGCAATTGATTATGCAAGTTAGTAAGTATAAAATTTCGGTCAAAGAAATCGCCACCAAAATTACTTATACAAAATACTCAATGAAAAAAGGTCAGAGTATGAGAAATAGTCTACTTATCGCCGAAGACATAATCAAACTTGTGAGATCAAAATGACTCTAAAACTCATATTTATGCTTCTATTTCTCTTTATGCTCACATATAGTCTGATTCGTCCCTTTACCAGTCTTTCGTCGAAGTTTTTTTTGTTGATGGGATCTACTTTAGGTATTCTTAGTTTGACTGAACCTGGTTATGTGAGTAATTTTGCGGAATTTTTAGGTATAAGCGGCGGCGGCAAGGATCTGTATCTGTATGTCTCCTTTGTAACAATATACCTATTCATTTTTTATACCGCTCAACGATTCAGAAAACTAGAAAGTAAAATAATAAACTTGACGAGGCAGCTGGCCCTTGAAAGCGTCAAAAAAAATAACGAACAGCTTCCCGATTAGTTAAAGCCCCTTATTTTATTAAATGCTTGACCTGAGTACGCTATTAATGAGATTTTTAAATTACCAGTATATGGGCCTTTTTTTGGGTTTTTTTATACTTTCCCTTGGGCTCGGTTATGCCACCCTAAACAGATATGATCCAGTGGCATTCGATGGACTTAGTGACCTAGTATTCTATGCTGACATAGTTAGAAATGGTCCAGTTTTTTTTATTGATGAACCTCTCAGCATAAGAACAAGGCTACTATCTCCATGGGTTGCACACCTGTTTTATATTATGCTTCCTTCCCTTGGTAGCTGGAATACAGTTTCAGTTGCATTGCTTATAGGGAACTCGATTTTTACAGCCTTGTCGGTAGTGCTTATCTTCGATATAACCTATCATTTTTTCCGAGACTCAAATATCGCCCTAATTTCTGGATTTCTTTTCATTACAAATTTTACTGTAATCAACTTGAATCTTGCAGGGGGTGTGGATGCTGCCTATGGATTTTTCTTTCTCGTTTTATATTATGCTCTAATAAACGATAAGTGGACTTTACTTCCAGTTATTATGGTTCTAGGTTGTTTGACAAAAGAAGCTTTCTTGCCGGTGGCAAGTGCCTTTATATTATTCTCACTAATCTATCAAATGTTGTCATTGGGACGTTTATCTGTGACCAAAGTAGTGCTATTTTTAGTAATGGTGAGCACTGGCGCCGCGACGATAATAACGCTGAACTTTCTTGTATATGGAACTATTTCATTACCTTGGGCTATGCTATCTTCCGCAAATATATATATAGAGCCCTCAGTATTTGACTTTGGTGTGTTTGCAATTAGCGTATGCGTAGAATTACTAAGATTTTTACTTACTTTAGGCCTTTTGGTGTTTTTAAGTCTATCTAGTATACGAAAGTTTCCGCAATGGTTTTTGGCTGGTAATTTCGGAACAGTTCTCATGATAGTATCCCTTGGAACTTATATGACCATGCGGGGCGTGGATCTTAGTGGGGCGGACTATGCCCGGTTTATATTTAGCCCAGCGGCTCTTTTCCTGTGCAGTGCATCTGCTGTAACAATATCAAAATTACAAATGAACTTCAGTAAGCGAAATTAAAACTGAGACTTCACCGAAATACTGTCTAAATTGGTAGAGGAAAATCCTGAAAAGCCTCAATGGGAGCGTACCTAATAAAAGTTATAGTCACAGGTTCATCGGGTTTTATAGGCGCACACTTGGTGGCACATTTAGCCTCAAAGGGCTTTCAAGTATTGGCCATGCAACGTCGTGAACCCAAACAGCTGGCTACGGGGGTGGATTTCCAAAGGTATGAACTATCCAGCCCGGTAAATGATTCGAAATTTGATGACGCTAGCTACTTGATACACGCTGCTTATCAGCCTTACTCCAGAATTAATAGAGATTCTAAAAAGGTTAATCAGTCAGGAACTCGAAACTTGATCACTGTCTGCAAGAAGCGCGGCATTAAAATCATTTTTTTGTCCACAATGTCTGCGCATGAGGAAGCCGAATCAAACTATGGTAAGAGTAAGCTGGATATAGAAAAAATGTTTAACCATGACCAAGATTTAATTTTGAAGCTAGGCATGGTGTTAGGTAATGGAGGGTTGTTTGGTAGGATTGTGAATGCGATCTCAGTATCTAGCGTACTACCTTTGGTGGCAGGAGATAAGCTTATTCAAACGGTTGCGCTAACGGATTTATTTGCTCTACTTGAAATTGGAATGAGTAAGCAAATTACAGGAAGCTATGCTATTGGTGAATCTGACCCCGTATCACTTAAAGTATTATATAAAACTATCGCTGATGCGGTGTCTTGTTCGCGATTATTTGTCCCTATACCGATAGGTTTTATACAGTTGGTATGTTCGATTGCCGAGACCTTTGGAATCACGTTACCTATTACGACTGAAAATATACTTGGCTTAAAGAAAATGCGTACATTTAAGACCGAAGATAGCTTAGAGGTCTTCAGTTATCAATTGCCTAGCTATGATAAATCGATACAGAATTTACTGATTTCAGGTGACGAAGGCTGAAGAACGTAGCTCATGAGTCAACATCTTAGTGTTAATCGATAGTTTGTAAAACTGAGCGCATAATCCCCGGCCATGACACACCGACACCAAATGTGAGCAATAAAAGCTAGATCAAGCAAGAGGGCATTGAAAAATCGAATCTAAAGCCGGCCGGTTTTATTCCAGTAAAGGGTGGAAATGATTGTTTTTCACCTATAGTTTAGTAATTTTAAGTAGATATAAGTATACTCTTGGGCCCCGGGAAAATAATAAGCGGTATTTAGATGCAATCCATTCTAGTAACTGGCGGAAGCGGCTTCATAGGTTCTCACACAGTAGTAGAGCTATTAGAATCGGGTCATGAAGTGGTTGTTTATGACAATCTCATCAATAGTTCACCTATCGTAATAGAACGTATACGATCCATTGTCGCGAACACACTAAAAGAACCTATTCCGTTAACTTTTGTCGAAGGAGATATAAGGGATACGGCCAAGCTTACAGATCTTTTTGACAGTCATAGTTTTAATAGTGTTATTCATTTTGCGGGACTAAAGGCAGTGGCGGAAAGCGTTACAAATCCGCTGGAGTATTACAATAATAACGTCTACGGAACGTTATGTCTTTGCAAAGTAATGAATAACGCTAATGTTAAAACCCTTGTATTCAGTTCTTCCGCTACCATTTATGGGGAAGATGCGCATATGCCTTATGAAGAATCGATGCCTGTCGGAAAGCCAAGCAGTCCTTATGGTACATCAAAAGCCATGATAGAGAATATATTGTCCGATTTATGCCTAGCAGATGATCAATGGTCGGTCGCCCTACTGCGTTATTTCAACCCGATTGGTGCCCATGAAAGCGGTTTAATAGGAGAAGATCCTAAAGGCGTACCTAACAACTTGCTACCCTATATTAGCCAAGTAGCTGCTGGGATACTAAAGGAATTGACCATATTCGGAGGTGACTACCCTACGAGCGATGGTACGGGAGTTCGGGACTACATCCATGTGGTAGATGTAGCTAAGGGCCATCTAAAGGCCTTAGAAAAAATTAATTCAAAAGAGGAAATGCACGGTCTGGGCGTAAATACTTGGAACTTAGGTACCGGTGTTGGGTATTCAGTTCTTCAAGTTTTAAAAGCATTTGAACTTGCCAGTCAAAGCACGATACCGTACGTCGTAAAAAGTAGACGATTAGGCGATATAGGCAGCTGCTGGGCAAGCGTAGAAAAATCTCACTGTGAGCTAAACTGGAAAGCCAATTATGACTTAAAGAAAATGGTTGAAGATGCTTGGAACTGGCAGCAGGGAAAGTCCCAAGGATATCATTAGTTGAGAAAAAATGATCTCGGAGCTTTTGTAAAGATTAGAAACAACTCCATTAAAATAGGTTGACAGAGCTTAAGGCGAGTAGACTAAATGCGTAATTATAAAATGAAAGCATTGATAGTCCTGCCGCACCTAGATGATGAATTTGCATTAGTTCCAATAATCAAGCAAATACTTTCTTATTCTGGCGATAACATAAGATTCATCTTCTGCGCAGAAAGAAAGAACTGTGCCATTATGCAAAGGAAAAGACGAGCAGAAAACATTAAGGCTCTAGAATTACTTGGTTGTCGAAGGGAACAAGTTATTTACCTAAACGACCATTTTCCTGTAGATGACTTACGGTTGATAGATGCGTCAGATGAGATATATTCGTTTATAAGACAATTTGTGGTAGCCAATAATTTCAAGCAAATAATTACCCTTAATTTAGAGGGGGGACATCCTGATCACGATAGCCTTGCGTTAATTGTCGGAAAACTTAGCGATAACGATAAATCTCTGCGAACTTTTTTCGTTCCAGCTTACAATAATAGAAGAACTAACGTTATTCCTCTAAGTGTTTTTCGCCCATTAGAAGCGCAAAAAAGTTTTTTCATCAAAGAGTCCCATTCACTTTTTATTTGGATAGATGCTCTAAAAATCGCCTTTATCTACACTTCAGAAAGATCTGCGTTTATAAAATTATTACCTTTTATTGTTTACAACTCAATCTTTTCAAGATCAATCTATGTGTCTGAAAAAATTGATATTGAAACAGTTGACTGGAACGAGTCGCTATCTCTAAAAAGGTACTCAGTAAGCAAGCAAGACATAATGAAAAAAATCGAGGAACTATAATATATTATGGATTTATACATCACACAAAACAGTTATTACTTTGTCCACAAACACTTTATGAATATGTTTTTGAGGGAAAACTCACATGTGATTTATGTAAGAGAAACGAAAAGAGGTATATTTAAGAAATATTATGAGATCATTGCCAATTTTGGTTTATTGAATACAATTTTTTCCGGAATCATGGAGTGCGTTTACTTTGTTCTTCTTTCGAGAAAAGGAAGCAAAATCGCGACTAGTGTTACTGACGACAAAAATCTAAATACATTGTTGGAAGAAAAGGTTCAGAGCGGCATCTACAATAGAGTTTTTTCTATTGGGTGTCCCTGCATGATCGACACTGCCATACAGAAACGGCATGAGATAAACATCTATAACCTACATGGAGGTATTATTCCTTTTCAAAAGGGGAGGTTTTCTCCCATAAAGGGTTTAGTAAACGGGCATCCATATTTAGGCGCGACCCTCTATTTAATCTCGGATGTTTTTGATGAAGGGGCTTTGGTCAGCCAAGATTACTTTCGGGTAGATAATGGCCATGTTATCGGTAACTATAATAAAGTTCTAAAGTTATCAGCGAGTCTATTGAATTCATTTTTCTCTGGCACGACTAAAAGAATACCAGTTGAAATATATAAAGATCTTGAGCAATGTAGCGGGTGAGTATAGTAGATATAAATTGGTAATTAGGGGTTTCAAAAAACTGTTACGGCCGTTATGAAGTTTGGACCAAAAGTAAGACTTTAAAATAGGAGCTATCACTATGAATGAGGCTATTATCAGTTTGAGCGAAGGGAAGGTTATAGGGAAACTGGGACAGCATGATCAGGAAAAATAATTCGTATCAAGATCTGGAAGACCTATCAAATCATTATGTGATTCTCGGTTCAGGTCTTAGCGCTATTGCCGCGATTCATGGAATTATAGACTCGTGTCGTGATGATA